>Ga0101944_10000559_pt1 | contig 106530 bp, 80 predicted proteins | sample DewCreD2012metaG_FD_75245 | JGI IMG/M metagenome (GOLD analysis project Ga0101944, IMG submission 75245) | Hot spring sediment bacterial and archeal communities from British Columbia, Canada, to study Microbial Dark Matter (Phase II) - Dewar... ... | reverse complement strand
AGAACGACAACGCCCACTGCGAGCAGAAGAACTGGACACACGTGCGGCAGTTGGTGGGTTACGAGCGCTTTGGGCATCCCGAATTGGTCGATCCCCTCAACGACCTTTATCGCCTCTGGGGACAATACCACAACCACTTCTGTCCCACCTTCAAGCTGGCCCAACGCCGCAAAGAGGGTGGCAAGACCATCAAGACCTATGAAAACCCTCCCCTGACCCCCTACCAACGACTGCTGTCCAGCCCGGACATTCCGGAAGCCACCAAGGCCAGGTTGCGGGCCGAACATGAGTGCCTGGACCCCTTCACTTTGAAGAAAGAGATTGAACGCAAACTCAAAAACTTCTTCACTCTCCTCGGTAACCTGAATCGTGAGTCAACCAAGACCCAACGGTCCCCAGCCTTCGGTAACATTTATCCATGAGTCAACTCGTCAATGCGCCGACAATACGGGAATTATGGTAGGATGATTTCCTACAATTTTTTCGGATACCTTCCGCATGGCATTTCAATCCTTAAGAAAGTTAAAGTAATCGTGCGTTCGGGAGCGGCGTTCCCGTCTGCACGTAACGCTGCTGCGCACCCCACGCCTCGAGCTGGCCAGAGGCAAGCGTGGCATTAAAAGTGTTACGACGAGACGGGAACCCTCGCTCCCGAAATTTTTTTTTCCCCGCGCAACTTTAGGACAAAACCACCGCCTGCACGCTGCTTTCTTCCTTCTGCCGGGCGCGCCCGGCCAGTGCCCCCGCCCACGCCAAGTCCCCATGTGACGCAGGATTCAGCGGATTTGCGCTTTCAAAAAAAATCCAGCGCCCCGCACGGCAGCATTTGCGCAGCGCAAAATAATCTGCCGCCACATCGGGCTCACTGCGGGGAAAACGTTTCCGCAACGCCGTCAAATCCTGCATGAGTTGAAACCCCAGCGCAGCCTTTTCCCGTGCAAAATTGACCGGAATAAAAACGCCCGGGTGCCGCCGCGCGGCGTTCCAACAAATCTGCCGTCCCAAACCGGTCTCATCTCCCGCTGCGTGCAGGCCGGGAAATGCATCAAAGAAATAATCGAGGGCCACCTCCAAAAAATGCCAGTCTTGTGTGCGGCAGGTGAGCAACGCGCACAGTCGGGCTTCGTCATTCAGCAAGCGCTCCAGATAAAAAGCCGAAAGATCGCCAGTCCCCGATGCCGCAACATCAAAGCCCAGCGCATATCCTTGCGCAGGCGCTTGCCGGGCCGTTTCCAACGTCTGGGCCAAAACCGACCGAATCCGCTGTGCGCGGACCGCGGCACATTCCGGAGCAAACGGGCCTATAAGACCGGTGACATCGGCGTCCTCAAGGTGCAGACGGGCCACACGGTCATCCGTCTGGCAACGTTCAATCACACTCCACGGCACCAGCGCACCGGTACTCCCGGAAGGCTGGCAGAGGTATTCCTGCTCAAAAACCTCCGGCAGGCGCGCCCGCCTACGGCAATCCGCCAAAAATGACTCATGCGTGAATCGGGCTCCTGTGGCGGCGTTGATTTTTTCCACCAACCCCATTTCCATGGCATCAGGCAGCGTCACCCGATAATAACTCCAACCGCTGCCGGCTGCAGACGCTTCCTGTGCCATCCGATAAAACAGGGTATCTGTGCCGTTGTGCGATGACCACAAGGCCAGATCAAATCCCCACGTCACACGCCCCGAAACCGTTGCCCACAGCTCTTCCGCCTGCGGATGGAAGGCAAATTCGTCCACGCCAACATCTCCACCAAAAGCACGCAATGCATGAGGGTTTGAACTAAAGGCAAGGATGCGCGAGCGGTTGGAAAACTTGATGACCCCGGCTTTGAACTCCAAGGTTTGCCACGGATGCCGCGCCCCGGGCCGTGGGGCGCGAAAGCGTTCCACGCCATGAGACAAAAGCACGCTCGCTCCGCCAATCCATTCGCAAAACTGCCGGCAAACCCGTATGTACTCCAGCGCAGTCGCCTCATCCTTGGTGGTGAAAAGGTAATCACGCCGCGGGTGCATCAAACGCTTGCGCACGTTTTTAAAGGCATCCGCAAAAGTCCAGCCGATGCGCACCGATTTCTCGGCCAGACACAGACGCGAATCGTCCATAATCCAAGCCCTTTGATAAGGCAGGAACATGTGCGCAGGAGCCTCATCAAGATTGTGGAGGTGTGCAGGCAGAATGGCCGCCATAACTCACAGCGGCAACTTTGGTGAAGAGCCAACATGTTTGAAAGGCTCCCGGAGCGGTAACCAAACAATTTTTCATCCGCAGCCGCCGGCGACGCCCGGCGGATGTCACCGCGCCGGCTTTTCCAACACGGCAGCACAGGCACGGCGAAGGTATTCTTCATAGGCCCACTCCCCGCTGGAACCGGTTTGTCGAACCACCACCAAATTCAAACTCGGGACAAACGCCAGGAGTTGACCGCCGGAACCCGGCTTGGAGCGGGCATCCGCTGGAATGCCCTCCCCACTGCGGCCCGACGCGGCATTCAAACGTGCCGGCAATTCCCAGCCGTGAGTGAATATTTGCGGGTCCAGTTTCCAGCGCATTTCGAGCGCTTTGACTTGATGAGTCGGGGCCGCGGTTTCCCGCACATACCACTCCGGCACCACCTGGCGATCGCCCCAGCGGCCACCGTGCAAAAGACAATACCCAATGCGCGCCAATTCCCTCGCCGGCAAGCCGAGTCCATGGGAAGGATGTCGCCCGTACTTTTCCGCGCCGTCGTAATATTGGAACCACCAGCGCTCGATGCCCAACGGTTTGAACAGGGCTTCGATGGCAAATTGGTCGTACGGTTTGCCGGTCACCGTTTCGCACACCAACGCCGCGTGCGCAAAAGCATGGGTCGAGTATCCACAACCGGTGCCCGGCTCAAAGGCCAGTTGCGCCGTGCGTTTGTCGCCGCTGTGACCAAGGATGTATTCCCAAGGGCCGTCATTAGGTGCGCCGGTGGCCTCCGGGCACAGGCCGGAAGTGTGATTGAGCAGTTGCTGCACTGTAATCCGCGCCTTCCTCGGGTCACTCAACGGCTGCGCCCACGGAATGTAATCAAACGCCGGGTCTGAAAATTTCATCCGCCGCGGCGTCAATCCCTGCTGGCTCTGTTCCGAGGCAACCGCCAAAACCGTCGCACAAATCGCTTTGGAAACCGAGGCCACTCGCCGGCTGTCGGTCTTGGCGCTGTTGCCCCGTTCCACCTCCAACACGATGTAGCCATGCCGGACGATGACCGCGGCGAAGTTCCGATCGTCACTGCGCAGCAACCACTCACGCAATTCCTCCAACTTCCGGGGATTCATGCCCCCCACTTTTTCCAAATCCGACGCAGCCTCCAGTTTGCGCCACCCGCCCTTGGACTCAGGCGGTGGAAAATAGTCCGCAGCCGTCCCCAAGCACTCCAGGAAGCAACACAGGAAGACAAGAGCCGCCCACCCACCCGCACGCCGAAGATGCATACACCAATTATAGGCGGGCGCTGTTTTCATAAGGGTAAAAGGGGGACTTAAGTTTGCAAGGCAGGCAGAGGACGCACCGGAATGCCGCGTGAAGCCAGGTAATCTTTAACTTGCCCCACGGTGTATCGGCCGTAATGAAAAACGCTCGCGGCGAGCACGGCGCTGGCATGACCCTCCAGCACCACCTCCGCCATGTGCTCCAACGTGCCTGCTCCGCCACTGGCCACCAACGGCACCGTAAGCACCTCGCTCAACCGCCGCATGATGGCGATGTCGTAACCGGTCTGCATGCCATCGGCATTGATGCTGTTGAGAACGATCTCCCCCGCACCCAAGGAGACCGCGCGTTGCGCCCATTCAATGGCATCCAAACCCGTGGCCTTGCGTCCACCGGCCACATAAACTTCCCACCGCTCCTCCCCGGCTACCCGCCGTGCATCTATGGATACCACGATGCATTGGCTCCCAAACTTTTCTGCACCCGCGCGAATGAGGTCTGGATTGGCCACCGCCGAAGAATTGATGCTGACCTTGTCCGCACCCGACTTGAGCATCAGCCGCATATCCTCCACCGTCTTGATGCCACCGCCCACCGTCAAGGGCATGAAACATTGGTCCGCCACTCGTTGAATTACGTCCACCATCGTGGCGCGCCCATGCGCTGTGGCCGTGATGTCGTAAAACACCAGTTCATCAGCGCCCTGCTCGTTGTAGCGCAAGGCCAGTTCCACAGGGTCCCCAACGTTCCGCAGCCCGCCGCGCTCGGCAATGCCAAATTGTTGCCCGCGGGTCACCTGACCATCGTGAACATCCAGACAGGGAATGATGCGTATCGCTAACATGCTTGTAACGACGGCCAAACGCCGTCCGCTCCCCTACGTTACAAACTGCAATGGTGTCGGGCAAGCTCCGCTTGGCACCAGTTTATGGCACATGGAAAGCAAGTCAGGGCACAACAGCAGGGAGGTCTGGAGCCGGGCCCCAAGCAAGCCTCCACAGCGTTCACGCGTGGGCCTTGCCGGCATCCGCAACCCGTTGAACCGGCGTCTGCACCGGATACAAACCCGGACAACACCCGAAGCGCTCGCGAAACGCCTGGCTGAAATGACTCAAGCTCGAATAGCCCACTTCCAAGGCCACTTCAGTCACGTTGTTCTTGCCGGTGCGCAACAACTCGGCCGCGCGGTCCAGCCGCAAGTCCCTCAAATATTGAAAAATACCGCAACCCATTGTCTGAGCAAAAATCCGGCTCAAATAACAAGGGCTGACCCCCACTTTGCGCCCGATTTGTTCCAACGTAAGCTCCTCCGTCAAGTGCTCGCGCAAATAGGCGGCCACCGCGAGCACGCGCTCCTGATTCAGCCGTTGGAGCCGTGAAACGGCGTTCTCTTCCGCGGCCTCCTCCTCCGGCGCCAACAAAAACAGGCTGGCGGCTTCCAATACCTTCGCCAGGTACCACATGCGGGCCGCGCTACGGTGAGATGGCGGATGTCGCAATCCCGCCAACAAGAGACGATGCGCTTGCGTCATCCGCACGGGTGCCGATAGAGCAGTGCGGGCGCGGCCCTTGACGAGCTGCCGGACCGCCGGATGCCAGGAGGCCGCCTCTGCACATTGACGCCGTAAAAAGGCCAGGGACAATTCAATCGTGATGAATTGATGCCGTTGGCCGGCGGCCCGCTCGGCTAACAGAGGAGCACGCCGGCGTCCATAGAAAGCCGCCATCCCAGGTTCCAATTGAATCTCCCCCCCGGACGACGACCAAACTCGTCCGCTCCCGGAAAGATTCAAACAAATCTCCACGCCCTCGGGATGAAATGTCGGCCCCCAATCCAGCGGGCTCGAAAGGGTAAAGTCGTGCCATTCGACACTGAAGCCAAGCCGGTGAAAGTTTCCGTGCAGCGGTTGCCAGGAAGCCTGAGCTTGGCGCCAGAACTCTGTCTCGGAGTATGGGCAAACGGCGGGGCCATCCGGTTGCGAGACCGGACATGGCACGGAGCGTGGACAGTGGCGCAAGCCCATCGAGAGAAACAGTGCCATATATGAGACTGAGTCTCAAGTGCAATAATTTCCCCTGTTCTCCCTTGATTTCCGTTGCTTCTTCTCTTTTTGCGTTGATTAAGCTCCCCGCCATGTCAACCTCGGCCTTGCATGCAACTCATCACCGTTAAAGACATCTCCGGCCACCTGAAAAAAATTGAATCCTTGATGGGGGCTTCTGGCGACAATGTCCAAATGTTCTCCGTCCTTGATGACCAACCGTATTTGTGCAACTACCTCTCCCGATCTCACATGGCGTGTGAAGTTGCCGAGGAAGCCTTTGAATCGTTCTTTGAGCCGCCCGGTGAAGACGAGAAAGCCAGTTTTGCTTTGTTCTCCTCCGCCATGGCCATCCTCTGGGTGGTGAAGCTTCATACCGGTTTAAAGGAGTACGTGATGCCGTCAACCATTGTCGAAGTTGAAAGTGAGCTTATATCCTTTTTGGATCAATTTGAGCAATCTTCGGGTGAGGTGGTGGATTCTGCAATGGCGGCCATGTTTGAAAAATTGCGTCAAAAAGACCTCCTCAATTTTGGCCTTGCTGGCCTCGTAACTCAAAAAGAAATCCAAAGCGGAGGCCAGGGCTTGGACCCCAACAATGTTACCGAGGATGAGATGCGAGAATTGCTAAAAGTTTACGTGCTCGTGGAATCGTTGGACCGCACCATCCCATAGCTTGATCAAGGCCTTTTTAACAGCAGTCAACCGTATCCCGGCTTATTGACTGGGGTTAAGTCCGTGCTTGGTGTGCCAAGTCGGCCCCCATGTGTAGCGCTGTGACACATCCGGCCTGCAGAATAAGTCACACTATTTCCACAAGTCTTTGTGCCACAATATCTTATGTTTCAAACTTTCCGGCATCAAATCCGCTGGCGCTTAGGAGCGACTGGGGCTAATGTAACAGGGCAAAAATGGGTTTGCCCCATAGATTGAGGAACGAACTATGAAACGCATCATCTTGTTTGTACTGACCAACGTGGCCGTGCTGGCCGTGCTGGCCGTGGTGGCCCACCTGCTGGGGGTTGACCGCTATCTGACGGCCGCAGGGCTCAACCTGCCCATGTTGCTTGCCTTCTCAGCCATCATTGGCTTCAGCGGCAGCATCATCTCGCTGCTCATTTCCAAGTGGATGGCCAGGATGGCGTACAGCATCCACATCATTGACCGTCCTCAAGACGCCGCCGAGATGTGGGTGGTGAACACCGTGGCCCGCTTTGCCGAACAAGCCGGCATCCGGACACCGCAAGTGGGGATTTATGAAAGCCCCGAGGTCAATGCTTTTGCCACCGGCCCCAGCCGTAACAACGCGCTGGTTGCGGTGAGCACCGGCTTGCTCCGGCAGATGAATCAACGCCAGGCCGAAGCCGTGCTCGCCCATGAAGTGGCCCACGTCGCCAACGGCGACATGGTCACGATGACCTTGTTGCAAGGCGTCCTCAACACATTCGTCGTGTTCCTCTCCCGCGTATTTGGATTCCTCATTGATTCGGCACTGCGCCGCGACAGCGACCGCGGCGGAGTGGGCATCGGTTATTTCTTGGGCAGCCTCATCTGTCAGTTGGTGCTGGGTATTTTGGCCACGATGGTTGTCATGGCCTATTCACGCCATCGTGAATACCGTGCCGACGCCATGGGTGCGCAACTGGCCGGGCGCGGCAACATGATCAGCGCGTTGCAACGCCTCAACGAAATCATGCACGGCGGCGGCGTGCTCGATGACCGCTCCCCCGCCTTGAGCGCCTTCAAAATCAACAACCGGCCATCCGGTTTCCTTGCCCTCTTCGCTTCACACCCCCCACTGGAGAAACGCATTGAAGCCCTCCAGCGAATGGCTTGAGGTTCGCCTCACAGAAAGAATGTTGACGCCGGCGTGGGTTCAACCCTCGCCGGCTTCTTCGTCTTCCTCCCCCTCGCCTCTGGCCGTGCGCCCCCGCCGGTCTGAACAAATTCCGCGCCGGGTGCCCTCCACAAAATCCAACACCAGCACAGCCTCGGGCGATTGAAAATGTACTCGTGCCTCTGCCAGCGCCTCCCGCAATTTTTTGGGACTCCGAAAGAGCGCATGGTACAGCCGCCGCAACTCCAACCGCAGTGCACTGGAGAATCCAGCCCTTCGTAACCCAACCACATTCAGCCCGCAAATGGTGTTGGGGCCACGCACGATGCAATAGGGCGGCACATCCAGGCTTACGCGGCTTCCTCCTTGCATCAACGCCAGCGTGCCGATGCGGGTGAATTGATGCACCAGACAGTTGCCGGAGATGAAGACCCGGTCCTGCACCTGTACATGGCCCCCCAGCAGCGCGCCGTTGGCCAGAATTACATAATTGCCCACCACGCTGTTGTGCCCCACATGGCTGCCTGCCATGAGGAAATTGTTTGATCCAATCACCGTTTCCCCCTCCATCGTGGTGGAGCGGTGCACCGTCACATTTTCACGAAAGACATTGTCATCCCCAATCCGCAGGCGGGTTGGCTCCCCGTGATACTTCAAGTCCTGCGGCGCATCGCCAATGACAGCTCCCGTGTGAAATCGGTTGCCTGCGCCAATGACGGTCTGGCCGGTCAGATGCACATGAGGACCAATCACGCATCGCGGTCCCACACGCACGCCGGCGTCAATAATTGCATACGGACCCACCATCACCGTGCTATCCACTTCAGCCTTGGGATCAATGATTGCCGTCGGATGAATCATGCCCACAGTGTGCCTGAAACCACGCCATCTGTCCAAGTTTCCATTTAATCTCGAATCCATTGCCATCGAGAAAAGCAACCGCCGACCGCTTGAAGATTGAGGATTGAGACGCGTCCCGCTGACTATTACACTCTGCCCGATTTGACCGGCGAAACTCAAAGTCTGCATCGTCAATCCATTGCCACGCCAAACGGCAGCGGGACTCCCACCGCTTTGCCAGACCACAGCCCGGGGTGGTACTCCGCCGGTGTGTGGCGCATGGGCCGGCGCTCGGCCGGATGGCTGCCACGCAGCGCAGCCTTGGCCACGGCCCGTGCCGCGGGATGGGTGTGGTGGTTATTCGCGCCCCAAAGACGGCGCGCCGTTGTGGCCAATCTTCTTCCCGTCACTGGGTCCCTCCCGAAGACCCGCACCTGTGCGCGGCGCATGTTTCAAGAATTTGCCTGCAAGCTGGTGGACTTGTGGCAGTTTGAAAACGGGCGAAGCCCGGCAGACCTGTTTGGTGAATTACAAGGTTGGGAACACCTGCAAGCAGCCCAACAACAAGGCCGCGGGCAATTACTCGTTTCGCCGCATCTGGGCAACTGGGAACTCGGCGGTCCATTGCTCGCAAGCCGGGGCGTGACATTGACCGTCATCACGCGCCCCGAGCCGGAAGGATTGACTCGCATGCGGGAACGGGCACGCGCACGCTGGGGCATCCAAACCGTGGTGGTGGGCGACGGCGCCTTTGGTTTTGTGGAGGTCATCCGGCACCTGGAAAAAGGGGCCTGTGTCGCGTTACTCGTGGACAGACCGGCGCCGGACTCGGCGGTGCCGGTGCAACTTTTTGGACGCCCTTTTCTGGCCTCCATCGCTCCGGCGGAACTGGCCCGCGCCAGCGGCTGCGCCATCATTCCCGTAACCATCGTCAGGACGTCGGCCGGCTATCGCGGTGTGGCCGGTGCGCCGGTGCCCTATGAACGGGCCGCTCTTCGTCAGCCCGCAGCCCGGCAGCAACTGCTGCAAAATATCATGGATGCAGTAGCCCCTGTCATTGCCGCACACCCCGAACAATGGTTTCATTTTGCGCCCATCTGGCCGGAGGAAAAGGCATGAAATGGTTGAACCCATCTTTGGGATTGTGGGCGATGTTTGCCGGTTGGCTGGCGGTGTGTTCGAGCCATGCCGCCGAACCTTTGGAAGCCATCCTCGACCGCTGGCTTACAGCTCAAACCAATCTGCACACCTTTTCCGCCGGCTTCCTCCAAACACGCACGCTGCGTTCGCTCGCCCAGCCCGTCACCACCGAGGGACGCTTGTGGTTTGAGGCTCCCTCAAATTTCCGTTGGGAATTGGGCGCGCCGCCGCAGACGATTGCACTGCGGCAGACCAACCGCTTGTGGGTGGTTTATCCTCCCCAAAAACGCATCGAGTTATACGAGCTGGAAAACGCCAGCAGTCACTGGCGTGGCATGCTGGCCCTGCTCGATGCCGGCTTTCCGCGTTCACGCGCCGAGCTGGAGTCCCGCTACCGAATTGAGCGGCTGGAGCAAACCAATGACGTGATCCAGGTAACCCTCATTCCGCGCTCTGCCGCAGCCCGCCGCTTGGCCCCGGAAATCTGCCTGGGGTTCGAGCCCAATCAAAATGTACTCCGCTACACCATCATGAAATTGACCGACGGCTCCCTCATGCGGCAGGACTTTACCAACACCGTCCTCAACCCGGTTTGGACGGAATCCCCTTTTGTTTGGACTCCACCTCCAGGTTTTGAAGTCACCAGACCACTTGACCGTACAGGTGTACGCACTGGCGCTGGTAAAGCGTTACGCTGACATCACTCCAAGCTGCAGCCAGCAGTCTTTATCAGCGCCAAATAATTACTCTGCTTTTCACGCCTGCTCATCGTCCCTGTACCAATGAGACGGGCCGGAGGGTGTCTCTCCCACACCGCTCCGGCCCGGGTTCCTCCGCGACCCCTCAGGACAGGTCACGAACAGCCGAGGCTTTCCCCGCAATTCAGGCACTTGTAGCAGGCCCCGTTGCGGACGGTCACATGGCCGCAATTGGGGCAGGTCGGGGCATCGCCTTGATTGACAAAGGTGCTCGTCAACTGATGGGTTTTTTTGACGGGAGTCGTGGCCACACCGCTCACCGGCTTGATTTCCGTGTCGTTATCCTCCGCCACAGGCAGCAGTCCCGGCACGGGCCGGTTGACGTGCTTTTTGATTTCTTCCATCAACCCTGGCATCGCCAGCTCCGGCTGGTTGTTGGGCGCCGCGTTGGCTTCCCGGTAACCCGGAATGAACTGCAGCGCCATCCATCGGAACACATAGTCGGTGATGGACGAGGCCATCCGAATTTCAGGGTTCTTGGTGAAACCGCTCGGCTCAAACCGCTGGTGGGCAAACTTGCGCACCAGCGCCTCCAGCGGCACGCCGTATTGCAGCGCCAAACTGGTGAGCGTGCCAATGCTGTCCATCAACCCGCCGATGGTGGAGCCTTCCTTGGCCATGGTGATGAACAACTCGCCCGGTCGCCCATCCTCAAACAGGCCCACCGTCAGGTAACCCTCGTGCCCGGCCACATCAAACTTGTGGGTGATGGCCGAGCGCGTTTCGGGCAGCCGCCGCCGCAAGGGCTGGTTGACCTGCTTCTTGAGCCGCTCCACCTCCGCTTCCAATTCGGCAATGCGCGCCTTCAAGGTTTCCACCTCGCCCCCCTTGCCGGCGTCGGTGTCGCCCTTTTTGGTGCTTAGAGGCTGGCTCCTTTTGGAGCCGTCGCGATAGATCGCCACGCATTTCAACCCCATTCGCCACGCCTGCACATACGCATCGCGAATTTCGGCCACCGTGGCCGATTGGGGCATGTTCACCGTCTTCGAAATGGCCCCGCTGATGAACGGCTGCGCCGCAGCCATCATCTTCAGATGCGCCATGTAGTGGATGCTTCGCTTGCCGCGCGCCGGTTGGAAGGCACAGTCAAACACCGGCAGATGTTCCGGCTTGAGCCCGCTGGTGATGACCGCGCCATTTTCAGTGACATCCTCAATGGTGTCGTACTTTTCGATGTGCGCCACAATCTGCGCAATCTCCGTTTCCGAATATCCCAGCCGCCGCAACGCCTCGGGCACGGTACGGTTGACGATTTTGAGCATGCCGCCCCCCGCCAGCAGCTTGTACTTCACCAGCGCAATGTCCGGCTCGATGCCGGTGGTGTCGCAATCCATCATGAAGGCAATCGTGCCGGTGGGCGCCAGCACGGTCACCTGGGCGTTGCGATAACCCACCTGCCGTCCGCGGCTCAATGCCCGGTCCCAACAGGCTCGCGCCTCCTCCACCAAATACGACAGCTCGGCGGGAGCCTGAATCTTGTCCACCGCCTCGCGATGCATCTTGATAACCCCGAGCATGGACTCCACATTGTCCCTGGCCACCGGCTTGGACACGTGAGCACAACGGGCATCCCGATAACCCGGAAACGGCCCAAGAATGGCGGCCATCTCCGCCGATTGCTCGTACGCATGCCCGGTCATGATCGCCGTGATGGCCCCCGCCAACGCACGACCCTCATCCGAGTCGTACGGCAAACCGCAAGCCATCAGAAGCGAGCCCAAATTGGCGTAGCCCAGCCCCAGCGTGCGGAAGATGTGCGAATTCTCAGCAATGTCCTTGGTGGGGTAGCTCGCATTGTCCACAATGATTTCCTGCGCCGTGATGAAAATGCGCACCGCCGCCTTGAACCGCTCCACATCAAACGTGCCGTCGTCCCGCTTGAATTTCATCAAATTCAACGACGCCAGATTGCAGGCGGTGTTGTTGATGAACACGTACTCCGAGCACGGATTGGTGGAGTGAATCGGCTCGGTGCCTTTGCATGTGTGCCAGCGCTGGATGGCACCGTCATATTGCAACCCCGGATCACCGCAAATCCACGTGCCATGCGCCACCTTGTCCAGCAACCGGCCCGCATTCTTTTTTTCCAGCGGCTGGCCCGTGGTCACCGCCCGCGTCCACCAGTCCTTGCCCTCCAGCGCCGCCTGCATGAATTCATCACTCACCCGCACGCTCAAGTTTTCATTTTGGTACATCACCGATCCGTAGGCCTCCCCGTTGAATGAACCATCGTAACCTTGCTCGATGAGCGCCCAGGCCTTCTTTTCCTCCTTCTCCTTGGCCTCGATGAATTCTTCGATGTCCCCGTGCCAATCCCGCAAGGTGTTCATCTTGGCGGCGCGCCGGGTTTTGCCGCCGCTTTTGACGACGTTGGCCACCTGGTCGTACACCTTGAGAAAACTCAGCGGACCACTCGGCCGCCCGCCGCCGGAAAGCTTCTCCTTGCTGCTCCGTATCGGCGTCAAATCCGTGCCGGTGCCGCTGCCGTACTTGAACAACATGGCCTCCGAATAGGCCAGTTGCATGATGGATTCCATGTTGTCCTCCACCGACTGGATGAAACACGCGCTGCCCTGCGGGTATTCATACTGCGTCGGGGCACGCTCGGCCTGGCGTTTGCGGCGATTGTAATACCAGTTCCCACGCGCACTGGTCTTGCCTACGCCATACTGATGGTACAATCCCACGTTGAACCACACCGGCGAATTGAAGGAACCATACTGATTCAGGCAAAGCCACGTCAGCTCCTGATAAAACACCTCGCCATCCGCAGCGGTGAAGTATCCGTCCTTCACCCCCCAATCTGCAATGGTGCGCGTGACCCGGTGAATTAACTGCCGCACCGAGTGCTCCCGTTCATTCGGCTTGTTGGGGTCCCCGTAAAAATACTTCGAGCACACCACCTTCGTCGCCAGTTGCGACCACGATTTGGGCACTTCCACATTCTCCTGTCGAAACACCACCTTGCCGGAGTCATCGGTGATTTCAGCAGTGCGCTTCTCCCATTCCACCTGGTCAAATGGGTTCACCTTGGGGTCACTAAACACCCGCTTGATTTTCAAATGCTTTTTCATACCACCCTTGGAATGAGGGGTTCCTCGCCGTCCACCCACGCCAGCCCGACGCGGACGAGCCGACACGGCAGGCGACGACACGACCTGGTCACGAGTATCTATCATGGTAAGAATGTAAAATTAGTTGTTTTTGGGCGCTAATCCAACACCGTCACCGGTGCACAAATCTGCGCTGTCACGCCCTGCAGCCAGGGGCAATCCGACCCTTTCAGGGGGCTCGGAAACCCCATTAGTTGTGGGGCAAGGGCGAAATTAACACAACATGTTGTGGTGTAAATAAAAATTTTCAAAAAAATTGCTGAAACAATTATCCACATGTTTTTCATCGTAACTCATTGCCCGTCAGCAACTTATTTCATTGTGAATAACCCCAGAAGCCCTCTGTGGATAAGATTTTCTGAAAATTTTCCTTTCTTGGCACGCCATTTTTTCAATGACCCGCCTCTGTTTGCGCCGCGCTTAATTTTGCAGAGACTTTTCCTTTCAAAATCGCAGTTCTGCGCTCAAAACTTGCCAAAATGCCCTGTGGCAATGAGGAGTTGTAACCTTTTTAATAACATCTTCGTCTGGTCAATTGAATTCAATTCCAAGAGCGGGGATGAAGGAAATTGGATTCGACCGCGGGGTGAAGCAGGTGCACCACGCGGAAGACAAACCGCCTGCAAAAACTTAAGTGATATGAAAAATAGTCCAACCCTTCTCGGACGAAAGCTGTGGACAGCCGCATTGAGCGGCATGGCATTAATGTTGGCGGGGTCATTATTGGCCCAACCGGGCGGCGGTGGCCGCGGCGGAAGGTTCAATCAAGACCCGGCACAAGGCGGTCCCGGTGGTCAGGGCGGTCCACCCGATCGAGCCCAGTTTGGCGGACGAGGCGGCGGATTTGGATTCGGCTTGGACGAACAGCAACGTCAGGTTTTCAACGAAGCCCTGGAGAAGCATCAAGAGGCGCTGCGTAAACTCGAAGAACAACTGCTGGCCGCGCAGCGTGAGCTCATCAAAGCGGTAATCGCAGAGGAATACGTTGAAAAAACCGTCCGCGAAAAAGCCGAAGTAGTCGCCAAATTACAAACCGAAATCATGATGCTTCGCGCCCCGGCGCTGCACACCGTGGCCCCCACATTGCGGGCCGAGCAACGCGCTCAAATGGAGGACTCCCGTTTCAGCATGATGTTGCTCAACGGCGGCTTTGGCGGAGGCGGTGGCGGACGCATGGTTATGATGGGCGGAGGCCCGCCGGGAATGGACCCGCAAGCTGGTGGTTTTGCCGGACCCGGCGGACGCAATCAATTTCGCGGTCCTGGTGGAGGCTTTGACCCCGCCCAAGGCGGCCAAGACCGGGGCAACCGTGATCGCGGCAACCGCGATCGTGGCAATCGCGACGGCGGCCAGGCCGCACCCGGATTGCCCACGCAGGAACGTCCTCCCCGCTAATATCGTTTAGACCAAACTTTTGCAGGTTGGTTCTCCCCCGCCAACCTACTGCCACAAGACTACGCCCGGCATGTCCGGGCGTAGTCGCTTATGGCCCGGACATTTTCCGGTGGTGTGTCTCGCACAATCTCGCAACCAGCCCCGGCAATGTACCGCTCGCCCGCAGCCTGGTGACACGCCGCCAAAGCTGCACGAATGGCTTCCGGGTTTTGATTGCGCACCACTCCCACCGGCTCCAAATTCCCAAGCAACACTTGTTGCGGCCCCATCTCCTGACGCGCCCGCGCCATGTCGGCAAAATAATCCAAGTCCACAATCTCACATCCCAGCGCGCCCATGCCCTTGAGAATGGCATTGGTGCGCCCGCAAATGTGCAATCGCACGCGCCCGCCGGCGGCGTGAATGCCGTCCACCAAACGCTTCTCGTACGGCCACACAAAGCGTTGATACAAATCCGGCCCCACCAGGCTCGCCGCCGCATCGCCCACCCCGATTAAATCAGCGCCCGCTTCGATTTGGGCGCGAGCAAACCGAAGCTCCATCTCCAAAATAAATTCAAACAAATCCCGCACGAAAGTTTCATCGTCAAAAAAATCGAGCATGATGGTGTTGATGCCGCGCAAATCGGCCCCCTGCGCAATGGGACCCTCCACCCAGCCCTCCACAATTTTTTCACCGGCGGTTTTTTCTTTGAGCAACGCCACCGCCCGCACGCGGTCCGTCATGCGGCCGCCGCCCAGCGGGTCAGGCACGCGCAGATGCGCCAGCTTTGTTTTGTCGGCCAGCAAAGCCTCCTCTTCTATGAGGGCGGGCGGTTGATTGTGGAACCATTGAATTCTGGCGCCGCAATCCGCCGCTTCGCGGGCCGGGTCCGAAATGGCCGACACGTAATCGAAATCAAAATCCTCCGCCACCCGAAGCTGCGCTTCCACAAGCCGCCGGTAATCGCGGCAATATTCCCCATAAGGAATGCCGGCGCGGTCTCCGGCAAACATCATGGTGATGGGCATGACAGGCAGGCGATCCACCGGTTGACCGGCGATGCGGGCCAAGACACGTTCTCGACTATTCATGGCAGGGATGTTGTGTTGCGAAGATTAAATCACCATCGCCCCTTTTCGCCAAGCGGTTTGCAGCCACACCACCGCCTTGCTTTGCCATTGACCGGCAACTCAAGCAAAGGCACTTTGTACCCATCGCCCACATGCAGATGCCATGAACACTTTATCAGAGAAATCCCTCTTGGTGGCGTTGGCGTTCACAGCCTCCGTCTTGCAATCCGCTGAACCCCAACCCATACCCTTCAAAGCCCCGGACCGTTTGCCGGACAGACTTCAAGCGCTCTCACCTGCCGACGTGCAGCTTGATGGATTCCTTGGCGAGCGCATCCGTCTCAACGCCCTCAATCGACTGGCCAAAGTTGATTTGGAACCGCTCCTGGCCGGCTTCCGCAAAAAGCCGGGCACCCACCCTTGGATTGGCGAGCACATCGGCAAGTGGATGCACGCCGCCACACTCGCATGGGCCTACACCGGTGATGCCTCCTTGCGCGCCAAACTCGATGAAGCCGCAGCAGAACTCATCAAAGCCCAGGAACCCGACGGCTACCTTGGCACCTACACCCCCGACAAACGCTTCGGACTCTATCCCGGGGCCGATTGGGACGTGTGGTCCCACAAATATTGCATGATGGGATTGCTCACCTATTACCAATACACCGGCAACGCCGCGGCCCTCGAAGCCAGCCGGAAGGCGGCTGATTTATTGATAGCCACTTTTCCCGCCAAAAAAAGCATCATCGCCGCCGGCACCCATGTGGGCATGGCGGCCACCAGCGTGCTCGAACCCATCGTCCTCCTTTACCGCCACACCGGCGATAATCGGTACTTGGACTTTGCCCGGTATATCATCCGCGCATGGGATGAACCCAACGGCCCCAAAATCATTGCTGCCTTGATGAAGGAGGGCAAAGTGAACAAAACCGCCAACGGTAAAGCCTATGAAATGTTGTCCAACCTCGTCGGACTCTGTGAACTGGCCCGCGCCACCGGTGATGCGGACCTTTTGGTGCCCGTCGAAAAGGCCATTGCGGACATCGTCAGCTCCAAACTCTACCTCACCGGCGGCATGAGCCAGGGAGAGCATTTCAAGGAGGATTATCACCTGCCCAACGGCATGGGAGCGCACGTCAGCGAAACCTGCGTAAGCACGACCTGGATTCAATTACTGCAACAGATGTTTCGTCTCACGGGGCATCCCGCCTACGGGCGCGAACTGGAGCGCGTGTTGTACAATCACCTTGCCGCTGCGCAACGTCCCGACGGCACCCAATGGTGCTATTTTACCTCGCTCGAAGGCACCAAACCCTACGGCCCCGGCATCAATTGCTGCGTCTCCAGTGGCCCGCGCGGAATGGCCCTGGCCGCGCAATGCGCTTATTACAAATCACGCGATGCACAGGGAAGAGACGTGGTGTTTATCAATCTGTTTGAGCCTGGCCGCCTGAATGTGGTCTTGGATGGTCAACCGGTGACACTGACTTTCGAAAGCCCATTCCCCGAAGCCGGCGAAATGAGTGTCCGCGTAAGCACACCTCAACCTGTGACCTTTGGCCTGCAATGCCGCGTGCCATCCTGGGACCCGCCGGCCCCCATCAGCCCCCGCTCTGAAGCCACCGACACCGTGCGCCTGGCACCACGACAATGGCGCAACGGAGAGCGACAGGTATTGGTCCGGCTGCCGTCTCCGCAGCGTTTGATCATCGGCCAACACGGCAACCTAGGCCGTGCCGCACTGGCCTACGGTCCCTGGGTCCTGGCTTTTGACAGCGCGCTGAACACGGGCATGGAATCCCCCAATTTGCTCGGCTTGGTGGATGACCGCCTCACCCGTCGTCCGGGCGCACTTGAGTTCGTGGCGCAAGTCAAATCCCTGCGCCAACCCCAGCCGCGCCCTGCGGTGTTCACCCCTTTTGCCAACGCCGGCAGCACAGGGGGGCGTTTCCAAATTTGGCTGCGCGCTCCCGGCGCCGCCCTGCCGGAAAATGTATCATTGTTGGCGGGTGCGCGAGAGAGCCGCTCGCGCCGGGGTAATGTGGACGGCTCCATTGCCGATGAAGACTTTCAATCCTTCGTCGTTACTTTCGACGGCACCCTCAAGGAGGAAGACTGGTTTGCCCTGCAGGCCGATGCCCCCGTCACGGTGGGGCGTGTGGTGTTTGCCCACGGCCAGAATTTCCACGATGGCGGTTGGTTTGACGCCACCGCAGGAAAACCCCGTTTGCAAATACAGCGTACAACCAACGGCCCGTGGGAAAATGTGGCCGTATTTGAAAATTACCCTGCCACCTCCGCCACAAACAATCGTGGACTGAAAGCAGGGCAAACCTTTGAAGTTAAACTACCGGCTCCCATCCAGGCCATCGGCGTGCGCGTTGTGGCCAAGCCAGCTTGCGGCGACAATCCCAAGCAAGCCTTCAGCTCCTGCGCCGAGCTGCAAGTTTTTGAGAAATAGCTGCTCCACTTGAAACCACACCAACGCAGCCGAGCGGAATAAGAAGCGATAAAAAAATCGAGCGGCTGGAGGGAGCCGGGTGGCTTGCCGGCCTTCGGGCATCGGCAGCTTTCCAAGCGGATTCGTCACCCCGAGCGAATCACCGCATTTGGCTGCCGTGCATGGCCGCAACCCCCCGGCTGCATCCAGCCGCCTGTCTGCTTGTTTTTGATGGGGCACGGGCAGGTTTCGGCGCCTGCCCGTGCCCGGTTTCATCTCGGTTCCCCCGGCTTACACATCGTAATACAGGAAGAATTCGTACGGGTGCGGCCGCAGGCGCAAGGCGTCGTGCTCTTTGCGCTTGGCGGCGATCCACGTTTCAATGAAGTCCAGGGTGAACACGTCACCCTTGAGCAGGAATTCATGGTCCTTTTCCAGGCAGTCCAAGGCCTCACCGAGGCTGGAGGGCACCTGCGGAATTTTGGCGTGCTCCTCGGGCGGAAGCTCGTACAGGTTTTTGTCCATCGGTTCGCCCGGATCAATCTTGTTGAGCACACCGTCCAGCCCCGCCATGAGCAGCGCGGCGTTGCTCAAGTAGATATTGGCCGCCGGATCGGGGGGGCGATACTCGATGCGCTTGGCCTTCGGATTCTCGCTGTACGTCGGGATGCGAATGGCCGCCGACCGATTGCGCGCGCTGTAGGCAAGGTTCACCGGTGCTTCGTAGCCCGGCACCAATCGCTTGTAGGAGTTGGTGGTGGGACTGCAAATGGCGCACAGGGCCTTGGCGTGCTTGAGGATGCCGCCCACAAAGTTCAGTGCCAGCGGGCTCAAGCCGGCGTAGCCGTTGCCGGCAAACAAGGGCTTGCCCTTCTTCCAGATGCTGATGTGGGTGTGCATGCCGGAGCCGTTGTCCCCGAAGAGCGGCTTGGGCATGAAGGTGGCTGTTTTACCATGTTTCTTGGCCACGTTTTTGACCACGTACTTGTAAATCATCATCTTGTCGGCGCAGCTCACCAGCGTGTCAAAGCGGATGTCAATTTCCGCCTGGCCCGCTGTCGCCACCTCGTGATGCTGCCGTTCAATCGTCACACCAAGCTGCTCCATGAGCAGGGTCATTTCGGTGCGCAAATCCTGCTGCGTATCCGCCGGAGCCACCGGGAAGTAGCCTTCCTTGTGGCGGATTTTGTAGCCGAGGTTGGGCATTTCATCGCGGCCGCTGTTCCAGATGCCCTCGATGGAATCAATGCTGTGAAAAGCAGCGTTGGTTTTGACCTCGTATTGCACGTTGTCGAACACAAAGAACTCTGCCTCCGGTCCGAAAAACGCCGCATCGCCCACGCCGGTGCTGGCGAGGTATTTCTCCGCTTTCTGGGCAATCCCCCGCGGATCGCGGCCGTAAGGCTCCTTGGTGCCCGTTTCCGCAACGGTGGCTGTCAAAGACAGCGTCGGAACTTCCATGAACGGATCAATAAAGGCCGTGTCAGGGTCCGGCATCGCCAACATGTCCGAAGCCTCAATGGACTTCCATCCACGAATGGAGGACCCGTCGAAGCCCAATCCCTCCGTGAAAATCTCTTCCGACAATTCGGCAATCGGACAGCTAAAATGCTGCCACGTGCCAAACGTGTCGCAGAACTTGATGTCGAACATTTTGGCGCCGGCCTTCTTGGCCATTTCAATGACGCTCTTTGGGGTGTTTTTTGCCATAATAATGATGGTTTCTGGATTAACTGCAGTTTGTTTTTGGTTGTTCGTTTGCCGCGCCGGAATATTGTCCTTCCGGCGCGGCGCCGAAATGGGTTGTAGAGTTTAACTTAGCTCCGGCCGTAATAGCCCTCTTCGCCGTGATCGGTCAAGTCCAGCCCCACCGTCTCGGCCTCAGGACTGTGCCGCAAGCCGATGACCGCCTTGAGGATGAAGGCCAGAACTGCCGTGGCCACGATCGAAAGAACCAAGGTCAACACGATAGCCTTGATTTGCGCGAAAAGCAAACCGTCCTTTACTGATTCCACCACTGGATTGGCTTCCGGTGTGGCGAGCAGCCCCGTCATCAACGCCCCCAGTGTGCCGCCCACGCCGTGCACGCCAAACGTGTCAAGGGAGTCATCGTAACCCAGCCATGCCTTGAGTTTCCAGCAGGCCAGGAAGGGCACGATGCCCGCCACCACGCCGATGATCATCGCGCCGGTGGGCGTCACAAATCCCGCTGCAGGCGTGATGACCACCAGCCCCGCCACGATGCCGGAGCAAAATCCCAACACGCTCGGCTTGCCCTTGAGCGCGTATTCAGCCATGCCCCAGACAAACCCACCGGTGGCCGCCGCCAACGTGGTTGTGGTGAAGGCATTGGCCGCAATGCCATCAGCCGCCAGTGCGCTACCGGCGTTAAACCCGTACCAACCCACCCACAGCATGCCCGTGCCGATCATCGTCAACACCATGCTGTGAGGTGGCATCGGCTCCTTGGGAAAGCCCAACCGCTTGCCCAGGATTAAACACAGGATCAAGGCCGACCAACCCGAGCTCATGTGCACCACCGTGCCGCCCGCGAAATCCAGTGCCTTGATTTTAGCATTGGGATTCAGCGGCCCGCACATCAAACCGTCTGCAGCCCAAACCATGTGGGCCAGCGGGAAGTACACCAAAAACATCCAGCCTGTGATGAACAACAACAAGGCGGAAAACTTCATGCGCTCGGCAATCGCACCCACAATCAACGCCGGCGTGATGATCGCAAAGGTGAGCTGAAAGATGGCCCAGATGTTGTTGCTGATCCAGTTGCTCCCTTGCCCAACCTCGTCCCCTCGCACACCCTTGAAAAAGAGGTAGTCAAAGCCGCCGATAAAGGAGTTGCCGGGTGCAAACGTCAGACTGTATCCGCAAATAAACCACAATATCGTGGCCAGTCCGGCGATGCCCAGGCATTGCGCCATCACCGACAAAACATTTTTCCGCCTTACCAAGCCACCGTAAAACAGTGCCAGCCCCGGCAAGGTCATGAACAACACCAGCGCCGTCGAAGTCATCTGCCAGGCGTTGTGTCCAGGTCCCGGCCCTGGAATTTTGGTGGGAGCGTTGGTATTTTCCACCCGCGCCACGTTGTTCAAGTAAGCCTCCAGGTCAGCCACCCGCTCCACCAACGGCCGCTCCGGTGCCGCTGCTGCTTCCGCTGCGCTTACCGTCCAACTGGCGCCCAGCGTCAGCCATCCCAACATGCTCAAAACAAGAATAAAATTTTTCATAATTTCAGATTCAAAAATGTTTCAGGGTTTTCGTTTGCCTTGGTGTTCATGTCACTCTCAAGCTCCCTTCCACCGTTACACCGCTTGCTGTCCGCGCTCTTCCGTCCGAATCCGCACCGCTTCATCAATGGTGGTGATGAAGATTTTTCCGTCGCCAATCTTGCCGGTCTTGGCCGACTTCAAAATTGCGGCCACCGCCGGTTCACACTGATTGTCCGGCACCACCACCTCCACTTTAATCTTCGGAAGAAAATCCACCGTGTACTCGCTCCCACGGTAAATTTCCGTATGCCCCTTTTGACGCCCGAATCCCTTGACCTCGGTAACGGTCATGCCTTCGATGCCCAAATCGCTCAGGGCATCTTTGACATCGTCCAACTTGAACGGTTTGATGATGGCTTCGATTTTTTTCATGTTCGCCGATGCGTTCACCGCGTTGATTTCATTGCACTCTTCCGTCTTACCTTGCCGGCACTCCAAGGGCGCTTGGATAACCGGCAATGCCACAACCTCGTCCGCTGCCTGCGGATACCCAATCCAGCAGGCCCAGCCCTAAAGCACGCCCGATGCCACGAAAAATATGGCAGTTTTATTTTTATAAGTTCTTTATTATCAATATATTACAAATATTTTTAATCGTTGTTTTATTTTGGCTTTTTTTGACCACGTTGGCTTTTATTAGGCAGCGCGTTTCGTTGTTGTCACTTTTTGGCCGCTCCTTTTTCCTTTTTTGGCTTCCGCTACTTTATCAATATCTTTGCCCATGAGTTTCAAACTGGTGCGCATACCGTCCCTGAAGACGGTTGCTGATTTTCGACAACACCTTCAGTCCCTGGGATTGGAGCTTCCATGCGATGATACCATCCTCACCGGCACAGCCTCGCCCTTGGCTGCTCCGGCCGATGCCGTCCGCATCAACGGCAAAATCATCGGCAACCGCATCTGCATTTCCCCGATGGAAGGTTGGGATGGCACCCGCGACGGCATGCCCACCGCTGATACCCTGCGCCGATGGGAACGCTTCGGCCAAAGCGGGGCCAAGCTGATCTTTGGCGGCGAAGCCATGGCCGTGCGTCCCGACGGTCGCGCCAATCCCAACCAAATCATGATTCTGCCGGAAACTCTCCCCGGCTTGAAACAGTTGCGCGAAACACTGCTTCACGCGCACGCAGCGGCTTTTGGGCACACAGAGGACCTTGTCATCGGCTTTCAGCTCACCCATTCCGGCCGCTTCTGCAGGCCCTATGACATGAAAAAATGGGAGCCTCGTGTCGCCTTCCGCCATCCTCTCCTCGACCGCCGTTTCGGAGTCACCTCGGACAGCCAGGTGTTCACCGATGCCGAAATGGAAGAATTGGTCTCATGTTATGTGAAGGCGGCACAAATCGCCGCCGAAGCAGGGGCTGACTTCGTGGACATCAAACATTGCCACGGCTACCTGTTGCACGAATTTTTGGGAGCTCACACCCGGCCCGGCAAATACGGCGGCAGCTTTGAAAATCGCACACGGTTGCTCCGCGAAATCGTGGCCGGCATCCGCGCCAGCGGCAACCCCATTGACATCGCCGTCCGCGTCAGCGCCTTTGACTTTGTGCCCTTCAAACCCGACCCGGCCCAAAGCACGCCGGGCAAACTGGGGCCGGGCGTGCCCGAGGATTTTTCGCAGTGCCTGCCGTATCTGTACGCCTTCGGAGTCAATGTGAATAATCCTGTGGAGTACGATTTGACCGAGCCCTTGCGTTTTGTGGATTTGTGCGCCGAATTGGGAATCAAAATCCTCAACATCAGCGCCGGCTCCCCTTACTACAACCCGCACATCCAACGTCCCGCCGCCTACCCGCCCAGCGACGGCTACCAACCGGCCTATGACCCTTTGGTGGACGTGGCCCGCCAAATAACCGTCACCCGCTTGCTCAAAGCCCGCGCCCCCCGCTCCATGCTTATCGTGGGCTCCGCCTACACCTACTTGCAAGATTACCTCCCTCACGTCGCCCAAGCCGTCGTGCGCGCAGGCTGGACTGATCTCGTGGGCATTGGCCGCGCCGTCCTCAGCTACCCCTCCATGCTTGCGGATGCCCTGCGCGCCGGCCAACTACAAACCCGCTTCATCTGCCGCACCTTCAGCGATTGCACCACCGCCCCGCGCAATGGCATGGTCAGCGGCTGTTACCCCTTGGACAAGTATTACGCCGCCAAACCTGAATTCCAGAAACTCAAGGCCATCAAACGCCAGTTTGCCGCCATCTGACTTGTTTCGCCCCCCGTCCAAAGGTATATTAGGACGGACTTCGGAAAGGCGGAGAATCGCTCCCGGCCTTCGGGCCGGGGGAGGAAAGTCCGAACTCCGCAGAGCACGATGCCGCGTAACCCGCCTCCTTTTGGGATCGGCCGGGATACACGCGGGCGGCGGCCGTCAAGGGCCGCTGACGGACAGTGCCACAGAAAACAGACCGCCTCCGGGGCAACCCGGCGGCAAGGGTGAAAAGGTGCGGTAAGAGCGCACCGCGCCAAGCGCAAGCAAGGCGGCACGGAAAACCCCATCGGGAGCAAGGCCAAATAGGGGACCGCGGGGTGGCTCGCTCCTGTCCCGCCCGCAAAGGCGGGACCGGTCCCGGGTACGGCCGCTCAGAGAAATGATTCTCTCCCTCCGCAAGGAGGCAGACAGAATTCGGCTTACAGCCTTTCCGAAGTCCGCTTGTGGCGCGCAGCGGAATTACTCCTGGCGCAGGCTTGCCAACACAATTTCATACGCCCGCAAACACGACGCAAACGCCTGCTCCCGCACCGTCAAACTCACCAGCAAGATGTGGTTTTCCCGCAACATCAGGCATATACGCTTTTGCAAACGCTGGTTGTTCGTCGTGGTTTCCTTGGTATCAAAAATGTAAGACCGGCACGCCGCACCCATCCACTCATACTCCCCTTGTCTTTCACGAATGCTGTCCGCACCTAAAATTTGTTCCCTCAGCCGCGCCCAATCCGCTCCCCCTTCAGGCAACGGCATGCGCCGGATTTCAATCAACCCCTGCGACTCCGCCGATTGCAGCAATATGGCTCCGCTCTGCGTCTCCAAACCCATCCGCCAACCGGCAGGCACAATGAAGGAACTCCTCTCCTTCCCTTGAATCATCGTTGCCGCCTGCAAACGGCCCCGCTCCGGCACCTCGCGGCTCGAAGAGGTCAGCTCCACCGGCTCCTCAGCAGCCACAACGGCAAATCCAACGGCCATTCCCACTGGGAACAATACGCTGCGCACGAGCGCCATGATTCGCCGTCCCAACATAAAATGCCGACCTTCTTCAAAGGAGACTACCAACTCCGAAAACAATTAAAAGCATGAGCTATGCCAAGCAATTTTGAGAAACTTATCTATGCGCGGGTCCGGCCCGTAATTTGTTTATTTCCAAGGAGTTCACGTGTTCAACCGGCTGCCAGCCCTCCAAACCAGCCCCCCAACACGTACCCTCCCCATTACTAGCAACACACAAAACTGAAAATGCACCTGCGCCCCCGCATTGTGGTAAAATTGCGTTGGCAGGGCTTGGCCTTTTCCCCTATCTTCAGCCCCTTGATTTGGGTCTTGTGTATGACAAGCCGTGAAATTCGACAGTCGTTTCTGGATTTTTTCCGGTCGAAGCAGCACACCATTGTGCCTTCGTCCAGCCTGATGCCTGACTCGCCCAACCTGCTGTTCACCAACGCAGGGATGAACCAGTTTGTGCCCATTTTTCTGGGGCAAATCCCCTGCCCCTACACCCCGGGCCGCGCCGCCGACACCCAGAAGTGCATCCGCGCAGGGGGCAAACACAATGATTTGGAAGACGTGGGATTGGACACCTACCATCACACGTTCTTTGAAATGCTGGGGAACTGGAGTTTCGGGGATTATTTCAAAAAGGAGGCCATTCAATGGGCTTGGGAGCTTGTGGTGGGGGTGTGGAAGTTTCCACCCCAACGGCTCTACGCGACGGTATATCAACCCGGCCCAGGTGACCCGGCGGAGTTTGACCAGGAAGCCTATGACCTCTGGGCGGAGATTTTCAAAGATGCCGGCTTGGACCCCAAAATCCACATTCGTTTTGGTGGCAAAAAGGACAATTTCTGGATGATGGGCGAGACAGGCCCTTGTGGACCATGCTCCGAGATTCATGTGGACTTGACGCCGGGCGGGGACACTCAAGGAGCCTTGGTCAACCAAGGCAGCGCGCAGTGCATTGAGATTTGGAATCTGGTGTTCATGCAGTTCAATGCCAACGCCGATGGCACCTTTTCCCCGCTGCCGGCCAAAAGCGTGGACACCGGCATGGGCTTTGAACGGGTCACCGGCATCATTCAAAACACGCGCGGCTTCACCGATTTCAGCCGGGTGATTTCCAATTATGAAACGGACATTTTCCGCCCGCTCTTCGATGCGCTGGAGCGAATGAGCGGACGCAAATATGGTTCAACCCTTCCCAAGGCGGACGCCACCGGGGCCATTGTTCCTGTGACAGAACAGGAAAAGATTGATGTCGCCTTCCGTGTCATCGCCGACCACATCCGCACGTTGAGTTTCTCGATCGCCGACGGCATCTTACCGGGCAACACCGACCGCCATTACGTATTGCGGCGGATTTTGCGCCGGGCGGTGCGTTACGGTCGCTCGCTCGGATTCCATGAGCCGTTTTTCCATCGCTTGGTCGGAGTGCTCGCGGAAACGATGGGCGATGTCTTCCCGGAAATCCGGGCCCGGCAGGCTCAAGTGGAGGAAGTCATCAAGACCGAGGAAGAGGCCTTCAACCGGACGTTGGACACGGGTATTTCCCTCTTCGTCAAGGCGGTGGAGGGGGCCCAGGCCGGTGGCGGCACAGGTGCCAAAATGGTTCCCGGCGACTTGGCTTTTCTGTTGTACGACACCTATGGATTTCCGCTCGACCTCACGCAGTTGATGGCCCGGGAGCGGGGCATGTCGGTGGATGTGGAAGGCTTCAACCGCCTGATGGAAGAGCAGCGGCAGCGCGCCCGCAAGGCCCAGAAGCGCGAGATCATCGAGCTCTCCCAAATCGAGACCAGCACGCCAACGCTGTTTGTCGGATTCGACACCCTTCAAACACGCGCCAAGGTGCTTGAATTGGTGCGGATCAAAGACCAATGGGCCGTGCTTCTCGACACAACGGCCTGCTACGCGGAAATGGGCGGTCAAGTGGGCGACACCGGCGAGTTGCGGGCCGGAGATGTTCGCTGGCGCATCCGCGACACCCAAAAGGCCGGTGCCACCTGGTTGCACTATCTAGCTTTGCCAGCGAACACCAATGCCCGTCTGCCCGAACCGGGTGAAGAAGTGATGTTGCAGGTGGATGTGGAGCGGCGCAACAGCATCCAGCGCCACCACACCGTCACCCATCTCCTGCACTGGGCCATCCATGAGGTCGTCAGCCCGGAGGCCTCGCAAAAAGGCTCCTTTGTTGGGCCGGAAAAGTTGACCTTTGACTTCAATTGTCCGCCGCTTACCCCCCAACAGGTTGCGGACGTGGAGCGGTTGGTCAATGAGCGCATCCTTGAAAATGCCGGCGTTAGTTGGAAGGAAGTCCCATACGCGGAAGTCAAAGGCCGCAAGGATGTCATGCAATTTTTCGGGGACAAGTACGGTGAAGTGGTGCGCGTGGTGCAGATAGGGGGCCGTCCGGGACAATTGGACGGTTACTCCATGGAATTATGCGGCGGCACCCACACCCGCGCGACGGGTGAAATCGGCCTCTTCCGCATCGTGGCCGAAACGGCCATTGCCGCGGGCGTGCGGCGCATCGAAGGAGTAGCGGGGCTGGAATCCTACCGTTTTGCAGGCGAAGAGGCCCGGCGATTGAAAGCCGTGGCCGAAAAACTCAATACGCCGGTGGGCGAGCTGGAAAAGCGTATTGAAAACCTTCTCCAACAATACAAGGACCTGGAAAAGCAATGGCGCGCCTTGCAGCAGAAGCAAGCGGCAAGCCTTGCCCGCAACCTCACCTCCAAAGCCCGCAACATCAACGGTGTGCCCGTCATCATCGAACGCATGGACGCCGATGCCGACACCCTGCAAGCCATGGTGAACGAATTGAAAGGCTGCTTTGAAGGAGTGGTGGTGCTCGGCGGCGCGTCCAACAATGCCGTAACCTTGATGGCCACGGTTTCCCCGGCATTCACCCAGCGCGTGCAGGCGGGTAAGATTCTCCAGCAAATTGCTCCCATCACCGGCGGCAAAGGCGGAGGCAAACCCGACTTCGCCCGTGGCGGCGGTCGGGACGTGAGCCGCCTGGACGAGGCACTGGCCAAAGTTGCGACGCTGATTTAATCATATTTTACCGGCCGACAGAGGAATTTTTCCTTTGGCGGCCAATTTTCTTTTTACACAAGGATTGTTTGTTATGAGCGACGATAGCGACCCTTCATCATCAACCCCAAAACGTCCCCGCCGGCGGCGTGCCCGCAGCACGGCGCCCGCGGTGGAAATTCGTGAAATGCGCCTGGATGATGTGCCCCAGGTGTTTGCTCTGGGACAGGAATTGTTCACCGCTGAAAAACTCCCCACGCTCTATCGTTCATGGGATGACCATGAACTGGCCCAGCTTTTCAGCGCAGAAGCCGAATTCTGCCTCGTGGCAGAGTGCGAGGACCGTATTGTGGGATTCGCCTTGGGGCGCGTGATGGAAAAGCCCCAAAGCGCCTGGCGGTATGGGTGGTTGTTGTGGCTGGGCGTGGCGCCCCAATACAAAGGACGCGGCCTGGCCCGCCGCCTGCTCAATCAATTGACCGAGCGGTTCATCGCACGCGAAGCACGCATTATGTTGGTGGATACCGACGAGGAAAACCACGAAGCGCTGGCGTTTTTCCGCAAGAACGGCTTCGGACAGGAAATCCGGCACGTGTACCTGTCTCGTAATCTGGACGAATACCAGCGCAAGAACGGCAACAATTGAACAACCCCCAAGGGGCGGCAAACATAAAAAAAAACGCGGCCCGAAGCCGGGCCGCGTTGTGGTCAACAAGGTTTGTTTAACGGCAGTGGTGGCGGTGTCCCCAATGGCCATGGAACACCACGCCCGGGACAACCACACGAGGAACCACCACCACCGGAGGAGGCGGCGGCGGTGCCACATAGACCGGTGCCACCGCCACCGGTGCGGGGTGTACCACCACGGGGGCTGGCGCCACCACCGGCGCGGGTGCCACAACAGGAGCCGGAGCCACAACCACCGGCGGAGGAGCCACGTACACAGGCGGCGGGGGCGGTGCGCACACCACCGGCAGGCCGATGGAAATCGAGAATCCAAATCCCCCGGCCACGGCTTTCGCCGCCATTAACCCCATCATGAAACCCACTAAAAGCAACCGTTTCATAATCTATCCTTTCGTTCGGGCCTCACCTCTTGAGGCCTTCATCTGATTTGACTTGCAGGCGCGTAAAATATTCGCCCCAAGCCCTATATTTTTGTGAGTTTTTTCTTGAATATGTCAATGGGGTTGCAACGTCAAAAAAAGCCGATTGTTTTCCGGGGAAAATCAAAACCGCAGAATGGCTTGCAGGTAAAACCAATGGGCGTCCACGGCACCGCCATTGGCAGGCACAAGTGCTGCCGTGTCGCGGATGTAATCGCCGACAAAGAAATGGCCGTAGCCCACTTGCAAATTGGCCCAATGGGTTGGGGCATAAGTGGCCACCAAGTCCAGTTCGGTGCCCACATAGCGGCCGGCACCGGTATTGATGCCGTACCCGTTGCCCACACGCCCCGCTCCGGCAATGTTGTAGAGCAAATCCTGATCACTGGCCAAAAAGAACAGCAGCACTTCGGAGGTGACTGTAAGATTTTTGACGGGTTTGAGGGTAATGTTTGCCCGTGGGATGTGCATGTTCCAGCCGCCAAATAAATCCATCAATCCATAAAACTTGTGATTGGTGCCGAACATGTTTTGGAATGTATTCACCTCGCCATCACCAGGATGATCATCGCCGGTGCCAAAGTCATACCCCAAGCCCAGTCGTGGGCTGCCCCACGTTTCCTTGAAAGTGTATCCCGCTGCGGCACCGCCACCGAAGGCGTACAAGTCGCGGCGCATGCCTGCTTGGTTGATGCTGCCCAACTGACCGGCCAATTCCACGGAAAAATCCCACGGGCCAAATGCGCCGGGCAGTGACTTCACACGCACGCCGGGCATGTACAGATCACGCGGCCCCGGTCCGCCAAGGGTGGGGGTGATGGCTGTGGGAGAGCCGGCGCTGATGTTGCGTGACACAAAATAGAAATCGGTTTCCAGCTTGGGCACCAAACCGCGGGCGGAGGCGTAGAGGCCCAAAAACCAATCGTAATCATTGGCCACGTTGAAATGGCGGTCGTATGGAATGACCACCCGGCCCGCCCAAGCGTCCACCCACCACTTGTCGCCGCCGTGAAGACGGACTTTGGCGGCATCAAACGTGCGCGGGATGTTCGCCCAGTCCAACACCCCGATGTACCGCTCGTCTCCGTAGGCGAGCTCCTGGCGCCCAACTTTCAACGTCAGGGGGAAGCTCTTGGGATTGCCCAAGTTGACGTAAGCTTGGTAGAGGTCGAAGCGGTCGCGATCCGGCGAGGGCAGGCGTCCGTCGCTGTGAACCGTGCTGTCACGGCCTTCGGCGTACAAGCTCACCCAGTCGCAAGGTGTCCATCCCAAATGCACCTTGGTGCGAAACATCATCCAATCGTTGTCGTTGGACAAGTTGCGCATGAAATCGCGGTTGGAGGTGACTCCACCGTTTTCCTTGACTTCATACCGGAAGCGGAATTGGGCCCCAAGATCCCACTTTTCCATCGCAGGGGATTGGTCGCGCAACCATTGGTTGACAAAGCCGGGGTGCGCCCCACCAGTGGCTGGCGCCGTGGCGGCAGGAATGGGTGCAATCAGGCACACCATCAGGAGCAAACCAACCATCCACCTATCGAACATGTTTTGCTTTCTCATAAGATTGTTGGATGACGCTTATACCAAACGTTGAAGATAAAATGCCTTGATGCAAATCAAAACTGTGTGCGTCCAATGGGAGTGAGAATAACGTGATGAATTCCAAGTTTTACCTCATAATCGCCGATACAAGCACATGAAAACATTAGGTTTGATTGCGGTTTTGGGCTGTCTGCTGGCTGCCGCGCACGGCGCCCCCATCATCACCAACGGCGGTTTTGAAGCGGGCATCGGCGGCTGGCGCACATGGAGCCGCCAGACCGGTGCGCTCAAGGCCACGGTGGACACAGCCGGCCCGCACACCGGGGCCAACGCCCTGCGGTTGGAACACAAAGGCGAGCAAGACTGGTGTTTGGAACCGTTGGTGCGACTCGATGTAAAGCCGGGCGATTTGTACGAATTCTCCGCTTGGATCAAAATGCCGGAGGCAGGCAGCGCCATTCTTTGCGCAAGCACCTGGGATGCGCAAGGGCAGGTGGTGGACTGGTCCTACGCAGACGCACCAGTCCAACGCGGAGCCGCCTGGCAACAAGTCCGCTCGCGTATAATCGTGCCTCCCGGTGTAAGCCGCATCCAACCTCGTCTCATCGGCGACGGCCCAATCCAACTATGGGTGGATGATGTGGCGATTGAATACCGCACCAATCTCATGGCCGCACGTACCACGGCTTTGCCCCAGACATTTCAAATCCAAAACCGGCTGTTGACGGTCGAATTAAATACAGCGGATGCGACTTTCACCGTTGAAGATCGCCGCACGGGGCAGAAGTGGAAACAAACCGTGGTGGCCCCGGGCTTGGTGGTCAAACAAGTGCAGCGAGGGGAAAACCGTTTGCAAGTCGAGCTGCTGCAGATGGCCCAGGCCTTGGAATTTACCGCCACATTGGCCCTGGAAAAGGATGCCCCCGAGCTCACGGTGACCCTGTCAGCCACGGGACCCTTGCCCACCCCCCTGCGCTATCCCCATCCCTTTGCTTCCGAAGCCGGACAATATTTGGTGGTGCCCATGAACGAAGGCATCTCCTATCCGGTGGAGGATACCTCCATCGAACTGTTCCGTTTGATTGCCTACGGTGGCCACGGCATTTGCATGGCCTTTTGGGGAGCCACGGATGGCGCCCGCGGCCACATGGCCATCATCGAGACGCCGGACGACGCCGCCATCAAGTTGAATCGCGTCCAGCAAAAGCTGGTCATCGCTCCAGAATGGGATCCGCAAAAACGTCAATTTGGTTATGCGCGCAAACTGCGGTATGTGTTCTTTGACCAAGGCGGACATGTGGCCATCGCCAAACGCTACCGTGCCTATGCGCAAAAGATTGGTCTGTTCAAAACCCTCGCGGACAAGCGCCGGGAAAATCCCAATGTGGATTTGCTCATCGGCGCGGTGAACGTCTGGTGTTGGGAACGCGATGCCATAGGCATCGTCAAGGAAATGCAGGCCGCCGGCATCGAACGCATCCTGTGGAGCAACCGGCAGACGCCGGAAAATCTCCGCGCCCTCAACGACCTGCCGGGCGTTTTGACCAGCCGCTACGACATTTACCAGGACGTGATGAACCCGGAAAACTTCCCCCGCCTGCGCGGAGTACATTCGGACTGGGTGACGGCAGCGTGGCCCAAGGACATCATCGTGGGCGCTAACGGCGAATATATTCGCGGTTGGGGAGTGGAGGCCAAGGATGGCACAATGATTCATTGCGGCGTCATTTGCGACCGCCAAGCCCTGCCCTACGCACGCGAACGCATCCCTGCGGAGCTGGCCACCCATCCCTACCGTTGCCGGTTCATTGACACCACCACCGCGGCGCCGTGGCACGAATGTTACAGCCCCAGCCACCCCATGACCCGCACCGAAAGCCGCCAGTGGAAGATGGAACTGCTCCGTTACGTCTCGCAGGAATGCAAGCTCGTCACCGGTTGCGAGACCGGCCACGATGCCTCAGTGCCCTTTTTGCATTACTTCGAGGGCATGCTCAGCCTCGGCCCGTACCGCGTCCCGGACGCCGGCCGGCGAATGAGCCAGATTTGGACCAATGTGCCGGAGCGCGTGGCCAAATTTCAACTGGGCCACCAGTATCGCTTGCCGTTGTGGGAACTGGTCTATCATGATTGTGTGGTGGCCCAATGGTATTGGGGCGATTACAACAACAAACTCCCCGCCCTGTGGGACAAGCGCGACTTGTTCAACCTCCTCTACGGCACTCCGCCAATGTTCATGTTCAACCGCGCTTTGTGGAATGAAAACAAGGCGCGCTTCGTGCACAGTTATCAAACCATTTGCCCCACAGTCCGGCGGGTGGGGTATCAAGAAATGACTGACCACCGATTCTTAACACCGGACCGCGCTGTCCAACAAACGCGCTTTGCTGACGGCACGACTGTGACGGTGAATTTCGGGCAATCGCCCTTCCCCCTGCCCGATGGGCGGGTGGTGGCCCCGATGGGATATGTGGTAAGCCCTTAGATTTTTACCGGGCACCTTTGACGCGCATTTTCAGGCCGAAGACGGCATCGCTGGCGGTGATGAACAAAAGGTCGCGCTCCTTGCCGCCAAAGGTCACGTTGGCCGTCCAACCCTTCGGCACATCAATCTGCTCGATTTTCTGCCCATTTTTATCAAAGACACTGACGCCCCGCCCCGTGAGATAGACATTCCCTTCATTGTCCAGCGTCATGCCGTCAGAACCCAATTCGCAGAACAACCGTTTGTTCACCGGTTTGCCGTCGGGCTGGAGGTCATAGACGTAGGTGCGGCGGGCGCCGATGTCGGCCACGTAGAGAGTTTTTCCGTCTGGGGTGCCGATGATTCCATTGGGCTGCCGTAAATCATCAATGACGCGGGTGAGCGTCTTGCGGTCTGCGCTCAACAGATAAACATGCTGGCCATCTTGTTCCATGGGGCCGCGATTCCAGTAATTCCGTTTGTAAAGTGGATCGGTGAAATAAATCCAACCCTTGGGGTGCACCCACAGGTCATTGGGGCCGTTGAGCAGTTTGCCCTGGTAATCCTTGACCAGCACTGTGTGACGGCCCTGCATGTCAATGGACCACAGCTCGTTTTTTTCGTCCGCGCAGGCCAGAAGATTGCCGTTCAAATCGAAATACAGCCCGTTGGCACGGCCGGAAGGTTGCAGAAATGTGGACAACTTGCTGTCCACGCTCCACTTCATGATGCGGTCATTGGGTTGATCGGTGAAATAAACGTTGCCTTCAGCATCAGCGGCCGGCCCTTCGGTGAATTTGAAACCGTCGGCGAGCAATTCCAATTTTGCCCCTGGCGCAATGATTTTGCTCTCCGCAGCGGAGAGGCAGGCAGCAACGTGCATGGCGAGAGCCAGTGCGAGCAATGTCAATGCGTGTTTCATGTGGCAGAGCATACGCCGCCCGCAGCCTTTGCGCAACGCAGGATTGCGGCGGATTTTTTCCGCAAATGAACGCAAATTCTTTTCCCTTTCTTGGCTTATCTTCTATATTTGCGTTCATTAGCGTTTATTCGTGGTTCCTTTAATCGTCCTCGTTCTCTTCCCGCAATTTTTCAACATAAACCAGTTACGCGATGTACAATGAAAGGAACAGGCGATTTGCGGTAAATGAAACTACGTGCTAAAAATTTACCTTAACTTGCCTTATGGCAGCAAATAGCGCAGCAGTATTCTCGTGGGCTTGGGTGGTGCGTCGCTTTCGCATCGCCTCCACCCGTCTTGCAGCGGTGATGTTGGTTTTGCTCGCAGCGGTGACTGAACATTCCTGGTCTGAAGATGGATGGGTGGATTTCGGTTTGGAGATTACCGGGATGACCCTGGTATTGATTGCACTCATCGGCCGTTCATGGTGCACCCTGTACATCGCAGGGCGCAAAGACCGCGTGCTGGTCACCGAAGGGCCCTACGCTTTAAGCCGCAATCCCCTTTATTTCTTCAGCTTTTTGGGTGCATTGGGCGTGGCGGCCGGGACGGAAACCCTGACTTTCATCTGCGGTGTGGCGGCCCTGTTTGCGTTTTATTATCCGTTTGTGATTCGCGAGGAGGAAAAAAAGCTGCTGGCCCTGCACGGTGCACAGTTTGAAGAATATCGGCGAACGGTGCCTGCATTTTTTCCTCGATGGAGTGCGGTACGCGTTTTCAAAGAAGGGCAGGAGTTGGTGGTAAATCCCCGGCTTTTCCGCAAACACCTATTCAGTGTAGTCTGGTTTGTCATCGCGTTTTTGCTGGTGCATTCCTTTGAATGGCTGCACGAAATCAAGCTCCTGCCGGTCTATTTTCATTTGTACTAAGAGGAAAGCGGGGTTGATAGCCGGGGCAGCCGTCGGGCTGCAATTGCGGAAATCGGGGAAATCACTCCATTCCTTTTTCAATTCAAGCCATTGAAAAACTCGACAATGGCAACCTGCGGATGTAAGGGGAATATGTGAAACGCCTTTTTTCTTTTGCATCAAGCCTCGTCGCTTTACTTCTAACCGGATGGGCCGCTTCCGGAGCCGCCGCAGCCAAACCAAACATCCTTTGGCTCGTAGCCGAAGACATCAACCCCAACCTGGGTTGCTACGGCGACACCTACGCCCGCACGCCCAACCTCGACAAGCTCGCCGCCAAAGGCACCCTTTACTTGAATGCATGGTCCACCGCGCCGGTTTGCGCGCCCGCGCGAACGGCCCTCATTACCGGCATGTACCCTCCGGCCCTGGGCGCCGAGCACATGCGCAGCATTGTACCCGTGCCCGCAACGGTGCGCATGTACCCGGACTACTTGCGCGAAGCCGGTTACTATTGCAGCAACAATGCCAAAACCGATTACAATTTGAAGGGGGCCGAAAAATCGTGGAATGAAAGTTCCAACAAGGCGCACTACCGGAACCGGGCCCCAGGGCAGCCCTTCATGGCGGTGTTCAATCATGAGACCACTCACGAAAGCCGCATTCGCACCCGCCCGCATGAATGGGTGCACGACCCCGCTCAGGCGCCGTTGCCGCCGTATCATCCGGATACGTTGGAGGTACGACAAGATTGGGCGCAGTATTACGACAACATCACCACCATGGATGCCCAGGTGGGCAAACGCCTGACGGAGCTGGAAGAAGCCGGGTTGGCCGACGACACAATAGTCTTTTTCTACGGCGACAATGGCTCAGGCATGCCGCGGCACAAGCGCTGGCTTTACCAAAGCGGCCTGCGCGTCCCTCTGATTGTGTACATTCCCCCCAAGTATCAACATCTGGCCCCGCCCGATTACCGCCCGGGCGGCCGCTCGGAGCGTCTGGTGAACTTTGTGGATTTCGCCCCCACGCTCTTGAGCCTCGCGGGCGTGCGCCCACCGCCACACATGCACGGCAAAGCCTTTTTGGGACCCTACGCAGCGCCACCCTCGCAGTACATCTTCGGCCTGCGGAGCCGCATGGACGAAAATCTGGACTTGTCCCGCTGTGTGCGCGATGCGCGGTACTTGTATATCCGCAATTACATGCCGCACAAACCTCAGGGGCAATACCTGGCGTACATGTTTCAGACCCCCACCACCCGTATATGGCACCAAGCCTTTCTTGATGGAAAATTGAACGAAGTCCAAAGCCGCTTTTGGAAACCCAAGCCTCCAGAGGAATTGTACGATTTGGAAACCGACCCGCATCAGATAAACAACCTCGCCTCCTCCGCAGCCCATGCTTCCACTTTGCAACGTCTGCGGCAAGTCTTGCGCAATCACCTTCTGGAAACGCGCGACTTGGGATTTTTACCGGAAAGCGAGCTGCATGGCCGGGCGCGTGCGCATCAAACGACGCCTTACGAAATGGCGAAAAAGGAATCGCTTTATCCCATGGGCAAAATCCTTGCAGCGGCGGAACTGGCCTCGGAACTGAAGCCGGATGCCCTGCCTGCCTTGCGCCGGGCCATGAAGGACAAGGACAGCGTCGTGCGTTATTGGGGGGTGATGGGCATTTTAATGCGCGGAGCAAACGCTGTGTCCGCAACACGGGAGGATTTGCTGCGTGCCTTGAAGGATGAAGCCCCGTGCGTGCGGATTGCCGCGGCTGAAGCCCTCGGCGTGCATGGCTCAGATTCCGAGCGAAAAGCCGCACTGGCCGTGTTACTGGAATTGGCGCCGCAACCTAAAAACGGCCCTTACATTTCTTTCCACGCCTTGAATGCACTTGTTGAATTGGGTCCCCAGGCAGCGGCCGGGTTGGAAATCATCCGCACCGCAGGAGGCAACAACCCCGATTATGAAGCACGGGCCTCGAGCTACTCGCCGCGACTGGTGGAGTACCTCACCAACCGCCTGGGCAAGGCGTCGCCTCAATAACGCGTGGTGTTCATGATTTGGTACACATTGACCGGCCCTCCCTCAAAATATTCAGTGCGCGGATAATAGAACTGCCGCTCCTCTTTTTGATACCAAATGAGGATGGGCCGCTCCGGCGTGTTGGGATCATAACCCCTGTAATAAGCCACACCCGTTGCACGACTGGCTCCAATACGTTTGTTGTCCATTCCTTCCGGTTGGAGCCTCTCAGTCAACAAAATGGTGTGGTTCAAGGCCAGACGTGGAAATGTGACCACATGCACGATGACCGGCCGTTTCTCACTCAATTGATTACACAACCAATCATTCAACTTTTGCTGACCCCTCCGGCTGAACGGAAAAACCATGCGCGCATTGCTGAGCTGCACGTAGCTTTGCCATGAACCGCCTATCGCCTTTTGCAATAAATGGGAATGGGCTGCGCTGAAATCATACAAGTTGGTGTAGCCCGGAATGATGACTTTCTTTTCCATCCCCCTTTCCGGCCGCCGAGGATTCCGCGTCAAAACCTCCCGCACCAGTCGCGCATACTCCTCACTGTTCACCGCTGGAGATTTCGGCTGAAACTCTGCATGGAAATAAAACTGGCGCGCCGCCCTGACCATCGGCACGCAGCGGTTGGCAAACTGCGCCGCGGGCTCCCGCGAATGGTGCTCCATTCTTCCGGTCTCCGGATTGTAAGTGTAGGCCCACTTCAATTCGTTCGGAAACGCAAAAGTATCCCGCCCCACCACCATGGGCCGTTCCAACCCTTGTGCCAGACCATCCGCACCAAGAGGAATCAACAGCCACAGCAGAAGAATCTGCCTCAGGCATGCAAATTGATTTGGCCAGTGCGAATGGCAAGCAACCATGACGCAAACCCTAGCTCTGGGGCTTTTCGACGGCAATATTGATTGGGATTGGGTAGTTGGCAAAACGTGCCGGCCAGCCATGTTCATTAAAGTTTCGATTCCTCCGTTTCGTGGCAGCCACCTTTGCGCATACGCACTTGTCTTTCAGCAAAGGCTTGAGATGATAAAGGTGCCCTGCCGCGGGCAGATGCACGGGCGGCACGGGCGCAAAACCGGCTGACATGGCGGCGGCTAAGGCAACAGGTGGCTGGGCCGCCTTTGGCGAAACTCCCGCTGCACGGGGCCTCCGCGCAGCGCTGGAGAAGGGGAGCGTGTTGTCTTTGCAGCGTGTGACTCCTGCCGGCGTGGGCTTTATCGCCGCTTGGTTGGCCTTAGAATTTCCCAAGCGTGTTGTCGTCGTGGTGGAGGAGGGAGCACGTGCCCAAGAGGAGCGATTGCAGGACATCACCCGCTGGCTCTTATTGGCGCCGTCCAAACAAGAGCCGCGTCCCGTGTTGAATTATCCAGCGTGGGAAACTTTTCCGCATGAATCCCGTCTCCCTTCGATTGAGACCCTCAGCGAGCGGTTGGCGGCGCTGTTGGCCTTGGAAGGAGGGGGACGGCAAGCCGCGCCTGTGTTGGTTACCCAAGCACAGGCTCTTTTGCAAAAGACCATCTCACCGGCCGCCTTGCGCGCTCACACCCGCACTCTGCGCCGTGGCGATCGCATCCACCACTTGGATTTGGTGGAATGGCTTGAGGAGGAAGGCTACGAGCCCGAGGCCAAGGCCACCCTTCCAGGCACCCTCGCGTTGCGCGGCGGGATTCTGGATGTTTATCCGCCGGCCTGTGCATGGCCGGTAAGGATCGAGTTTTTCGGGGATGAAATTGATTCCCTTCGTTACTTTGACCCCGTCACTCAAATCTCGCATCAGACGGTGGAAGAGGTCACGCTCGCGCCAGCGGGTGAACTGGGATTGCTGCGTCAAAGCCGGCTGGAAGCCGCCCCGTGGATGGACCATCTGCCGTCCGACGCCATCATTCTGCTACATGACCCTCCACGACTCATTGAACAGTCCCGCGCCTGGCGGCAGCAGGCACCCCCCGATGAACCGCTGCTGCTCCATTGGGATGAAGCCCATGCGCGATTGGCCAGCGATAGCCGGGCCGTAGTGGAAGTATCCGATTTGCTGGGGCTGCTGACCGATCCGGGCGACGAACTGGTGTTACAATCGCTCGATGCCTTCCGTCCCGCCGCCCCTGCTGCGCCTGAACCTTCAGTGGCCGACCGCCAGCGCAGGGAGTTTCTGCAACAGTTGCATCGTTGGATGCGTCAGGGCTTTTCTGTCTGGGTCCTTTGTCACGAAGAAAGCCAGGCGCGGCGGTTTGATGAACTCTGGCGGGAGTTGGGATTGGATGAAGGCCCGGCGGGAAAACCGGTGCACCCGCGTGTGGAAGTGGCGGCCTTGAGCCAGGGCTTTCTTTGCCCGGCTGCCCGTTGGGTGGTGGTCACCGACGCCGAAATTTTCGGGCGCTACAAATCGGCACGTCCGCGCCGTCTCAAATCACCGCAAGCACAGGCCGCGCGGGCAGCGTGGGCACTGGATTTTTCCGAGATGGCTCCCGGCGATTTGGTGGTGCATGTCCGCCACGGCATCGGGCGCTATTTGGGACTTGAACGACTTGCACCTTCACGCCGCGCCGGCGAAACCGAGGCCCCGGCCACAGGCGGTCAAGAATGTCTGGTCATCGAATACGCCCCGGCACGTGAGGGCCAGCCGCCGCCCAAACTTTATGTACCGGTCAGCGAAGCGCATCTCGTCAGCCGCTATGTCGGCGCGGGCAAGGCGCGCCCCAAGCTCAGCGTGCTGGGGACCCGCCGCTGGAGCAAGACCCGCGCCGATGCCGAGGCCGCAGCGCAAGCGCTGGCCGCGGAGTTGTTGCAGGTGCAGGCCCTGCGCGCCACCCAGCCCGGCCATGCCTTCCCGGAGGATGGCCCCTGGCAAATGGAATTTGAGAACGCCTTCCCCTTTGAAGAAACGCCCGATCAACTGAAAGCCATCGTTGAAACCAAGCGCGACTTGGAATGTCCCCGTCCCATGGACAGGTTAATTTGCGGGGACGTCGGTTTCGGTAAAACGGAGGTGGCCATCCGCGCAGCGTTCAAAGTGGTCATGGGCGGCAAGCAAGTAGCCATGCTGGCGCCAACGACCGTCCTGGCCCAGCAACACTTCCGCACCTTCAGCGAGCGCATGTCCGCCTACCCCGTCAAAGTGGAAGTCCTCTCGCGTTTCCGCAGCCGCAAGGAACAGGCGGACATCTTGCAGCGCCTGGCCCACGGAGGCGTAGATATTGTCATCGGCACGCACCGTCTTCTACAGGCCGATGTCGCCTTCAAAGACCTCGGGCTGGTCATCATTGACGAAGAACAACGCTTTGGCGTGGAACACAAGGAACAGCTCAAACGCCTGCGCGCCTTGGTGGATGTCCTCACCCTCAGCGCAACACCCATACCGCGCACCCTCCACCTCGCCCTCATGGGAGCGCGCGACATGAGTGTCATCGAAACCCCGCCCCCGGACCGGTTGCCCATTGAAACCCACGTTGCCGAGTTCGACGAGCGCCTGATTCGCGATGCCATCCAACGCGAATTAAACCGCCAAGGTCAGGTGTACTACCTGCACAACCGCATTGATGACCTCGAAGCGGTGGCCTTCCGCGTCAAGGCGCTCGTACCCCAGGCCCGCGTGGTCATGGGGCACGGCCAGATGCCCGCTCGCGAACTGGAGCGCGTGATGACGCAATTTGTCAATGGCGAAGCCGATGTCCTCGTCTCCACCACCATCATCGAAAGTGGTTTGGACATCCCCAACGCCAACACCATCATCATAGACCGCGCCGACCGCTACGGCCTCAGCGATCTCTACCAACTTCGCGGACGCGTGGGCCGCTACAAACACCAGGCCTACGCCTACCTCCTCATCCCGCGCCACGCCGCGCTCCTCAGCGATGCCCGCAAACGCATCAGCGCCATCCGCCAATATTCCGCCCCCGGCAGCGGCTTCAAAGTGGCCATGCGCGACCTCGAAATTCGCGGGGCTGGAAACATCCTCGGCACCGAGCAGAGCGGCCACATCAACGCAGTGGGATTCGATTTATACTGCCGCCTATTACGCCAAAGCATCGCGCGGCTCAAGGGTGAAGCCATCTCTCAACCACCGGAGGCCGATATCCGTTTGGACTTCCTGGCTTTGCACCCAGGCGAGGAAACGCCTGCTCCTAAAACAACCCCGCGCCGACAAAATGCCGAGACAGAAGTCAGCATCCCGCGTGAAGTGGCGGTCTATGTCACTTTGGACGAGGCCACGAATGACGCCGAAGACGAAGATGACGGACGCATTGGCCGTGAGGCTTGTTACCTGCCGGAATCTTACATGGCCGAGCCGTCCTTGCGAGTCGAGGCGCATCGAAAGCTGGCCTCGGCGGACACCGAGGAAGCCCTTGAAAAACTCAAGGCCGAGTGGCGCGACCGCTATGGCCCGCTGCCCGAGCCAGTGCAACGTTTGCTCCTGCTCCAAGAGCTCAAAATCTTGGCCGTGCGCAAAGGCGTGGAAAGCCTCCAAACTGAAGGCGCCCGCCTCAAAATTCGTCGCGGCGGCGACTATCTGCAATTCGGGGGTAAATTCCCACGCCTCCAAAAACGCACCGCCACCGGCCGCCTGGGCGAAATCCGCCGCTTCCTTCGCCAACTCCAAGACGCCACCCCCGCGGATTCTGCAAGGCAGCTTCCCCAATAAACATCTGCTCAGAAATACCCAAAGCAAATGGACTTGAGACAAAGGCCGCCCAAAGCCGGGACTTATTCCTCAAGCCGGTGAGCTGCGCAGGGAACTCAGAGTTTCAAAAAGTTGCGGCAAATCAGAAAGCAAGACGGCCCCCGCTCGCTCCAACGCGCTTTTGTAAGCTGCAGCACCGCGGCCCCCCGCCAGAATGGTCACCGAGGAAGGCAGCGTTTTGCGCAGTTGTTCAATCTCCACGGGCAGAGCCGGATCATCAGAAGGGTACACAATGCTCAGCCCCACGGCCCGCGCGTGGCTCCGCACGGCTGCCCCGGCAATTTCCGCAGCCGGCAGACTGGCCCCCAAAAAAACAGCATTCCATCCCTGGCTGCGCGCCGCAAACGTGGCCAGCACAGCCCCCAACTCGTGGAGTTGTCCGGCGGGAGTTGCCGTCACCAAGGATGGCGCGCCTTGAGCGGGAAATTGTCTGGCATTTGATAGCAGGTATTCGCGGATGGTCGCCGTGGCAAAATGTTCCTGTGCCGCGGTCATGTTGCCCAACGCCCATTCATCACCGATGCGTTGAGCCAGCGGCGCCACTGCATGCACGAGCAATCCCTGCGATCCCAACTCCACATGAAGCTGCTCCAAAGCGTGAAGCAATCCGGCCTCGTCAAAGGCCCGCACGCGCTCCAGCAAGTCGTCAACAGACACGCCCACTGCCTGCTCCCCGTCCAGCTTCGCCTGCGCCACACCGTTTGGGGATACTCGCTGGCCCACCAGCTCCCGCAGTTCTTCATCCTTTAACCGTGCCACGGCGCCAATGTTGTGGCCCATCTCAGTGGCCTTCCGAAGGAGGGCCAAGCGCTCCAAATCATGAGCACAATAAAGCCGCCGATGCGTATGGCTGCGCTGAGGCTGAACCGCGCCGTAGCGTTTTTCCCAAATCCGTATGACATGGGCGCTCAAGCCGGTCAGCTTCGCTGCCATTTTTATGGTATGACAAGGCTGATCCATGCAAAAATAATAGCCTCAAGATAATCAAATAAGCTGTTGTCGCAAATAAGACTTTCTTTTGCACAACACCTGTTACATGAAATTTTTAAATATCTTAGACAAAATATTGACAAGTAATCTTTTTTGTCGTATCAAGAGCAAGAAATGTTGAAACAATATTAACCACAATACAGACAAAAAAGTATGCGCCCTAACCCCAACATCTCCATCAAGGCCACCAAGACAAACGCCAATCGTCGCTCCAAGGTGAGTGCTAGCCGCACCCCGGCCCTCTCGCCTTCGCGTAAAACCGGCTCCTCCTCCAAGGTGGTGAAACTAACCCGCGAAGAGATTGTCCACGCCGCCCAAGCTCCGGCCCCCGCTCCTACCCCGGAACCGGCACCGGCACCGGTCATGGAGTTGCCACCTTTGGAATACCGGCATGAGTACGAGCCCACCGACAGTCTGAGCTTGTACATGCGGGAAGTGGGCGAAGTACCCCTTTTGACCCCCGAAGAAGAGGTGAAACTGGCGGCCCGCATCAAACGTGGCGATGCCAAGGCCCGGGAACGAATGATTCGGGCCAATTTGCGGTTGGTGGTCAAGATAGCCCGGGAATATGAAGGCTACGGCCTCCCACTATTGGATTTGATTAACGAAGGCAACATCGGGTTGATGCGGGCGGTGGAGAAATTTGACCCTGCCAAGGGCGGCAAACTTTCCACGTACAGCTCGTGGTGGATTAAACAATCCATTCGCCGCGCCATTGCCAACCAGGCCAAAACCGTCCGGCTGCCTATACACATGTTGGACAAAATTGCCAAGGTGCGCCGCACGGTCTCGCGTCTGGCCGAAGAGCTCGGTCAGGAGCCTACGGATGAGGAAGTGGCGGAGGAATTGGGCATCAGCGTCAAACGCGCCACCATGCTCCGCACCGCTGGTGTGCGCACTTCCTCGATTGATGCTCCAATCGGCGACGACGACACCAGCCGGATGGGCGACATCATTGCCGACGAGCGCGCCGAGAATCCCTACGACATGCTTGAGCAGAAAACCATGCTCGACCTCTTGAGCGAGCTGGTCGAGCGCCTGCCCGAGCGCGAATACAACATCCTCCGCCTCCGTTTCGGATTAGACGGCGGTCCTGAGCGGTCATTGGAGGAAATCGGCAAGGAATTTGGTGTCACGCGTGAACGCATCCGCCAGCTCCAAAACCTCGCGCTCAACAAACTGCGCAAGATGATTGAGAGCCGCGAAGCTGTGCGCATTGCCGCCTGACGACACTTTGGCGCATGGTCGGGAGTCCATGCCCATACTAGAGGGGTTGGTTGGAAGGCCGGAGGCGTGGGAACCTCCGGCCTCTTTTTTTGTCCCGGACCTTGAAGCTTGCCGTACCGGGGCCAACCGGTACATTAGCCGCATGCACTTGCGCCTTATTCTACTTGTTTTGAGTTCATTCCCGGGGCTTTGTGCTTTTTCCTTGCTGCCTCTGCGGGCTGCAGAGCTGGGGCCTCTCTGGAATGAAAGTCTCCCGCCGGCCACAATCCTTGCAGGCACCATCCATCCAAAGGAATGACCAATGAGAGATCAGGCACGATGGGAAAAGGCGCGCCAAACCTGCCGGAAAATTGCCGAAAACATCAGCCGTGTCATGCGCGGGCAATCCGCAGCGACACGCAAACTGCTCGCCGCCCTCGCCAGCGGGGGGCATGTCCTGCTTGAAGATTATCCTGGCACTGGCAAGACCACTCTCGCCAAAGCGCTGGCCTTGAGCTTGGACGCTCAATTCAAGCGCATTCAATTCACCCCGGATTTACTGCCCTCGGACATCTTGGGCGTCTCCGTGTACAACCAACGCGAACAGGAATTCCGTTTCGTCCCCGGGCCGGTGTTTGCCAACATCGTCCTGGCCGATGAAATCAACCGCGCCTCGCCCCGCACGCAATCGGCCCTCCTGGAAGCCATGGCCGAAGGACAGGTCAGCACCGAAGGCCAACGCCATCCACTGCCCTCCCTGTTTTTCGTCATGGCCACTCAAAACCCCGTCGAGTTCCGCGGCACCTATCCTTTGCCGGAAGCGCAGATGGACCGCTTTGCGCTGATGTTCAAACTCGGCTACGTCAGCTCGGAGGAGGAAGTCGCCATCATGACCGCCCAACAACAGCACCATCCAATCGAAGACCTCCGTGCCTGCGCCACCGTGGATGAAGTTTTGGAAGTCCAGGAAGCCGTCAAACAAGTGCGCGTCAGCGAAGAATTGAAGCGTTACATGGTGGATTTGGTCAACGCCACCCGTCATGCCCCCGGTGTGCAACTGGGGGCCAGCCCGCGCGGGTCCCTTGCCTTGATGAAAGTTTCCCAAGCCCTGGCCTTGTTGGATGGATTGGACTTCGTCGCGCCCGATCAAGTGCGCGAAATCGCTGTGGCCGTCCTGGCACACCGGTTGGTCATGGATCCCCAGGCACGCTTTGCAGGGCAGACCGCCGCCGGTGTGGTGGAAGATGTCCTTAAGAAAGTGCCCGTGCCCGCCTGACCCCTTCCCAGCGGCCCCCAAGCATGTACCGGATTTCCTACACCGCTTTTCGATTGTTGACCGGCATCCAGCGGTGGGGCCTTCGCCGTTTTACGCCGACCGGCTTGGCAGTTTTGACCGGCTTGGGCGTGGCCATGTTGACAAGTTTTCAAACCGAAAACTACCGCGCCTTGAGTCAGCAAACCTTGGGCCTCATGTACGCCCTGCTTTTTGTAGGTTGGGTGGGCGCGTGGCGTTTTCGTTCTCCAGTGCAAGTGGAGCGCAAACTTCCCCGACACGCCACCGCCGGCACACCAGTGCGTTACACCCTGAGCCTTCACAACCCGGGCCGCCGCCCTGAAGCCGGTCTCCGCCTCCGCGAGCGCCTGGCCGATGAACGCCCCAACTACACAGAGTTTGCCGCCGCCATGAAGGCCCGTGACCAGCGGGACCGCTGGTTTGGGCTTGGCCGCGAGCCACTCCCAAGCTGGAAACCCTTGGCCCACATCAAAGAATTCCACGCCCCCACCTTGCGACCGGCTGGTGTTGCGGAAGTCACCGTGGAACTCACTCCCTTGCGCCGCGGCATTCTGCGCTTCGAAGGCGTCTGGGTGGCGCGCACCGACCCGCTGGGATTGTTTCGTGCCGCGCATTTTCACCCGCTGCCCGGCACTCTCTGCGTCCTACCCAGGCGCTATCCCCTGCCCCCCATCGCCCTGCCCGGCACCCGCCGCTACCAACCCGGAGGTGTCGCCCTCGCCGGTTCGGTAGGGCTGGCGGATGAATTTGTCAGCCTGCGCGAATACCGCCCGGGTGATCCTCTGCGACGCGTGCACTGGAAAAGTTGGGCCAAAGCGGGTCAGCCGGTGGTCAAAGAGTTTGAAGACGAATTTTTTGTGCGGCACGCACTCATTTTGGACACCTTTTGCCCCGATCCCCAAAACGCCGCCTTTGAAGAGGCAGTTTCAGTGGCTGCATCCTTTGCCTGCACGTTGCTTACGCAAGAATCCCTCTTGGATCTGTTGTTTGTGGGCACACAGGCTTATTGTTTTACAGCAGGCCGCGGCCTGGCCCATACCGAGCAAATCCTTGAAATCCTGGCTGCGGTCAAGGTCTGCCCGGATCAAAAGTTTGAATCCCTGACCCACTTGGTCTTGCGCAATGTCTCGGTGGTCAGCGGTTGCGTGGCCGTATTCCTCGCGTGGGATGAACCCCGGCGGGAATTAATCCGGCGCCTGGAGCAATTGGGCGTGCCGCTGCTCATCTTGGTGGTGGTATCACCCAAAGAAGCTCCCCAAGTGCGCGCCGCCCTCCAAGCCCATCCTTCATCGGCATGTCACGTCGTGGAAGCAGGCCAAGTAGCCGAAACGCTGGCCAAGTTGTAATTTATTTTGGAACCGCACCACATGAAAGCACCGCCTCCTCTGCTTTTGGGACTGGCCCTGGCCCTCTGGGGCTGGCAAACAGGCTGGCCCTGGGTGGGCGTGGTGCTGGGTGGGGTGGTGGAACTGCACCGGTGGGTACGCAGCCGGTGGGAGCTGGAGCTGGGTGATTTCCGGCAGTTGTGGATCATCACAGTGCTCCTGTTTCTTGGAGTTTTCGCCTATGTGTTTGCCTCTCAAGAAGGCATGGGGGCGATGGCCTCCTTTTTCGGTGCCACCAATTTCACGCAACGCGGCCGGGCCATGGAAGCCGCCGCCCGCTCCGTGCTTGTCTTTTTCCAATGGTTGCCGCTGGTGTTTCTCCCCCTGCTTTTGGCTCAGTTGTACAGCCAGCATTCTTTGCTGCCTGCGCGGGTCTTCATGAGACTCAGCCGCTGGCAAAAGGATTCCGCAAAAACAACCGCCTCCCGCCTGGCCAATTTTGGCATCCATCTGGGGTATCCGTATTTCGGCGTGTGCCTTTTGGCAGTCGGCGCGGTGAACGAACAACATTGGTGGTTTTTTGCAGCCCTTTGCCCTCTGATGGCGTATGCCCTGTGGCCCGTGCGCAGCCCGCGTTATCGCCCGGTTGTTTGGGTGTGTCTTTGGTTGGTGGGAGGCGCGTTGGGAGCTGGTTTTGTTGCAGGTTTGCGCGAGGTAAACACCCTTTTCAACAACCTCCAAACGCTCTGGCTTTCCGCCCCGTCGGGTCGCGGTCGCGATTTTCGCGAGTCTCGCACCATGATCGGACAAATGGGACGCACCAAAGGCTCCAGCCGCATCGTCATGCGGGTCACTGTGCCCGCCAATGGCAATGGTGTGTCTCTGTTGCGTGAAACCACCTACACCATTTACCGGGCCGAGACATGGCAAAGTGCCGGCACCAAACGCGATTTCACGCCGGTGTACCCGGAAACCAACGAAACGTCTTGGATATTCCTGGACGCCCCCACTTCCAACGAAGTCATCATCAGCGCGTATTTGGATGGCGGCAGAGGCTTGCTCGCCGTCCCCCACGGCGTTTCGCGTCTCGATGATTTGCCCGTCTTCGATTTGAAAACCAATCACCTCGGCGTCCTGCGCGTGGACGTTGGCCCGGGCTTGGTCGAATACCGCGCCAAAAGTGGAAACCTGAGTCCCCTGGATTCGCCACCGCACCCGACATTTGATTTGGACATCCCCGAAGTCGAAAAACCCGCGCTCGTTCAAGTGGCGGAAAAACTGAATCTTTCCGCGTTGCCGCCGCCTCAACGGGTGAAGGCGATTGAGCGATTTTTCCACACACAATTCGAGTACAGCCTTTATCAAAGCATGGCTTCCGCCCAATACACCAACAGCGCCTATCCCACCCCGCTGACCTGGTTTTTACTCCAAAGCCGCAAGGGCCATTGCGAGTATTTTGCCACCGCCGCCACCTTGTTGTTGCGCCAAGTGGGCATCCCCGCCCGCTACACCGTAGGATGGAGTGTTCAAGAATCGGCGGGGCCGGGCAAATTCGTCATCCGCGGACGTCATGCTCATGCGTGGTGTATTTATTACGACGCCGACGCCGGCCTCTGGCGCGAACTCGACACCACTCCCGGCACTTGGCTCGGCATCGAGGAAAATCAACGCGGCTGGTGGGAGCCCATCTCCGATGCCATGTCGTGGTTGTATTGGCAATTCTCCCGCTTCCGTTGGGGCCAGGGAAAACTCCGCCAATATCTCTTCATCTTTTTGATGGCGGTCGTGACAGTACTCGCCCTCCGTTTCGCGTGGGAAGCCCGGCGCCGCCGCAAACAAAAATCACAAAGTTCCGCCAAGGCCACATTTCCGAAACCAGGATTGGACTCAGAATTTTACGCGGTGGAAAAGCGCCTTGCACAATTAGGTTTGGAACGTGCACCGCACGAACCGCTGACTTTGTGGCTGGAGCGCATCGCCCCGGAACTGCCGCCGGATTTGCCGCCGTGGCATCATCTCCTGCAACTACACTACCGCCTGCGCTTTGACCCCTTGAGCCTTTCGCCAGAGGAGCGCAACCGCTTGAGAATGGAAAGCCACGCCTTCCTCAAACACCTTGCCTCTTGGAAACCACGTCCCCAAGACCGCCCCCAAAAGACTCAGTCCCGCAAGTAATGGCAGTTGTAACCGTTGGGATTCTTTTGAAGGTAATCCTGATGGTACTCCTCGGCAGGCCAAAATTTTCCAGCCTTGGTGATCACGGTGACAATCGGCCTTTTCCATTTGCCGCTTTTATCCACGCGCTCCTTGACCTTTTCGGCAATCTGACGCTGTTCGTCGGAGTGATAAAAAATCGCCGAGCGGTATTGCGTTCCCACATCGTTATGTTGCCGGTTCAAAGTCGTGGGATCATGCATCCGAAAGAAATATCCCAACAACTCCTCATAGCTTAGCCGCGTCGGATCAAACACCACCTGCACCGCCTCCGCGTGCCCTGTGCGCCCCGTGCATACCTCCTTGTACGTTGGGGATTCCGTCGTCCCACCCGTGTAACCCACCGTGGTTTCCAACACGCCCGGTATTTTCCGCAAAATTTCCTCCATGCCCCAGAAACACCCCCCGGCCAAAGTCGCGATTTCCTTCTTCGTCACCGCATTTCCTGACGTTGAGGCAGGGGTGTCACCCGTTTTCGGCTTGTACAATCCAGCCTTGATAAAAGGTTCCAAGTATTCTCCATAGCCTTCCTCGGCCATCTTTTCCACCGGCACAAATCGCAACGCAGCGGAGTTGATGCAATAGCGCAATCCCGTCGGCTTCGGCCCGTCGGGGAACACATGACCGAGATGCGAATCAGCCGCCTTGGAGCGGACTTCCACCCTCTGCATGCCATGGGAGTTGTCTTGTTTTTCCACAAGCTGCGTCCCCGGTAACGGACGAGTAAAGCTGGGCCACCCGGAGCCGGAGTCATACTTGTCCATGGAGCTGAACAGCGGCTCGCCACTGACCACATCCACATAAATACCCGGCTTTTTATTGTCCCAATATGCGTTGCGGAATGGCGGCTCCGTGCCGCATTGTTGGGTGACTTGGTATTGCAACGGATCGAGCCTCTTCTTCAGCTCGGTTGCTTCCGGTTTGGTGAAACGTGGTTTTTCCTGTGCCATAAGCCCAAGCGTGAACAAGGCAATTCCCGTGAGACTTACGAATAAGATTCGGAGCAGCCCTCCGCTCCATTTGTCACGGCACACAGGTATTTGCCCGGCATTCATGGGGAAAGTTAGCGTCATCCGGCGTTTGTTGCAAACGCGCCTCAACCCCGCGCTTTCCCTCCACCAACGACCGCCTCAACCTTGCACCCGCTGGCGCTCGTCCACCGGACCGTACCGCGGGCCGAGGGTCTGCGCCAGTTGCCGTCCAAAAGTCAGCAAATCCTCCCGCTCCGCCTCCGTCAGCGGCTTGTACTGCCTGGCCAAAGCCACATTATGCCGGGCCTGCTCCAAAGTGAACGGGCCGATAATGGCCGAGCTCACACCCGGCAAATCCAGCGCATAAGCCATGGCCTGCGCCAACCGCTCCGGCGGCGTGTTGCAGCCCACCCAGCCCTTCCGATGATTCGGAAAACCGCCTTTGATGCCGGCATATACCTTCATCGCCACCACACCCACATTCTGTTTGCGGCACTCCGGCAGCACCTTCTCCTCGAAACCATAGATGTTCCGGTCCGCATAATTCATCACCGTCATCATCACATCTATTTGTTTGGTCTCGAGCATCTTCAAGTACTTCCACGGATTGGCGTGCCCCGACATCCCAATGAACCGCAATTTGCCCGCCTCCTTCTGCTTGAGCAGGTACTCCAAAACGCCGTCCTTGCCCAACACACGGTCCAGGTTTTTGCCGCCCAGATGGTGAATGTGCACCAAATCCACATGATCCACCTTGAGGAGGCGCAGACTTTGCGTGAGCGATTTTTCCGCCTCCGCTGCGTTGTCCGTCCAGACCTTGGTGACCAGAAACAACTTGTCGCGGCGGGCCGGCACCAGGTTGCCGAGCACTTCCTCCGCAATGCCGTAGCCGCGCGCGGTATCTATGTAATTGACGCCGCTGTCCATGACCTCGCCGAAGATGCGCTCCGCTTCCTTGGCATCAATGCGCGCTTCACCGATGGGGGCCGTGCCCAAGCCGAGAATGGTCACCTGCACGCCGGTGCGCCCCAGGACGCGCTTGGGCAAAGGCTTGTCGCTGGCGGCGGCGGTTTCCTGCGCCGCCGCGTCCAGTCGTGTGGCCGCGCCCAAAGCAGCGCCGGCCATGAGAGTGGTCTGAAGAAACTCGCGTCGGCTTACGCCGTCCGCAGGCGAGGATGTGCGGTTCATGTGCAGATTCTTTTTAGGGCCGTTCCATTCCGGCCTGTTATGATGGTGTTAACGTCTTAAAACTGCCACAAGCCTGCGCCGTTGGCAATGCCCCTTCCACCACCACCTTGCGTCAACCCAACTGAAACGCCTCTCGCAGCATCGCCAAACTTCGCGGCACGCCTTCATCTGCCGGCGCTTTGCCCTCAAACTCCACCGCCACGTAACCCTGATAATTCACCTCGGCTAAAATCGCCGCGATGCGCCGATAATCCAAATCCAATGTGTACCATTCGCCGCCGCCATAATAGGTCTTCGCCTGCACATACACCGTGCGCGGCGCGATTTGACGCAATTTCTCGTAGGGATCCTCCAAAAAATTGCCCGTGTCCATCAACGCTCCCAACCACGGCGAATCAAACTGTTTGAGCAGGCGCAACTGACCTTCCGGCGAACTGGTCAAGCCCCAGTGATTTTCCAACGCCAACACCACGCCATGCTGCTCGGCCTTGGGCAAACATTGCGCAATACATTCAGCGCACCACTTGAATCCTTCCTCCTCCGTATGACCCGGCAGCACGGGCTCCACACCGCGCGCTTTCATCAGCTCATCAAAATCCGGAATGGTGTTCCAACGCCCGCTGTTGAGCCGGATGCATGGTACGCCCAGCTCACCGGCAATCTCAATGCACTTGTGGGTATGCTCCACCTGCCGCTTGAGATAAGCAGGATCGGGGTCCACAAAATCTTGATGGATGGACAGCGCAATCAAGGCCACTCCGTGACGGAAGGCGTGACGCTTGAGACGCCGCAAATACGCACGATGTTCCGCCGTCAGCGGATCGCGTTCCGGGATGTCCATCTGCCGGTGCAAAATGTCCACCGCCGGCGCCCCCAGCTCGGCCGCCTTTTCTATGACCGTTTCAATGGAAACTTTGGGCGGCCGGAAATGCCAATAGGAATAACTCGCGATGCCCAGCTTCACCTTGCTCCGAGGTCGTGGGGCCCCCGCCGGCGCAGGCGCAGCAACAGCCGCGGAGGCTGTCGTCAGAGCCAAGGCCCCCAAAAACGTGCGGCGTGCCCAGACATCCGGAGAACGAGATTCGATATTCATGTGCTCATCGTAATTCCTCATCGCCGGTTTTGCCAGCCGCGAAATCAAAAGCGGCCCCCGCGGCCTGAAGCAAATCTCCCGTTGTCCCGTCGAAGTATTTGAGGCAATGTTAACCGGCTATGAATGCGCCGTTGGATGCCATTCGCGGAATGCGCCCCATCACCAGTCGCACGCTGGTGTTGGCCGGCATCCTTTCGTTGTTGGCCCACCTGGTGATTTATGGCGGATACCGGCTGGTAAAAACATGGCATTTTTCGGGCTATGACCGCCTCATGGCAGCCATCACCCCCAAGCCATCTCCATTACCCTCGGTCCTGATTAAATGGCTCATTCCTGCTCCCAAACCCGTGGATAAACCTCCGGCGCTTCCCACCCCTTCGCGAGAGCTGACCATCGTCCTGCCGCCACCGGCTCCGGCAGTATTTGTGCCGGTGGACCCCATGACAGCCTCCACCGAAGAACCGAAAGACCCCAAATATTACAGCGATAAAAATTCACTCGCGGCCAACCCAACCATCAAAAAAGAATCCGACCAACCTAATATCGAAGGCCGCCAAACCCATGTGCCCCGCACCACCGACAGCCAGCCCGTTCCCCTAAAACCTCTGCCAGCGCAAAATCCCCAACCACGCCCCCCCGACCGTCAACCCTCCGATGAAGGCGAATCCGCCGATGTCGCCCGACCATTGCAACCCGCCACCGCGCCCCCGCAGCCAGAACCCCTTCAGCCCACCGAACAACGGCCCCCGGGCAACCTCGCCCTTGCCCGGCCCACAGAAGCCGTCAAGCCATCACCCCCAGCCTCCCCACGGGCCGAGCCCGGCCCGGAGCGCCCGGCCACCCAACCCGCCCGGCCCCGCACCTTGGTGGAAGCTCGTGCGCGAATGCAGGACTCTGCGATTGCCGGTGAAAAAATGAAACAGGAAGGCGGCGTCAAAAACCGTTTAACCATGTCCGCCCTGGACGCCAAGGCCACACCTTACGGTGCGTATGACGCCATGATCGTCACCGCAGTCCAACAACGTTGGTACGATCTCCTAGATCGCTCCCGGTTTTCCAGAGACCGCCGCGGCAAGGTGGTGGTGGACTTCCAATTACATGCCTCCGGACGCGTAACCGATGTGGAAGTGGTGGAAAATACTGTCGGCGATTTCCTCGCCTCCCTCTGCCAAATGGCCATCACCGACCCGGCGCCCTATGGCAAGTGGCCCGAGGAAATGCAACGCGTTTTTCCGGGACGCGTGCGCAAAGTCCGATTCACTTTCTTCTATGATTAGGGCAATTTGCTTGAAGCCAAAGCCGCTTGCCCGTAAACATCCGCTTACGGAAGGAATGAATCCTTCCACGGGGGCGGTTGAAAAAACATGGAACTGGTCTTTTTGGGTTTGTTGCTGCTGACCTCCCTGGTAGGCGGCACTGTCATCATCGAGCGTGCACTGGCCCTGCGGCGCAGCCGCGTGGTGCCTCCCGAAGTCGTGGCGGCGCTCCAAAACTGTCACGGCCCCGCCGACCTGCCCATGGTGCTTAAAATTTGCCAGCAGAAACCCTCCAGCCTCAGCCGGCTCGTCCAAGTAGCCGCGCAACATCTCGAATGGCCCAAAGCCGAAAACGCCGATGCCGTTCAAACTCGTGCCCGCCAGGAAATCGTCGCCTTGGAACGCGGGCTGGTCATCCTGGAAATCACCGTTGGCATCGCGCCGCTGCTGGGATTGGTCGGCACGGTATTCGGATTGATGGGCCTCTTTGGCACTCTAGGCGCCAGTGATGTCATTCAAAGCAACGAACTCGCCAAGGGCATCTCCGTCATCTTGACGGCCACTTTGCTCGGGCTTTTGGTCGCCATCCCCGCCCTCATCGCCTGGAGCTACTTCAACGCCAAAATCCAGGCCATGGCCGTGGAAATGGAAAGTCTCTGCACCGAATTTCTGCGCCGGCAATACCTGCGCCGCAACGAGACCTGAGCATCATGCAGTTCATCACCCATCGCAGGCGGCAAGCTCCCACGATTATCATCGTGGCCCTCATTGATATTTTAATTGTCCTCCTTATCTTCCTCATCGTCACCACCACCTTCAAAAACCAGCAACCTTCCTTGCGCCTCAACCTTCCCGAGTCCAAGCAGGCTCAGGCCGGCGTCAACGAAGCCGGCATGGTTCTATTGGTCGAAGTGGATAAAGCCCCCCCTTACCTCCGCTACAACGGCATGGCCGTGACGTTGGATCAATTACGCAAAGAATTCGCCGCACAAGCCGGCCGTCAACCGCCGCCGGGTGTGGCCATCCGCGCAGATGCGCTGGCCCCTTTTGAACAAATCGTGCGCGTCATGGATGCCGCCAGAGAAGCCCGCCTCACCAACCTCAGCGCCCACGTGCGCAACCCGTAACCCCCCTTGCACTCACAAGGAGGCCGGTTGCTCTTTTTTCCTTGAAATCATCAACCACGGCATGGCTGGCGCCGCCTGCGTGTCCTCCAACATGACAAGCGCAAAAAAATCCCCGTCAAACCGAATCGCCGATGCCGTCAATCGCAAATGCATTTCTCGCACATGCCCATGCGACCCCAGCAATGCATGGTGCGTGCGCTGGACCACCGGCACCCCCGACATGACTTCCTGCACACTCTGACGGATGGCACAATGCGCGCAAGCCGGTGCATGCCCACAGCCCCTAGGGTCTTCTTCCGCGTGGACACAATGAAACGCCTCGCCGTTCTGCCGGTACAACATCGCCTTCCGCTCCGTCCCGCTTAATCCCGTGGCCGCCCGATTCACATGTAAAATCCGCAACTGTTCATCCATGACCAACAGTGCGTGGGGAAAACCTTCAAAGATTTCGCGGAAGAGGTCTATCCGCCCAAAAACCGGTTGCGACGAGGCGATCATAAATGCCACTCGGTTCAATGGTTACAATGCATTGTAACACATTTTTTACATTCCGCAAAATTGGGCCTTTGCAAAAAACGGCATCAACAGCTTGATACCGCACCACTTTGCGGACATCCTCCAGCCCTGCCACCTCACGGCTGCAGCCGGGCGCGGAAAAACTCACGCCCCTGACGCGGCGCGTCGTCCAATACCAGCACAGTGCCGGATGCATCGAGCACCTCCACCGCGGGGCCGTTGGTCCAATCCCGAAGATTCAACGAGCGTTCAATCAAGATGCGCTGGTCCATCTCCCCTGCCAGCAGGAACAACCGCCTCACCGTGGTGTTGGTGGGGCCGGTCACTGCAAACCGCAAAAACACAGGCGGGTTGGTCCTTGGCACAATTTGCGCGCGCAAGATGGCCCCTTCCACCCCCGCCGCCACCAATTGCCCTCCACGGCTGGCAGCCCCAAAAAGCGATTTGGTGGTTAATGTGCCGATGGCTGACCATGTTGTGCCATTGGTGCTGGCCACGACCATCCCCTGATTCCCCACCACATACCAAACCCCGCCCACCCGCGTCACATCATTCAACCATGTGGTGACACCCGATGCGCGGGATACCCAATCCACTCCGTTCGTGCTGAACATCAACAATCCCCCTTCACCCACCGCCACCAAAGTGTCCTCCAACCACCGCACCCGGAAAATCCAATTGGTCCGGCCCGTGTTCTGTGCCACCCAGTCCACTCCGTTGCTGCTCGTCAACAACGTCCCTCGATTGCCCACCACCACCCACCCGCCGGGAAAAGCCGCCGCGCCGGAAAGAAAATGTGTCACCGGCGTGGAACCTGCCTCCCATGTCCGGCCACCATCTGGACTGTGAAAAACCACACCATTACCGCCTCCCACGACGATTTCATCCCCACGCATTGCAACCGCCTGCAAATCATTCGTCGTAAACCGCTCGGCCAAATCACGCCAAAACACCCCCAAGGTAGTGGCTTGGTTGGTCACCGCCTGTCCTTGGATGTTGGTGGTGACCACGTTGGTCAAATACCCTTCGCTCACCAACACGCGCCCTTGATTACCCACCACCACCAAGCGGTTGGAAGTACCCGCCACCCCAAGAAAAATTCCATTCGTCGCCGTCTCGGGCACCACCTCCCATGACCATTGCACTCCATCACTGCTGGTGAGCACAGTGGCGCGGTCCCCTACGGCCACATAAAGCTCGCCCGCCTGGCACATATCCCACAGCCAATGGCGCGGTGAATCAAAGCGCTGTATCCACCGCAAAGGTTGATTGGTCTGCACCACCCCTTCCATCATCATCCCGGAGCGTCCGGCAAGAAAGTACAGACTCCCGTCATACAACGCCGAGTAATAAGTCCAAACAGGTGTCCCGTTGGTTTTGCTCAGCCACGTTTCATCCGTCCACGCTCCTGCGCCCCGTCGGTACCGCACCTGTCCCTGACCTGCCACCAAGACTTCATTGGAAAAACCGGCCACCGCGTACAAGGTGTTGGTCCATTGGGGCAGGGTTTGGTTTGTCCAGGTGGAACCGTCCCCACTGACCAGTAGCGTGCCTTGTTCCCCAACAACAAAAAATTGTCCATTGATATACCCCACGCGATTCAAATGAGCGTTGACTCCGCTGGTTTCCTTTTTCCAAACGCGCCCGTTGACACTGGTCAGAATGGTGCCGTTTTCACCGACCGCCACAAAGGTGTTTTTGCCATAGCCAACATGCCGCAGCCACGCTGTCACACCCGATGGAGGACTTTGTCGTTCCCATGTGGCACCATCGGCACTTAGATACAATGCTGCATTATCGCCCACCAACACCGCCGCCGTGGCCGATGCAGCAGCCCCCAACAACCAATCCGAAGTCCCCAGGCTTACCACCCGAAAACCTGCCAATGAATCGGCGTACACAACCGTCCCGCCTTCGCCGGCGGCAATGAGACGTTGATTGAAAAAAGTCACCGCCAGCAGCGCCTTGTCGGTGCCTGTGTACTGCGGCTCCCAGTAAATTAAATCCTCACTGGTATAAAGCTGGCCACGTTCTCCCACTTGCACCGTCAACCCCAACCCTGTTGCCATGTCATAAACATGAGCGCCATGCGGTTGCGGGTTGCTCCAACGCCAGCGCGGCGCAAAAGGATCTGCAGCGCCAAGTGCGCCCGACCAAAAACACAGCATCAATGCATGCCAATAGACCGCCCACCGCCCTAAGTGCAGGGCGTTTGCTCGCTCGCGGTTGAAGGGGCCGCGTATGGCCGGTTGGGTGTGCCTCATGACCCGCAAAGGCCCGCATCGGCTGCGGTATTAAGGTACTCGATTCAAGCCACGACAGCCAACGGCAAATGACCACCCCGTCCTTCCAACTCCAAAGGAATATTCGGCAGAACCAGTTCAAAAACGGTGCCGGCTGCCGAACTTGAACGTAATTCCAGCGTGGCCCCCAGATGGTTGGCCAGTTGCTTGCTGATGGCCAGCCCAATCCCCATGCCTCCTGGTTTGGTGGAGACACACGGGGCAAAAACCTGTCCTTTGACGGCCTCCGGCAGGCCGGGCCCCTGGTCCCGCACCTCACACACCACCGACCGGCCAGCACCACGAATCCGCAGCTCCACCGTCTGCCCCGCTGAACTGGCCTGGATGGCATTGCGCAAAAGGTTTTCCAGAATTAACGCCACCAAGGCCGCCTCGCGACTGGATAGCCGTGCATCCGCCTCCACCCGGCCATGCCATTTCACGCCGGTGGAAGCCAGCAGGCTGTCCAAACGGCATCGCACCAATTCCACAAGTTCCTGCAAACGCGTTTCACCCGCAGGTGATATGGCTGTGTCCTGCTGCAACAGGCGGGCGGTGTCCTGTATCATCTGCTGCAACTGCCGAGTGGTTTCCAAAGCCGCCTGCCAGGCCGGCCCGCGCATCGAGCTTTTCCCCCCTGCTTCGCTGAGCAACAAATTGTGCAACCCGTAAAGCGGACTCTTTAACCCGTGAATCAAATGCGCCGCCACAGCGCCCACTGCTGAAGTTTTGGCCGCCAACGTCAGCTCCTGATTGGCCTGCGCAAGCCGGGCGGTCAACTCCCACAAGGCCTGATGCTGCTTTTGCAGATGACGCAGCGACGCGCCCAGCCCCCCCACAATCACCAGCGCGCCCGCTGCCAATATCACCACGGTCTGCCATATCAACTGCCGGTCTTGGGACGCATATTTTTCCTGCAAGGGACGGCCATCCAAAAAGAATTGTGCTATGCCCAGAAGCCGGGGGCTTGCCGGCTCGGACACCGGTATAAACACTTCCAGCAAGGGCGCCGACGCAGGGAGTTGCCGGCTGTCATCCTGCGGAATGAACAATGCGTCCAAATGAGCCTGTTGGTAATAACGGCTCCAGAATTGCAACTGCCGCAGCGGTGCAAGCTCCTTTTCGGTCAACTTGGTGTCCCGCACCGACGGCGGAAACGACACCACCATCTGGCCGTTGGTGTCAAACAATCGCGCCGCCACCACCCCACGAAAACGTGATGCCCGCAGCAACACCGCCGCCTGCTCTGCCGGCTCGCTCAAAGGAAGTATGGATGTTGAATCGCCGGGACCGTGCGATTGATGCTCCATCCACATCACCGCCTGCAACACCTCCGCGTCACGAGCCACCAAGGTCTGCCGCAAAGACGAGCGCAAATGCCATGTCACCCATATCGTGGCCAGGGCAAATGCTGTAAACACCACTCCTACCAACAACCAAGCCCACCACGGTCTCCACCATCCGCTGGTGCCCGTGGTTTCCTCACGACTTCGTTGTTGTTGCAATTTACGGTTACCGGCCTCGCCCTTCACCTTTGGCCTCATCCACGATTTTCCCCAAATCGGCCTGTAGTTCTCGTTTCATTTCCTGGGCGCGGTCCCTTTGTTCCTTCAGCAATTCGCGCTGCAGCTCACGCCATCTCTCCAAACTCTCGCGCAACTGTTCCCGCAGTTTTTCACGCTTTTCAGGCGTGGCATTCTGGTATGCCTGTCGTACCGACTCCTGCTCTTTCAAAAATTGCTCCCTCGCTGCTTGGAAGGCAGCGACCAAATCTTTAATGTCCGCCGGCTTGGTCCTGTCCGGCCTGTTTCCCCGCTCCGGTTTCTCCGCCGGATTTTGCGGTGTATTCCGCGGAATGACCACCGGCCGGTCTTCAATCAACTTCTTTTCCTGTCCCGGGGGAATTGCAGGAGCTGCAACAATCACCTGTGCCTGGGCTGTAAAAGCCGTCAACCCCATCAAAATCACTATGCCAAGCTGGCTGTTCATTTCTGTATGTGGCAGGCTGTTAATTTACTCAAAATCGCATAAATGCATAAGCAGCCTGAATACCACATCCCCAGACCAGAAACTAAATAGTTGGCCATGACCATGCAAGCCATTCCTCAAAGTTATTTTACCCTACCGCATAAGGCCATGGGGATTTATTTTTGACTTGCCAGCTCGTTGAAAGTCACGCACTGGCCCCTTCTTAAACATTGGAGCCAAGCCCCCTGGTTTCCACGTTCACTCATCAAAGTTGGCCGATGTATCAGTTTTGGACAACTCATGCTTTTTTTGGCCGAATGCGCTCAATAATTTGGCATTTTTCAATTCTGAGATTGCCACAAAGGGATAAAATCGAGGGCTCCACTTGATACAACCTCAGATCGCAGTTTTTGCAAATTATTCAATAACAGTTAGTTACACAATTAAAAAAGCCCAATGATTTCATTGCCAATTTTGAGGCAAAGTTAATCTTGACATGGCATACGTATTGCTCTATTTGTAAATAGGTTCATATAGACCTAATAACAACTGCACTTTATGACTGTTGGTAGGGCCAGACGTTGCTGTATAGGTAGCCAAAGATGTGCTTTCACGTTGGCAGAAGTGCTCATCGCCATGTCCATCTCGGTGCTCATCATGGGCAGCATAGTTTACGGTTACTTGGGCACTGCCACACGAGCGGAATGGAATGCTTATTCACTCGCCGCCGAAAGCCTGGCGATCCAACGCATCGAGCAGGCACGCGCATGCAAGTGGGACCCCGAGGCCAGCCCGCCCATTGACAGTCTGGTGGCCTCCAATTTCCCGCCCGATGTCAACATTCTGGATATTCCCGTCTCCGGTACCAACATCGTCTATGCCACCAATTTCACCACCATCACCGAAATCAGTTCCGACCCGCCCATGAAGTGCGTGGTGGTCCAATGCGTTTGGAATTTCAAGGGCCGCAGAAATTACACCAATACCGTGGTCACTTACCGGGCCCCAGATAATTGAGTAAAAGTGCTCCATGAAATTTTCAGCAACATATCGCAAAGTATCGCGTCACCTCCTTGCGTTCACCCTCACCGAATTGATGGTGACCATGACCTTGGTGATGATTGTCATGGCCGGGGTGATTTACGGACACATCGCCGGTTTGAAACTCTACGGCCTGACCCGCGCCAAACTGGGCGCCAGTGATGCGGCCCGCTCCGCTTTGAGCAGGTTATTGGAGGAAATTCGCACGGCCCGGCGGGTGCAGGTGGGCAATGGCTCAGCAACTTCATTCACGGGCATCGAAGAAGGATACGCCCAACGGGGTAATGCGGTCATGTTGACTCCCACCTTGAACACCAATCAATGGGTGCGCTACTACTTGGACCCCGACACCAGCCGGCTGCTGCGTTTGGATTACAATGACTCACGCCCCACGGTCATTGCAGAATATGTGTCCAACCGCCTTGTGTTTGCCGCGCAGGATTTCCAGGGTAACGTCCTGAGCAATTACTTCAACAACCGCGTCATCGCCGTGGATTTGCAATTTTACCAGGTGCAATACCCCATCACCCCTATCGGCACCCCCGGCGCTTATTTCGATTACTACCGCTTGACCACCCGCGCCACCCGGCGCACGCTCGAATAAGGAGGTTTCGTGAAACAGCCCATCCCATCCAACTCTCCACAGCGCGGCTATGCGCTGGTCATGACGCTTTTATTTGGCGGGCTGGCCATGGTGGCCCTGACCGGCGCCATGGAATGGAGCAGCACCAACTCCCGCCTGACCGCCCGCCATAACCAATACCAGGAAACCCTTCTGGCCGCCGAAGCCGCCACCGAAAAGGTGCTCAGCCGCATGATCATTGATTTCAAACGCGGCGATGAAGCCCGCGTGTACAACAATCTGGAGCTCTACCGCTCCATGGCCCCCAACCCCTCGGAAAATGCTGTCTGGGCCCAATACCTTTTCGGTGACGTAAATGGCACTCCCAATCGCCTCACCGTCGAAAACACACAGGCTTGGGGCTTCACTCCGTTGCAGTCGCAATACCAGGGCCTCTACGGTCTGGCCGCCAGTTACCGCGTGTTGTGCAATGCCCGCAAAGTGGACGCCTTGAACGACATCACCGTCGCCGTCGAGCAAAACGTCCAAGTCGCCACCATCCCCGTCTTTCAATTTGCCATCTTTTACGGGCTTACCATGGAAATCAGTTGCGGTCAGCCGTTCAATGTCACCGGCCGTGTTCACTCCAACCGCGATTTGTATGTCTGCCCGGACAGCTCACTAACCTTCTGGACGGATGTCACCGCCGTGGGCAACATCAAATGGGGCCGCGCCCCCGGCGATTCACGCGGAGCACCCAGTGGATCGGTTACCTACAAAGGTCAACACGACTCCGGCGTGGCCAGCCTCAATCTGCCCATCGGCACCAACAATTCGCCTGAAGCCGTGCGGGCCATCCTGGAAGCGCCGCCTCCCGGGGAAGACCCCAATTCCCTCATGGGCAAACAACGGTTTTACAACAAGGCTGACCTCATCCTGACGGTCAGCGACACCGTGATTACCAATATCTCAAGCATCACGAGCAACAGGGTCGGCGGCGTATGGGTCGTCACCACCAACTACAGCTACACCACCAACATCATCCTGTCGGGAAAAACCGGTGCCCTGTCCCCGGGCGGAATGGCCACCGTCAGCGATCCCTTGTTGCGCACCTTCGTCAACGTGGCCCCGCACGGTGCGGCTACCAATTCTTTCTACGATTCCCGCGAAGGCAAGCGGGTCATCCCCATTGATATTGACGTCGGCAAACTCCGCACCAACACCGCCCTCACCGCCGCCTTGGGTCGGGATGTCACCATTCTATATGTGGAGGACAAACGCATCCGCTCCGTCAACCCCAGCTCACAACTCGGGGCCGTCCGGATGGTCAACGGCAAAACGCTCCCCACCCGCGGCTTAACCGTGGCCACTGATAAACCCATGTATGTTTGGGGCCATTACAACGCTCCCAATCCCTCCAATGTCGGCAGCACCAATACCATCGGCACCGCACCCGCAGCCCTCTTGAGCGATGCCATCACCGTCCTGTCCACCGCATGGAAAGATGACAAAAGCACCTCGAACCTCAGCAGCCGCAATGCAGACCACACCACCGTCAACGCCGCCTTTTTATCCGGCATCGTCGAAACCCTTACCTACAACAGTTACAGCGGCGGCGTCGAAAATTTCCCCCGCTTTCTGGAGGATTGGAACCCCAGCAGCGGAAAAAAGACCTTCACCTACAACGGCTCCATGGTGGTCCTCTTTCCCAGTCAGTACGCTACGCAACGTTGGGGCATGTCGGGCGTGTACAACCCCCCGGCGCGCAACTGGGCCTTTGACTTGAATTTTATGGACGCCAAGAAACTGCCACCGGGGACCCCATCAGTAAGCACATTGATCCGCGGCTCTTGGAAGCTGGCAACTCCCAAGCGCCCGGGTTCATCTGGATAATACACAAAAAACCAAAAACACTCTTACCATTATGAAAAAAGTTTTATGGCTGGCCTGCACCGGGCTGCTTGCCTGGGCGGCTGTTGCCGCAGACTCAATAGAAACCTTTCAAATCGTTACCGAACAAACCACATGTCCGGAGTATGGTACCCTGCTGTATCGCCGTGTGCTCGTCTGCGGTAACTTGCGCCTGGCTTTTGAACCACCCGGCGGCTGGAAAGCCTCCGCTGATCCCCAACAACATACTCTGTTATTAGAAGCACCTTCCGCCGATACCCAAATACGCTTGCGTTTGATACTTCCCACACGCAGCAGCACCAACGCGCCACCGGTGCTTCCGCCCACACCTGACCTGAAAACAGTGGTGGCTGGGCTTTCTCCACAAGCGGAAATTGTCGCCCAGGGAGAATTTCCCGCCGCCGGCAAAGTGGGCAAAAGCTGCGATTTCAACTTCATTCAAGGCAGTCGTCGTTTTCAAGGGCGTGTGGTTTGGGTCACACACCCCGATTGTCATTTGGAGCTGGTCATGACGACCAGCAACACCCTGGCCCAAAAACACCCCTTTTTCGTCGAGCTGCTGAACTCCCTGGACCTTCAACCCATGCGTCCAAACTCCTTGCAGGCAAGCATTCAAAATTGATGCTGCTGCGGCGCGCCCTGCGCTACTGACATATTTCGGCAATCCTGCCGAGCAAGTCCTTCATTTGGTAGGGCTTGTTGAGAAAGCCATGGATGGGAAAACCCGCCGCCCTCTTGCGCGTTTCCTGCGCATCAAAGCCGCTGGAAAGCAGAATCCGGGTTTCAGGATTAATCTTGTGCAATTCCTGGCTCGTGGTCAGTCCATCCATCTTCGGCATCGTTAAATCCACCACGGCACACTTGATTTCCTCACCGTGTTTGGCCATGACTTGAATGGCCTCCAAGCCGTCCACCGCCGTCAACACTTTATATCCACCGCGTTGCAGCAGTCGAGCCGCTGTGGACAGCACGCTGGCCTCATCATCTACTATTAAAATGGTGGCCTTGTTTGCGCGCGATGGTGTCTCGTCCGCAGCGGAGGCTGCTGGTGGCGCCTCAACTGTGTTGGAAGCCGGACGGCTCCCGCGACTGACAGGCAAATATACCCGTACCGTGGCCCCCTCGCCCGGCTGGCTGTCCACAGTAATCGCCCCTTTCAAACTCCGCACCACCCCCAACACAAAAGCCATCCCCAGCCCGCGGCCGGTAAATTTGGTGCTGAAGAATGGATCAAACAACCTCTCCAAGACCTCCGGTGCCATGCCGCAACCATCATCGCGAACCTCCAAACACACATAAGGTCCGGGCGCTGGACGCTCCACTGAACGGCTCCGGCTCAACACCGCCTCATCACAATGGACATGGCCGGTGCTTATGTTGATAGTTCCCTGTTTCTCTCCAATGGCCTCCGCCGCATTGGTGACCAGATTCATGATAATCTGTTTCACCTGCTCCGCATCGGCACGAATTGTTGGCAGATCATCATCCAAATCCATGTTCAACTGTATGTTGCGGCCCAACGTGGACCGCAAAAACATGGCCAGTTCACGTAAGAAATGCGTCAGATTCAGCTCCGTCAGTTCCAAAGGCGCACGGCCGGTGTACGCGAGCATTTGCCGGGACAACACCGCAGCACGCTTGGCCGCCTCCTCGGCCTCTGCAAGCGCAGCAAACGGAAGCGAATTTTGCGGCAGATCACACATCGCCATCTCAATATTGCCCAAGATGGCGGTGAGCAGATTGTTGAAATCGTGCGCAATACCCCCCGCCAAAACGCCCAAACTCTCCAGTTTCTGTGAATAAAGCAGCTTGCGCTCCATTTCCAGCCGCTCCTTCTCCGCCCGCTTGTTGGCCGTGACATCCCTGAACGAGCTCAGCACCCGTGGTGAAGTGCTCTCAATATCCAGCCAGGTGTGGGCCACTGCCACCCAAATCTTCCGCCCATCCCACAAAGTCAGCTCCCTCTCGTAAATATCCTCCAAAGTCCGTCTCTCATACCGCTCCCGATATTTTTCAAGAATTCTCGCCCCCTCCTCCGGAGCATACATTTCAGCCATTGAATGATTCAGCCAGTCTTCCCGCTTCTTGCCAAACATCTGGCAAAACGCTTCGTTGACCAGCAGGATGCGCCCCCGGGCATCCGTCAATCGCAGTGCTTCGCGTGCGCTTTCCCACACCGCACGGAAAAAGGACTCTGATTCGCGTAAACGTTCATGCGCATGACGCCGCTCGGTGGCATCCTGCAACATCGCAAAAGCCCCGGAAAATCGCCCCTGGCTGTCAAACATCGGACTGGCTGAAATGGCCATCCAACGCCAACCTCCATCTGCATGCCGAATCCAGCGTTCATAGAAACTCGCTAGACCGTCTCGCCTCTGCTGCAACTGTCGTTCATGCTCCGGCACATCTTCCGGCCGCAGAAATTCTCGCACACTCTTTCCCACCATATCCCCTGCGGAGTAACCCAGCATTTGAGCCATTCGGGGATTGACAAAAATCGTGCGCTCATCTGCGTCCACCACCCAAATGCCTTCATGCGCTGTCTCTACTATACGCCGCAGCCGTTCCTCGCTTTGTCGCAACGCCATTTCATTAGCCAGACGCTCCTGATTGGCCAGAGTCAGTGTCACCTGGTCCGCCAGTTGCACCGCAAAACTGATTTCATCGGCCTCCCAAACATGCTTCTCTCCCACGCTTTCACAGCAAAGAATGCCAGCTACTTTACCTTTGTGGCGGATGGCCACATCCAAAAGAGAGATAATACCCAGCGGCTTGAAATAATTTTCCACATAACCCGCCAGCCGGGCATCTTCAAATACGTCCGCCGCGCTGATATAGGCTTCATCGGCCAAGGCTTCAACCTCGCGCATGAACTCCGCCTTACTCAGTACCGTGCCGGCACTATGACGACCTAGGCTGCGTTCAAACAAATCGCGGCAGCGCAATTCATCGCGCTGCTCATCTAAAAACCACAAACTCAAGCGTTCAACTCCCAGTACGTCAGCCCCGGCTTCGGTCACCAACTGTGCCAGTGTATTGAGGTCCCCTTCCGCCACTGCCGAGGAAATCGCCAGCCGGCCAATGACCTGCTGTTGTCGTTGCATCCGCTCCAATGCGCGGCGCATTTGCTCTTCGGCCCGCCGTTTGTCCTGCAGATATCCCCACTCCCGCATCACACGGTGCACCAAGTGAGGAAGGCTGGAGAACACCTCCGGTGACTTGGCCAGGTAATCCATCGCGCCGGCCTTCACCGCCTCCACAGCTTCGCGTTCGCTGCCAAATGCGGTCAACAATACCACCGGCACACGAAAACCGAATTGCCCCAGAAGTTCATCTCCCAGCCCATCCGGCAGCCGACGATCGGCAATAATCAAATCAGGCGGCAACTTTTGAGCACAAATCACCGCCTCGCTTAAGTTGTTTGCGAAGACCAATTCATGCCCTTCCCCCCGCGCAGAAAGGGAACGCCGCATCAACTCCGCATGTGCGGCATCATCTTCGACAATGAGAATTCGGAAAGGCATGGGATGGTGACGCCGGGCTTGAGAAGTCAAGAACCACGCGGCCGGGCCTCCGGCCAAGGATAGCGGTTGCAACCCAGCCAATAACGCCCAAACGTCTCCAACAATCCCGTAAACGCCCCAAAATCTAATGGCTTGGCCAGATAGCTGTTGGCGTGGCCATCATAGGCCCTGAACAAATCACGCTCCGCATCGGAGGTTGTAAGGATGACGGTGGGGATGAGATGCAACTCCGGGTCTTGTTTCACCTGCCGCAGCACTTCCAGCCCGTCCAATTTGGGCAGCCGCAAATCCAATAAAATCAAGTGGGGCCTTGGCGGGGCCTTGGGCGGGGCAAACACTCCACGCTGAAACAGATAATCCAACGCGCTTTCACCGTCGCGCAAATGCACCAACCGATGGGCGGGATTATGGCGGGCAAGATTCCGCCGAACCAACTCGGCGTGGTCGGCGTTATCCTCCACCAACAGGATGAGGAGAGCTGGCACTTTCATCACACATCTCTGTACTGCTTGCAGGCTTCGACAGGGACATTAAAACTTCCCCGCCCAATGTAAAGCAAAAGCGACTGCCACACCCGCGGCCTTCGCTTTCCACCCATATGCGGCCCCCGTGCACTTCAATAATCCGCCGCACGATGGCCAATCCCAGGCCGGTACCGGGGCTTTCGTTGTCCAGTTTGTTGAACAACCCAAAAATGGTCTCCTGATAGGCGGGCGGCACCCCAATGCCGTTGTCTTGTACAAAAAACACTGGCTCCGGTTTTCCACTTTCCCAACCGACAATCACCCGTGGCGAAGGTTGCGGCCCCATGAACTTCACCGCATTTTCCATCAAATTGAGATAAACCTCGAACAACCGGTGCCGGTCCGCAAACACCTTCGGCAAATCCGGCTGGATAATGACCTCCACACCCCCCTCCCGAACCACCCCCTCCAACGCCATGAGCGCCTCCCGCGCCACATGTTCCAGGGAAACTTCCGTAGCCGGGTATTTCACCCGCCCCACACGCGACAATTCCAGCAGGTCATTCAACAACTCGCTCATTTTGTCCGTGGCCGCGGCCACACGCTTCAAATCCCCCGCCATCTGATCATATCGCTTTTCCTCCAGCGCGTGCAGCAGCTCCCCGACAAAACCCTTGATGGTGACCAGAGGACTCTTGAGATCGTGCGAAACGGTATAAATAAACCTCTCCATCTCCTCATTTTTCCGGCGCAACTCCTGCTCCTGCTGCTTCCGCTCCGTCAAATCCTCCGCAATACCCACGTACCCCTTCAATTGACCTTGGGCATCCACCAAAGGATTAAGTGCCAGCCACACCGTGACACGTCTTCCATCCCGGCAGATATACGTCCATTCCCGTGCATCTGTTTGCCCCCGGCGGGGCAGGCAGAAAAACACCTCCATGTCCTCACTCACCGGCTGCCCCATCAGCCGGCTCAATTCCTCCGCACGCTCCTTGATTTCCGCAGAATCATGAAACAGCAACGGAGTGCGCCGATTCACCACCTCCTCCGCCTTGTATCCCAACAAACGTTCCGCTGCAGGATTAAAGCCGGTGATGGTACCTTGCAAATTGACACTGATAATAGCCGGCGCCGCATTGTCCAAAACCGCCTTGAGAAAATCGTTGGCAGCTTGCAGTTCCTTCTGCCGCTGCGCCAGCGCTTGATGCATTTGCTCCACATGCGCATCCAGCCGCTCCAGCTCATCCTCCATTTTAACCGGCTCAACCGGTTGCAATCCGGTTTTTTCTATGATGTTGTCCACCTTTGCCGTCAGAGCGGCGATGGGTTCAATGACTGCGCGCCGGACACGCCAAGTTTGCCAAAAAGTCAACACCAGCAACAGCCCGCCCATCCCCACGAAAACATGGGAAAAGTTTTTCGCCCCCGAATCCAACAACGCCACCCGCGACCAAAGATGCAATTGCCCCACTGCCTGGCCATCCACTCGAATATCCCGTACAAGCCGGACATCCCCTTCCGTTACATAAAGTCCTTCCGGCTGGAAACCAACAGGGCGAGGCGGGGCTTCAAAACGGCTGCGGTACACTCCCAAGGGGCGGCCCTGCATGTCCGTCACCGCCGCTTCCATCACCGCCGGAGCTGCCCGCAGCGCGACCAATATCTCCGTAACCTGATTGGTGGCCCGCATGCCGACCACGCGTGGCAGGCTTATACTCAACAATTGAGCATACGGCTCCAAGGCAGCCTCCAAGCGCCTGGGGGCGGTCTGTTGATGCCACACCCACGCCGCCCCACCCCCGGCAAACATCACCAGGCTGGCCCCCCAAAGCATGAGGGTCAATTTACGGCTGATGGATGGCTGCCGGGCCACAAGTCAACTCCTTTTCAAAACTTGGTAATGGAACGTCCACCTGAGCCGCAGATAACTACACCTCTTGCATATTTTGTAGGTTGTTATCCTACAAAACCAAGTTCTGGCCAACACTTCCAGAAATTTGGCCATAATTTTTAGGCGTTTGGTTGAGCAGCCTTGGCGTCTCCCCGAACTAACATCGAGGACCCGGAAATAGCTCCGTCAACGCCGATCGTCAAAGTGACAAAACCTATCCACTCTTGCAAGCTTGAATTTCCCGCCCGGCTTGGGGATGCTTTCACAGTTTATGATGAGTGATGGTCACGCTCCTGGTGGGCCGGAACGCGGTCCTGGCGATTTTATTAGGGATATTGTGGCGGAAGATGTGGCGTCCGGGCGACGCCAGCGCATTATCACGCGCTTCCCTCCCGAGCCCAACGGTTACCTCCACATCGGTCATGCCAAGTCCATTTGCCTGAACTTCGGCATCGCCCGCGAGTTTGGCGGAGTCTGCCACTTGCGCATGGACGACACCAACCCCACCAAGGAAGAGGTGGAGTACGTGGAATCCATCCAAGAGGACGTGGACTGGCTGATTTCCGGCTGGGCGGACCATGTGCTCGGTTACAAGCGCAAAGGGGACACCTCCGGACGTTCCGTGCTCAAGAAAAACGCAGAGGACCCGCAGACGCTGGAACCATTTTACGCCTCAGATTATTTCCAACAGCTTTACGAGTACGCCTTAATCCTCATCAAAAAAGGACTGGCTTACGTCTGCGATTTAACACCCGAAGAAGTGGATGCCTACCGCGGCGCGCCTGACCGCCCCGGCCGCGAAAGCCCCTACCGCAACCGGTCCATCGAGGAAAACCTCGACCTCTTCCAACGCATGAAAGCCGGGGAATTCCCCGACGGCAGCCGCACCCTCCGCGCCAAGATTGACATGAGCTCGCCCAACATCTGGATGCGCGACCCCGTCCTGTACCGCATTCGGCATGCCGAGCATCACCACACCGGCGACCAGTGGTGCATCTATCCGATGTACGACTACGCCCATTGCTTGAGCGACAGCATCGAGGGCATCTCCCACTCCATTTGCACGCTCGAATTTGAAGTGCACCGCCCGCTGTACGACTGGATTTTGGATAACCTGCCCGTCCCGCAGCCGCGCCCGCGTCAATATGAGTTTGCCCGGCTCAACCTGAGCTACACGGTGATGAGCAAGCGCAAGCTCCTGCAACTAGTTCGCGATCGGCTGGTCAGCGGTTGGGATGACCCCCGTCTGCCCACCCTCGCCGGGCTGCGCCGCCGCGGCATCACCCCGGCGGCCATCCGCAATTTCTGCCAAATTATCGGCGTCACCAAGTACAACGGCTTGACCGATGTCGCCTTGTTGGAGCACGCCATCCGCGAAGATTTGAATCGCGTAGCCTTGCGCCGGTTGGGCGTGCTCCGCCCGCTCAAGGTGATGCTCACTAATTACCCCGCCGACCAAATTGAAATGGTGGAGGCAGTGAACAATCCGGAAGACCCCTCCGCCGGTACACGCCCCGTTCCATTCTGCCGCGAACTGTACATTGAGCAGGATGATTTCATGGAAAATCCCCCGCCCAAATATTTCCGACTTCAACCGGGCGGCGAGGTGCGCCTGAAATACGCCTACATCATCAAATGCGAGGAAGTCATCAAAGACGCCGGGGGGCGCGTGGTGGAACTGCGCTGCACCGCTGACCTCGGAAGCAAATCCGGCGGCCCCACTGCCAACCGAAAAGTCAAGGCCGCCATCCATTGGGTTAGCGCCCGCCACGCCGTCCCCGCCGAAATGCGCCTCTACGACCGGCTGTTCACCGTGCCGGAACCCGATGCCGCCGAAGGTGATTTCAAGCAGTACCTCAACCCTGACTCATTGCAGGTCATCCAGGCGCAACTGGAGCCTTCGCTGGCCGGCGCGCAGCCCGCTGAGCGCTATCAACTGGAGCGGCTGGCCTATTTTGCCCTGGACCCGGACAGCAGACCCGACCGTCTGGTGTTCAACCGCATCATCACCCTCAAAGATACCTGGAGCAAAGAGCTCAAGAAGAACAACCGTTGACCGGTGCAGCTTCGCCGGCCCCCGGCATGAGGGCGGCATTGCGCCTGCCAACGCCATGGTTTATCTTGCACCAAGTGTTCGCCGCCGGGCATCCAAGTTGACATGACCAAACCGGCTTCCAAGCCCGCCGAATCCAAACGGCGCCGATTGCCAAGGTCCTTCAAGGACCTCACGCCCGCCCGCCATTTCAGCCCCCACAAGTTCTTTCACGAAATGCTCTGGAAAGGCTGGATGACGCGCCGCGTGGGCCACCACAAACCGCCGGTGTTCCCCAAACTTCACCACGGCCAGGTGGCCTTGACCTGGATCGGCCACGCCAGTTTTTTGGTCCAATTCAACGATGTCAACCTCCTCATTGACCCCAACTTCGCCAACTGGCTTTTCCTTCTCAAACGCCTGAAGCGCGCCGGATTGAAAATTGATGACTTGCCACGCGTGGACTTTGTCCTGATTACCCATGCCCACTTTGACCACTTTCACAAACCCAGCCTGCGCAAGCTGCCCCCCACCAAAATCGGCATCATGCCCTGGGGCGTTGGCCGGCTGGCCGAGGGCCTGCGCTTTTCCCGAATTCTGGAACTGGAATGGTGGGAGTCCTTTTCCAAAAACGACCTCAAGATTACCTTCGTCCCCGCCCGGCACTGGGGAGCACGCTTGCTCAGAGATGACCACCGCGGCTATGGCGGCTTTGTCATCGAATACCAGGGCCGCTCCATCTACCATGCCGGGGACAGCGCCTATTTCGAAGGCTTCACAGAAATCGGCCGACGATGCCACCCGGAAATCGCCCTGCTGCCCATCGGCGCCTATTATCCGGAATCCTTCCGCCACGTGCACATGGGGCCGGACGACGCCTTGCGGGTGTTCAAGGATTTGCGCGCCAAACTCATGATCCCCATGCACTACGGCACCTTCAAACTTTCCTTTGAAAGCATGGACGAACCTCCCCGCTGGCTGCGACAACTCGCCGGTGAAAACGGGCTCAGCCGCCACATCAAATTCCTCGAAGAAGGCGTGCCGGAAGTCTTCTAACCCGCAAACCGGCTTGGCGGATGGAGCCGGAGAGCGTATGCTGTGCACATGAAAACGTTGATCGCGGGATTGATGGCAATGGCAGTGCTTGCAGGCATGACAGGCTGCGGCCAGAAAAACACTGAAAACAAAAACACCACCAACACCACCACCTCCAGTGGCAACCCCATCACCGCGCCCGTGGATTATCTGGGCGCCGCCGCCAAGGCCAAGCGCGTCAGCGAAAAGACCGTGGACCTCGCCTCCCTGCGCCAGGCCATCCAACTTTTCTACGCACAAGAAGACCGCTATCCTCGCGACTTGCAGGAGTTGGTGAGCGAAAAATACATCGGCGCACTGCCGCCACCACCGGCAGGCACGGAATTCAAATACAACCCCGCCAACGGCGAAATTTCCATTGTGCCCAAACCCTGAATCTCCGCACCCCCTGCAAAATAACCACCACACGGGGCTCAGAATTTTTGAGACGGATTCTCCTTCTTGAACATGGAACAAATCGTCATCCTTGATTTTGGTTCGCAATACACGCAGGTCATCGCGCGGCGCATCCGCGAATGTCAGGTGTTTTGTGTCATCAAACCCTTCAACACCCCCGCCGCAGAGCTGGCCGCCCAAAAACCCGCCGGCATCATCCTCAGCGGCGGCCCGGCGAGCGTGTATGCGGACAAAGCCCCTCTGCCGGATGCCGGCATTTTTGAGCTGGGGGTCCCCGTGCTCGGCATCTGCTACGGCATGCAATTGCTCGCTCACTTTCTCGGCGGAAAGGTGGAACGCGGCCAGCGGCGCGAATATGGCAAGGGGTTGCTGACGGTCACCGATAACGAATGCCCCCTTTTCCAGGGGCTGTCGCCGGAATTCCAAGTGTGGAACTCGCACGGCGACCGCCTCACGCGACTGCCCACCGGCTTCAAAACCGTGGCGGTCACGGATAACTCGCCCCACGCCGCCATTGAGCATCGCCGCAAAAAAATGTTCGGCCTCCAATTCCATCCGGAGGTGGTCCACACGCCCAGGGGCATGGAAATCTTGGGCAACTTTGTGCACCGCATCTGCGGCTGCGGACGCAGTTGGACGATGCGCAATTACATCGAGCAGGCCGTGGAGGAAATCCGCCAGCAGGTCGGCCGCGAGCGCGTCATCTTGGGCTTGAGCGGCGGGGTGGACTCCAGCGTGGCCGCGGCCCTCATCCACCGCGCCATTGGCGACCAGCTCACCTGCATCTTCGTCAACAACGGCGTCCTCCGTCAGGGCGAAGCCGAAACAGTGCAGGAAGTTTTTGGCCGCCATTTCAAAATTCGTCTGCAATACGAGGATGCCAGCCGCCTGTTTCTCCGCCGCTTGAAAGGCGTGACCGATCCCGAACGCAAACGGAAAATCATCGGGCGCACTTTTATTGAAGTTTTCGAGGCCGCCACACGCCGCGCCGGCAAGGCCAGATTTTTGGCTCAGGGCACGCTGTACCCCGACGTCATCGAATCAGTCCCCATCGGGGGCAATCCCGCCGCCCTCATTAAAAGCCATCACAACGTCGGCGGCCTGCCCAAGCGCATGAAGTTTCAGCTCGTCGAACCCTTGAAATGCCTCTTCAAGGATGAAGTGCGCCGCCTGGGCGCCGAATTGGGTTTGCCCAAGGAAATCGTCCACCGCCAGCCGTTCCCGGGACCGGGCCTGGCCGTGCGCATCCTGGGCGAAGTCACCGCCAAACGCCTGGAAATCCTCCGCCACGCCGATGCCATTGTGGTCGAGGAAATGAAAGCCACGGGCTGGTACTACCGCATCTGGCAAAGCTTTGCCGTGCTGCTGCCCGTGCGCAGCGTCGGCGTCATGGGCGATGAGCGAACCTATGACTACACCATCGCCATTCGCGCCGTCGAATCGCAGGACGGCATGACCGCCGACTGGGTCAAACTGCCGTATGATTTGCTCGAACGCCTCTCCAACCGCATCATCAACGAGGTCAACGGCGTCAATCGCGTGGTGTTGGACATCTCGAGCAAACCGCCGGCCACCATCGAGTGGGAATAACAGACCGGCCATGGCCGCCCCTTAATCAGCTCCCAGTTTCTCGAAACTTTCCTCGATGAAGGTTGTGTTTTGTATGCGGGCCAGTCGCGCATACAATCCGTCTGCTGCCAATAGCTCCTCGTGCGTGCCGCGCTCTACGATTTCCCCGTGGCGGAGCACCAAAATCTGGTCCGCCTTGAGAATCGTGCTCAAGCGGTGCGCAATCACAAAGCTGGTCCGCCCCGCCATCAGGCGCTCCAGCGCCTCCTGTATCAATTTCTCCGTCGCAGTGTCCACACTCGCGGTGGCCTCGTCCAAAATCAACACCGGCGCATCCTTCAACAAGGCGCGCGCAATGCTCACCCGCTGCTTTTCGCCCACGCTCAACTTCACGCCCCGCTCCCCCACGTGCGAATCGTAACCCTTCGGCAGGCGCTGGATGAACTCGTGCGCATTGGCCGCGCGGGCCGCCTCCAGCATTTCCTGCTCTGTGGCATTGAGTTTTCCGTATAAAATGTTTTCGCGGATGGTGCCGTTGAACAGAAAAGATTCCTGGCTCACAATGGCGATTTGCGCACGCAGCGATTCCAGCTTCACCGTGCTGATGTCCACCCCGTCCAATAAAATCCGGCCTTCCGTGGGCTCGTAAAATGCCGGCAACAGGTTCACCAACGTGGACTTGCCTGCGCCAGTGGGGCCCACCAGCGCAATCATCTGTCCGGGACGCGCCTGCAAATTTATTCCCTTGAGAATCACGCGCTCCGGGCTGTAGCGGAAACCGACTCCCTCATACACCACTTCTCCCCGGACGCGCTCCAATTCACGTGTGCGGCCACTGGTGCGCTCCGGCGGTGTGTCCAATATGTCAAACACCCGTTCGCCCGCCGCGCGCGCACTCTGCAGCATCTGATTTAATCCGTGCAGCCGGCCGATCGGCTCATAAAACAAGCCCAGGTAAAAAACAAACTCCACCAACTGTCCCAGCGACAGCTCCCCCTGCATCACCAATCGCCCCCCTGCCCACAACACCAATGTCGTGCCCAAGGCCGAACAAAACGCCATGGAAGGCGAATAAAACGCCCACGCCAACATCACCTGCAACATCCCGCGCCGCATTTCATCGGCCCGCTGTGCAAAACGTTCATCCTCGTGTTGCTCGCGGCCGAAAGCCTTGATTTGGCGTACCCCCTGCAAATTGTCCATCAAGAGCGCATTCATCGCGCTGGCCGCCTCGCGCTGCGCGCGGTACCGCCGGTGGGCCGTCAGCGTGTACCATAAAGCTCCCCCCACCAAAAACGGCACCGGCGCCAGCGCCGCCATCGCCAACAACGGCGACGCCAACCACATAATCACCATCACCCCCAACACGCTCAACAACGCCACCGTCCCCTGCTCCGTCCCATCAATCAACACCCGCTCCACGCTGTTGACATCCTCAATCACCCGCGTCATCAAGTCCCCCGATGCCCGCTGATCAAACCACGCCACCGGAAGACGCTGCAAACGCCCATACACCGCACGGCGCATGTCGTAGATGACGTTTTGCTCAAAGATGTTGTTGATTCGAATGCGCAGGCTGTTGAAAGCCTCCCTCAAAAAAAACGCCCCGCCCAACGCCAGACACACCCAGCTCAGCCACTGCGTCTGGTTTTTCCCGATGACTTCGTCAATGATGTACCGCGCCAGCTTGGGATAAACGAACGCAAAGGCCAGCGACAACACCGCGCAAGCGATGTTGGCCGCCGCCAAGCCGCGATAAGGCCGCAAAAAGACCCAGACACGCCGCACCACCTCCCACGTGCTCCGCGGTTTCACCCGCAACGTGGGGTCACTCAGCGCCCGGACTGGATGATGTCGCATCATTCCGCCTCTCCACCGCCGCAAAAGTAGAGGCCCCACCGCCCTTTGCCAAGGGCGAACCCCTTTTAATGAAAGGAAACCGGCTTCGCAGGAAACTTAAATGCCCGGGATGTTCGTCTTCGTTAGACCAAATAAAATGCCTGTATGAGAACAAGGCTAAAACGCGCTTCGCCCGCACAAAATTCATCAATACCCTTGGCGCATCCCCTGCACCATGTTGCGGCGGAACTTCTCCCGGTTCACCGCATCGTAGAACTCCACCGGATTGAAATCATCCGTCAACACCCTGATCCGGTGCTTGCTGGGCGGAGAGGTGACCACGTTTTCCATCGCAATACGCGTTGCCCCCAAAGCACGCGGATGCACCTCCGAAAGGTCCGGCTGCCGTACAAATTTCAAATCCGGCGTATCGGACGCCACAAACAAGACATTGCCCCCAAACGCCGTGTGAATGCGCACCGACTTGAACACCGATTGCAAAGTCATCTCCAAACTGGCGGTGAAAAAATTTTGCGCCGGGTCCAACTCGCCAAAACTGTTGATGACCAGCGTCCCGCCGGGCCGCAACAACTTCTGCATCGCCACAAATGCCTCGCGGCTCATCAAGTGCGACGGCGAGGAGTCCCCCAGAAACGCATCCAAAATGATGGTATCATAGCGGGGGCCGTCCGGCCGGGCTGCGGCATTGAGGTAGTGCCGCCCGTCATCAATGAACAGGCGCACCTTGTCCGGCTCAAACCCAAAGTGCCGCTGCGCCACACCGGCCATTTCAGGATTGATTTCCACCACATCCACCGCTGCGCCATCGCGCACCAGTTGCATCGGCACAATCCCAACTCCCAACCCAATGCACAAAGCGCGCTCGATGCGCGGCGTGTAGGCGGTGGCCAGCCCATGCAACATCCACGTGAACATCGAGGTGCTCTTCTTTTCCAGCGGGTCATACGTGTTCTGCGTCAGCCAGTCATTCAAATACACCCGGTGCGGCAGATTGGTATGTTGAATCACAAGCATCTCGCCAAAGTTGGAATTGCGCCTCTCCAACTCCTCATACCCCGGGATGTTCAGCGCCACATCCTGCTTAACGCCGCTGTAGCCCGCCCCCAAACCAATCAACAACGCCGCCACCACACTCACTTGAGCCGGCGCGCGCAGCGGCTTCGTGTTCAACAAAAAGAAATACACCAGCGCCACCGCCATCAACACCACCGCCGTCAAATACATGCTCAGCGAGTTGGGCAGATAGGGAATCACCGCGTACCCAATCAACAAAGTACCGCCCACACTGCCCAACGTGCTCAACGCTGACACACGGCCCACCTGCCCGCCCACCGTTTGCAGATTCTGCGTAAAGTTTCGCACCAAAAACGGCCCCACCATCGCCAGCAAGGTCAAAGGCGGGAAAAACAAAAACAGCGAAGCCAAAAGCGAACCAGCCGCCAGCTTCATCTTCAAACAAGCAAACGACACCGGCGCGCACAACGGCACCGAAATCGCCAAATATATCGCCGCCGCCAAAATGGCCACATACATCCGGCGCAAGTCCGGCGAGCGATCCGCCAGCCATCCCCCAACATAATAACCCGCCGCCAGCGACACCAGCGTCACCGCTATCTGGGCCGTCCACACAAAATGCGAGGTCCCAAAATACGGCGACAACATCTTGGCCCCCAGAATCTCCACAACCAAAATGGCCGCACCCGTCACCGCCGCCGTGAAATAAAGATAACGCCGCAAACCCCGGCTCGTCCCGCCGCCCGCCGCAGGGGACGAAGACGGAGCCGGGGTGGGTTCAACAGAAGGAGGATTTTTTTTCACGCCAATTCAATCATCATCCATTCAAGAAAGCCGGAGCTGCGCCCCACCTCATTAGTTGAGCGGGGTCACACTCACCGTGTGGCGCACAGGCTGCAGCGCTTGCCGCACCGCGCCATCCAGTGCCTCCTGCCGTGCCATCAAGCGGGCGCCCACTTCCCGAAATGCCGCCGCCAACGCGGGGTCCGCCGACGCCTCGCGCCCGAACAAACGAAACTTGGTCACCATCTCCTTGATCATCACCGTCTCAAATTGTTGCTTCTGCCCCACCGCATCCAACACCTTGCGAAACGCTTCATCAAACGGTGTGCCCGGAAACGCCGCCGCCAAATTGACCCCCGCCTCCAATTGCTCGCGGCTGAACTCCATGCTGTTTGCACCCCAGGTCACCCGCGCCCGCGGCGCGTTCAAATTCCGCACCTTGAGCACAAAACGGTTGAGCTCCTCGTTGAACGGGAAGAAGGGTGTGATGCTCCGTGTGCTCGAAGAGGCCTTGGGATCGGGGTCGAAACAGAACGGATAACGCGTGCTTTCAAACTCCACCTTATCACGTCCGCCGCCCACCACCTTGTGGCCGCTGGAAGCCGCCGGGGCCCCCTGCATGTCCACGGTCAAATCCGCCACCTGCCCATCACACCCCAGCGCCCGCAAAAACGCATACGCCATAATCAAATGCCCATTCGGCCCGGGATGAAAACCATCGCGCCCGCACACATCATAATCATTACCCAACGCCGCCTTGGCCTTGGCCATGGCGTCAAGCATCGCCTGATGCACATCCGCAAACGCCACCCCCAACTCCCCCGCCAGCCGCTTGTTGATGTCCCGCAACCGCCCCAAGTTTTGGTTATACCCATCCGCGCCCGAAAGCGGCGCAAAATTCTGCCGCACAAAATACCGCGTATCCACCGCCCCCGGGCTGCCCAGCACCACGTGCTGCACCCCCATGCCCTTGAGAATTTCCACATATTTCCGCGTGTTTCCCTCGTAGGCCCGCCCGATGTCATCGGCATACGGACGATATTGACCATCGTTCATCCCGTAGCACGTCGTCACGACGGTGGGCTTGAAGACCCCCAAATCATTCGCCGCCCGCGCAACAAAACCATCCGCGCGTTCACCGCTCCATCCAAATTGAAACACCTTCATATCCGTCCGCCCGGCACACGCCAGGAGGTACGCCTCCATGTACTTGGAATAAAGTTTCTGCTCTGTGATGGAATCTCCCACAATCGCCAGCCGCGCCCCTTGTGGCAACAAGTTCGCCGCCGTGACATACACCGCACAAAAAACCGTGCAAAACCAAGTCAGACCCAATTTGAATTGTGCTTTCATACCGCCAGCCTAAAACACCCCTTGCTCCTTGTCACGGGCAAATCACGCGCCGGGCACCGTCAACGACTTGCCGTTGTCGCGTCCGTTGAGCTCCAGCAAAAACGGCACCGCCCGCCGCGCCCACTTTTCCGGCGACGGATACAACGCAGCCGAGTTTCCAAAACAACTCCGCAGCATGTCCGTATCAATAATGCCCGGGTTGAGCGGTATGGCCGCCATACCCGCAGGCAGCTCCTGCGCCAGCGCCTGGGTGAGTCCTTCAATCGCAAACTTCGTGGCGCAATAAGGCGCCACCTCCGCATCGGTGGTCCGCCCCCAACCGCTGCTGAAATTCACAATCACCCCCTCGCCCCGCTCCACCATCGCCGGCACAAAATGACGCAGCACATGAAACACCCCTTTGACGTTCACATCCACCACCTTTCCAAATTCCTCGCTGGAAACCTCCCACAACCGTGCCCGCCCGTTGATGACCGCCGCATTGTTCAACAACAAATCCGGCGCCTTGTGCCGCTGCAACACATGCCGTGCCCACCGCGCCACCTGCGCCTCATCCGCCACATCCACCACCTCAAAATCATGCGGCGCGCCCAAGGTGGCCTTCAGCCGCTCCACCCCTTCCCGCGACCGCGCACATCCCACCACTTTGTGCCCCAGCCTCGCAAATTCCTCCGCCATCGCCCGGCCCAACCCCCGACTGACCCCCGTTAATACAATCGTTCTTTTTTTCACCATACTCACTCTTCCTGCTGTGTCTTTGCAAAAACGTTGAACCATCCCTCCAACCAACGCAAGCGTTTAAGGCCATGAAAAATTTTCCATTGCGCATCGCTCCACCTGGAAAGCTGCGCAAAAAAATTTTGTCTCGACCAATAAAAAAGCACACGCGCTCTCCGCGCATGCGCTCCTGTTAAAAGGCCGTCGCTGCTTTGCGATGTGCTCAGTCCAGCACCGGATCGCTGCCGTCGAGCATCTTCACCTTGTTGTGCTTGAAGTACTCGCGTGTGAGCGCCTTCACCATCGTGGCGCGCTGATCGTACAACCGGCGCAGCTTCCGCGGTTTGTGCTTCGCCAGCGCATAGTGCGTGAAGATCGGCATCGCTATCGTGGTGTCGGTGTAGCACACCACCGCATCCGGCAAACGGTCCGGGTCCACCTTGCCCCAACTCACCGCCTCGCTGGGCGTCGCCCCCGACAACCCGCCCGTGTCCGGCCGCGCATCGGTGATTTGGAAAAAGTAATCCTGCCCGTATTCCTTGATGCGCAAGACTTCCTGAATTTGCGGCTCGGTCTGGAGCATGAAATTCTTCGGACTGCCCCCGCCCCACAACACCACGCCGCTCTTGCCGCCCGAACGCTTGGCCGCCAACACAAACGCCGTGGTCTCATTCACGTCAATCGAGGGATTGATGCGCAGTTTGTTGCCGCGCAACTCCACACCCGCCACGTTCATCCCGATGGTCGAATCCCCCGGCGATGACGTGTAGCACGGCACCCCCGCGCGATACGCCGCGGCCAGCACCGACACATCCTTCAATCCCGCCTTCCGCTCCCACTCCGCACAATATTTGCCCAGCAAATAATGCAGCTCCGCCGTCCCCATCTCTTTTTGAAACTCCGGCTGGATGAGAATGGAGCGCAGAATTTCATCCGTGGCCATCAAGCAATCGCTGTAGCCAATCAACACGTCATAAATCCGCACAATGTCATTCTTGCGCAGCTCCGTGTCGTCAAACTTGAAATTTCCCACGCGCACCGGGAAGTTCAGCGCAAAATGCATGTCGTGGTACAAAATCGCGCCGGTGGACACGATCCAATCCACAAAACCAGCCTTGATGAGCGGAATGATGCTTGAGCACCCCAACCCGGCAGGCGTCAGCGCCCCGGACAGACTCATCCCAATCGTCACATCCGGCTCCAGCATCTTCTGCACAAACAACTGGCACCCTTCCTTCAAACGCGCCGAGTTGTACGCCAGAAAAATCTCGTCCACCAAATACTCCACCGACTCCTTGCCGGTCAGATTCTTGGGCAATATGCGCTTGCCCGACAGGTAACGGTCCCGATGCGGACACTTCTTTTTCCTGAGCCAGTCAGGCATGTCGCTCAAATCTTCACGATAACGGCTGTTGCGTTTTGGTTTCATGATCATTCACTCAATTAAACAATGGCGGTCTAAATGTAGGTTTCCACGCAGGAAAGCAAATCTTTTTCGCACGACCTCTCTCTGCCCTGCGTCACTCAAGGCTTGACAGGTGCCGGCTCAGCCTGTGCACGGCGCGCCGGAGCATTCGTCGGCCAGTCCGGTGTCTCCTGATGCAACACCGCCAGCCACGCCGCCAACTCCCCCACCACTTTTGGATACCGCGCCGCTACATTGTTCGTCTCCCCCACATCCTTCCGCAAATCATACAACTCCAGCGGTTTCCCCGCTCCGGGATTCACCAACTTCCAATCCTTGTGCCGCAACGCCTGCTTGAAACCGCCCTCGTAAAATTCCCAGTACAACGGCGCTGTCCGCTTAACCTTGGTGGAAGGCCGCCGCCAATGCCCCGAAACATCCACCCCGTCCACTCCCGCAGGCACCCGCGCACCCGCCAAAGCCGCCGCCGTGGGCAGAAAATCCGCAAACCAAATCACCTCGTGACTTACCCGCCCCGCCGGCACCACCCCGGGCCACCACACAATGAACGGCACCCGTATCCCTCCGTCATACATCGACCGCTTGATGCCCCGCAACGGACCATTCGAATCAAAGAAATCCGGATCGTTGCCCCCCTCCCGATGCGGCCCGTTGTCCGATGTGAAAATCACCAACGTCCGCCGCTCCAATCCCAGCTCACGCACCGTATCCAAAATCCGCCCCACATCCCGGTCCAACCGGCTCACCATCGCCGCAAATCCCTTGTTCGGCTCGCTCCATTCCCGGTCCGCATAGATCCCCAAATCCGGCACCTCGCAACCCTTCTGCCGCGCCTCGTTGTTCGCGTGCGGCAAAGTAGTTGCGTAATACAAAAAAAACGGACGATCCTGCACCCGCCTCAAAAACGCCAGCGCCTCATCGGCCATCAAGTCCGAACTGTAATCCACCCGCACACTGGCCACACCGGCGCCGTGCTTGTCCTCATTCGGCACTTCATTCCGCAATTGCACCTGCTCCTCATTCCGCCATAAAAAAGTCGGATAATAATTGTGCGCGTGATGTTGATTCAAATACCCGTAAAAATAATCAAACCCCTGCCGCCGCGGCAAACCCACCTCCTGCACTCCCGCATCCCCTAATCCCCACTTGCCCACCAACGCCGTCGTGTACCCCGCCTCCTTCAACACACGCGCCACCGTCACATCGTCCGGACGCAACGATTGCGCCAGCGGCGTCGCCCCCCCATTCCCGCGCACCCGCGTATGTCCCGTGTGCTGCCCTGTCATCAACACGCTCCGCGACGGCGCGCACACCGTCGAACCCGCATACGCCTGTGTAAAACGCAACCCCTCCCGCGCCATCCGGTCAATGTTCGGCGTCTGTATCAACTTCTGCCCGTAACAACCCACATCCCCATAACCCAAATCATCCGCCAGAATGAAAATGATGTTGGGCCGCAAAGGTGCCTGCGCCGCCTCCGCCACCGGCACAAAAGCCCACAGACAACATACCAACAGCCACATCAGGCCGCGGACCAAACCCTTTTTCCGGCGGCTTCCTGCCACGGCGAAATCACTAAAAATGCCCAAGTTCATGATGATGGGTAACTCTTCTTCATTGTCGCGCCCTCCTCACACTTGTCAATCCTTCGGCGGCCATTCCATCCCAAGCACCACCGCCCATGCCTTCACGAATCTTTCCTGCTCCGCCAGGGTCATGGCATCCAACCGTTGCCGCCTCAGCTCCCGCCAGAATTTTTCCAATAAATCGTCCTTCGCCCGCGCAGGCTCGGAAACCGGCCCCTTCTCCCCCTGCCGCGCCGCCGTCAGCCGCAACAATTGCAGCATCGCCGCGCTCGGCTCGGCCTTCCCTCGGACAATTTGATTGATGTGACTGGACGTCACCAGCAACTGCCGCGCCGTCTCCGACTGGTTCCAACCCAGCCGCCTCATCCACTGGACAAATTCGCGTGCCGCAGGACTCATGGTGTAAATAATTTAAAATTTTCTCTTGACCCGTTCTATAAATTATTTAGAAGCTGTGCCTGTAAATTATTTAATTATGAAAAATATGACAAGCTCAAAAATCAAACCCACCCAAACCAACACCCGCACCGCGGACTCTCCGGCCCCCGTGCCACGCACGCGCCGCGCCCTCGAAGGCCTCGCCGCCGAGGTCGCCGCCCTCAAACTCGAAGAAGTCCGCCTCACCGCCGAACTGGACGCCCGCCTTCGTCTGGCCCGTGAACAGGTGGAACCCTCCCTCCAGCGCGTCCGCGCCTCCATCGCCGCCAAAACCGCCGCTGTCCGCGCCTGGGCCGAGGCACACCCCGAAGCCTTCAACGGACGCCGCAGCCTGGAACTGCGCGATGCCCTTCTGGGTTGGCGCTCTTCCCCTCCCGCCCTCAAGCCGCAACCCGGTTGGACTTGGGAACGCATCACCGCCGCCTTGAAGTCCCGTCCCGACTGGCACGCCTATCTCCGCGTGCGCGAGGAACCCAACAAAATCCGCCTGCTGGCCGATCGTGTGGCCTTGGGCGAGGAAGCTCTGGCCAGCGTGGGACTGTCCGTCGCACAGGAGGACACCTTCTTCGTTGAGCCGCGCCTGGAAGCCACTGCCGTGGCATCTCGTGAATCCATGGCCGCCTGATTCCCCCATCTCGTATGGGTTTGCTGCCATCCCACCCACCTCCTCCTCCTTCCGTCCCGCAATCCGCAGCCTGGACGGTGCGCCCCCTCTGGACCATCAGCGGGGCCACCGCTTGGCTGCGGCGGCATCCCGATGACATCCTGCGCATGATTGAAGACGGCCGGCTCGAATGGGCCTGGGACATCGCGGCCGGCCCCTGCAAACGCCGCCGCGAAATCCGCATCTGGTTTGAATCCATGGAATGGGCGCGCCGCAATCTGGCCAATCCCGCCTCCCCCGCCTTGTTGCCCCCGGCCCTCACCGAATCACAGGTCCTCGAATGCATCATCGGCCACCACCGCCCCCTGTTGCGCGGCAGCGAGGTTCAGGCACTGCTGAACTGCGACCGCAACCTCATCTTCCGCCATCTGCGCAGCGGTGCCCTCCGTGCCACCAGCCGTCAGGCCTCCACCACCTGCCGCACCCCGCTCATCTTGCGCGAGAGTCTGGAACAATTCCTCCGCAATCGGCGCATCCAATGACGCCCCTTTTCCCCCTCTCCAAGGGCCAATAAATTATCTTGCCCTGCGTCCCTCCGTCCATAGGATGACCGGACGATGGTTGAACCTAAAAAAACTGCTCCTGAACCCATTGTCATTTTGCTGGCGGAAGATGACCCGGACGATCGCCTGTTGACGCGCGAAGCGCTGGCGGAGAGCCGTCTGGCCAACGATTTGCGCTGCGTCGAAAACGGCGAGGAACTCATGGCCTACCTGCGCCAACAAGGACCTTTCGCCGTCCCGGGCGCCGCACCGCGTCCCGGCCTGATTCTCCTGGACCTCAACATGCCGCGCAAAGACGGACGCGAGGCCCTGGCCGAAATCAAGGCCGACGCCGACCTCCGCCAAATTCCCATTGTCGTCCTCACCACCTCCAAGGCCGAGGAGGACATCTTCCGCAGCTACGATTTGGGGGTTAGCTCGTTCATCACCAAACCGGTCACCTTCGAAGGATTGGTTGAAGTTATGAAGGTGTTGGGACGTTATTGGTTTGAAATCGTGGAACTGCCACCGCCGTCCCCTCCCCCGGGCGGTTCCGCATAAACCGGCTGCCGCCGCCTCCGACGCGGCGTCGCAGCCCTTCAGGAAAGCGCGACCATGGAGCCGGAGCATTTGCATATCCTGATGGTGGACGATGACGAGGACGACCACGTCATGACCCGCGGCTTGCTGTCGGAGTGCCTCGGTGACCGGTTCCGTTTGGACGACGCCACCACCACCGCCGGCGGCCTGGCCATGTTGGAACGCCAACGCTACGACGTCTGCCTCTGCGATTACAGACTGGGGGAGCAAACAGGACTCGAATTCCTCGAACAAGCCCGCCGCCTCGAACATTGCCCCCCCATCATCATCCTCACCGGCTTGAACGACCTCGAAGTGGACATGGCCGTCATGCGGGCCGGCGCCGCCGATTACCTCAACAAGGCCGGCCTTGACGCCCGCACCCTCGAACGCTCCATCCGCTATGCCGTCGAGCATCACCGCGCCTCCTCCGCACTGCGGCAGCAACTTTCCCGCATCAGCCTCCTCAATCAAACCACACGCGCCGTCGCCGAACGCCAGGACCTCCCCAGCATTTTCCAGGTGGCCTTGAAACACTTGGAAGAGCATCTTCCGGTCAGGTTTGGTTTGGTCTGCGCTTTCCCATTCGGCCTGGAAAAGGCCCAAATCACCGCCGTAGGCCCGCGCACCCGGCCCCTCGCAGCCGAGCTCGGCTGGCAGGAGGGCTGCCTTTTGACAGTACAGGGCACCTGTCTGGAAGCCTGCATTCGCGGCAGCATGGCCCACCTCCATCCCGATTCCCCAAAACAAGGCTTTGAAAAAGACCTCGAACGCCTCGGCCTTTCCAGCCTCGTGGCTCTCCCTCTCACCGCCGAGCAATCCATGCTCGCCGCCATGCTGTTGGCCCGCACTGAAAACCACGATTTTTCCGACGCCGAAACCGATTTTTTACGCGCCCTGGGCGAGCACATCTCCTTGGCGGCGCGCCACGTTAAACTCCACGAGGACTTGCAGGCCGCCTACAATCAATTGCAGGAGCGCCAGCAGGCCGCCCTGCGACAGGAACGCCTGGCTGCCGTCGGCCAACTGGCAGCCGGCGTGGCCCACGAATTCAACAACATCCTCACCATCATCCAAGGCTACGCCAGCCTCCTGCTCAACCACGTTCCTCCAGGCCAGTCCCAAGCCAACGCCCTGCGTCATATCCTCAACGGCACAGACCGCGCCACACGTCTGGTCTCCCAGTTGCTCGCCTTCAGCCGCCAGCAGATGCTTCAACCCCAGCCGGTGGACTTCAACCAAATCGTGGACCGCGTGGGCAAAATGCTCGACCAAACCGTCGAGGAAAATGTTCGCGTCCACCTCCAACTGGCCCCGCACCTGCCACCGGTGGCCGCCGATGCCGGCATGTTGGAACAAATCATCCTCAACCTGGCCATCAACGCACGCGACGCCATGCCCAACGGCGGCGATTTGGTTATCCGCACCTCCCTTGTTGAAGTTGGCCCGGGCGCTGAATCCCGTCACCCGGAGGCGCGCCCGGGCCGGTTTGTCTGCCTCATGGTGGCCGATACCGGTTGCGGCATGGATTCCCGCACGCTCAGCCGCTTGTTTGAGCCGTTCTTCACCACCAAAGATGTAGGCAAGGGCACAGGCATGGGTTTGGCCACCGTCTATGGCATTGTCAAGCAGCACCAAGGCTGGATTGAAGTCGAAAGCCATCCCGGTCAAGGCTCCACCTTTCGCATCCTTCTCCCCGCTCTGCCGGAAGAAACACAAACCCCGCTGGCTGCCCCTGCATCTCCATCCCCCACCGACAAAACCATCCTTGTCGTCGAAGACGAACCCGACTTGCGCCTGCTGGCCATGGAAATCCTTCAAGAATACGGCTTCCGCGTCCTCACCGCCGCCAACGGTCCCGAAGCCCTCGAAATCTGGAACGAACAGAAAGGCCGCGTGGATGTCCTGCTCACCGACATGGTCATGCCGGGCGGCATGAGCGGTGAAGAACTGGCCGCGGAATTGCAGCAGCGCAAACCCGATTTGAAAGTCATTTACTCCAGCGGTTACAGCGTGGACTTTGCCGGACGCCGGCTCGAGACCGGTCCCGGCATTCGCTTCCTGGCCAAACCATATCTGCCCTCCCGCCTGGTGCAGCTCATCCATGAATGTCTCAGTTCCAATCAATAAAAGTCTTCCTGCAGGTTTTCCGCGACTTCTTCCCATTTTGCCAGCCCTGTGCAAAAAACAGTGAGCTTTTGACAATTTAGACGTTTGACCGGCGCTCCAACTTGCCGTTTAGTCTCTTGCATTCAGGGCACGGCCCTCCCTAAACCGCCGTTGTCCAATCCTTTGTGTATGCATCGAATTGTGCGGCGAACACCCCTCAGCCCCAATGTAACGAGGCTGGAAATTGAAGCCCCACGCATCGCCCAGACGCGTGCGCCGGGGCAGTTTGTCATTGTCCAGCGCACTTTGGAATCGGAGCGCATCCCCCTCACCATTGCCGATGCCGACCCCGAGTCCGGTCTCATCACTCTTGTGGTTCAAGCCGTGGGTAAAAGCACCCGCGAACTGGTAGCCATGCCCGAAGGTGAATCCCTGTCCACCGTCTGCGGCCCTTTGGGACGCCCCACCGAATTGATTGACCGCGGCCACGCCCTCTGCATCGGGGGCGGTGTCGGCACTGCCGTTGTTCATCCCATCGCTCAAGGACTGCACCGCCGCGGCGTCCGCGTGACCAGCATTATTGGCGGGCGCTCCAAGGAATGGGTCATCTACGAACCAGAATTGCGCCGCCTGGGCGAAGTCATCGTCTGCACCGATGACGGCTCCTGGGGCCGCAAAGGCTTCGTCACCGACGCAGCCAAAGATTTGCTCGCCCAAGGCGGTGTGGACATCGTCTATGCCGTGGGACCTGTCCCCATGATGCGCGCCGTCGCCGCCCTGACCCGCCCCTTGAAAGTGCACACCATCGTCTCCCTCAACCCCATCATGGTGGATGGCACCGGCATGTGCGGCGGCTGCCGCGTGGATGTCGGCGGCAAAACCCTATTTGCGTGCGTGGATGGACCCGAATTTGATGGGCACCTGGTGGATTTCGACCTTCTGGCCGACCGCCTCCAAACCTATCACGCCCACGAAAAAAATCAGCTCCCCGACCACACCTGTCACATCGGCCTCCCCACCGGTTGATTTTGTTTCCGCCCATGAAACCGCCTCAAAATCTTAAAGAACGCCTCCAGTTGCCCCGCCAAAAAATGCCGGAGCAACCAGCCCAGGCTCGCACGGCCAATTTCACCGAAGTCAACCTCGGTTTCTCCGAGCAACTGGCGCTCCTTGAAGCCCATCGCTGCATCCAGTGCAAAGATGCCCGTTGCGTCCAAGGTTGTCCCGTCCGCGTCAACATCCCCAAGTTCATCAAGCTCGTTGCCGAAGGCAACCTTGCCGAAGCCGCCCGCAGTCTGCTGCGCGACAACGCCCTGCCCGCCATCACCGGCCGCGTCTGCCCGCAGGAAACCCAATGCGAAGTCGTCTGCGTCCGCGGGGTCAAAGGCGCACCTGTCGCCATCGGACATTTGGAGCGTTTCGTCGCCGACTGGGCCTACCGCAACGCCCATCACCTCGAATGGCCCAAACCCACACCCACCGGCCGCCGCGTCGCTGTCGTTGGCTCAGGCCCCGCAGGTCTGACCGCCGCCGGCGAACTCGCCGCCCGGGGCCACGATGTCACCGTCTATGAAGCCCTCCACAAACCCGGCGGTGTTCTCGTCTATGGCATCCCCGAATTCCGCCTCCCCAAACAAATCGTCAAACAGGAAGTCGAGCGCCTCAAACAGGCCGGCGTGAAAATCGAGTGCAATGTGGTCATCGGCCGCACTTACACCCTCCCCGAACTGCGTCAACGCTTCGATGCCGTCTTCCTCGCCAACGGCGCCGGCCTTCCCGTCTTCATGCAGGTCCCGGGCGAAAACTCCAAAGGCGTGTACTCCGCCAACGAATACCTCACACGCGTTAATTTGATGGCGGCCTTCGCCAAATCAGATACCCCCGTCCTCAAGGGCCGCCACGTCGCTGTGGTCGGCGGCGGCAATGTCGCCATGGACGCCGCCCGCACCGCCAAACGCCTCGGCGCTGAGGCTTCCATCATCGTCTACCGCCGCACCAAGGCCGAAATGCCCGCCCGCGTCGAAGAAGTCCACCACGCCGAAGAAGAAGGCATCCAATTTGAATTCCTCGCCGCGCCACTGGAAGTGCTGCATGACGAAAAACGCTGGGTCACCGGCCTCCGCTGCCAACGCATGACCCTCGGCGAACCCGACGCCAAGGGCCGGCGCCGTCCCGTGCCGGTCCCCGGCTCCGAATTCACCCTGCCTTGCGATGTGGTGGTGGTGGCCATCGGCTCGCGCGCCAATCCGCTCCTCACCTCCACCTGCCCCGAACTGGCCTTGGATGAGCGCGGCCACATCAAAACCGATGCCCGCGGCATGACCAATCTGCCCGGCGTCTTTGCCGGTGGCGACATCGTCCGCGGCGCAGCCACGGTCATTTTGGCGATGGGCGACGGCAAAAACGCCGCCGCCGCCATTGACGACTACCTGCGCAGCTTGCCGCCCAAAACCACAGCGGCTTGACCCCGTTCATTCCGCACTCCGCGCCGCTCAACGAATTTTGGCGTCGGGCAACTCGCTCTTCACGCCCTCATCCAACGGCATGCGGTCCGGCAACGCGCTGGCCACCCGCATCAAGCGCTCCAATTCCCGGCGCAACTCCCGCACACGCCCTGCCTGCGCGGGATCGTTGATCAAATTGTGCCGCTCTTCCGGGTCCACACGCAAATGGTACAGCTCCGCCATGTGTCGGTCCGGTGAGCCGTCCCCATGCGGATAATGAATGTATTTCCACTCCGCCGTGCGCACCCCCCGGACATTGGGCGTGTAAGGAAATTGTTTCTCGTAATTGTACGCGTAAAAAAATGAAGACCGCCATTCTCCCCGACCGGTGCGCGCAATGTTTTTCAAAGAGCGACCGTGGATGTTCGGCAGCGGTGGCAGTCCGCACAAATCCAAAATCGTCGGCGCCACATCCACCGTCAACACCATCTGCTCCACCACCCGCGGCCGCTTGAATTCCGGTGGATACCGAACCAACAAAGGAATCCTTATGCTGGGCTCGTGCATCGTCCTCTTGTCGACCATCCCGTGCTCGCCATTGAGCAACCCGTTGTCCCCCATGAAAATGAAAATCGTGTTGTCCAACTGACCAATGGCCTGCAACGTCTGGTAAAGCCGCCCCACACTGTCATCCACACTTAAAATCGTCCCCCAATACGCCCGAGTCATCGCCGCAAAATCTTTCACCGCCTCCGGCCGCCTGTCGGGAAACTGTTTGCGCCACTCAAACAACGGCCCGTAAATCCCATGCCACGTGTCCAACCGCTGCTTCACCCATTCCGGCTTGCCCTCCAGCGCAAAAGCCGTGTCCGGATACCGCACCTCCACATTGTCAAAGATGTTCGAGTACTTCGGCTCCGGTATGTAAAAACTGTGCGGCGCCTTGTGCCCCAGAAACAATAAAAACGGATGGCCCGGGGTCTGCCGCAACACAAAATCCACCGCATAATCCGTCACCACCTTGGTGTAATAGCCCTCCGGTGTCTCCCGCACCCCGTTCACGTTGAACTCCGTGCCAAAGTATTTGCCCTGCCCCTTGTGCGACACCCAATAATCAAACCCGGGCCGCGGTGCATCGTTGTCCTCCCCCATGTGCCATTTCCCAATGTACGCCGTCCGCCAGCCCGCCGCCTTCAACCTCGCAGGAAAATTGGGCAGATTCGACGGAAACTCCGTAAAGTTGTCCATGACACCGTGCGCGTGCGCATAGAGACCGCTCAAAATCGAAGCGCGACTGGGCGAGCAAAGAGACGTTGTGCAAAACGCATTCGCAAAACGCACCCCCTCCGCCGCCAGCCGGTCTATATTGGGCGTCTTGACGTGCGGATGCCCCGCGCAGCTCAAAGTGTCCCACCGCAAATCATCACACAACACCACCACCACATTCGGACGCTGCGCCGCCATGACCGTCCCAACCCCCATCCATGCCACCACGACCAAAAGGATACGAATCAGCCCGCCTGAGAAAAAAGATTTCATGCCCCTTTGATAACATCAGCCTCCACCCACCGCAAGCCACCACACCAAGACCACCTGCCTTTTCCTTTAACCTTGCTCCATCCGCCCTGCAGCCTATCATGGACACCATGCAAAAGCCCGTGTCGAGCTTGTGTCGCCCTTTGCTGTTCAGCTTTGCCCTGGCTCTCCTCGGCGCAATGGAAGTAACAGCTGCCCCACCGCCCGACTCCGCTTACCGTCAAGCCATCGAAGCCGACTGGGCCCGACAGGAAAAACGCCTGGGCCGAAGCCCTGAACATCCGGCTGCGTTGGAAGCCGCTGTGAAACGCGCCGCCCAATACCTGCCCTCAGCACAGGTGTCCGCATGGCGCGACGAAGCCGCCCGCGCCCAAACCCTCCCTGCCGAACAACGTCTGGCCCTCTACCACCAAATCCGCTGGCAAACCCGCCAAGCCATTTTCGAGCAGCCCATGCTGAAGGGCAAACCAGTCCTCTTTCTTCAACGCAACCGCTTCATCTGCCAAATGCTCCACGAGTACATGGCCTATTTCTACGACTACGGCAATGTGCCTCCCGGCGGCGGCGTCTATGTGTTGGAGGCTCCCGGACAATCCTTTGCCATTCGAGATTTAATCCAAGGCCGCCTCAAACCGGGCAATTATACCACCTTGGCCATAAGTTTGGATGGCCGCCGCGCCTATTTTGCTTTTGCTGAACGCGCCCCGGGGCGCACCCCTTTCCGCAGCCCCGAACGCCGCGGTTTCAACCTCTACGCCCTCGACCTCGAAACCGGTGCCCTCAACCAACTTACCCACGGCAGCGAAGACGATTTTGACCCCTGCCCGTTGCCCGATGGCGGACTGGCCTTCATGTCCACCCGCCGCGGCGGATTTGCCCGCTGCAACAACAAATGGGAACCCACCGCTTCCTACACCCTCCACCGCATGGATGCCGACGGCAAAAACCTTCGCCTGCTCTCCTGTCATGAAACCGCCGAGTGGCATCCTTCGGTACTAAACGATGGACGCATCGTTTACATCCGCTGGGATTACGTGGACCGCTCCGCTGCCAACTTCCACGGCTTATGGGCCTGCCATCCCGACGGCACCGGCGTTACAGCCCTTTTCGGCAACTACACCATGCGCATCAACGCCTGTTACCAACCCAAAGCCATTCCCGGCTCGGACAAGATTCTATTCGTAGCCGGTGCTCATCACGCCGACGTCGGCGGCTCGTTGGTCATCTTTGACCCGGCCCGCGCCCGCCTGGACGCCGCCTCCGGCGAGGACCGTTTTGACAGCATCGAAAAGCTCACCCCGGAATTGTGTTTTGCCGAGGCTGATGGCTGGCCCAAAAGTTACTTCCACAGCCCCCATCCCCTCAACGAAAACGCCATGCTCGTCTCTTTCAGTTTTGACCCGCTCCCCGGCATGAGCTCCGGCGAATCCAAAGACACCCGCACGGGCCTGTACTACTTTGACCGCTGGGGCACACTCGAACTGCTTTACCACGACCCCGCCATTTCCAGCATGTACCCGCATCTATTAACGCCGCCTCCCGCCCGCCCCACCCTCGCTTCAAATCGAGACCTCACTTTGGGCGACGAAGGCGAATTCCTTTTGGCCGACGTGCGCCAAAGTCTGATGCCGCTACCGCCCGGGCGCCGCGTGGTGGCGTTGCGCGTGTTTCAACTGCTGCCCAAGTTCGGCTCCCACACTGCCAACGAACCGCGCATCGGCCATGCCAACGCCGAAAACGCCCGCGCCCTGCTCGGCACGGTGCCCGTAGAATCCGACGGCTCGGCATACTTCCGCGTGCCGGCCCGCAAACCGTTGTACTTTCAAGCCGTGGATGAACAAGGACGCGCCGTCCAAACCATGCGCAGCGCAGCGTACGTCCAACCCGGCGAACGCCGCTCCTGTGTGGGATGTCATGAGCCGATTGGCGCTGCCGCACCCGTCCGCCCCCTGTTGGCCGCACGCCGTCCGCCCAGCCGCCTTGAACCCGGCCCCGAAGGCAGTCTGCCCTTCAGCTTTCCGTTGCTCGTGCAGCCCGTGTTGGAGCGCAACTGTGTGCGCTGCCACGACGGCTCATCCGGTCCGGGTAAAAGCACTCTTGCCCTGACCTCCCAACCTGACGGTCCCTTCAACCGCGCCTATCAAAACCTCAAAAAGTACGTCCGTTGGTATGAATGGGGTGGCGCCAGCATCGCGCAAATCGCTTCCATCCCTGGCCGCGCAGGCGCTGATGCCAGCCCGCTGACACGTATTCTCGATGATTCAAACCATCACGAAATCGGTCTGCCTGAAAACGACCGTCGAGCCTTATATTTGTGGATGGATGCCAATGTGCCGTTTTACGGCACTTACGATCCCGCCGAACAAATGGCCCAACGCAACGGGGCGGTTATTCCCTTGACGCCGCATCAATGAGCCAAAACTGGCGGCGGCCTTCCACCGTCAGAGCCGGCCACCGCCACACCCTTAAGCTTTGGGCAAGAGCTCGGCCACCATGGCCCGCTCCTCTTTCAATTCCTGCTCCGTGGCGGCAATTTTCTGACGTGAAAAATCATTCAGCGGCACGCCTTGAATGATCTCCCACTTCGTCCCGTCGCATCGGATCGGGTAGGAGAAAATCAATCCCTTCTCGATGCCGTAACTGCCGTCCGAGCACACCGCCACGCTAAAGCAATCCCCCGCCGGTGTGGGCGTGGTCAAACAGCGCACCGTGTCAATGGCCGCATTGGCGGCGCTGGCGGCGCTTGAGAGTCCGCGGGCCTTGATGATGGCGGCTCCGCGTTGCTGCACCGTCGGAATAAATGAATCGGTGAACCACGCCACATGCGAAATGACCTCCGGCACCGGCCGCCCGCTGATGCGCGCATTGAAATAGTCCGGATACATCGTCGAGGAATGATTCCCCCAGATCGCCATGTGCGTGACCTGCGTCACGTCCACGCTCGCCTTCTTCGCCAGTTGCGCCTTGGCGCGGTTCTCATCCAGCTTGGTCATCGCAAACCAACGATCCGCCGGAATCTGGCGGGCGTTGTTCATGGCAATCAAGCAATTGGTGTTGCACGGATTGCCCACCACCAGCACCCGCACGTCGCTGGCCGCGTATTTCTCCAGCGCCTGTCCCTGGCCCACGAAAATCTTGCCGTTGATGCCCAGCAAATCCTTGCGCTCCATCCCCGCCTTGCGCGGCACACTCCCCACCAGCAGCGCCCAGTTCACATTCTTAAAACCTTCTTCCAAACTCGCCGTCGGCACCACCCCTTTGAGCAGCGGAAAAGCGCAATCCTCCAACTCCATCACCACGCCATTAAGCGCCGGCAAGGCCGGCTCAATCTCCACCAGATGCAAAATCACCGGTTGCTCCGGGCCGAAAAGCGCGCCTGAGGCAATACGAAAAACCAGGGAATAACCAATCTGTCCGGCGGCGCCGGTCACAGCCACACGAATGGGTTGTTTGTTCATGTTTTCTTTTATGTTAAAACGACCACCCCCAACTTAGGCGCGGCACCCCGCCGGCTCAAGCGTAAAAAGGACTGCTCCCAAGTCAGTTTTCTCAAGCCGGTTTTACCGGCGGCTCCGAACCTGCACCGCTGCGCCCCTCCATCCACGTCTTCAATACCGACACGGCGATGGAGAGCAAAATGATGGTAAGCACCACGCACAACGAAAGTGTGGTGGGAATCTTGGCCCCGGGCCACAAATTAAACTGCTCCTGCACCCAGGGCAGCAACATCTTCAACCCAATGAACACCAGCACAAACGAAAGGCCCGTCTTGAGATAACGAAAATACCGGATGGCGCCTGCCAGCAGAAAATAAAGAGAACGCAGCCCCAAGATGGCAAAAACGTTGGATGTGAATACAATAAAGGGCTTCTGGGTGATGGCGAAGATGGCCGGGATGGAATCCACCGCAAAAATTAAATCGGTGGTCTCCACCATCAGCAACACCATGGCCAGCGGGGTCAAGGCCCGCACCAGTTTGCCGGACCCATCAGCCGCAGGGATGCGCACAATAAATTTTTGCTCGTGAAACTCCGTCGTCACCGGGAAGAACTTGCGGGCCAGTTTCAAGACCGGATTTTTTTCCGGGTGCACTCCTTCATCGGCGACAAAGAGCATCTTGATGCCGCTGAACACAAGGAAGGCCCCCATGAAATAAAGGATCCAGTGGTAGCGCTTCACCAATTCGCTGCCCGCCCCAATCATGATGCCGCGCATGATTAAGGCCCCCAGGATGCCCCAAAACAAAACCCGATGCTGGTATTTGTCCGGCACCCGGAAATAAGCAAAGATCATCGCGATCACGAAGACGTTGTCCATCGAGAGGGAATACTCGATGACGTAGCCGGTGATGAACTCCACCGCCTCCTGACGGCCCCGCCAATAATACACCGACCCGGCAAACAACATGGCCATCGAGAACCAGACCGACGTCCAGGCCAGCGCCTCCTTCACCTGAACCACATGGGCGTGCTTGTGAAACACCCCCAAATCCATCGCCAGAAAAAAGAGAATCAGGACGATGAATCCTATCCAATGCCAAACCGTAATTTCGGCCAATGCCAGCATGGCCTCAATATATGAACTCAAAAGGCTAAATCGCCAAATGTTTCCCTTAGCCTGCCCTTGGACTTCCAGCTATTAGAATCCAGCTATTAGAAATCAGGCTGCACGGGGGCGGGACACCGGCGTCTCCACAGCCACAGTGGTGGCCAGCGCCGGACGCTCACCCTTGTTGAGCCACAAGACCAACGCCCCGGCAATGTAAATGGAGGAGTAGGTGCCGGTGAGGATGCCCACCAGGAAGCAGAAGCTAAAATCATTAATCACCCCACCCCCGAACAAATACAGGGACAACGTCGCCAAAAACACTGTGCCCGAAGTAATGATGGTGCGGCTGAGGGTCTGATTAATCGCCTTGTTCATGATTTCCAGGAAGCTGCCACGCACGCCCAGTTTAAGGTCTTCGCGAATACGGTCAAAAATGACGATGGTATCGTTGATGGAGAAACCAATGATCGTGAGAACGGCCGCCACTACCGGTGCGCTGAGCTGCCGGCCAAAAATGAAAAACACCGCCAACGTCATCAGTACATCATGCAGCAAGGCCACAATCGCCCCGATGGCGAACGAAAACTCATAACGCATGGCCACATAGACCAAAATGCCCAAAGTCGCAATGAACACCGAGATGGCTGCTGATTTCTTGATTTCCTTGCCCACCGTCGGCCCCACCTTGTCCTGCCCCATGACCTTCCAGCCCGCCTCCGGAAATGCCTTCTTCAGGGCTGCCACCGCTTCTTCACCCTTCTCATACGGCGTCACCAAGGTGAGTGTCTCCTCGTTGGACCCAATGTCCTTCTGATATTGAATGCTCACATCCCCCATCCGGATGCGGTCCATCTCCTGCCGGATTTTGTCCACTTCTACCTTCTGCGCGAAACTCAACGTCAGCCGGTCACCACCGGCAAAATCCACACCGTAAATATGGCCGCCCCGCACCACACCCACTATCAACCCGGCCAAAATCAAAGACCACGAAGCGATGAAGGCCGGCTTGGCATAACGCATGAAATTAAGGTTGGGCTGGCTGAAAAACTGCAACATCCGCAGCGATTTGACCAAATTCCAATGAATCATGGCGTCGAAAATGAGCCGCGTCACCACCAAGGCCGTGAACATGCTCGCGCTGACACCGATGGTCAGCGTCACACCGAAGCCCTTGACCGGTCCGGTGCCGAGGTAAATCAAAATCACCGAAGCAATCAATGTGGTGACGTTTGAGTCCAAAATCGTGCTGAAAGCCTTCTCATAACCGGCCGCCACCGCCCCGCGCAGCGATTTGCCGGCCGCCAGTTCTTCCCGGATGCGCTCGTAAATCAGCACGTTGGCATCCACCGCCATGCCGATGGTCAGCACAATACCCGCTATGCCGGGCAACGTCAGGGTGGTACCAAAGCTGCACATCACACCCAACAAGATGATGATGTTGAGTATGAGTGCCACATTGGCCACCACACCGGCCACCAAGTAGTACACCAACATGAACGCGGAAACCAGCACCACGCCAATCACCGCCGCCCGGAACCCCTTCTGAATGGAGTCCGCCCCCAATGAAGGATCCACCTCCCGGCTCTCAATAATTTTCAGGGGTGTCCGCAGGGGGTTTTCCAATACACTGGCCAGCTCCACCGCTTCTTTGTCAGTAAAATTACCGGTGATTTGTCCACGACCACCCGTGATGGGTGTCTGGATTACAGGTGCAGACTGCAATTGTCCGTCCAGCACAATAGCCAGTTGGCGCCCCACATTTTCCTCAGTAATTCGCCCGAAAATTTCCGTGCCTTTGGCGGTCAAAGAAAACGCAATCTGCGGTTTGCCCGTCAGCGGGTCCCGGTCAAAACGCGCTTCTTTAATATACTCGCCGGTCATCACCGCCTTTTTGGCCACCAGATAGGGCAATGCCGTCTCCTTGCCTTCGCGCGTGGTGACTTCCTTCAAAATCTCATACCCCGCCGGTATGATTTCCTGCGCCAGCAAATCCTGGCTTTCGGGATGCACCAACCGAAACTCCAAATAGGCCGCTTTCTCAATCTGCCGCCGCGCCGCCTCTTTTTCATCCTCGGACAAACCCGGTATCTGAACAATAATGCGATCGGAACCGGCCGGTTGAATGATGGGCTCGGCCACACCAAACTTGTCCACGCGCCGTCGCAGGACTTCGATGGCCTGGGCGATGGCGATGTTCCGCTCCTCCTCGCTGCGCTCGCCCACCTGTGAAAGGTAATTGGTGTCGAGCCCAACCAAGAAAGAAGTACCGCCCCGCAAGTCCAAGCCCAGCTTGATTTTCCCGGCGGCCTCCCGCTGCAACTGCGCCAAAATCACCACCGTCATGTTGGACGCCCCCACTTCCTTGCTCACGTTCACATAGGGGAAATAATTGGTGATCATCCGATCCCCAATGGCATCGCGCAGATTGCCGAATGCCCGCAATGGATTTTTGGCATTGAGCTCGCGGGCCTTGGCCACGATGGCTTGAAAGTTGGTGTCCGTGTTGACGGCGCGTGTCTCAAAGTGCTGCAGTAAATCCCGGCCTCTGGGCGGGTACATCTCCGCCAGAGACCATGCCACCACAAAGATGATCAACAACAGTTTCCAAAGATGACTTTGCTTCATAGGTCAGATTTGACTCCAAGACTTTCCAAATGCCGGCGGGTACATGGCCTGCACTTATTTCTTCGGCGGAGCGGCTTCCTCCTCGGCGGCGGACTCGCCTTTATCCAAGACTTCGGTCACAGCACTGCGCGTGATTTCCAGCTTGGACTCACCCGAGCGCAAGGTGAGCGTCCGATCGCGCACCGTCAGCACCGTCCCCACAATGCCGCTGGCGGTCAGAACCTTCATGCCGCTCTTGAGGCTCTTTTGCATGTTTTCCATCTCCCGCTGCCGCTTGGTTTGAGGGCGAATCAGCAGGAAATAAAACACCACAAACATCAATATGATGGGGAATAGATTGACCCACACCGGAGCCGATGACTGCGTGCCGGGCGGGGTCGCTCCGGCCAATAACCCCATGGTCGTAAACAACATATAATTTCAAATTAAGCCGACTAATTTAGGGAATCTCCGCCATTTGGCAAGTCCCCAGTGCCGGGAGTCCTCAGCCCATCAGGGCTTTCGCCGCCTCCACCATCCGTCCGGCGGTCAACCCATAGTGTTGATACAAGTGCTCCGCCACATAGGCGCTGCGGCCAAATTCACCCGGTATGCCCAGGGATTTCATGCGGTGCGGAATGCCCGCACAGGCCAGCGCGTGGGAGATTTGCGCTCCCATGCCCCCCAACACCTGATGATCCTCAAGGGTCACCACACGCCCGCCACATCGTTGCACCGCCGCCCCAATGGTTTCCACATCCACCCGGTTCACGAAGGGATTGTTAATGACCGTCGCTTCAATCCCCGCCGCCGCCAGTTGCTGCGCAGCCGCAAGGGTTTTCTCTACCAACACCCCGCACCCCACCAGCACCACATCCTTGCCCTCACGCAGCACCTGCGCCTTTTCCCATCGGTACTCCGCTCCCTCCACCCAGCGCACGGGATAATTCTCCCGGCCCACGAAAAAGATGTAGCTCTCCCCATCCCGGCCCGCCAAACGATCTTCCGCCTGCCGTTTGATGGCCTGGTACATCAATGCTTCGGCCTCCTCAGCGCACGAGGGCGCGATGACCACCGTGTGCGGTATCGAGCTGGTGGCCGCCAGATAGGTCGTCGCCTGATGCGATGCCCCATCGGCGGCGTCCTGCAAACCAATATGCGAAAACACCGCTATCACCGGCGCCTGCGACAACGCCGCCATGGTCAGCGGCAGATTCCCCTTGGTGATGCCAAACTGGCCGAATGTGTCGGCAATGGCAATGTACCCCAGTTTGGACAACCCGGCCGCCACGCTCACCATGTTGGCCTCGGCAATCCCCACTTCCACCCAGCGCTCCGGAAAACTCTTTTGGAAAAGGCTCATCCCAGTTGAACCTTGAACATCCGACGAGACGCTGAACACTGGCAAACCTTCAGTAGCCGCCCGAACCGCAGCCTTCGCCAGACCGGATTGCACTTTATCCTTTTTCACCGCCGCCGCAGCAGCAGGTGCCGCGGCTGCCTTGGCCTTTTTAGCGGCTTCTTTCTGCTCCCATTCTGCGCGCAGCGCCGCCGCCCAAGCCGCAAACTCCTCCGGCGGCTGGCCGCCATAAATTTCATTCACGAAATCCACGATTTTCTCGGCGTTGTTCAACGGAAACCCATGACCACCGGCCGAGTTTTCCATGGTAGCCTTCACTCCATAGCCCTTGATGGTCTTGACCCATACGCATACCGGCTTTTGCGGATGCGCCCGGGCTGCCTCGATGGCTGATTCCATCGCCTGATAGACGGCTTCCAAATCATGGCCGTTGGCCACCTTGATGACCTCCCATCCGAGCACCGCCATTGCTTCCAAGGACGGCTGCATGGAAAAGGCATCCTTGCTGATACGCCCCGACAACTTCGTGTCGTTGTCTGAAATCACCAGCACAAACGGATTCAGCCGCCCTTTGGCCGCCAAACCCGGAATGGACGCATAAGCCTCGCGCGCCTCCCCTTCCATTGAAGCTCCGTCTGATGCCACGCACAACGTCACCCGGTCATTCCCTGTCAACTTGTCCGCCATGGCCAGCCCCTCCGCCTGACCAATGGCCGAGCTCAGCGGGCCGTTGCTCAACAGAACACCCTCCGGATTGAGATGCGATTCGCCGTGGCCGGTGAGCTTGCTCTGCAGGCTGCGGAATCCCTTCAAATCCTCAAACGTCATCCCGTCGAACCCATACAAAGCCCGCAGGGCGTAGATGCCATTCTCCGCATGGCCGGCATCGTTGACATAATTGAAGGCCTCATACCACGGCCGCCCCTTCACGGAGAACATGATGCCGTGCAATGCTGCATTGATTTCCGCAAAAGCTGCCGGCCCTCCCCAGTGACAGGCGGCGCCCCCGTTCACGGCATGGATATTCATCAACGCCACCAACGCCCGAGTGGCCCGCGGATCCGCCAGCACCACCGGTTGCCCGGCTCGATTCCGCACCGTCACCGAATACTTGGGAGCTTGGCTGGGGGTCCCCGCCAAACGCGAACGCAACGCCAACGGTTTCAACGGCGGAGCCTGCACCGCCTGCACAACAGTCGTGTCAGCACCCATAAGTTTGCTTAACCATTTCCAGATTTCTAAACATGTAAAATTAAGTACGGCACTTTAAAGTCGCCCCGCAAAAAGTGAAGCCCTTTTCTCATAAAACACCTCATCAGCGGCGTGGAATCGTGCCTGAGAAGGTATGGATGTATGGGGCGGAAGCCGATGTTTCATTCATCCTCTCCCATCCGTAAAAGGATTGGGTGAAGAAGATTGGACCATACTTCCCCCTTACCATTGGACACGCAAGGGCCGTGAATCACGGGGTGGATGGCAGAGGAATAAGGTAAATGTTGCGGAAGTGGATTTCTCCGCCTTCGGATTGCAATCCCACCGGTCCAGAGGCGATCTCGGCGTCTGTGGCTTCGTTCACAAACTGCCCGTTGAGCCAAACACGAATGCGCGGTCCTTGTGCTTCAATAACCACGTGATTCCACTGGCCGGGCGGTTTTTCGTTGCCGGCAGCCCGGCTCACACCCCGCAAATCGCCGCCAATTTGGTGATTGGGCACAAAACGGAAGCGCTCAGATGGGCCGTTGATTTTAAGGCCATGAAAACCGTACAAATCACCAGCATTACCGTGCCTGAGCTGCGTTTCAATGCAACGCGGCAAAGGCCGTGGCTCACCGGTGATGCGGCCGAATATACCACTGTTGCCCGGTTCTTTGCCCGGTGCCCAACGGTATTCGACTTCCAGGCGGTAGTTGGTAAAAGCCCGGTCGGTATGAATGTATCCCATCGGTTCACCGGAGCAGATGATGATGCCGTCCTGCACGCGCCACACCTTTTCCATGGGCACCTTGGGGTCAGCCGAGACAGCCTTCCATCCCCTGAAATCCCGCCCGTTGAACAAAGTCAGCGCCTGCGTCCCCCCGGCGACCGGCGAATTTTTGGCTTCGCTGCGATCGGTTGTGGTTGAAGCGCAGGAGACGGTAATCACGGCAACGAGGCCCCACAATGCACACCCTTTTACGAGTGAAATGGCAGATTTGATGTTCATGGCCTTTACTTTGGCAGGAACAGCCCGCATACGCCAAGCCCAAACAAAAAAAGGAAACGGAAGGCGTTGCCGCCTTCCGTTTCCAGGGGAACAGGGCATCGGCCGCGCAACCCGGCCGGCCCGCGGGGCGCCACAGCGCCTAGAAACTGAACATCAATTCCGTGCGCAACCAGGTGTGGGGCTGCTGGAAGGTGTAAAAGTTGCCCGGGAAAATCACCTCACCCCAGATGTGGGCAGAGATGTATTTGTTGAACTGATGTTTCACAATGGCCTGCAGGTAGTGGCCCCGGAAATGGCCGTTGCGGGTGAACACAGGCGCCGCGGAAAGGGCGGGCGCGGGGCGGTCTGCATACAGGAGGTTGTAATTCAAAATCACGTCCATGCCCTTGATGGGTTTGAAGGTCCAGCCCGGGCCGAAGCGATGCAGATTGCCCAGTTGGGCAATGCGCCATTCAGCGGCGTAGTCATAGATGTACAGTTCGCTCCAGCGCGGCCAGCGTGCCCACAAGAGGTCAAACGATTCAATCCGGCTGGTGCCAGGGTTATCGCCGGAGAGATACTCGTAATCGAAACTCACAACATTGCTCATCTTGTCCTTGAACAAGTAGGACAGGCGGCTGTTGAAGCCGTAGGCCATGACGTTGTTTTTGTTCGGGCCCAAGCGGGGCTCCTGACGGCGTCCCCATTGGATCGCGCCTTCGGCGCGGTAGGCCCAGTGTTCACCAAGCGCACCCGCCAGCCGCAGACCGGGCGTGTACAAATCGCCGCGATTGCCGAAGGCTGTGGCAATGTCGTGGTCTTTTTTGTACATGAAATACGCATCCACGTTGAGTTCTTTCACCGATTTGTTGGCGATGTACAAAATGGCCCCGCGTTCGTCCTGGTCGGTGAGGGCCTTATGATGATTGTTGACAGTGGGCAACCATTCATCGGTCCAGGCCGACATTTCAATGTAGGCCATATCCACAGTGGTCTGGTGGTCCTTGATGTCCCAGGTCAGCCGGGCGGCATCGAGGAAGAAGGTGCGGGAGCCATCATTGGGGGTGCCATCCATCACGAGCCAGCCGTCACCAAAGCGCAGGTCTTGACGGCCCACGGAGAGCGTCAGCGGCTGCTGGAACATGTTGGCCCATTTGATGTAGAGGTTGTCAATGATGCCCTCCTGCCAGTCGGCACCGTGGCGTCCACGGATGGCACCGTAACCGGCGTCCTTCACCCAATAGCGGGGCTCCGCCGTAAGCCGTACATTCAGCGAGAGGTCTTCCACCGGTGTAATGGCCGTCCACAATCGTCCGCGAAAGCGGAAGTAATCCTGCTCATGAAGACGGACATTCGGATTAAGGGTAAGTCCGTTGTCAAAGTATTCGTTACGCAGGCGCAAATCGCCGCCCCAAGTCAGCCAGGGGACGGGTTTTTTGATTTTGTCGAGCCAGTTGGGTTCAGGAGCCGGCGCATTTTGTGCGGCCATCAGGCCCATCGAACCAGTGGACAACAACAGGGTGCCCAACAGGATGAATTTAGCTTTCATGGTGTAGGGGTTGGATTTGAGGGTACAGCCAGGCCCAGGCTTGGTTCCGGTGGCTGTGCGTGTTCTTCTCGCGGCCAGGCTTCGAGGCCGGGTGGGACGAAGAACACAAAAACAACCACTGCATCCTGAGTCGAAGCATCTTATTAATGATACTTACATTAGGGTTTCCGTTGTTTTCACAGCGTTAAACGTTGCGCACAAGCCCATCGGCAAAGTGCGCTTTTACGCAGTGATTGCAACGCTTTACGCGTTTGTAACAAAATGTATCGGCATGACAATCATTATTTTTAATTCTGAATCTATACTATTAACATACATTAATTAGTGTATTATTTTTTATTATTTAGTCGTCTTTATAGTTACCTCCGTCAGTCCGGGCTTGTGGTGCATTAATCATCGTGTCATTATCGCCTCATAACATCACCATGACTTATGACTAAAACATCACCACAATTGGGTTTGTTCACGGCCATCCTTCCGGATTTGAGCCTCCAGCAAATTGTTGAATTTGCGGCACGCGAGCAATTGTCGTGTCTTGAAATCGCCTGCTGGCCAGTCGGCAAGGCGGAGCGCAAATTTGCGGGAGTCACACATATTGATGTGGAGACATTGACCGACAGCCAGGCCGACGACATCCGGGCGATGTGTGCGGAAAATGGCGTCAGCATTAGTGGTCTGGGTTACTATCCCAATCCGCTGGACCCGGACCCGGAGGTGTCAAGGCGGGCGGTGAATCATTTAAAGAAGGTCATCCGCGCGGCGCGGCGGCTGGGGCTGCGGCAGGTGAATACTTTTGTGGGGCGGGACTGGACGCGGACGGTGGATGAAAATTGGCCGCGCTTTCTGCGGGTGTGGAAGCCGTTGGTGGCGTTTGCAGAGGAAAACGATGTGCGCATCGGCATTGAAAATTGCCCGATGTTGTTCACGCGGGACGAATGGCCCGGGGGAAAGAATCTTGCAACATCGCCGGCTATATGGCGGCGGATGTTCAATGATATTCCCTCGCCATATTTCGGGCTGAATTATGATCCGTCGCATTTCATTTTGCAGCGGATGGACCCCATCAGTCCGCTGGCGGAGTTCAAGGAGAAGCTGTTTCATCTGCATGCAAAGGACATGCAAATTCAGCAGGACAGGCTGAATGAAGTTGGAGCCTTCGCGTTTCCGAAGGAGTGGCACAAGCCAAGGATTCCCGGTTATGGGGATATTTGCTGGGCTGCATTTTTTGGGAAGTTGCAGGAGATTGGGTACACGGGGCCGGTGTGCATTGAAGTTGAGGACCCGACGTTCGGGCAGACTCTGGAGGGGAGGCAGGCGGCCATTCGGGTGGCAAAGAATGTTTTGGCGCCCTTTTGTGTATAAGGCGATTTAAGAAGACATCGTATTAAAAAAAGACGGGCCGCGTTTTCTGACGCGGCCCGTTGTTTTTTTCCCTTAAAAGGGATTGTTTTTGTGCCGGCTTACTTGTCTTCAGGGATGCGCATGCCGTAGAAGCTGCGGTACACGAAGACGAGGGCCACAAGGAAGAGGGCGACGCCGATGCCGAGTTTGAGGCCGGTCTTGCCGCTCTTTTGCATGGCGACGGCGATTTCAGTGGCCAGCAAGCCGAACAAGGTGGTGAATTTGATGATGGGGTTCATGGCAACGGAGCTGGTGTCCTTGAAGGGATCACCCACCGTGTCACCCACGACTGTGGCTGCGTGGAGGTCGGTGCCTTTCTGACGGAGGTCCACTTCCACGATTTTCTTGGCGTTATCCCATGCGCCGCCGGCGTTGGCCATGAAGATGGCTTGATAGAGGCCGAAGAAGGCGATGGAGATGAGGTAGCCGATGAAGAAGTAGGGGTCAAAGAACGCCAGGGCGAGGGAGAGGCAGAAGATGGCGACAAAGATGTTGAACATGCCTTTCTGCGCGTAGATGGTGCAGATTTTCACGACTTCCTTGGAGTCTTGAATGGAAGCGGCCTTGGCGCTGAGGTCCATGTTTTCCTTGATGTACACGACGGCGCGGTAGGCGCCGGTGACGACTGCCTGGCAGGAAGCGCCGGTGAACCAGTAGATAACGGCGCCGCCCATGAGGAAGCCGAGGACAACCTGCGGCTGGACGAGGGAGAGCTGGGCAACGACGTTGCCGAATTCCTTGTCGAGCAACAGGATGATGGCGAAGAGCATCGTGAGGGCGCCGACGACGGCGGTACCGATGAGCACGGGCTTGGCCGTGGCTTTGAAGGTGTTGCCTGCGCCGTCGTTCTTTTCAAGGTTGTGTTTGGCGGCTTTGAAGTCGGGTTTGAAGCCGAAGTTTTTCTCGATGTCTTTTTCGATGTTGGGGACGGACTCAATCTGGCTGAGTTCATAGACAGATTGGGCGTTGTCGGAGACGGGTCCGAAGCTGTCCACAGCGATGGTCACGGGGCCCATGCCCAGGAAGCCGAAGGCGACGAGGCCGAAGGCGAAGATGGGCGCGGCGAAGCCGATGGACTGGGGCATGATGGCCAGGAGGTCCTGGTTGCCGGCGATGACGGCGGCAATGAGCATGAGGACGAGCATGAGGAGGCCTTCCCAGAAGGCGGAGAAGTTGCCGGCGACGAAGCCGGAGAGGATGTTCAGGGAGCTGCCACCTTGTTTGGAGGCGGTGACGATTTCCTTGGTATGGCGGGCTTCGGTGCTGGTGAAGATCTTGGTGAACTCCGGAATCAGAGCGCCGGCGGCGGTGCCGCAGGAGATGATGACGGAGAGGACCCACCAGAGGTCAGGGAGGGCCTTGTCGCCCATCTTGAAGTCACCAAGCATCAACTTGCTGATGAGGAAGGTCAGGCCGATGGAGATGGCCGAGGTGAGCCACACGAGCCAGGTAAGGGGTTTTTCGGGGTGGAAGTCCTTGGACTCGCTGTATTTGCTGGTGAAGATGGCATCGTTGACGAAGTAGGCAACGAGGGAGGTGATGATCATCATGATGCGCATGACGAAAATCCATGTGATGAGAACGGCGCAGGCCGGGGTGAGGCCCAGGGTAAGGGCCAGGAAGGTAATGAGGGCGACGCCGGTGACACCATAGGTTTCGAAGCCGTCGGCTGTGGGTCCGACGGAGTCGCCGGCGTTGTCACCGGTGCAGTCGGCGATGACACCCGGGTTCTTCGGGTCGTCTTCGGGGAGTTTGAAGACGATTTTCATGAGGTCGGAGCCGATGTCGGCAATTTTGGTGAAGATACCGCCGCAGATACGGAGGGCGGAGGCGCCGAGGGATTCACCGATGGCGAAGCCGATGAAGCAGGGGCCGGTGAGGTCGGCGGGGAGGAAGATGAGGATGCTGATCATGAAGAAGAGTTCGACAGTGATCAGCAGGAGGCCGACGCTCATGCCCGAGCGCATGGGGATGGCCAGCGGGGCCCAAGGCAGGCCTTTGAGGGCGGCGAAGGCCGAGCGGCTGTTGGCCTGGGTGTTGATGCGCATGCCAAACCAGGCAACGCCGTAGCTGCCTAGGATGCCGAGGATGGAAGCCAGGAGGATGACGACGACTTTGCCGACACCCATGCCTTTGTGGACGGTGCCTGCGGCGTCTTTGTGTTCAGTAAGGAAGCCGAAGTAGTAGGCGATGCAGATGCCGATGAGGACCCACAGGATGGCGAGGAATTTGCCTTGTTGGATGAGGTAGCTCTTGCAGGTCTCCCAAATGATGTTGGAGACGTTGCGCATGGAGTCGTGCACCGGCAGGGCTTTGGTGCGCAGGTATTGCCAGATGCCGAATACGGCTGCCAGAGCGCAAACGAGGATGCCCGCCAACATGAGGGAATAGCCGGAGGCTCCACCAAGGGCGGGGAAGTTCACCGTTTTCAAATCCGGCAGCACCAGTGATGCCTCGCTCGCCGCAGCAGTCGCAGCGCCGAGGCCCGTCAGGACCAACGTCCAAGCCAATTTCTTATTATTAAAGTTAATCATAATCCGCGCATTATTGCAGTAGTTTCCCCGATTTTGCCAAGTAAAAGTTTTGCCAAAAACCAACCTTCCTTTGCTATGGGGAAAAAAAAGACGCGGCAGGAGGCAAGACTGGCTGCCAAAGAGGTGGCTTTATGCGCGGGTCTCGTTGGGAAGATTAGGGCGGGTTTTGGGGATCGGGGGGAGGAGGGGGAGGCGGGGGTGGGGCG
>Ga0101944_10000558_pt1 | contig 106566 bp, 102 predicted proteins | sample DewCreD2012metaG_FD_75245 | JGI IMG/M metagenome (GOLD analysis project Ga0101944, IMG submission 75245) | Hot spring sediment bacterial and archeal communities from British Columbia, Canada, to study Microbial Dark Matter (Phase II) - Dewar... ... | reverse complement strand
AACATACAGGATGGCTTTATCCTTCTCGCAACCCCACCATTTTTTGTCTTCATTTCTATCCTCTCTTAAACCAACTTAGCTAGACCGGGTAACTGTTTATTTCTCTCTTGGGGAATTACTGCTACACAGTTCACGATGCACCTACAGACATGGAACAAATTATTTTGTCGGCCGGTGGCCGACTTGACACCGAGTTACCCCTGTGGTAAGGTCGGCACCATGAAACGAATGTACCTGTTCCCTGGTCAGGGTGCCCAGTATCCAGGAATGGGCATAGATTTTTGGAAACGATCCGCCCGTGTACAAGATCTCTTACGACGAGCCTCCTCCATTGCTCGGATGGATCTATACAAGATTCTATCGGAGGGAACGGAAGAAGAATTGAAATCCACCCAAATAGCTCAGGTGGTCATCACTCTAGTGAACCTTTCCGTTTCGGAAGCACTACGGGAGCAGGGGATCCGCCCGGACGGGGTAGCCGGTTTTAGCCTTGGAGAGTACGCCGCACTGGCAGAGGCAGGAATTCTTTCGATAGAAGACACCTTCCAACTCGTACAGGTACGGGGAACTTTAATGGAGCAGGCATCCCGAAAGTGGGATCGTTCCGATGGGCAGGCAGGAATGGCAGCGGTCATCGGGCTACAGGCCAACCGCATAGAGGAAGCTTTGGCCGGGATAGAGGAGGTATTCCCTGCCAATTACAATAGCCCCCTACAGACAGTGATCAGCGGCACGGCTAGGGGGCTCTCCCTGGCAGAGGAAAGGCTGAAACAAGCAGGGGCGAAGCGGGTAATACGGCTAAAAGTGTCAGGTCCTTTCCACAGCCCCCTTCTGCAAGAAGCACGGGAGAAGTTTGAGGCGGAGTTAGAGAAGGTTGTATGGAAGGATCCTTGTATACCCCTCTATTCCAACGTTACGGGGAAGCGTATTCCTAACGGAATGGAGGCGAAACGGCTAGCGGGGCAGCAGATCGTATCCCCTGTGCGATGGACAACGGTAGAACAGGAAATTAAACGGGAAGGGTACGAGGAGATTCTGGAGACTGGACCCGGAACGGTTCTTACCGGCTTATGGAAGGCTTTTTGCACTGATCCGGTTTGTATTCCTGTAGGAAAGTGGGAAGAACTAGAGAAATTGAATTTAAAATAGATTAGTATAGAACGGAACGGAGGAGAGAATGCTGGTAAAAGGAAAGAATGTGCTGATCACTGGGGGGGGCCAGGGGATCGGTAGAGAAATGGTTCTCCTGTTTCTCAAGAACGGGGCTTCGGTGTGGTACATCGATATTCAGCAGGGGGATTCCTTTGCGGAATACCAGGAGGTGGCGAAGGCGAACGGGGTGACGGTTTCCTTCAAAGAGGGGAACGTTGCCGATGAAACGGGAATCACCTCGGTGTGCAAAGAGATCTTGAAGGAGTCGGGAGGTATCGATGTACTGGTGAACAACGCAGGAATCACCCGGGACAATCTTTCTTTCCGTATGAGTAGCAAGGATTGGAACGATGTATTGGCCATCAATCTTACATCGGCCTTCTATATTTCCAAAGTGGTTGTCCAGGACATGTTCATGAAAAAGAGGCCGGGCTCGGTCATTAACATCGCCTCTATCGTGGGGGTAATCGGCAACGGAGGACAGGTCAACTATGCGGCCTCCAAAGCGGGCCTGATCGGGTTTACTAAAAGTCTGGCACGTGAAGTGGCTTCCCGAAATATCCGGGTGAATGCCATTGCGCCGGGTTTCATACAAACCAGGATGACGGATAAACTTACGGAGGAACAGAAGAAAGCCCTCTTTGCCCAGATTCCCATGGGAAGGCTGGGATTGCCTGAAGATGTGGCCAAGGCGGCCTTGTTCCTGGCCAGTGATCTTGCCGCCTATATCACAGGACATGTTCTGCACGTCACCGGTGGATTGGGGATGTAGCATGGGAACAAGAACTCGTATCGTTGTTACCGGACTGGGAGCGATCACCCCTTTAGGGTTGGATGTGGCTTCCACGTGGAATAGCATTAAAGAGAACAAGTCTGGTGTAGGTCCTGTCACCCGGTTCGATCCGTCTCTCCTTCCCACGAAGATTGCCGCGGAGGTGAAGGGATTCGATCCCAGAAATTACATGGATGGGAAAGAAGCCCGAAAGATGGATCTCTTTTCTCAGTTGGCTGTGGCTGCCGCCAAGGAAGCGGTTAAGGATGCCGGCATGAAAGAGGGTACCTTCGATCCAACTCGCGTGGGAGTGATTCTGGGAGTGGGGATCGGAGGGTTCGAGACTGTGGAGTCATCCCATACCGCCCTCTTGGAAAAGGGACCCAGCAGGGTTCCACCCATGACGATTCCCAAGCTCATTGCCAACATCGGACCTGCCAATGTAGCCATCATGCTGGGACTGGAAGGGCCCTGTTTTGCGGTTACCACTGCTTGCGCTTCTGGGACAGATGCCATAGGAAATGCCGTGTATTGGATCGAGAAGGGGGCATGCGATTTTGTGCTGACAGGGGGTGTGGAATCGGCCATCACTCTATTTGGGATGTCCGGGTTCAATGTGATTCAAGCCCTCAGCACGAAGTATAACGATCGTCCCACCGAAGCCTCCCGGCCCTTCGATAAGGATCGGGATGGGTTCGTGATGGGGGAGGGGGCAGGTATCCTAGTGCTGGAAAACCTCGAGCACGCCCGGAAACGAGGCGCGAAGATCTATGCCGAGTTTGGAGGGTATGGGGCCACCTGTGATGCCAATCACCTCACAGCTCCCCACCCCGAGGGGAAAGGGGCTATTGCGGCGATGCGGATGGCATTAGCCGATGCGGGGCTATGTCCAGAAGAGATCGATTATATCAATGCCCATGGCACTTCCACCCCCCTAAACGATCCCATCGAAACGGCTGTCATCAAAGCCGTGTTCGGCGAACATGCTTATAAATTGAAAGTCTCTTCCACTAAAAGCATGACAGGGCATTGTCTAGGCGCAGCGGGAGGGATCGAAGCCCTGTTCTGTGTGCTGGCCATCCAGGATCAATTCTACCCCGCTACCATCAATCTTCAGAATCCCGATCCTCTCTGCGACCTCGACTATGTGCCCAATAAGGGAGTTCCTGGAGTGATTCGAGCCGCCATGTCTAACACTTTCGGTTTTGGTGGACATAACGGGATCGTAGTCTTCAGGAAGTACGAAGAATAAGTTGATACAGGATCTCGATCCAGGCCGCTCCTATCAAGATCGTAAGAATCGTGAGGGGAACCCCCACTTTCAGGAACTGAACGAAACCGAGGTGAACCCCATGCTTTTTAGCAGACTCGGCCACGATGAGGTTTGCGATGGATCCCAGCAAGGTGAAGTTCCCCGCATAGGTACTGGCCATAGCCAGGGTAATCCAGGCTTTCTCCGGATGGGATAGTAGGCTGATTCCCGGTTTCAAGAGCATGACGGCAGGCACGTTGGAAACGAGGTTGCTCAGGACAGCCGCCACCGTGGAAAAGACGAAGGTGTTGGACTCGGCAAAGGAAGTCAGGTATTCGATGAACCGGTGAAACAGTTTGTCCTGATCGAGGGCTTCGATCAATACGAATAGCCCTGCGAATAACACGAGGAGAGACCAATCCACATCGTTGAATATTTTCTCGGGATGTAGCCTTCGAGTCACTAGCAGGAAAGAGGCAGCGAGTAGTCCTGCGAAGGGCAGGGGAACTTTCAGGAGGATCCCTAGAAGAAAAATACCGAGGGAGGTAAGGCTTTTCCATAGGAGAGGTAGGTATACGAATCGCCTGTGTTGTGGAATGGGAGGAAAACGATGGGGAGCAAATTCCTCCCGGAAGAAGAATACGATGACTCCATAGGCAACCGCTATGCCCACTAGGGAAGGTACACTCAGCACTCCGAGAAACTTGAAAAAGTCGATCCGAGAAGATACTCCAATCATCATGTTCTGCGGGTTTCCGATGATGGTCATGGCGGATCCGATGTTGGCCGAAACGCCCAGCCCGATGAGGTAGGGAATGGGGTTACGTTGCAGTTCCAGGACGACGATTGTTACCAGGGGAGTGAACATCAGCACGACGGTATCGTTCAGGAAGAAAGCAGAAAAGATGCCCGAAGAGAGGAGGATGAGGGCCAAAAGCTGGCGGGGAGTTCGAGCGAATCGGGTGATCCTGTCCTCCGCAATGCGGAAGAATCCCGATAACTGCAGGTTGACGGAAATCACCATCATGGAAAAAAGGAGAACCAGAGTCTCCAGATCTAAGGCTTGCGCTGCTTTTTCTAGGGGAAGCCCTCCGAATGCAACCACAGCCACCGCCCCCACGAAAGCGATGGAGGCTCGGTTCATTCTAAGGTAGGGAATTCTTCCGAGAGCTATCCCTACGATGGATGCAAGAACGATAAGGTCACGAATCATGGGGAATCTTCAGGATACCTGGAGGAATTTACCCGCGTCGACGCAGAGTGCAGAAACCCGCTCACGAAGAGGGTGAAGGTACAATTCCGCCTCTTTCAGATTCTGAGAAGCACAGGCATACTCCACTTTACGGGCCAGGTCGAGAATCTCGGATTCCAGTACGGTCCCACTGATGTTGGCCAGACTATGGGCGGCCTTACGAACTTTGGCAACGTTCGTTTCCATAAGGCCCGTTTCCAACTCGTGCAGGGATTTGGGCAGATCCCGAACGAGAATTTTCAAGAGGTCACGAATCATCTGTTGGTCACAGTAATATTTGCGGATCAATTTATCGAATCGAGGATGCTCTTCCGCCGCATGCATACCGTCCCCTCCTCTTTTGGTGTAATGATCCACTGTAGATGAAGAAAAATCAAGGGGTGCTTGACAGAGTGGAGTATAACTACTATGCTGTTTCTACTAATAGAAACACCAGAAAAGGAGTCACCATGACAACCAAAATTGTTCTCCACGAAAGTGATCTGCCAAGACAATGGTACAACCTGGCTGCCGACCTGCCTGTACCCATGCCTCCCCCTTTGACCCCCGATGGCAAACCGATTACTCCAGAGATGCTCTCCGCCATCTTCCCCAATGCCCTGATTGAGCAGGAAGTATCCACGAAACGATGGATTGATATTCCGGAAGAGGTGCTTCAGATCCTCGCCAAGTGGCGTCCCACCCCTCTCCACCGAGCCTATGCCCTCGAAAAACACCTGAAGACTCCTGCTCGTATCTACTACAAGAATGAAAGCCTCTCCCCCGCGGGGAGTCACAAGCCCAACACGGCGGTAGCGCAAGCCTGGTACAACAAGAAGGAAGGGGTACGGAAGCTTACCACTGAAACGGGTGCCGGACAGTGGGGAAGCGCTCTCGCCTTCGCTTGCGCCCAGGTAGGGTTGGAATGTCAGGTGTTCATGGTGAGGATCAGCTATGATCAGAAGCCCTACCGAAAAATGATGATGCAAACCTGGGGAGCGGAATGCATTCCCAGTCCTTCGGACCGTACGAAAGCCGGTAGGGACGTACTGTCGAAGGACCCTACCACCCCTGGCAGTCTGGGGATCGCTATCAGTGAAGCGGTAGAGATGGCGGTAACGGATCCCACCCATTCGACAAAGTACGCACTGGGCAGTGTATTGAACCATGTGATGCTGCACCAGACCGTCATCGGCCTGGAAACCAAGAAACAGTTGGCTCTGGCGGGGGAAAAGAAGGTGGATGTCATCATTGGATGCGCCGGAGGAGGAAGCAACTTTGCCGGCATGGCATTCCCCTTTGTGGCCGACAAGATCAACGGTGCCCAGATCGACATCATCCCTGTGGAACCGGCTTCCTGTCCTACCCTCACAAAGGGGCCCTACCTGTACGATCTAGGTGATTTTTCCGGTATGACTCCCCTCCTTCCCATGTACACTTTGGGCCATACCTTCGTTCCTGCGCCGATTCATGCGGGAGGCCTTCGGTACCACGGAATGGCTCCCCTGGTGTCCCAGGCTGCCCGCTTGGGACTGATCAGGCCTGTGGCGATCCAGCAACTGGAATGCTTTCGGGCCGCCCTGACCTTTGCGCGGACAGAGGGTATCATCGTGGCGCCGGAAACGAGCCATGCGGTAGCCAGTGCCATTCGGGAGGCGGAGAAGGCTAGGGAGGAAGGAAAGGCAAAGGTGATCGTATTCAACCTTTCTGGACATGGGATTGTGGACTTGAAAGGGTATGACATGTTCATGAAAGGTGAACTATCGGATTTTGAACTTCCCATGGCGGAAATCGAGAAGAATTTAGAGCAGATCAAACATTTCCCGAAACCCGAGCCTTTAGGCGCGAAAGGGTAAACCGTGGGATACTGCCACATTCGAGCCCCTCTTGAGCGGAGGGGCTATTTTCTTTACAATTCCGGCAATGAAACTGCCCATTACAAAATATGGATTGCCGCAGGTAATTATTTACCCAGCCATTCTGCTAGCCGCCATGGTTCTTCTCTTCCTCTGGGGAAAACCATCGAGGGTTCTCATTCTTTCCGAAGGGATCCTGCTTTTGCTATTCATCTTTATCTTATCTTTCTTCAGGGATCCGGAGAGGCAGGTGCCACAGGATGAAAAGGTTCTTCTTTCTCCCGCAGATGGAACAGTGACGGATATCGAAGAACTCTCCGATTCTCCTTTGGGGGTACCTTCCCTACGGATAGGGATTTTTCTCAGTGTCTTCAATGCGCATATCAATCGGGCCCCCTGTGCCGTTCGGGTCACACGGATCGAATACCGCAAAGGGGAGTTCAAGAATGCCATGTCTCCCGAATCCGGACGGGTAAACGAGTCGAACGATGTGTACATGGAACGATCGGTAGAGCCAAAAACCCCCCTTTTGGTGCGTCAGATCAGTGGATCCATCGCCAGGCGAATCGTATGTGCCGTTTCACTGGGAGAAACCCTTAAGCAGGGAGAACGGTTTGGTATGATCAAATTCGGATCCCGGACCGAACTCTACCTTCCTAAAGATCCAACGGTATCGATAGAAGTGAAAGTGGGGGACAAGGTGAAGGCGGGGCTTTCGCGTCTGGCACGGTATCGGTAATCATGTACTTAAGCGGGGAATGAATGGGGAAATTAAGACACTTTCTACGGCGGACAGCTCGAAAGGAAACTGAAGGTAGACCTCCCAAGCAACGGTTACGCTATATCGCGATTCTTCCCTCCCTCATAACCCTCCTGAACGGAATTGCGGGGTTCATCGCCATCAGCTATACCAGTCGGGCAGCCAGCTTCGAGAGGCCTTTGAACCAGCGATTCGGACTCACCTTCTTCGCGATGGCGGGGTACATGGTTTTCCTGGCGATGGTTGCCGACATGCTGGATGGTCGGGTGGCCCGGTTGAGTAAATCCACCACCAGTTTTGGTGGACAGCTGGACAGTCTCTCCGATGCGATCAGTTTTGGGGTTGCCCCTGCGTTTCTCATGCTGAAGGTGATGGAACTGAAGGTGAGGAGCCTTTCCTTCTCTTCCCTCTTTTTCCAGGGACTGGTGTTGAAAACCATCGCTTTCTGTGCAGTGGTGTACGTGTGCGGTACTATCATTCGATTAGCCCGGTTCAATGTGGAGAACGAGGAGGACGAAAGCGCACATATGCATTTTTCCGGTCTCCCCTCGCCGGCTGCAGCGGGAGTCATCGTAAGCCTGATTGTGTTTCAACAGGATTTTCTACCCAAGTTTCTGAACAGGTATGAAACTCTCTATGCCTGGGCGGATGGAGCCATTTACTGGATTCTACCCTTTGCCACGATTGCTTCGGCGGTATTAATGGTCACCAGAGTCCGTTATCCCCATGTGGTGAACGTGTACTTCAAGGGAAAGAAACCCTTTTCCAGTTTCATCTGGGCTTCGATGGCCATCCTGTTTGCCGTGTGGAATCTCCAACTCGCCGCTGTGGTGGGCTTTTGCGGGTATGCTGTTTGGGGAGCGAGCCGGGCGTGGGTCATCCATTGGAAGCAAAAAAGAGTGAAAGAAGAAGGTGAAGCGCCTACGCCGGCAGTGCCCACGTAAGACCTTTCAGGAAAGGATCTTCTCCAGGTAACAGGGCAGATCCAGTACAGTAGGAATCGATGGAATTCCCACATCGGTATGTTTTCCCTCTTCGTCTACCAGTAACGGTTGTCCTCCCAGGGTCTTGAAGGCAGTGAGGTAGGGAGGTAGATCGTCCACGAAGAGAACTTCTCCGATAGGGGACCCAAGGAGGTTTATCGCCCGGTGATAGGCCTCCGGATACGGTTTGCCTCGAAACTGGTTGAACCGAATATCCAGTATAGAGTCGAAGTAGGAACGTACCTTGAGGCATTCCAGTACACGCTCCGCGTGTTCCAGGGGGGAATTGGTAAGAATCGCTTTCGGGTAGGGCAGTTGACCCAGCATCTCCGCCAATTTCGGATTGTAGGAGAGAAAGGAAGAAACGTCTGGGGGATGTACCTCTAAAATATATTTTTCGATATCGTGAAATCCATACACCTCTCGAAGCCACTGCAGGGTAGTGCCGTACAGCCTAGCGTCGGTTTTCCGAAGAACATGAGCCTCTTTTTCCGAGATTCCCAGGTACCGAGCGGTAAAGACAGTCATCCGTCGATCGATTTCTCGATCCAGACCGGAGGATGCGGGGTAGAGGGTATTGTCTAGATCGAACAGAATGGCTCGAATCACCCGTCCATTTAACCACAAAGGTGGAAACAGGCTCAAGTACTAGGAACGGGGAGGCACTACCAGGAGGGAGGCTTCCTGCCCGTCTGTGCTTTTTCTCCATTCCTTGTTCAACGGATCCCGCAACCTCTTACCATCCTTATAAAAGGCATAGTAGTAGGTTCCTGGAAGGAGTCGAAGGGAGAGGGTATACAATCCCGGACGGACCTCTTCCATGCGGTAAAGGTACGGATCCCAGTGGCAAAAGGATCCTGAAAGGTAGATGTCCTTGCCGGGCTCGGTGTGAAGATAAAACACTACCTGTTGTTCTGTTTCCCGGATGAGGGGGCTTTTAAGGCTTACCCTGATTTGTTCTTTGGGAAACTCGAACCGGGAAATCGAAATACCTTGTGAATCCTGATAGGTATGAGGATTGAGGGGGTCTGGAATCCAGAGACCATCCACGATGAGGCGATAATCCAGATGGGTCATCCCCTCCTGGATAGGGTACGCGAAGAAGAGCACTCCCTTTTCGTTTCGCTGGAACAGGTGGACCCTTCGAAACTGTTCATGCAAGAAGGAGATCCCTACATAACGAACAGGGGTGTGTGTCTGGAAGGTAAAGAAAGCGTAGCCATTATACACTTCGGGAGGACCTGCCTTGAGGGTACGCATCACTTTGATATGGAGATCCCCCTCCATATCTCCAGCAATGGAGAAAAAGGGTATGCTCACTAGTAGGATGAAAAATATGGAATATTTGCGCATTGCCAGTTTCCTGATATCCTATTAGGATGAATTTCGGAAGAAATGAGGTACAGATAAAGCATCTTTGTCAATAGCCGAAAATGACGTAAAGGGTTCAAATGCCTCGAGTAGAAGATATAGAACAGTTTGCCTCCCGACTCTATGAAACGGGCCATGAACCGGAAGTACTCGCCGAAAAGGGTGAAACCCTGGAACCGGTGCCCAGGCCAGAGGAGGGTCTTTCTGCCGATTTGGCTGAACTGTTCAAAGAGATACCTCTGGAGGAACCTGAGGCGGTTCCTGCGGAAGGAGCGGAGCTTGGTCCGAAAGAAGAGTTGCCTCCTACAGTAGCGGAAGGTGAGCTCTTTGAAGAGGTCCTCGAATGGAGGGAGGAAGGGAGCGTCCCTCCGTCAGAAGATGAAGCCTTTGGAGAGCTCCCTGAAGCGATGGAACCGGTAGCGGAGGAAGGAGGGCCTTTTGATGAGGGAGTCGGTACACAACTTCCAGAAGTCAGCGCAGTAGCTTCGGAGGAGAGCATAACACCTCCAGAAACTGGAGCAATACTTCCAGAAGGCGGCATCGAGGAAGGTGCACTGGAAGAGGGTGTACTCGAAGGGGAAGAAGCGCCAGAGGCGCCATCGATCGAAGAGTTCGAGATGCCGGAATTCCCTTCCTTGGAAGAGGGAGAGGTGGTTTCAGAGGAAGATGAAACTCCGCCGATAGAAACCGAGGGGGAAGAGTTTACCTTTCCTCCTCCTTCGATGGAAGCCCCAAAAGGGGAAGAAGCTGAAAAAGAAGAGGCTGAGAAGGAAGCAGGGGAACTGGAAGAAATCTCTGTAGATGAACTGGGAGGAGAAGAGTTCAGTCTAGGAGATTTCGGAGCGGAGTTCGGCATACTGGAAGCGGAGGAAAAGAAGGAAGAGGAACCTTCTATTAACATACCCGCCGGTGCTGCGGAGGTGATTGCTGCTGTGGCGGAAGAGGAGGAGTTTTCTCTCTCCGACGAAGAATTCGATCGTTTCAAGAAGACCCTTTCCGATCTTCCCTTGAATCTTCGACGAGCCATAGAAGAAGTGATCGGGGGGAACAAGGCTTCCGATGAAGACCAGATCAAGCTGATCCGGTACCTCCTGGCCGGTGAGAATCTATCCACCATTGCCTCCTTTACCGGCAGACTGTTGGGCCGCCCGTTGAAGGTTCCCAAAGGGTACGAGAAACGCACGGGGTTGGCATACGAGGCAGAGAAGGAGACTCTTGCCTATGTCCTCCGGGAGAAGATCCTTCCCATTGTACGGTTAACCTTGGTTTCTGCCTTCGCTACGGCGGTTCTGTTCTACGGGGCGTACTTGTATATCTACCGTCCTCTCTATGCGCGATCCCTATTCCGTCAGGGGTATGCCCTGATCGAAGCGGATCGATACCGTGAGGGAAACGGATACTTCGATCGAGCGTATCGGATATGGGGCGACAAGGAATGGTACTTTCGGTATGCGGATCTTTTTGTGAAAAAGAAGCAGTATGCTCTTGCCCAGGCCAAATATGAAGAGCTTTTAGCCCAGTATGCAGATTATATTCATCCTCGTACGGAGATCCGGACGGAGCGCAAGAAAGATTCCTATTTCGAACGGGGTGTATTGGCATACGGGGATCTGGAATCTAGGGTACTGGAGAACTACGAGAAAGCAGAAAAGATCCTGAAGAAACTTTTGCAGGTGGATCTATATCACTGGAATGGGCTTCTTTCCCTGGGGGACAATTACATCCGATGGGCAGAAGTAGATCCACAGAAATATCAGGATGCCCGAAAAACCTTCGGCACTCTCCTGCAACGGTATGGCGACAAGGATACGATTCTGTTCCGATTTCTCGAGCTTTTCATTCTTACCGATGAGTTCGAGGAAGTGAATCGATTGAAGGAGTACTTCGAGAAAAAGGAAAAGTTGGAGATCGATGTGGGGAGATACGCCATGCTGGGCGGGTACCTGATCGATAAAGGGAAGATGGAGGATGTGCAGAACATCCTGAGGCGGGCAATGAAAGGGGATCCCCAAGTTGCGGATGTGCATTATCAGTTCGCGCGACTTTTCCGGGCCACAGGGAAAGCTCGGGACGAACGGATTGCTCTGGATCGCACCTTTAGTCTGTACCAGGAAAAAGAAACGCGGGAAGGGCTTACCCGCAAGGAAGTGTGGAAACTGATCGATACCTATCGGAGGGATGGGGAGTATCGACTTACAAGGAGAGAGGTGCTGGACGCGGAACGATCCTTTCAGGAAGGTATCCGACGGTATGAAGATGCGTTGAAGACCGGACTGTTGAAGGCAAACCCCACCCTCGGGCTCCTCTATGTGGGGCTGGGAAACCTGTACTATTACGAGGGGATGAAGTTTCAAGAGGCCTTGGCTCAGTACACTAAAGCGGAAGCTTCCTTTATCCATGATCCCGAGGTGTCCTACCGAAAAGGGTACATACAGTATTCCTTCGGTAACTATGAACAGGCTATCTTCGAGTTTTTGAAGACCGAATCCAAATATCCGGAAGACAGAAACGTTCTATTCGCATTGGCTACAGCGCTGTACCAGCGGAATGATTATGCGGCCGCCTCCGGCTACTATCGGTACCTGGGGGAAAAATTGACCTCCGATCGAAGCAAGGTTCGGTTTCTGGAACCCCACATCAAACCAGAAGACCGGGCGTTGGTGTTGAACCTGATGAAAACCTACAACAACCTTGGGGTAACCCTCAAACGGCTTGGGGATCGTACCCGAAAGCCCGATTTGACTTCCGAAGCGCTGGTGTACCTTACGGATGCCATCGAACTGCACGAGAACTATTCTCGAGATCGAGAAACGAAAGTTCGGGGTGAAACGAAAAACCTTGCCTACCTCAATATGCGTAAGATCCTCAATCCCGCGTTGCCGTACGATTTGCAGATCTATTCTTCTATTCCGTTAGATCTTCGGAATCAGGAGTTCTAGGCCGATACAAGAAACATGGAAGGACTTCCTTTTTCCGAGAAGCTGTCTTTGTGGAATCCGTATCCCCTAGAATCGGGGATCTGTGTCCATTTCTCCCTTGGGGATCTCGATGTGTGGGTGGAGCGATACGATATCGAATGGCATGTGCACACCGCATACCGGAATCGGCCTGTTTCATTGAGGGCTGCCGAGCCGGATTTCACCATCCAGGCCATCCCCAAGGAACAAAAACCCGTCACCACAGAGTGGAAGCACTACCTCGTTAGGAACGTTCCCTGTCTCTATCCTACCCCAGCGATACCGGATAGGCCCCTGGTGGTGAAACCCGATCGATTGCTTGTGATTCTTCCCGGTGAAACCGCACAGTTTTTCATCTTTTTCCCCCTATGGCTCCGGTTCATGGTAGGTCCCATAGGGAGGAAGGTTTCTCCCCGGCTTCTTTTCGAGATTCCGATCTTTCGGATGAAGAGTACCTGGTTCGGAGACCCTGTATCGGGGGAACTCTGTTACGCAACGGAAACCCGGCTATTTACCGATTTCAATTCTCTTCCCGAGCATCCCCTGTTTGCGATCTGCCCCCTCCGGATACGGAACGATTCCACAATCGAACTTCCCTTCGATAAAATTTGTCTCCATACGGAAGTGTTGAGTCTGTACGGGGGAGAGAGCAGGATCTGGACCAATGCGAGTGAGGTAATATTTAAGGGAGCAGATCAGGAAACGGTAGTAGAACCCTCCAAACATCCACCCTCCTTCGAACCTAAGGTTCGATTACTGGCATCTTCCAGACAGGTGTCCGACACTTGGTACTTCAAGCGAACCTTCAGTTTATTGAAGATCATTACGGGGTTCTAGGAGGGAACGATGAAAATCCTCGATTGGTTTAAGTATATTCCTTCGGAGTTGTTGCAGAAAAGTTTGAGCGTGGGGATCACCCTCCTTGTGGGGATTGTGGCCTTACGATTCCTCCTGTATCTGAGCGCCAAGACGTTTCTGAAACCACTTTCCGAACATAGCAGACTTATCATTCGGAATATTCTCCTCTACACAGGATCTACGATCCTGGTGATCACCGTGCTACGGCAGATCGGTCTGGATGTTTCTACCCTGCTGGGCGCGGCTGGGATCATCGGAGTGGCGGTCGGATTCGCTTCCCAGACGAGCGTTTCCAACGTGATCAGCGGCATCTTCCTCCTTTCCGAGCGGCCCTTCGAAGTGGGGGACGTGATCAAGGTAGGGGACAAAACGGGGATCGTCAGTTCTATCGATCTCATGTCCATCAAGATACGGACCTTCGACAACCTGTTCATTCGAATCCCTAACCAGATGGTGTTGAATACAGAAGTGACGAATATCACCCGGTTTCCCATTCGGAGGATGGATTTCACTTTCCAGGTCGCGTACAAGGAAGACCTGGAACGGGTACGAAAGGTTCTTTTGGAACTCGTAGAAGCCAACCCCTACGCTCTGAAGGAACCGGAACCTTTCTGGATTCTGCAAGGGTTTGGTGAATCGGGGATCAATGTGCTTCTAGGGGTGTGGTTTCAGAAACAGGATTTTCTCAATCTGAAGAACACTCTCTTTCAGGAGATAAAGGAACGATTTGACCGCGAACATATAGAAATTCCCTTTCCTCACAGAACCCTCTATGCAGGTTCGCTTACCTCTCCTCTTCCGATTCGGATCGTACAGGATCAGTGAGGCATGCAGGGCTACGAGGATAGCTCGATCCTTACCCTACCGGGACCATCCAGCCAAACTTGTCGGGAATCGCTCCGTACTGGATCCCCTTGAGGGTTTTCTGGAGGGTGGTGGTGAGTTCTCCTGGTTTCCCCTTGTTGAACACGGCGGTTTTTTCGCCGTGGGTGATGGATTCGATGTAGGTGACCCCTGCAGCAGTACCCGTTACGAAACATTCTTTGGCGGAGTCCAGCACTTCCTCGATACTGATAAGTCGCTCTTCCACTTTGATCCCCATGTCTTGAGCCAGGGAAATGGCACTTTTACGAGTGATGCCCGGGAGGATCGTGTCTTTCAAATCCGGGGTGACGAGGGTGCCATTGGAAAGGTAGAAGAAGATATTACAGGAGGAACCTTCCTCCACGTACTTTCCCTCTTTCGCATCGAGGAAGATCACTTCCATGTACCCGTTCTTCTCTGCTTCCTTCTTTGCGAGAATGGGAATCACGTAGTTGGAACAGCATTTGATCCACCCCGTTCCTTTAGGAGTAGCCCGTACACGGTCCGTAGTGATGGCTTTGGAAGTGCCTGGTTCGAAGTAGGCCCCTACCGGTGTGGTAATGATCACCATCCAGGGTTTGTAGGAAAGTCCCAACCCAATTCCAGGTTCCGAATAGGTGAAGGGTCGAATATAAACAGAGTGTCCCGAAGAAAAATTGTCTTTTTCCCAGGCAGGATCGTATGTGGGAGCGTACCCGAGTTTCTTGTTTCTGCGAACCACCTCTTTCACTGCCGCAAGGAACAATTTCTCGGGAAAGGGGGGCATGTGGAGTCCTTCCATTGAACGATACATCCGGCGTGCATTTTCGTCGGGGCGAAAGAGTTTCAGTTCCCCGTTTTTCTGGGGAAAGGCTTTCAATCCTTCGAACACCCCCAATCCGTACTGGGTGGTATAGTTCACGAGGGGTAATTCGGGAAAGGAATTCCTCTGTGCCAAAAGATTCTGTAGTGCCTCGGGGGACAGTTTGGCTTCCTCTTCCGGGGTGGTGTGAGGCTTTTCCACAAAGGTTTCATTCCATTTTCCACCCTCTTCGTAATGCGCGTAGTAGACCCACGGATACATTGCGAGGGAAAAACTCTTAGCCATAGGAATCTCCCAATAGATATAGAATTTCTACTATTGTAAAAAGACAGGATCTCTTCGTCAATAGATCCCTTTATTTTAAGAAAATTGTCTTGATTTTTGTCACCGAGCCATCTACAGTAAGGTCACCTATGGAAGCGATTCTGATTCTGGCAGGAGGTTCGGGAACCCGGCTTTGGCCTGCCTCTTCCTCCCTCCATCCCAAGCAGTTCCTCACCTTCGGGATGGAAAAAAGTTTTTTACAGAGCGCTGTAGAACGAGGATTGGCAGTAAATCCGCAAGCAGAGGTGGTGATCGTAACTGCTGAAATCTATAGGAAAGAAACGGTAGCCCAGGTTTCTCCGTATCTCGCACAGGGTGCCCGAATTACGGTATTGGGTGAACCCATGGGCAGGAATACGGCTCCCGCGATCTTTCTTGGCGCCCTCTACCTCCGGCAGAGGATAGGCGAGATGGGTCGAATCCTGATTCTTTCGGCAGACCATTTGATTTTCCCCCTGGGAGCCTTTGTGCAGGATGTGGAAAAGGCAGGAAGGTTGGGGGCTGCGGGGTGGATCACGGTGTTCGGCATCCCGCCCAGTTCACCTCATACGGGATATGGATATATCGAGAGGGGCGAGAAGGAAGGGGAGGGGTATCGGGTCCAGGCTTTCAAGGAAAAGCCCGACGCGCCTACCGCGGAGAGGTACCTGCGGTCGGGCCGTTACTACTGGAACTCGGGTATGTTTCTCTTCTCGATGCAGACACTATTCGAAGAGTATGAACGGTATTCCCTCGATATTGTTCATCCTTTCCGCGAGGCAGGCTTACTGGAATTAGCGTCGGAAAATCGGCTTTCCGCTCTCCTTTTAGGGGTATACGAAAAATTGCCTTCCATATCCGTCGATTACGCAATTCTGGAACGTTCCCATAGAGTAGCCATGGTGAGTGCCTCTTTCTCTTGGAACGATGTGGGAAGCTGGGACGAAGTAGCGCGGCTTTTACCGGGAGAGTCCCCTCAAACGATCGAATTGGAAGGAAAGGGGAACTACGTGTATTCGGAAATTCCTGTGGCCCTCTGCGGGGTGGAGGATCTGATCGTGGTGATTCGGGATGGAAAGGCTCTCGTTCTGAAAAAAGGGTCCAGCCAATTGGTGCGGGACGTGGCAACTAGGTTCCAGAAAGCTTAGATGATTCCATCCCTATTCCAGAAAATCGCAGGATTTTTTCTTTTGCGTATGGCAAAACTCATGTTAGGGGGGATACTGCTACTGGGTTTACAACACACCCCCCTCATGGCGAACCCTGCCCAAAAGGGTAAAATAGATCCACACACCCTGAAGCCGGAAACCCTTCTGGGGATGACTTTGGAGGATGCTTTCGATCGGTTCGGGCCTCCCCATCAAGTAGGGGTGGTGCGAGGTTCTGAACCGTGGCAGGATGACGTACTGTTCATCTATCCGCAGGGGATTAGCCTGTTCTGGTTTCAGGACAGGGTCTGGCAGATCCGATTGTCAGCCCCCTTTACAGGGAAGGTTCGGGGGATTCAGATCGGAGATTCTCGTGACCAGGTTTCGGAGGTGCTGGGCCCACCCTACTATACCGAAATAAGTTGGAACCTCTACCATTTCGAGGGTCCATCGTATCCCATTCGGCTGCGGGTGTTTTTCAAGGAAGGGTTGGTGGAGGATCTGTATCTCTATCGGGGAGATTTCTGAATCGGAGACGCCATGGTGATCCTAAGAGTTACTGCGTCCACACTGGAAGAGGCGTATCGAACGCTGGCGAGCCACAAAGGATTCTTCGATGGGTTCGAGATCCAGGCTGAATCCCTCCAACATCCCGAACAGGAAGACTGGGAAGTGTTTACAAACCGGGTGAAAGGCTTCCGCATCCTCGCCATCCCAGGAAGGGGAGTGTATGGGGGAGTTCCATCTATCGATCTGTTTAGATCCCTTCTGAGACGAAGGCTCTTCGACATGGTGCGGATACCCTTTAGAGAGGATCGAGGGGACGGAAACAGTTCCCGATCCCTCAAAGAGGAAGCTCACCGGTATGGGGTAGGGGTAATTCGATCGATCGATATCGATACCGGGAAAAAGAACGAAATCCCCTCTTTCCCCCCCAATTTGCTGGAAGGATTGGATAGGGAAAGGGACGTCCTGCACCTATCGATGAATCCCTCGGGATGGAAGGATCTAGGCCCCCTGATAGAGCGGGTAATTCTCGATTCTAGGGTCCTGGAGAAGGGGTTCAGGAAAAGTTTCTCCGTAGAAGGCCCCTATGGGTTCCCCTTTCAGGTACTGGCTAGGTACCTGGGGTCCTATTTTACCTTTACCTACCCGAAAACGGCCGGTACTCTGTTGGACCCCCTCACTCTTCAGCGGGTGTACCGATACCCTTCCATCGGTTCGCATACCGCTCTTTACGGAATCATCGGAAACCCTGTGCTACACAGCAGGTCTCCCCACATACACAATCGGGGGTACGAAGCGCTTGGGATAGATGCCGTGTATGTTCCCTTTCCCGTGGATGATCTGGAATCTTTTTTTCATGTTGCTCGAAAGCTTCGTATCAGGGGTCTTTCGGTAACGATACCCCACAAGGAAAAGGTGCTCAAATTCTGTTCCTGGTGCGAGGAGGCTGTCCATGCGGTGGGAGCCTGTAATACCCTGGTCTTATCGGAAGATTCGATCAAAGGGTACAATACGGATGTGGAAGGATTCCTGGCACCCCTAAAGGAATCTTTCCGCACGCTTCAAGGCTTGAAGGCCCTCGTGATAGGAGCGGGAGGTGCATCCCGGTCTGTGGTGTATGGCTTGGCCCGGGAAGGCGCTCGGGTATTGATCCTGAATCGAACCGTCGAAAGGGCGTTAGGTCTTGCAAAAGAAATGGAAACGGCCTTTGGCCTATCCCCAGGAACCATCATGGCCGGGCCCTTGAATGGAGAGGGTGTTTCGAAAGCAGAACAGTATGTTCCCGACCTGGTGGTGCAAACTACTTCCTGTGGAATGCATCCCAGGGAGGATGAAGATCCTTTTCCGAACTTGTCGTTTAGAGGGCGGGAAGTGGTGTATGACCTGGTGTACACACCTAGGGAAACCCGCTTCCTCAAGCGAGCAAAGGCTAAAGGTTGTTCTGTAATCTATGGGGATGCGATGCTCATACACCAGGCTTTTCGCCAATTCCTTCTTTTCACCGGACAAGAGTATCCCCCTCAGTTGATGGAAGGCATGTAGCCGGTTTCCGCTACGAAACGGTAGTATTTCCCCTTCCGGCTCAAGGCATCTTTCCAGGCGTTGTCCGGATCAGCATGAAACACGATACTCTGATGCCCGGGGACTACGAACCAGGAGTTTTCCCGTAACTCCCTTTCCAGCTGTCCGGGGCCCCAACCGGAATACCCCGCGTACAGTCGCAGTTTGGGTCTGTCTTCCAGGGGGGTGATGTTCCATTCGTCGATAAGATAGCTGATTAACTGCTTGGTGGCTGGTTCGAAGAACACTCCCGGGATAGGTGAAGTGGCATTGGGATTTAGCAGTTTATTCTCCAAACCAGAATGAAGGACGAAAAGGTAGTCCTGCTGTACTGGACCCCCTATGTAAACCGGGACATGGAGTACGGCTCCATCTAAACTTTCCGGAAGTACATCGTTCAATTCCTTACCAGAGGGGCGATTGAGAACTAGGCCAAAAGCCCCTTCGTCGTTGTGCTGGATGAGAAGGACGACAGTACGAACGAAGTTGGGATCCAGGAGATTCACGCTGGCTATGAGGAAGTACCCAGATAGGTACCGAGGTTCTGTACTGGCTGGTTCGCTACTCATAAGCTAAGTGGAGTATACGCATCGGGAGAACTTAGGGCAAGCGTGGTACACGTTGACAGGTAGAGGGAAAACTGTATAAAAATTGTGCATGCCTGAAGCGACGGTTCGATGTGCGTTTATTACAGGAGGTTCCAGTGGCATTGGACTGGCCGTTGCGAAAGAATTGGTGCATAGGGGGGCTGATGTACTGCTCGTTGCCAGGGACAAGGGGCGATTGGAACAGGCAGCGGAATCCCTAAGAGCTGAAGAATCCTCTAAGGCTCCAAGGTTCGGTGCTGCGGGAAAAACCGCAGGAAATCCCCGGGTGTCTACCCTTTCACTGGATGTAGGGAATCCGGAAGAGGTAAAGAAGGCCTTGCGTAAAGCTGTCGAGGAGTTTGGCGAACCCGATTTTCTCCTCAACTGCGCGGGCGAAGCTTTTCCAGATTACTTCGATCGAATACCGGACACTCAGTTCGAAAGAACCATCGATGTTCACCTAAAAGGCACCTGGTATGTGACAAAGGCTCTTCTTCCCTATCTGAAGAAGAACCGGGGGACCATTGTAAATGTATCCTCCCTGGCTGGACTTGTGGGAGTGTTCGGGTATACTGCATACAGCGCAGCCAAGGCCGGGGTAATCGGATTTTCCGAGGCTCTTCGGAGTGAACTTGCAGTAGAGGGGGTACAAGTAGCCGTTCTCTGCCCTCCCGATACGGATACGCCCGGTTTCGAGAGAGAGAATCGGACAAAGCCCGAAGAGACGAAAGCCATTTCCAAAAACGCAGGGGTATTGAAACCGGAAAAGGTTGCACAGGAACTGTTCCGAGGGTTGTCGAGAAGGAAATTCCTCATCGTACCAGGTCTAGAGGCCAGGCTCACCGCGTGGGTAGCCCGACACCTGCCGGTCGTGGTACGATGGGTAATGGATCGAACCATTCGGAACTGTCGAAGATACATACAGTCCGAGTAGTGTGACTGGGAAACGAGAGAGGCAACACCATGGTAAAGAAGGCGATTTTTCGTAAGGACGGAAGACTTGACGAGGTTCGAAAAGCGAAAGCGGAAGGGTGGTATCCTTATTTCCGACCCATCGAAGCGTATCGCGGGTCTCGAGTGATCATCGAAGGTCGAGAGTTCATCATGGCAGGTTCCAACAATTACCTCGGTCTTTCTCATGATCCCCGGGTGAAAGCGGCCGCAGAAGAAGCGGTGCGGGTGTATGGTACCAGTTGCTCCGGCTCCCGGTTCATGAACGGCACATTGGATCTCCACGAAGAACTGGAAAAACGGCTCGCTCATTTTACGGGCAAGGAATCGGCCATCTGTTTCACAACGGGGTACCAGACAAACCTCGGTGGAATCTCGGCTCTGTTGGGAAGAGGGGAGCACATCATAACGGATAAATTCAACCACGCCTCCATCATGGACGGTATCTTTCTCGCCAAAGGGATCTATGGAGATGTAAAAGTGCATCGGTATCCCCACGGAAACATGGAAGAGATGGAGGAAAGGCTAAAGGTGATCCCGGAGGATGAATCAAAACTGGTAGTCACGGATGGGGTATTCAGCATGGAGGGGGATATCGTAGACCTTCCTACTTTGAAACGGATTGCCGACAAGTATGGCGCGGGGGTCTACCTGGATGAAGCCCACGCAATCGGGACCATCGGACCTACAGGAAGGGGTACCACCGAACACTTCGGTTCCAGTGATTTAGCCGACATCATCATGTGTACCTTTTCCAAGTCCTTTGGATCCATTGGCGGTTTCCTGGCTGGGGACGCGGACATCATCGAGTACATCAAGCATACAGCCCGGCCCTTGATCTTTTCTGCCAGTATGCCTCCCGCCAACCTGGCGGCGGTACTGAAGACTCTCGAAATCATCGAACAGGAACCGGAACGAGTACAGCGACTCCAACAGATCGCTCGAAAGATGATCGAAGGATTCAAGAGCATGGGATACAATATCGGCACAGCCCAGACCCCTATCGTTCCCCTGATCATCGGTAATGACGAGAAAACCTTCCTCCTCTGGCAAGCCCTATACAATCGGGGCGTGTATGTGAATCCCGTAGTTTCACCGGCTGTTCCACCCAACCGGTCCCTTCTCCGTACTTCCTATATGGCCATCCACACCGACGAAGAGCTGGATACGATTCTCAACATTGCCGAGGATGAGGGAAAGAAACTAGGGATCATATAAAACGATTTAGCTTGCGCAAGTTGCGTTGTATGCTCTATACTGATGCAAAAGACGCAACAAAACTATGGATCTATACGCCCTGAAATGTTTCGTGAACCTTGCTCGCACCCTTCACTTTGGGAAAGCAGGGGAACTGAGTAACCTGAGCCCCTCGGCCTTGTCTCGTACCATCAAACGGATCGAAGAGGAGGTGGGTAAACCCCTCTTCATACGAGACAATCGATCCGTTTCCCTAACCCGAGCAGGGGAATTGTTCTACGCATACGCGAAGAAGGCTCTACAGGAGTATCAGGAACTTCAGGAGAGCCTGGAGGAAGAACCCGCTCAAATGGGGGGAGAGGTTTCTATCGTCTCCTCCCTCTCTGCGGCCTATACAGTCTTTCCCCCCCTGGTAAAGAGATTTCGGTTGGCCTATCCGAATGTCACCTTGAATATCCGTCTCGTGGATGAACAGGCGACGATGATTGAAGTAACGGAAAATGAGGCAGATTGTGCGGTTCTCCTCTCCCTTCCCGACTATGTACCCAAAGGCGCCCTGGTCCATCGATTGGGAGAAACCCGACTGGTGTTTATCCGTCCACTTTTAGAGTGTAAGGCAAAGAGCCTTACAGCAGAGACTCCTATCGAATGGGGAGAAGTCCCCCTGGTTCTCACCCGGTCGGATCTGTGCAGGAGACGGGTGGAATCCTGGTTTCGGGGAAGGGACGTTCGACCACGGATCGTTTCGGAAGTGGACTCTTTCGAGGAGGTATTGACCCTCGTTTCGTTGGGGAGTGGGGTGGGAGTGGTCCCTGAGCTACTCATTCGTACGGAAGCGATCAAACCAAACATACAGATCCTTGAAGTGTACCCCAAGCTCGTAGGATACAACTATGGACTGGTAGCGATGAGGCGGAGGCTGCAGCATCCGGTGGTCCGAGCTTTCTGGGAAACCGTGACCCTCGGAAATGAACAAAGACTCCCCTCCTAAATCCACCCCCCTGGATTCGCTACTTTCCCTGCTTGGGGTCTTCGAGGAACCCCTCTTTCGTTGGCTCTTGCAGCAGGAACGAAGGCTAGAAGGAAAAAATCTCATCATCGAGAACCTAACTCCATGGAAGCTAATCCAGCATCTTTCCCTTCTGGTGGAATCATCTATTCCCTATCTGGAAAGCGCCTACGAAGAGATTCTGCCCTCCGTGTGGGTGGCAAAAGGAGTACGGATCCATGGGACAGCCACACTCCAGGGGCCTCTCGTGCTGGGAGAAGATGTAGATATAGGCCCAGAAGTCCGTCTCCAGGGTCCTTTGTATGTGGGGAAAAGGGTTTGTATCGATCGAGGCGTAGAACTCGGATCTTCCATTCTCTGCGAGGGAGTCAGGATCGGTGCTGAAAGCCTCGTACTCGATTCAGTCCTGGGGAAGGAAGTGGTTCTGGAAGAGCGGGTAACCACCCTTACTCGAGGGGAAACTCGCCTCCCTCTCACGGTGGAGTACCCTAGAGGTGTGTTTCACCCTACGGGGTTTCATCGGTTGGGTAGTTATCTCTGTCCAAGAACGAGGGTTCGAAAGGGGGAGACCCTGAAAGCGGGAACCATCCTTTCCTAGCGAAATCTCCTAGGGAAATCCACGAACTTCCAACGCTTGTGCCAGATGGCTCGCCACCCGAAAGGCCTTTCGAAGAAAGGTGAGGATGAATCGCCTGGTAAGGAACTGGAAGGAACGTCGGGCACCAAACTTTCGCAGAGCCATCGCGTCGAGAATCTCCCGGGAAAGGTCCAGAAGAAGGGGGAAAAGAAGCAGGGTGATACTCAGAGTCAACCCGATCCGTTTCCCCCGCTTTCCAGGAAGGAATTGGAGCAAGAACTCCACCGCTTTTCGGATTTCTCCGTTGGAGGTGGATGCCAGGAATAGATGGGTCCAGAATACAAGAAAGACGAACCGTACTGTTTCGAGTACTCCCTGATCCCATCCTAAAGAGAGGGTTCGGAACACAAGAAGGATTGCGGCCATTACCCAAAGAGGACAAGCTTCCTTCAGAAGGCTAAATGGATTCAAATACGAAAGAGTATACAGGGCAAGTGTTATAAAGGCCAGAATAGCCAGAGAAAGCCCCGGTCCCACCATGGAGAAAAGAGATACCAGAAGATACACAACGAGTTTCCATCGGGGGTCTATCCGATGGAGAAAGGAAGGGCCGGGACTATGGTGAAAGATCAACGGGGAAGCCATGTGCAGGATTCCAGAGGAGTCTGTGAGAAGTCGAGGGGATGCAGGCCATACTGGCCGGCTCTGGGGGCTATGGTTTGTGTAGGACCGTCTTCCATGATCCTCCCTTTCTCCATGATGATGAGGCGATCGGCATGCGCCAACGTCTTTTCCATTTCATGGGTGATCAAAACGATCCCCATCCCCTTCTCCTTGAGCTGTAAGAGGAGTCGAAGGACAGATACGATCCCGGGGTAGTCCAGGTTGGCAAAGGGTTCATCCAAAATCAAGAGCTCTGGTTCCATTGTAAGGATTGCCCCAATGGCGAGCCTACGTTTCTCCCCGCCGGAAAGTCGATCGGGAGGGGTTAGAAGGTTTCCTTCGAGCCCCAAGAGCCGGATTACCGATTCTACCCGGTGAAGGATTTCTTCTTCCGGAAGTCCCAGGTTTTCGGGGCCGAACCTCAATTCATCCTCTATCGTTTGCCCAATGATCTGGGTATCCGCATCCTGGAACACCAACCCAATTTTTTGGCGTGCCTCCTGGAGGCAGGCGGAAAGGGGAAGCCCCTGGAAGAGTACCGTACCTTCCGTGGGTCGAAGAAGCCCTAATAGGTGTCGTGCCAGGAGGGTCTTTCCCGATCCGTTTTTACCGGCCAGGAGGACGAACTCGCCTTTGTGAAATGCGACAGTCACCCGGGAAAGTCCAACCTCTCCATTGGGGAAGCGGTAGGTTAGGTTGCGGGATTCCAGGATAGAGGGGCGAGTTCCCAGATTCCCAGTGTCCTGTAAATCTAGGTTGGGTTGAGCCATCCTATCCCGCATCCGGATGGAATTCCTTCAGAAGCAGCCTGCGGACCTCCGGTGCCAGGGCGATGGCGGCCGCAGCCTTTAGCGCATCCCCTGGGATGAAGGGCAAGCATCCCACAATAAGAGCTTTCTTCCAATCGAACCCGAGCTTGTACGCGAGCCAGGGGACTCCAAGGAGGTACACCGCCAGGACGCCTGCTGCGGCCGCCGCCGCATCTTGGAAACGGAACTTTGTCTTTTGGGCATTCCCCTCCGGGTGCCCTTCGGACAATCTGAGGGGGGCCTGGTGAAGTCCTTCTCCTGGTTGCCCATCAGGCAACCTCTGGGAATTCGACTGCGGTTCCCCACCCCGTTGCCGACCACCCGCAGCCGATAGAACTCCGGTGATCCACGCGGAGAGGAGGAATCCCGCGAGGTAACCCCCCGTGGGGCCAAAGAAATGGGCGAACCCACCTTTTCCGCCCGCGAACACGGGCAATCCGAGGGCTCCCAACAGTAAGTACAGAGCCACCGATGCAGCACCCATCCGGGGACCCAACACAAGGGCGATCAACAGGATAAAGAAGTTCTGTAGCACGATGGGTACGGGGCTCAAGGGAAGGGGGATCGCGATGAATGCCCCCACGGCGGTAGAAGCGGCGCCCAGGGCGATGAGGACTATTCGGTATACGGGACTCAATCGGTAGATCGCCTTCGTATTCGTGTCTGTTAGCATGCTTTGTTTCCTCCTGTGATTCTCGATTTTTTGTATGGTTTAAGGTCAACGCCGGTGATGACAGTCACCGTAGCTCACCACCTTCAAGGATCCATCCGAGGACCGAACCACCAGTTCTCCTCCTGGGCCTATGTCCACTGCGGTTCCGGTGAGGGTGGATAATCCCGCGGCGCGAGAGGCGGGAAATAGGATCCGGACGGGTTTACCCAGGGTAGAGGAGAACCGTTTCCATCGGGGGATGGCACTTTTCAGATAGGGATCTACCAATGCCCGCTCCAAGCGATGTAGGTAGGCCTGCAGGATCATCCTTCGGGGAGGTAGGGAAGGACCAATAAGGTCTATCAGAGCCGCTGCCTTTGGGTCTTTGGGGTGATTCCGTACGTTGAAACCAATCCCTAGATCGATCCTCGTTGCCGTATCTCCCTCTACCTCCATATCCAGGAGGATTCCGCCTATCTTTCGATTTCCCATGAGGATATCGTTGGGCCATTTGAGGGTGATGGGATGGGGAGTTGGACCCTTGGAAAAAGTTGGGAACAACTCCTGCAATGTTTCCACCCACACCACTCCTGCTAGCAAGGGATATCTCCCCACGATCGCAAGGGGAACCCTTCGAAAGAGGGTGACGGTGAGATAGATCCCCCCCCTTAAGGATTCCCAGCTCCGATGAAATCGGCCTCTACCGGCAGTCTGAGTCTCGGCAACGGTGTAGAAGGGCTCCTGCGCAGGTGCTGTAGGCTCCTTTCTCTGTAAGGATTGGGATCTCCGGGAAAAGCGGTTCTTCGCTTCTTCCATGGTGGAAGAGGTCTCGGGGAACCATTCAGTTCGCAACCCGAAAGCGCCCAATTCCCAAGGGCAAAGAAGGTCTGGATCCTGATCCGCCGCCAGCTGGTACCCTTCTCTACCGGTATGGATGGGGTAGGCGAGTTCTCGCAATTTCCGAACCATCTTCCAGAGGGCTACTCGTGAAATCCCCAGTTCCCCAGCGAGGATGTTGGCGGAAACGGGATTGGGAAAGGAACGGAGGATCTCGAGTGCCTTACAACGGTGCTGTATGGAAAGATTTATGTTAACCATAAAATATTGATGGTTAACAATAGCTAATGAGTGGAAGAATGTCAAGGGCACCCACGAGAAAAACATGATTGTCTATCTCCCCCCCCCGTCGGTACAATGGGATCGTAAGGATAGGAGGAACTTGTATGAGACGATACTCTGGTTCACAGACCCTTTTGTTTGGGTTGTTGTGCGCGGTTCTGGCCTTTCTCTTTGCCCTGGGATTTGGGTGGATCCGACTCCCTCTCCAGGATGGCGTGTTGGGGAAGGAGACGGCGGGCAACCTAAACTCCCCTGCCCAGGAAACCTCCATGGGGGGACCCTCAGAGGGGATAGTCTTTTCCGGAAAAGATCTGCAGATGCAGAATCCCGAAGGGGATCGTTCCTCCCTGGAAGGAACCTTCCTGCCCGTGAACAACAGCCCTCGCTACACAGAGGATGAGCAGGTGAACATCAGGGTGTACGAACAGAGGAACGAGGGAGTGGTGAACATCACCACCGAAGTACTGGCTTTCAACTGGTTCCTCGAACCCGTACCCCGGGAAGGTTCCACCGGTTCTGGTTCCATCATCGATCCTAGAGGATACGTACTGACCAACAACCATGTGGTAGAAAAGGCGTACAAGGTGCAGGTAGCCCTGGCTGACGGCACCCAGGTGGAAGGGGAGGTGGTCGGAGCGGACCCGGAGAACGATCTAGCGGTGATCAAGTTCGATCCCAAGGGGCGAAAACTCACCACCATACCCATGGGGTCCTCCTCCAACCTGAAAATAGGGCAGAGGGTGCTGGCTATCGGGAATCCCTTTGCCTTTGATCGGACCCTCACCACGGGAATCATTTCAGGGCTGGGACGACCCATTCGGACCGACAAGGGACTGGTGATCCAGAACATGATCCAGACCGACGCTTCCATCAATCCTGGTAACTCGGGAGGGCCCCTTCTCGACACCCAGGGGAACATGGTGGGTATCAACACGATGATCTATTCCCCTTCGGGAGGATCGGTGGGAATTGGCTTTGCCGTTCCCGTAGACACGGCTAAACGGGTTGTTCCTGAAATCATCAAGTATGGAAAGGTCGTACGGGGTTGGATCGATATCGTGCCGGTGCAGCTCTTCCCTGCCTTGGTGGAGTATGCCAAGCTCCCCGTGGATCGGGGTCTACTGGTTTCGCGCACTATCTCCGGGGGAAACGCGGAGAAAGCTGGGATCAAGGGAGGCTCCCGAAGCGAGGCGGTTCGGTACGGCAACTCCATCATCTACCTGGGAGGGGACGTCATCGTAGAGGTGGATGGAACCAAAGTCGGTTCTCTGGCGGATCTCTATGTGGCCCTGGAAGACAACAAACCGGGCGAAACCGTGGTGGTTGTAGCCTACAGGGGCAAAACGAAGCGGGAGTTCAAGGTTACCCTTTCCGAACGTCCCCAAAAGTTCCAGTGGGAATGATGTAAAGGGAATGAGGCACCTATGCAGCAACGGTTCGAGGTCAGTTCGTCCTACGAACCCAGGGGGGACCAGCCAGAGGCCATTCGGAGACTCTCCGAGGGGATCCGGAAGGGATACCGGTTCCAGACCCTCAAGGGGGTAACCGGTTCCGGGAAGACCTTCACCATGGCCAAGATCATAGAGGAGGTCCAGCTTCCTACCCTGGTAATCAGCCACAACAAGACTCTAGCCGCTCAATTGTATCGGGAGTTCAAAGAGTTCTTCCCCAAGAATGCGGTGGAGTACTTTGTTTCCTACTACGACTACTATCAGCCGGAAGCGTATGTCCCCTCCAAGGACCTCTATATCGAGAAAGATGCCTCCATCAACGACGAGATCGACCGGCTCCGCCTGGCAGCCACTACTTCCTTGAGCGAGCGGAGGGATGTAATCGTAGTGGCTACCGTTTCCTGCATCTATGGTCTAGGCAGTCCCGAGATGTACCGGGACATGCGGGTCCGCATCGATCGAGGAACGTCTCTGGATCCCACCAAAATCCGGAGCCGATTGGTAGCTCTCCAGTATGAACGGAACGATGCGGTTTTGAAACGGGGAGCTTTTCGGATCCGGGGAGATGTGATGGAAGTTCAGCCCGCCTACCTGGAGGAGGCGTATCGGATAGAGTTTGACTGGGATCGGGTAATTGCGTTGAAGAAGTTCTATCCCCTTACAGGGGAAGTGCTGGCAGAACTGGAAACCCTCTTTATCTACCCGGCGAAACATTTCGTGATGCCCCAGGACCAGATACGGAGTGCCCTGGAAGCCATTCGGGAGGAACTAGAGACCCGGTGTGCCGAACTGGTAGCTAAAGGGAAACTGGTGGAAGCCCAGCGGTTACGGGCTAGAACCGAGTACGACTTGGAGATGCTACAGGAGATGGGGTACTGTCCGGGAATCGAGAACTATTCTCGTCATCTTTCGGGCCGTGCGGAGGGAGAGCGACCGGCAGTTCTACTCGATTACTTCCCCGAAGAGTTTCTCTGTTTCATCGACGAGTCCCATGTGACGGTACCCCAGATCCGGGGGATGTACAATGGGGATCGAGCACGGAAACTTTCCCTGGTGGAATACGGATTCCGCCTGCCCTCCGCTCTGGATAACCGTCCCCTGTACTACGGAGAGTTCGAGGCACTCCTGGATCGAACGATCTTCGTATCCGCCACTCCGGGACCCGAAGAGATAGAGAAATCGGTTCAGGTTGTGGAGCAGATCATCCGTCCCACGGGACTAGTAGACCCCGTGGTGGTGGTTCGGCCGACGGAGGGGCAGATCGAGGATCTGTACGCTGAAATTCGCAAGAGGATCCAGGCTGGGGAACGAACCCTTGTGACTACCCTTACGAAGAAGATGGCAGAAGACCTGGCCAGCTTCTTTCAGGGCATGGGATTGGCTGTTCGATACCTCCACTCGGAAATCGAGACCATCGAACGAGTGGAACTGTTGACGGACCTGCGAGCGGGAAAGTTCGATGTGCTCGTGGGGATCAACCTCTTGCGGGAAGGTTTGGATCTTCCGGAAGTCTCCCTCATAGCCATACTGGATGCGGACAAGATCGGCTTTCTACGCTCGGCCACGAGTCTGATCCAGATCATCGGCCGGGCGGCCCGGAACGTGAACGGCACGGTAATCATGTACGCCGACAAGGTATCCGATGCCATGCGGGAGGCGATAGCCGAGACGGAACGACGTCGAAGGATGCAGATCCAGTACAACGAAACCCATGGCATCACCCCCCAAACCATCAGGAAAGCGGTGGTGGATATTCTGGAACGAAAACGGGAGGAAAAACGGAGGACCGAACGGATCACCCTGGATGTGCTGGAAAAGAGTTATAACCTCCTCATCCCGAAGGAGCGGGCTGCCCTGGTGCGGGCTCTGGAAGCTCAGATGGTAGAACACGCGAGGAACCTGGAGTTCGAGGAGGCGGCTCTTATCAGGGACGAAATCCAGCGAATTAAGAGCCTCAGATAGTACTATGGAAAAGCTCCTCAGTTCCATCGAAGATTCGAAGGTCAGGAACTCTCTTCTCAACTCGGTGCGGGATGGAGTTCTCTGGGCTATCATGTTCGGCTTTGCGGAGAACTATATCGTCCCCTTCCTCTTCTATTTCCAGGCATCGGTGTTCCTCTCTAGCCTGGTCCAGGGAGTTTCCCAGTTCTCGTTGGGTTTGGGTCAGCTTACCGGGGCGAAGATCCTCCTATTCCTCAAACAACGTAAGAACTTGGTGCGGAGCATGGTGTTTCTGCATGGATTTTCGTGGGTATTGGTCTTCTTAATCACATGGAAAACGGGGAATTCGTGGGTAGGAATGGTTCTGTTTTCCCTGGGGATCTTCGCATCCAATCTGGGCAGCCCCGCGTGGGCTTCCTGGATGAACGATCTGGTTCCTCCCCGGCAGCGGGGAACCTTCTGGGGCAAGCGGAATCGGATCATCGGATGGGCTCAATTCTTCGCGATCTTGAAGGGTGGAGTGGTCCTTTTCTTGGGGAAAAAGGCGGGGCACGAGCTTGCCTCCTTCGGTGTTCTCTTCCTCCTGGCTGCCATGGCAAGGATCCTCTGTCTCTTTCCCCTATCCCGTCAGTATGAGCCGGAATTCCACAAGCCGGACAGGGATTCGGAGTTCCATTTCTATCTATTTCTTGGGAAACTAGTCAGTACCAATTTCGGGCGGTTCACCCTGTTCGTGATGGGAATCAACTTTTCCGTGTACGTCTCCGCTTCTCTCATTCCTGCCTACCTGTTGAAGGAACTGAAGGTAGGCTACCTGGAGTATTCCCTCATTACCATGACCTCCGCTATCCTCACCCTCGTGTTCATGCCTTACTGGGGTCCGTTGGCCGATCGGTATGGGAATCGCCGAGTTCTGGTCGCTACGGGGTTGGTGATTCCCTTTCTAGCTTTAGGATGGGCCCTTTTTTCATCCCTCTGGGCACTGCTGGCCATACAAATCTTCAGCGGATTCGTGTGGGCTGGTTTCAACCTGTGCATGTCCAACTACATCTACGATGCTGTTCGACCCGTGAACATTCCCAAGATCTATGCGTACTTCAATACCCTCAATACCTTCAGTGTGTTCGCGGGAACCCTGGTGGGTGGGGGGGTGGCAGATCTATTGATCCTGGGGGATGTACGGATTGCGGGACTGGGGCCTTTACGAATCGTGTTTTTCCTATCCTTCCTCATTCGTCTCGCCCTGTTTCTTATCCTGAATGGGAAGTTCAAGGAAGTTCGCCCCGCAGAAACCTCTCCTCCCATCCGGTACTTCTATATCGACAAACCCAGAACCTACCTCATGGCAAGGTTCAGAAAGCGTACGATGCAAATAAAAAAACTGTCCAAACTCTTCAAACGGGAATGAATTTTTCTCTCGCTAATCTTTCCATCCTACGGTATAGTTATGGGTATGATAGCAATACTGGGTGCGATGGACGGGGAAATTCAGGAGTTCCTCGGGGTATTGGACAGAAAGTCGGAGGTCCTGTGGACAGAGTTCGTGTTCTATCGGGGCTTGTTGGAATCGAAGGAAGTGGTGGTGGCGAAATCAGGGGTGGGTAAGACCCTCTCCGCGATGGTTACCCAACGGATCATCGATCAGTTTGCTCCCCGGGCGATTCTGTTTACGGGCTTGGCAGGAGGGATTTCTCCCCGCCTGGAGATCGGGGATACTCTGATCGCGGAGGACTGTATCCAGCACGATCTCGATGCCACCGCGTTGGGGTTTAAACGGGGGGAGATTCCCTTTACCTCTCACCGGATCATTCCTTGTGACAGAACTCTGGTGGAGGCGGCCTCTTTCTGTATCCCTGCCGAAGGGAAGATGGTGAGAGGGAGGGTCCTTACAGGGGATCAGTTCATCACACAGAAGGATCTGGCCTCCCACCGGTACCTGGTGGATGATTTGAAGGGGGACGCGGTCGAGATGGAGGGAGCCAGCGTGGGACTGGTAGCTACGGTAAACAAAGTGCCATTCCTTTTGATCCGTACCATCTCGGACAAGGCGGACTCCCATGCGAAGGTGGATTTTCACACCTTCCTCCCGAAGGCATCGAAGAACTCCTTGCATTTCGTCCGGCATATTCTCCGCCGAGCATTTGCATAGACGGGATGCCTTCGAACTAGGTATATTGATTCCAGGGTGAAAAAGATGAACGTTTTTGTCATAGCTATTCTCGTTCTGGTTCTGGCGGGGGCAGTAGTGCTCTTCGCCCAGTCGAACCGTGGTACGGAATTGGAAAGGATCTACGGGGAGCCTTCCAAACTGGTGGAACTGGTAGAAAAAAAGTCCGAGCCTTTCCTCCTTGTGGATGTACGTACTCAGGAAGAGTATCGGTCCGGTCATATCCCGGGAGCTCTCAATATCCCGGTGGATACCATAGGCGCCAAACCACCCACACCCCAAAAAGATGCGTTGATCATCCTCTATTGCAGAAGTGGGAATCGTTCCGGGACAGCCAAGAGGATCCTGGAACAGGCGGGGTACACCCGGGTAGTGAACTTTGGCGCTGTCTCGAGATGGCCCAAGAATCTAGTGACTGGAATGAATCCTGAATAACCAGAAGTTGCATATGGAAACTCTAACTTCCGGTACTCGGCTCCATGGATTCGAGATTCTTTCTGTGCGTCCCCTCGAGGAGTTCCAGGCGGAAGGGATTTGGGCCCGACATCTACAGACCGGCTGCCAAGTGTACCATGTCCGGACAGAAGAACCGGACAATCTCTTTGCCTTTGCCTTCAAGACCCCTCCCAGGGACAGTACGGGAGTTGCCCACATTTTAGAGCATACTGTCCTGTGCGGATCGGAACGGTTCCCTGTGAAGGATCCCTTTCTCCTCCTATTGAAGGGAAGCATGCACACCTACATGAACGCCCTCACTTTCCCCGACAAGACTGTCTACCCTGCCAGTAGCCAGGTGGAACAGGATTTCTACAACCTCCTACTCGTGTATGGGGATGCGGTATTCTTCCCTCTTTTACGGAAGGAAACCTTTCTGCAGGAAGGACATAGACGGGAACTCACCCCCGAGGGGAAGCTGGAGCCTACGGGGATCGTGTTCAACGAGATGAAGGGAAACTATTCGAGCCACGATTCCATCGCGGCCGAATGGGCATACCGTTCCCTTTTCGAGAACTCCCCCTATGCCTTCGATTCCGGAGGGGAACCAGAAGCGATCCTCGATCTAAGTTACGAAGAGTTTATCGCGTTCCATCGAACCTACTACCATCCTTCTAACTGTTACATCTTTTTCTTTGGCAATCTCCCCACGGAACGCCATTTGGAGTTTCTGGAAACCCATTTCCTCTACCGGTTCCAGGATGGGAAGCCGGTAGGAGGTAAAGACCTGCCCCTTCTAGCGCCTGTACCTAGGTGGCAAGCTCCCCGGCGCCTTGTAAAAACCTACCCCTCGGGGGAGGCCGAATCGGTAGACCGGGGATCCTCGGTTACAGTGAACTGGCTCTTGGGTCAAGCCACGGACCCCTTTCATGTAGTTTCCTTCGAGGTGCTGACAGAAGCCCTCTTGGGGCATGCGGGAGCCCCCCTAGAAAAAGCTCTTGTAGAATCGGGGTTGGGAGAGGATCTTTCACCGGCTACAGGGCTGGAGACGGAAACCCTGGAGCTGGCTTTTTCCGTGGGGCTACGCGGTACCTCACCCAAAAGGGAGAGAGAGATCGAGGAATTGATCTTCTCGGTACTGAGAGAGCTGTCAGAGAAAGGAATCCAGGAGGACATCCTCGAGGGTGCCATCCGAAGGGTAGAGTTCCGGAATCGAGAGGTGAAAGCGGGGGCTTCATTCGGAATGCGGTTGATGAGGAGGGCTTTACGGGGATGGATCCATGGGCAAAGTCCAGAACGTACCCTGGAGTTTCGCCCCTGGATGGAAGGATTGAAAGAGGAGTACCGAAACAATCCCCGGTTCTTCGAGACATTGATCGAGCGGTACCTTCTACAGAACCCTCACAGGACTACCCTTCTAGTGGTGCCGGAGAAAGGCCTGGATCGGAAGATGGAGGAAGCCCTTCGGTCTAAATTGGAACGGGAAGCTTCCACATTTTCCCCGAAGGAATGGGAAGCCCTCCGGGAGGATTTAGAGAGATTCCGTCGATTTCAGTCCTCACCCGATCCGGAAGATGCGTTACAGCGGATTCCTTCCCTGCGGCTAACCGACATTCCGAAGGAAGTGGAGACGATTCCTACGGTACCCTTGGGAATCAAGGGGGCCAAAGGGGCTTGGGCCCATGATCTCTATACCAACGGGATCGTCTACCTGGATCTGGCCATAGATCTGGAAGGCACCGAACAAGGTCCTTTCCTGTTTCTCCCCCTCTTTGCCGCTTCACTTTCGGAAATCGGAGCTGGAGGCAAGCCCTACGACCGAGTCTCGTTGGAACTCCAGCTAAAAACCGGTGGGTTTGGAGCCTCAATCGAAGCGGGAACCTTGGTGGGGGGAGGGCAGCGGATCCGGCAATGTATCTTTCTGCGACTGAAAACGTTGCAGGCCCTTTTCCCCGAAGGGCTCACGCTAGTCAGGACGATCCTGCAGGAAGGTGATTTTCAGGATATCCGCCGGCTAACCGATATATTCCTGGAGTACCGAAACGATCTCAAATCCTCCATCATTCCCAACGGTAGTTCCTATGCGGCTTCCCGTGCGGAGCGGGGCATTTCGGCAGCCGAGGCCAGGGAAGAGCTGTGGAAGGGGGTTTCCCAGTACCTATTTGTCCATACCCTCAGGGGAAGACGGGGGATCGAAAGGATGGCAGAAAGGTTTCAAAAGACCAAGGAAAGCCTCCTCTGCCGGGATCGAATGTATGTGAACCTTACGTGCCCCGAAGGGTATTGGAGAGAGATCCTTCCGGTCCTGGAACAGTTTGTCGACACTTTTCCTGCCGAAAGTTCCTATTCCTTTTTCACCCCTTCGAGGAAGGAACGGTATCGGCAGGAGAAAGTCCCAAAGATCGAAGGTCTCTGTGTGCCTTCCACGGTGGGATTCGTGGCAAAGGCGATTCCGGGATCTCTCCTGGGAAGCAGGGAGTATGCCCACGAAGCCGTTCTTGCTCACTTCCTCTCCACCGGATATCTCTGGGAAAAGATTCGCATGGAAGGGGGAGCCTACGGGGCTCACTGCACCTCTCACGGAAGGGAAGAGGTTTTTTCCTTCTCTTCCTATCGGGATCCCCACATACTACCTACCCTGAAGGCATTTCGGGAAAGTCTGGAATCAGTGGCTCGCCGGAAACCCGATGAACGGGCCTCTCAAGATGCCATCATCGGTACGATATCGAAGGATATGCGACCCCTTTCCCCCAGCGGGAAGAGTATCGTTGCCTTCAAGAGATCCCTCTATGGGATAGAAGACTCCCTTAGGGCCCGTCATCGGGAGTTACTCCTTGAGACCCGTCCGGACAATCTGCAGGAAGCGGCCGAGCGGTTATTGTCCCGCTTCGATGAGGGGTACGCCTCGATTCTAGCGGGAAAAGAGGCATTGCAGGAAGCATCCAAGGCTATTCCTGACTTGGGAGAGCATGTTCAGGATCTACCCATGTGAGGGTATTTGCATAATGTTCTCGAAAGCAGTATCATTACATCATGACGGTTCAATCCATCGAGAGGATTTTCGATATCCTGGAGCTTCTCTCCCAGGAGCGCTCGGGGATCTCTCTAACCGAGATCGGACGGAGGCTGGACCTGCACAAAAGTACCGTGTTTCGCCTCATGTCGGTTTTACGGAGGAGGGGGTATATCGAAAAAGGAGAGGATAACCTCTACCGGATCGGAGTGCGGTTCATCGAACTTTCCAGCTCCTATTTGAACAATATCGAACTGAAAACAGAAGCCGAACCAATTCTGCGGAACCTCAGCAATTTAACGGGTCAAACCGTATACCTCGCCACTTTACAGAACAACGAAGTGGTATACCTGGATAAGGTGGAGCAGCATAACAGCCTCCGAAAATACGCTATCGTGGGTCAGAGACGGCCTCTGTACTGCACATCCCTCGGGAAAGCGATGATCATGCACCGGAGGGATGAAGAAATAAAAGAACTCTTTCGATCGATCCCTTTTGAACGGTTCACACCCAACACGATTCAAGATCTACCCACCCTCCTGGAAGAACTCCACCGAAGTAGAGAACGAGGGTGGGCCTTCGATAACGAAGAGTACGAACCAGGGATCCAGTGTCTGGGAGCTCCCATTCGGGATTATCGGGGGGTTGTCATCGGAGCTATAAGCGTAGCGATGATCTGTGTAAAGGAAAAAATGAATACTGACGAAATCGCACCTCTGGTAGTCCGAGCGGCCAAAGAGGTATCCCAGCGTCTAGGCTGGGTGGAACCAGCTCTCCTAAAGGAACGTATCGCCCTCACGGCGAGATAAGGCTATCTGCCCCTACCGTCCGCAAATCGAAAAGCATACCGTTGACTACCCTATAGGGCATGCAATATTCTTGTGCATATCCTGAACAAATAAACAAAGCATGGGAGGCAACAATGGGAAAGATCATTCTGATCACAGGTGCAAGTACAGGAATCGGTGCGGAAACCGCCCTAGAGTTGGCGAACGGCAATACGATCGTCATCCACTATAACGCTTCGGAAAAACCCGCACAGGAAACAGCGAAGAAAGTGGAAGGGAAGGGTGGGAAAGCCGCCCTGGTACAGGCAGATCTTCGAACGGAGGCTGGTTGCAGGAAAGTGGTGGACTTCGTGTTCAAGACCTATGGGAAACTGGATGTACTGGTGAACAATGCCGGTGGACTTATTCAGCGGATGAAGGTAGGAGAGATCCAATGGGATAAAATGGCGGAGATCTTTGCCTTGAACTCCTACAGTGCCATCATGATGACCTCTCTCTGCGTACCGTTGCTAGAAAAGGGAGAAAACCCTTGTGTCGTCAATCTGAGTTCCATCGCCATTCGTCACGGGGCGCCCACCGCCACTGTGTATGCCGCCTCTAAAGGCGCGGTGGATGTGTTTACCAGGGGAGCCGCCAAGGAACTCGCCCCCACGATCCGGGTAAATGCGGTAGCCCCCGGCGTGATCGAAACTCCCTTCCATGAGAAGGTTTCCAATCCGCAGATGCTCCAGTCCTGGAGAGAGAATACACCCTTGAAAAAGAATGGGCAGGCTTGCCATATCGCTTCGGCCATCAAGTTTTTAATCGACAACGATTTTATCACAGGTGAAACTATCGACGTGAACGGCGGACTCTACATGCGGTAGTAACCAACACCCTCCTTGACCCCTACAATGGAAGGTGTATCATAGTACCAGGAGGTGCACCGCATGATAGAGAAAATCCATTGGCTAGGGCACGATACCTTCAAGATCGAAGGGGAGCTTTTGATCTTTACAGATCCGTACCAGCTCAAACGGAAGGACTCAGCCGACCTCGTCCTCATTACCCATGAGCATTTCGACCATTGCTCTACAGAGGATGTGCGGAAACTGATTGCACCGAAAACGATTGTGGTAGCACCGGCGGATTGTGTGTCGAAACTAGGGGGGAAGGTGAAAACGGTCAAAGTGGGGGACTCCTTTTCGGTAGGAAGGGTGAAGATCGAAGCTGTCCCCGCCTACAACGTGAACAAACAGTTCCATCCAAAGAAGAACGGGTGGGTGGGGTACGTGATCACCACGGAGGGAGCGCGCGTCTACCTGGCAGGGGATACTGACCGGATTCCCGAGATGAAGAATCTGGGCAACATCGATATCGCCCTGCTTCCCGTTTCAGGCACCTATGTGATGACCGCCCGGGAGGCGGCAGAAGCTGCCCTTCAAGATATTAAACCTACTATCGCAGTACCCATGCACTATGGATCCGTAGTGGGGGGGCCTCAGGATGCGGAGGAGTTCCGGAAGCTCCTCGAAGGAAAAATTCAGGTGGTGATCAAGCCACTGGAATGATCCGCTCTATACCCTGTGCTCTAACATTCGAGCACAGGGGAATAGACTATAAATCCAAACAACAAATCCAACCAAAAATTCGTTGACAGTCTGGACTGATTCATAATATAATCATTTTATGAAATTGTGTTTTGCTATACGAAACATTATGAGGTGACATGCATGGCAAAAATGAAAGACAAACGGTACGTGTACAGAATAGCGGATCTTCCCATTACGATGCTCACAGAAGCTTCCAAAACGCGATTCATCCTCGGGGACAACCTCTTGGTGAGTTTCATAGAAAACCCCCCGGGAACAGAGTTCCCCCTTCACCGGCATGAATCGGAACAGATCCTCATCATCCTCGAGGGTTCGGAGGAACATGTGATCGATGGCAAAACCTACCATGTAGAGGCAGGGGATGTAGTCGTGCATCCGGCCAACGTCGAGCATGGAGGTTTTACGAAAACAGGATTCAAAGGAATCGATATTTTCGCCCCTCCACGGGATAGCCATGTGGAACTGATGAGAAAACAAGGACTGTTGGAGGAAGAGTGATGTCAGCAGATAGCGTGTTGGAGATCCGATATGGGATTCATCCGGAACATGGGAAAGCTCTCAATACAGAGGGACTGAGGCGGGAGTTTCTTGTCCAGGATCTATTTGTTCCGGACAAACTGAAATGGGTCTATTCCCACATCGATCGAATCATTGTGGGTGGGGCGGTTCCCCTTTCCGAGATTCGGATAGAGGCGGACAAGAAAACCCTCGGTTCCGAGTACCTGTTGGAACGACGGGAGATGGGGATGCTGAACCTTGGGGAATCGGGAGAAGTGACGGTGGATGGTAGCGCCTACCTGTTAGACCATCTCGATGCTTTGTATGTGGGCAAGGGTAGTAAAGATATCGGCTTGAAGAGCATGGATACGAAGAAACCTGCGAAGTTCTACTTTCTCAGTGGCATGGCTCACGCTGCCTTTCCTACCCGGAGGGTCACACTCCAGGAGGCAAAGAAAGTACCCCTGGGATCGGTGGAGGAGTCCAACAAACGCACGATCTACCAGATTCTCCATCCCGATGTGGTGCCCACCTGCAATCTTGTGATGGGGTTCACTAGGCTGGAACCGGGATCTGTCTGGAACACGATGCCTACCCATACCCATGAACGCAGGATGGAAGTGTACCTGTACTTCGATATGGCACCGGATGCGGTAGTGTTTCATCTCATGGGGGCTCCTACTGAAACCCGGCATCTGGTGGTGCGGAACGAGGAAGCAGTGATTTCTCCCAGTTGGTCGATTCACTCGGGGGTAGGAACCCGCAACTATTCCTTCGTGTGGGGGATGGTTGGAGAGAACCAGACCTTTACCGACATGGATGCGGTTCCCATGTCGATACTTCGGTGAATGGATGAGGTTCGGCTATGGTACTGGATGATTTCAAACTGAATGGGAAAGTAGCCATCGTCACGGGGTGTAATACGGGGTTGGGGCAGGCTATCGCGATCGGACTGGCAGAAGCGGGGACAGAGATCGCGGGAGTAGCCCGGAGGGATGCAACGGAAACCCAGGAGGCGATTCAGGCTCTTGGCCGGAGGTTTCACCTGATCAAGATCGACCTATTGGAGCCCGATGCTCCCAAAAGGATCTCCCAGGCGACTGTCGATGCCTTCGGACGAATCGATATTCTAGTGAATAACGCGGGAATCATTCGCCGGAACGATGCATTGGAATATACAGAGGAAGACTGGGATGAGGTGATGAACACCAACCTGAAAGCCCTGTTCTTCCTTTCCCAGGCGGTGGCTAGGCAGTTTCTCAAACAGGGCACAGGAGGCAAGATCATCAACATCGCCTCGATGCTTTCCTTCCAAGGGGGAATCCGCATCGCCGCGTATACAGCCAGCAAGAGCGGGGTACTGGGAATTACCCGTCTTCTGGCAAACGAGTGGGCCCAATACGGAATCAACGTGAACGCCATCGCTCCAGGGTACATGGAAACGAACAATACCCTAGCTCTCCGGCAGGATGCGAAGCGGAACGCAGAGATTCTATCCCGGATTCCAGCCGGCCGGTGGGGGAAACCGGAGGACTTGAAGGGAGCGGCCGTGTTCCTCGCCTCGGCTGCTTCCAACTATATGCATGGGTATGCCATCGCAGTGGACGGGGGGTGGCTTGCTCGATAAGTCACTCCTCCGTCTGTAGGTGCCTCCGTAGGAGGGAACCTCGAGTTCCACTGCGAAACTTATAGATCAAGGAGGCAGAGAATGAAACGCACAGGGTTACTCGTATGGGTACTGCTCCTGGTGTGCAGTTTGACGCTGTACGCTGCAGGGGCGAAGGAACAATCCGCAAAACCGATCCAGATGAAATTCGGTCATTACGCGGCGGATGGGCATCCGGGGGACCGGGCAGCGAAGATGTTTGCAGAGGCAGTGGAAAAACGAACCAATGGAATCATCAAAATCGCCGTATACCCCAATAACCAGCTAGGGGATCCACCCCAGATGCTGGAGCAGAATATCCTGGGCGCCATCGATATGAGCCTTCCCACCCAGGGTGCCTTGGACAAGTACACGAAAAAGTTCGCCACCGTCATGCTGCCCTTCGTATTCCGGGATTATGCCCACGCGTACAAAGTGCTGGACGGCGAGTTCAAGGACTGGGCTGCCCCGGAGTTGGATAAGCAGGGGCTGGTGTTTCTTTCCAACTGGGAGTGGGGTTTCCGGAACCTGACCAACAACGTGCGTCCCATCAATAGCCCCGAGGACGTGAAAGGGTTGAAGATTCGTACTCCGCCGGAAGTCCAACTGCAAGCAGCCATGGAAGCTTTGGGTGCGGTGGTAACGAAGATCTCCTTTGCCGAGATGTACATGGCTCTCAAACAGAACGTGGTCGATGGGCAGGAAAACCCGCTGGCAGTAATCTATTCCAACAAGATCTACGAGGTGCAGAAGTACCTTGCCTTAACCCGGCACGTGTATAACTCGATGGTTCATGTGATGAGCAAAAAGACCTGGGAAAAACTCACTCCCGAACAGCGGAAGATCGTGAGTGAGGAAAGCAAGAAGGCGGGAGACTTCATGAGGAAAACCCTCCAGGAAGAGGAAACAGGACTCATCGAAAAACTCAAAACTTTGGGTATGGTGGTAACTACTCCGAACCTTGCTCCCTTCAAAGCGGCCATGCAGCCGGCCTACGACAAGATCGCTCAGTACGCGGGGCGAGAGTACGTAGATGCCTTTCTGAAAATGGTGGAGAAAAACTAGTTCAAGCGGGAGGGCAGGATGGTAACCTTTGGAATCTTCGCAGTGATGGTAGCTCTCATGCTGGTCGGTGTGCCTGTCGCGGTGGCGATGGGGATTACGGCAGTGGGTACTTTCATCCTCCTGGGAGAGGGAAGTATCCTTGCGATGATCGCGCAGCGTATGTACTACGCAACCACTGGCTTTACCCTCCTGGCCATCCCATTCTTCATCCTGGCGGGAAACCTGATGAATACCGGTGGCATTACCAACCGAATTTTCCGGTTTGCCAATTCCCTCATCGGTCACGTGAAAGGAGGATTGGGGCATGTAAATATCCTCGCGAGCCTTATCTTCTCTGGAATGTCCGGCTCGGCTGTGGCCGATGCGGCAGGGCTCGGGTTGATCGAGATCAAAGCGATGGACGATGCGGGGTACGACCGAAAGTTTTCCGCTGCCATCACTGCCGCTTCCTCCACCATCGGTCCGGTGGTACCCCCCAGTATCCCCTTTGTGATTTACGGTAGTATTACAAACACCTCGGTGGGAAAACTCTTCCTGGCAGGCTTCATTCCGGGGGTGCTGATGGCGGTATCCATGATGGTAGCCGTGTCGATCATCGCCAGAATCCGAAACTACCCCAAAGGAAACCGGGCATCCTTGAAGGAAATCTGGGAAAGCTTTTCGGGAGCCGTACTACCCCTTTTGACGCCGGTGATTATCATTGGGGGAATCCTCTTTGGATTGTTCACCCCCACCGAGGCTGCCGTGGTAGCCTGTGTATATGCCCTTTTCCTGGGGCTCGTGGTGTATCGGGAAATACGGGTTAGGGATTTGCCCCGGATTCTCTGGGAAACGGCCCTTCAAACCGTACGAGTTCTATTTATCATTTCGGCGGCCGGATTCTTTGGCTGGCTCCTGATCCATCAGCGGATTCCCGACGCCGTCATTGTCGGACTCACCTCTTTCAGTGCCAGCCCAGAGGTGCTTCTCCTCCTCGTTATGGGGATTCTATTGGTTCTTGGGTGTTTTATGGAGGGAATCGCAGTTCTGGTAATCACCATACCCATTTTCATGCCCCTCATTACACGGTACAACATCGATCCGGTTCAGTTTGGGGTAGTGATGATCCTCTGTTCCATGATCGGTCTGGTGACTCCTCCGGTGGGGATGAGTCTCTACGCGGTGGCAAGCATCAGTGAAGTGGACATCTGGACCCTGAGCAAGGAACTATTGCCCTACATTGTCGGGATACTGATCGTAACCCTCATCATTGCCTTCTTCCCAGAATTGGCACTGTTCCTCCCCAATTTGATCAGCTAGGAGGTCTGTATGGAAAGGACGCAACTAAGTACGGAACAGAAACAAGGTTCTCTCATCGCTCGTATCGATCGTGCGACGGGGAAGGCGCTGCGGGGGATCAGCGTGCTCTGTCTGGGATTCCTGTTTTTCCTTCTGCTGGGGAATGTGTTCTTCCGGTTCGTGCCGATATTTTCCTTCGGTTGGTTCGACGAGATCGTGGAGATGGTGTTTGCCTACTTCGTGTTCTTCGGTTCGGCCGCGCTTTGGAGAGAACGGCAGCATTTCCGGGTCTGCCTTTTCCCCGATACACTGCAAGGGAGATGGAAGCGGATTCTGGACTTGTGCATCGAGGGATGCAGCGTTCTATTCTTCCTGGTGCTTTTCATCTACAGTACGGAACTGACCCTCCGTGCAACGGATCAGACCCCCATCTTCAAGATGTCCAAACGGATCCTCTACCTCTGCATGCCGATATCCAGTTTCATCATGCTCATCTATTCCTCTGTATCCTTAGTTTCTACCTGGCGTGGAAAGCCTGATGATCAGGAAGGATGCCTGGAGGAGACTCTATAGTCGGTGGCCTTCAATCAGATCAGAGAGCGCTGGTTAAATCTGTAGCCTGTTTGACAAAACTGCTTTTACGTCGTATAATAGAACCAGTATTTCATAGAATGAAACTATCTCCGGGACATTGATGTAGGGATGGAACGCAGTATTGGTACAACTTCTAACAAGCAGAAGGCAGGCATCGCGAAGCCCTCGGTGGTACGATCGGTTAGCCGTACGATCGATCTACTGGAGGAACTTGCCAATAACCCCCGAGGGATCACCTTGATCGAGCTGAGCCGAAAAACAGGGCTCCACAAAAGCACCGTGTTCCGACTGCTTTCCGTACTGGCAGAGCGGGGGTATGTGCAGAAAACCCAGGAAGGGCAGGGGTATACGTTGGGACTCCATCTGGTGGAACTGGCCAATTCCTTTCTGAACAGCCTCGATCTGAAGATCGAAGCCCGTCCCTGCATGTACGAACTTACCGAAGCGACCCGGCATACCGTGTTTCTCGCCCTCCGGCAAGGCTTGGAGGTTGTTTACATCGACAAAACGGAAACCTTTACCAGCCTACGGCGCTACTCCATCATCGGTACCCGTGTGCCCATCCACTGCACCTCCCTAGGTAAAGCTCTTCTATTGGATTATTCGGATGGGGAGCTATGGGAACTGTTGAAAGACTATTCTTTCGAAAAAAAGACCCCCCATACGATTACGAGCGTAGAAGCACTTATCGAGAACCTCCGCCTTGCTCGGGAACGAGGCTATACCATCGACGATCGGGAGCATGAACTGACTGTTCGGTGTGTGGGGGCTCCCATTCGAGATTACTCGAAAAGGATCATCGCGGCCATCAGCGTCTCGGGCGTGGCAGACTCGTTTTCTCCCGAGAAGATACAGGAGTTTGGAGAAAAGGTTCGGCAAACAGCCGCAGAGATATCCCGGCGCATGGGATACTCGGGCGGAATCTATAGACGGAAGGAGTAACGACCTATGGAAAAACTCACCATAAAACCGAAGAGCGCCTGCCGCTGGGATGCGGCGGCTCTGGGTGAAATCATGATCAGGTTGGATCCAGGGGATGTACGGATCAAGACAGCCCGGATGTTCCGGGTCTGGGAAGGGGGAGGCGAGTACAACGTTATTCGGGGCCTGAAGAAGTGCTTCGGTATGGACACAACGGTGGTAACCGCCATTCCCGAAAACGATGTGGGATACCTTCTACAGGACCTCATGATGCAGGGTGGGGTAGACCTTTCCCATGTAAAGTGGGTCCCCTTCGACGGGATCGGTCGCAACACCCGGGTAGGTTTGAACTTCACCGAGAGAGGGTTCGGAGTGCGGGGCGCGCTAGGGGTCTCCGATCGGGCGAACTCTGCCGCTTCCCAGATGAAGGTGGGGGATGTGGACTGGAACAAGCTCTTCAAGGAGGAGGGTGTACGGTGGTTCCACTGCGGGGGAATCTTCGCGGCCCTCTCCGCCACCACCCCGGAACTGGTGATCGAGGCGATGCAGGCGGCAAAGGCAAATGGAACGGTCACCAGCTACGATCTCAACTACCGGGCCTCTCTCTGGAAAGCCAACGGAGGGCAGAAACGGGCCGTAGAGGTGAACCGCGAGATCGCCAAGTACGTGGATGTGATGATCGGAAACGAGGAAGACTTCACGGCCGCGCTCGGATTCGAGGTGGAAGGCCTTTCCAAGGACATCCGGGGAATCAACGTGGAGAACTTCAAGAAGATGATCGCAGAGGTGGTCAAGACCTTCCCCAACTTCAAGGCAGTGGCTACCACTCTCCGGGAGGTGAAATCTGCAACCTTCAACGATTGGAGTGCGGTGCTGTACTATGAGGGGAACTTCTACCAGGCCCGGGAATACAAGGATCTGGAGATCTACGACCGAGTAGGGGGTGGAGACAGTTTCGCTTCGGGGTTGATCTACGGGTTCCTCACGGGGAAGGATCCCCAGCAGTGTGTGGAGTACGGGGCAGCCCACGGCGCGTTGGCGATGACGACTCCAGGGGATACCACGATGGCTTCCCTGAAGGAAGTGGAAAAATTGGTTGCCGGGGGTAGCGCCCGGGTCGAACGGTGATCTAGTACAAGGGAGGATCGTATGTCGGACATTTTGACTCAAATTGGCAATATCGGAGTGGTTCCGGTAATCAAGATAGACGATGCGAAGGATGCGGTGCCTCTGGCAAAGGCCTTGCTGGCAGGGGATTTACCGGTGGCGGAAGTCACCTTCCGCACTTCCGCTGCAGAGGAATCCATCCGGCGCATCACGAAGGAAGTCCCTGGAATGCTGGTGGGGGCAGGAACGGTGTTGACGGTGGAACAGGTAAAGAAGGCTACCGCTGCGGGAGCCAAGTTTATTGTTTCCCCTGGTTTCAACCCCAAGGTGGTGGAGTACTGCGTGAAGGAAAACATCCCCGTCACGCCGGGTATCAACAATCCTACGGGAATCGAGCAGGCGTTGGAGTTTGGTTTAAAGGTACTGAAGTTCTTCCCGGCAGAGAACTCAGGGGGTCTGGCCATGCTAAAGGCGATGGCAGCTCCCTACACGGAAGTTTCCTTCATCCCAACGGGCGGCATCAACCAGTCTAACGTTACCTCTTACCTTTCCTGGAACAAGATCTGGGCGGTAGGAGGGTCCTGGATGGTACCCAGCGATGCCATTTCTGCCGGAAAATTCGAAGAGATCACCCGCCTGGCTTCGGAAGCCATAGCCCTGGTGCACGGGTTCGAACTTCTCCATGTGGGGATCAATACGGAGAACGAGGAAGAGGCTAAGAAAGTGGCGGAACTCCTCTCGAAGTTCTTTAAGTTGCCCATTAAAGAAGGCAATTCGAGTATCTTTACCGGGAAGCCCTTCGAAATCATGAAAAAGCCCTACTTGGGAGCTCATGGGCACATTGGGATCGCTGCCAACAGTGTGGAACGAGCGGTGGCTTACTTCGCCTCCAAGGGAATCGGGATCAAGGCTGATACGGCGAAGGTCGAGGGCGGAGTGATGAAGGTCGTGTACCTCGACCTGGAGATTGCTGGCTTCGCCTTCCATATTTCTAGGAAATAGCATGGCATGATTTACTTCCTCACGATTCTCAACAGACTTCTCTTTGTCGTGATCCTCATGGGTTCGGGGGTACTGGCCAAAAAGCTCCAGCTCATAACGGAACAGGGGGAGCGAGACTTGAGCCGCGTGATGGTGGATCTCGTGTGGCCCGCTCTGATTTTTTCCTCCATTACCCGAACCTTGAAACCTTCCGATGTGCTGGAAAACCTTTCCCTCCCTTTTCTCTGTGTCTTGATCCATCTCATCGGCTGGCTTCTTGGGTTGGGTGCCGCGCGGTTAGCCGGCTACCAGGGCGACCAGAAGAAGGTATTCCTCTTCCAGACTACGATGAACAACTTCCTTCTGATGGCCCTTCCCTTTGCCGAGTTCTTCTATCCGGGGAAGGGAACTGCCCTCCTCGCCGTGGCGAACCTCGGATCCATCCTGATGCTATGGACCATCGGAGCTTCCACCATTGCCGGGCCCTTGAGCCGGAGGGAACTGCTGGGGAATATCCTTTCCCCAGGGATGATCGCCACGGTACTGGCGATTCTCTTCGTTCTAACCGGATGGAACCGGTGGATCCCGCCCCTCGTTGCAGAGTCTACCGCCGTTCTCGGTCAACCGACCCTTTTCATGGGCCTCTTTGTAGCGGGGGCCCGAATCTATGAGTTGGGATTCCGAGCTCTGAAACTGGACCGTTGGAACTTGCTCTGCGGCTCTATCCGGATCCTTGTGGTGCCTCTCGTCGTGTTTCTCCTTTCCCTGGCCCTTCGGGGAATCTTTCCCTCGGAAACCCTCGTGATCTTCATGCTGGTGGGGATGACCCCTGCCAGCGTGAACTCGGTAACCATGGCATTCAAGTACGATGTGGACCCCAAACACGCGGCGGAAGGGGTGGTGTTTACCCATGTGTTTGGCCTTGCAACGATGACGGTATTCGTGCTACTTACCGTGCATTACCTGGTTCTATAATTACCGGGGGATGCCATGAATCAAAAAATCCTGGACCTCTTACAGTACCTCTACGGGCCGTCAGTGGGGAAAGAAACATACCACACCCTGGAGGCTCGCCTCGATCGATGGCGAAAGGAGGTCGCCGGAACGATGAAGAGCGAGGCGATCGGGGGGGATGCGGCTTTACGGGATGGAGAGTTCCCCTTGAGCGAGCGAGACTCCATCGTGATCACCTATGGGGATCAGTTCCAGAAACCTCCTGCGAAGCCTTTGGAACTCCTTCGGGAATTTTCCCGGATCTTTTTGGAAGGCACGGTAACGGGGATCCATATCCTCCCCTTCTTTCCCTTTTCCTCCGACGATGGATTCTCCGTAATAGATTACCGACAGGTCGTTCCTGCATGGGGAAGCTGGGAGGACATCCAGGCTCTCTCCCGATCCTTCCTGCTCATGGCAGATCTGGTACTGAACCATTGCTCGGTCCAGCACCCCTGGTTCCAGGGGTTTCTCCAAGGGAAGGATCCCTACACCCGGTACTTCCTTTCCCTTTCCCCCGATACGGATGTTTCGGGAGTGTTCAGGCCTCGCACCCATCCCCTGTTGACTCGATTTCCTACCCAACAGGGAGACCGCTGGGTATGGACCACCTTCAGTGCGGATCAGGTGGATTTGAACTATGGAGAACCGGAGGTTCTCCTGGAAATGATCGACATCCTTCTGTTCTACCTTCGGAGGGGAGTCAGGATTTTTAGGCTGGATGCCGTTGCCTACCTCTGGAAGGAACTGGGAACTCCCTGTATCCATCATCCCAAAACCCATGCCGTAGTGAAACTTCTCCGGGCTCTCCTAGACGAGGTTGCCCCCGGTACCCTCCTGATCACGGAGACCAACGTGCCCCACTGGGAGAACATCTCCTACTTCGGGGAAGGGGACGAGGCTCATTTGGTCTACCAGTTTGCCTTGCCCCCCCTTCTTCTGGATGCCTTCCTCCGGGCCGATTCGCGCCACCTCCAGGAATGGTTCCCTACCGCCAAAGCTCCGGCGGAGGGGTCGAGCTTCTTCAACTTTACCGCCTCTCATGATGGAATCGGGTTGCTCCCTGCGGAGGGAATCCTGTCGGAAGATGAACTGGCTGGAATGATCCGGGCCGTGGAAGAGCGGGGAGGCTACGTATCGTATAAAGCCACCCCGAAGGGAGAGGTGCCTTACGAACTCAACATCAACTACTTTAGCGGGATCGCGGAAACTACCCTGAGTGAAGAACTCCGGGTCAGGAAGTTCCTTGCCTCCCAGGCGATCCTCTTGGCATTGCCGGGGGTGCCTGGGATCTACATCCATAGCCTGATCGGTTCGGAGAACGACCGCAGGGCGGTGGAGGAAAGCGGGATCAAGCGGAGGATCAATCGGGCAAAGCTCTCCTACGATCGGGTACAGGACGAACTTTCCACCCCCGGAACGATCCGGGAACGGATTTTTTCCGGTTTCGAAGAACTTCTCCGGGCCCGAGTACAAGAACTGGCCTTCCATCCTCTGGCGGAAGCCCGGGTGCTTCCCACCCCTAAGGAAGTATTCGCGTTACTACGGGTCCGAAGGACGCAGGAGTGGGAGAAACGGGGAGTTCTCTGTATCACGAACCTGTACCATAAACCTGCCGAAGCCAGTTTCAGCGCCGCGGATTTACGGATGGGGGACGAACGATACTTTACCGACCTCATCACGGGGGACGTGTTCTATCCAACCTGGGAAACCAACGCTCGATTCTCCCTGGAATTGGAGCCTTTCGAAGTGCTGTGGCTGTCGTATGAAAGGAGAGAAACCGGCTCGTTGATGCGTGAGGCGTACAGTTCCGAGGCAAATACGTGAAAATAGTTGCCCCCAAGCACCTACACCCTTTAGTTAGTGCTTACCCAACAGTTCCCTTGCCTTCATGATCAGGCTTGAAAGAGTCAGGTTTTCGTAGGTAACCCGGGTGCGAAGATCCCGCAGGGAAACGATCCCTCGACTCTTCTCCTCAGAGCCGAGGAACACCCCGAGGGGAATCTTTTTCTTTTCCGCAAAGGAGAACTGGCTCGACAGTTTCCGTTGTTCGGGGAACACCTCCGTGGCAAACCCCGCCTTTCGAAGTGCCTGGGCGAGGGAAAGATATTCTTTGAACAATGGTTCTTCCAGGGAAAAGACAAGGATTTCAGTGACCCCCGTTCGTTCCGGTTTCTTCCCCAGTTCTTCCAGAGCGGCGAGAAGACGGTCCAGACCGATGGAGGACCCCACCCCCGGAAGCCGTTCCTTCGTGTAGAGAGAGGCGAGATCGTTGTACCTTCCTCCGGAACAGACCGAACCGATTCCCGGTAGATCCAGAAGAAAGGTTTCGTACACGATCCCCGTGTAGTAATCCAGCCCACGGGTGATGGAGGGATCCAACAGGTAGGAGCCTTCTATCCCGAGATCCACCATCCACTGGTAGATTTGCTGTAGCCGTTCCGTATCCTCTGCGGGCCCTCCCGCAAGGTGGGTGATCTTCTCGAGGGTGGAAAGAAAATCGGATTCCGGTTTCCCAAACTGGAGGATCTCATCTGCTGCGGCTCCTCCTGCCAGGCTCACTAGCTGCTCCCGTACGGCCTCTTCGCCGATCTTTTTTATCTTGTCCACCGTTCGTAGTACTTCCACCGCTTTCTCCTCTATCCCCAACCTTTGTAACGCGCGGTTGAAGATTCCCCGGTGGGAGAGGTGGATCCGTAGCCGGTCGATTCCCAGGGCATGAAAACTTTCCCGCATCAGGAGGAGAATCTCGAAATCGGCGGCAGGGCTATCCACCCCCACGATATCGAAATCGCATTGGGTAAACTCCCTGAATCGACCCCGCTGGGTATTTTCCCCCCGGAAAACCTTGGCGATGTGGTAGCGCTTGAAGGGTAGGTACAGCTCCTGCACGTGTGCCGCCATGAATCGGGCAAAGGGTACGGTAAGGTCGAAACGCATGGCCACATCTCGGCCACCGTTGTCCTGGAACCGGTACAGTTGCTTGTCCGTCTCTCCTCCACCTTTTCCCAAAAGGACTTCCGTGTATTCCAGTACAGGAGTGTCGATGGGTACAAAGCCGAAACGCTCGAAGGTGTCCTCTAGGATCCCCTGGACCCGTTTTCGTTCCAGTTCCGTATCGGGTAAAAAGTCCCGAAACCCTTTCAGGACCCGTGGTTCTATCAGTTCTCCCATAGTGGGGGTATTATGCCCACCCGTGAGCCTTTATGCAAGGGAAAGGTTGAACTGGCCGATCCCGATGTACGTCCATAGCCCCTCGTGATCCTGCTTCAACCATGGGGTATCCTAAAAGGGGCGGGAGGGTTATGCAATTTTTCCCCGTGGACATACCGATACACATATCCCGCAGATGCTGATGTCTTTCTGGATTCGTTCGGCAGATATTTCTCGGCAGTATTTCATGCAGCGGAAGGGATCGAAGAACTCATTCCGGTCCCTATAGATAGACCAGGCCATTCCGTTCGCCGCATGCACAGGGCAGTGTGTTACGCAAACTGTACAGGAGCCGCAAAGACTTTCATCTATAGGCTGCCCCATATCTGCTAGGGGGCTGCTCATGAGAATACTGGATAGCCGTACTCTGGGTCCGAAGCGGTGTGTTACCAGAAGATCTGTTTTCCCGATCCAGCCGATTCCCGCCCGTGTCGCAACCATCTTGTGAGACAACACATACCGAAGGGTGCGGTGATATTCTGCATCTAATTTCATATCGCTATCATTCACTGTCGAAGGGATGGCTATGGCTTCGATACCAGCTTCCAGCAAACGGGAAACGATCTGTGCAGTTTTCCGATTCAACTCGTCGTTGACGCTGTGATACAGATGGAAATATTGGATAGTGGGGCCTGAAACTATTTGATCGATAATGGCATCGTCCAATTTTCTTGCCAGGGAAATCCCATAGGGATAGTTGTGCCATCTAGAAGGGAGCAAACCATGCAAATCTGCGAATCCGACAATATATTGGTTTTCCGGACACAGTTGCTTGATAGATTCCAGTAATATAGCGTTTTGCATGTTCTAAAGCCTGTGCATTCGATTCTCGGCGAAAGGTAGCGACTTGTCAACTGGCTGTTCGCTGAAGCTTTGATCTGTGGAAATCCAGGGCATTCAGGGCAAACCGGGCATAGGCGGCAGTCGGACCTCCGCCTATTTCAATGGCTACACAATGGTTTCATAAAGGGCCATTTATCTGTCGGACGAAAGGTACGGATTGAACGTTATGATGTCGTCATAGAATCCATTCGTCCTTTTCCGATTGATTCATGCTCTTCCAGCTATCAAACCTGCTATCACTTTTTTCATGTTTCTGGCAACTGTTTTCGGCGCTTTCTTGCCGGGCAATCCAGGAAGCGAAGGTATCATTTGGGAAACCGTCTGCTTTGAGTTCTTCGCTCAGGTACCTGTTCCGAAGGTCACCTCCGATAATATATATCCTTTTCCCCATGCCGGCACCTCCACTTACTTCTTACATCTATCGTACAGCTCCGCTGTGGATGCTACCGGCCGCAACCTGCCGTGAACCAAACAATCTTGCCTCTATCCTCGTGGCTGGAGAAAAAAATGGGTCAGGACGGCATCGATTCCGTTGCATTCGACCTGTTATCCTTCAGGCGCAGGAGGGTTCTTGCCCATAACCTTTTTATAGTTCTTTAGCATCTTTCCGAATGCTCTGTCTTTTTTCCGCCGTTCCACCAGACTGGATTCGAAATGCGCTTCTTCCCTCCTGAGTTTAAGGTAATTGCGGTAGGAGCCTTCGTCTATCCCACCCTTTTTCAACGCCTTCAGGACGGCGCAGCCTGTTTCACTCGTATGGGAGCAATCTCTGAATCTGCAGTCCCTTGCAAGACGGGCGATCCGATCGAAAGTTGCCTCGATGCCTTCTCCCGAATCCGCGATACCCACTTCCCGCATCCCCGGATTGTCGATGAGGATCCCCCCGCTAGGTAATACTACCAGTGCCCGGTGACTCGTCACGTGCCGACCTTTGTGTGTCCTCTCGCTTATGGAATCGGTCTTCATGAGGGTTGTCCCGGAAAGAGCATTCAACAGGGTCGACTTCCCCACCCCGGAGGAGCCCAGCAGGCAGTAGGTTTTTCCCCTCTCTATCCTGGTTCGTAGGGAGTCCATCCCTTGCTGGGTAACGTTACTGAGGGATAGGAGGGGGATATCGCCGATCCTGTGCCGGATTCTCTCCATCAACGCGGAGAGTTCACGGGAATCGATCAGATCGATCTTACTCAGGACCACGATGGGATGCACCCGGGAGGCATTGCAGATGGTGAGGTACCGTTCCAGCCTGTTCAGGTTGAAGTCCCTGTCAGCGGCCTGGATCAGGAAAGCGTAATCGATATTGGCGGCAATGACTTGGGTTTCTCCAGAATTCCCGACGGTATTCCTCCTGAGAATGGAGAATCTCGGAAAGATCCGGTGGATAACGGCAAGCCCGCCCTCGTACACGGCGAAAGCCACCCAGTCTCCCACGGTAGGAAAATCCTCTCGGCTTTCGGCGGTGTAACGAAGGTTTCCGGTTATTTCCGCTTCATACTCGGCGCGGGCTGTCCGTACGAGGTACTGTTCCCTGTGTTCCTCCACAACCCTAGCGGATTCGAATCCGTCCAGGCTGTTCTCTTCCCACCAGCGCTTTAGAGTGTCGTTGTAGCCCAAATCTTCCAGGTTCATTCTAGTAACGCTATGGGTTTCTCGATAGTAGCCACTTCAACGCGATGGAAACGAGAGTCGTGTCTGGCCTGAAATAGGTGAGGGAACTCAAGGACACCCCTAACGGTTTATAGAGGAGGTCAAAACCGATGATCGTGGTGGAGTACCCGTCGATCGCTCCCGCTGCGGAAGGATAATCGTACGACATGGCACTCCTCTGCTCCATCCAGTAGGTACCCGCCGTGTAGGTGTATAACCCGAAGGGGGAAAAGATGAACTGGCCGATCCCGATGTTCGCCTGTAGCCCCCCCGTGATTCTACCCGTGGCAGTGGTGGTGGAGACCGTAGTGGGGTCGGTGATGAAAGTTGAAGGAGGGGCAATTTGCGGCACCTCCACCGTCATCGAGGTGAGCCCCAGGTCGCCCCCGGCCCCCCCCAGTAAAAAGAGGGAGGCGTATTTTGTAACATCGATCTGGTAGGCAAGGCTAAACTGGTAAGGGATCTGCATCACCAAGAGGTCGTACTTGTTGCCGAAGAGGAAGCTGGCTCCGAAGTTCCCGCTTAAGGCAAACTTGTCGGTGAGGCAGTACTGCCAGTTGCCATAGATCATGGCTCCATACAACTGGAAGGAGGTATCCATCAGTTTCGAACTCACGTAGATGAAGTTCCCTCCCACCGTCTGATCGGTAGCACCCTTCTCGAACACGGGGTACCCCACGGGCGGAGGCGCGATCACGAAGGAAAGGGTGTCTTCCGTGGCAAAGCCAGGTATGGCGAAAACCAACAAACCCACTACGCACAAGGTAAACATTTTTCTTTTCATTTTTTTCTCCATAGGTAGTATCATAATGATAGAAACATACTATGGGAATAGGATTTTTATATGCGGAGCGGTTCTGCATGTAAATGGCGGGATCTACATGGCATAGCTATTCTTCATTGCATGAGGAATCCACCGCAAGAAATGTTCGGCTTTTTTTCGCCTCCGCTTTCAGTGAGGCAATGCGTTCGCTGATACTATCTATCGAAAACAAGTTCTGCTCCTCTGATTTATCCTGCTTTATGCACACCGCGCATGCGGTTACGGTGAGCAACGGGAATCGCTTCCATCGGCCGTTTCGATCTTTCGCCACGATAGATCCTCGATCACGATCCTTTTTCGGATAGAAGGCCTTCACATCTTCGGCGAATTTATCGATCAAGAATCGCACTTTTGAAAGATGTTCGTCGATTTGCCTTGGGTGGTGGCAGGATACACCCATGAAAAAGTCATCCCCCCCAATGTGTCCCACAAACCACCGGTTTAGAATGGCTCCTTCCCGAAGAAGGTCGGCGAAGAGCAGTATCACTCGATCCCCCTGTCTGAATCCGTAGGTGTCATTGAAGGGCTTAAAATTGTTGAAGTCGAAGTAAACAAGGAGGGTGGAACCATTGGAAGTGTTCAAGACTTCCATCAGGTACTCGGAAATCACCGTGTTGCCAGGAAGCCTGGACAAGGGGTTTTGGTCCCTAGCTTCGTTTAGCTGCTTTTCATTGAATATCTGGATGAGGGTTCTGGAATTCAGTACCCCTAGGTATTTTCCATTCTCCGTAAGGAGAATCGCGTCTACATCCTTGGCCATGGTGTAGAGTTCGAGAATTTTTTCTATCCGAGTGTAAATCTCTACGATAGGCACACGAGTGAGGAAATCCAGGTTTTGACTTTTGAAGGAGGTGTTCTGGAGCAATGAGATCCCCACAGGGGAAAAAATATAGGCTCGAAGGTCCTTTTCCCGAAGAATGCCCAGGGGCTCTGACACTTCGTTTACCATCGGGATGAAGGAGAGATTCGTGTCCTTGCGAAGGATATCCAGGGTAGAAAGTACAGGTTGTTCGATACTTACAGCCTCGATTTTCTCCATATGCTGATAAATCAAATCTTTCGTGTTGGGGCGGTACCTTCTATTTTTTTGAATGAGGTTTTCTATAAGAGAATATTTAACCATCAGATCTTCTACCTTTTGGGTAGGTCGCTGGATTAGGTAGCCCTGCACGAGATCGCAGCCTATATCTCGGCAGGCATAGAATTCTTCCTCCGTTTCTACCCCCTCGGCTATGACAAGAATTCCCATCACGTGAGCCATGTTGACTAAATGAGTGACAAAGAGCTTCTTTTTTGCGTCTGTTTGGAGGGTATCAATAAAAAAACGGTCCAATTTTACAATATCCGGTTCCGCCTGATAGAGTAATTGGAGGCCCGAGTATCCAGAGCCGAAATCATCGATGGCAATTCGAAACTGTTGTTTTTTATAAGCCTCCAAAATTTCTATGGGTTCGTCGTAACAATCCAGTATGTGACGTTCCGATAGCTCAAAACAAAGGCCCGTAGGAGAAAGCCCCTTCTCGTAACATAGCTTAATAGTGTTTCCCGGTGAGTAATCCGGCATGGTGAGGACCCGATTGTCCAAATTATAGAAGAGTTTCGCGCTTGCGAAAAAGCCTGTTTGCAAGAATTTGTCCATGGCCATGGACCTTAAGGCTAGATCCACCCCGTAGAGTTGTTGATCGGAAAAGGCGCTGTCGAATACATGCTGGATGGAAGTGAACCCTACACGTTCCCAGTTCCGCAACAAAGCTTCAAAACCGTACGCCATTCCGGTGTGGGCATTCACGATCGGCTGAAAGGCAAAATCCAATTGTTGCAGGATCTTCCACCATTTTAAGTCCAGTTTAGGATCCATAAGTGTAGTTACTATCACATTTCAAGGAATCTATTATTTCGTTAAAAAGAAGTAAGGGTATTGTTAATTTTTTACTATCTTTCTTGACTCTATTGACAGGTGCGGAAGACCAAAGTATGCTCATCCCCCAAGGAGGAATTCGTATGAAAAAACTAAGGTTTATTATGATAGGGTTGCTCATACTCGGGATCGCGGGCTTAGGGTTTGCGGCAGGAGGTAAGGAGGCAAAGTCTCCCGCAGTGGATAAGGTGTACACCTTGCGGCTGGCAACTGTGGTAGCCCCCCCGCACCCCTGGATCGAGATGGCGGAGTTCTTTGCCAGGGAGACTGAGGGAAAAACCGGTGGAAAGGTGAAAGTGAATATCCACCATAGCGCCACCCTGGGGAATGATGCTACCATTTTAGATGAACTGCGGGTGGGAACCATCGATTTTGTTATCGGTGGAACCCAGAATGCGGCCCAGTTCGTTCCCGAATACCAGGTGTTTGGGTTGAGTTACCTGTTCAACAGTCAGGAACATTTCGAGAAAGCCATTACCTATGGCGGGAAAGTGTTCAACCGGTATGCCCAGCTCCATGAGGAAAAGAAATTGAATATGAAGCTCCTTGCCCTGGCAGGAGGAGGTACCCGGAACGCTTCCAGCAACCTCAAACATTTTATCACTCCAGAGGATCTGAAAGGGATCAAAATGCGGCTTCCCGGTTCCCCCATCGAAGCGAAACTTTGGTCAGCCTTGGGAGCATTGCCCACCTCCTTACCCTGGAACGAGATCTACTCCGCGGTTCAAACGGGGGTGGTGAACGCCTTTGAAAGTACCATCAGCGGTTACTATGGAAGCAAACTGTACGAAGTGGCTCCCTTCATGAGCCGAACAGAGCACCTTTATATGCTAACGCATTTCACCATGAGTCAGGTTTCCTTCGGCAAACTTCCGGATGCGTATCGAAAAATCATAGAAGAAGTAGCTCCCAAAGCGGCTTTGTTGGGGACCGAAAAGGGAAAAGAGTTCGATGAAAAACTGTTGAAAGAAATGCAAACTAAGTTTGGAATCAAAGTCGCGGCGGTGCAGAAGCCGGCTTTTGTGCAAAAGGTTGCGCCCCTCCACGATGAACTGGCCGCAGCTGCGAAGGGTTCGGATATTCTTGCCATGATTCGTGAAATTAAATAGCGTTTGAAGCTATTGGCAGGCAGTATGTCCAGGTTGAATGATTACATCGAAAAGATCTTCCTATACTTAGGGGTTGTACTGCTATCTATATTCATCGTTGCCGTGTTCCTGCAGGTGATTGCCAGAAACTATCTGCATCTGCCCCTCATGTGGACCGATGAGGTCGCCGTAATCAGCTTTATTTGGTCGGTATTTCTGGGGTCTGCCGTGGCGGTACGCAGGAAGAGGCACTATACTGTGGAAATCTTTCCGCCAAACTGGATCCGTACCAATGCATTATTAAACATCGGATCCGATATCGCCTGCTTTTTCCTAATGTATGTAATGGTCCATTATGGATGGTCTTTTACCTGGATGGGTTTTTCCCGGTTTTCCACTGCCCTAGGTATTCCGAAGGCGTACTTCTTTTTTTCCATTCCTGTTTCGGGGTTGGCCATGCTTCTTTTTGGGATAGAAGTGCTTCAAAAGGACCTCCGGAGTCTATGTAAAGTCTTCAGAGGAGAAAAAGCATGAATCCCTTAGTTCTCCTCATGGGAAGTTTCTTCCTCATGATTGCCCTCAAGATCCCTGTTGCTTTCGCTCTGGGTCTATCCTCCCTACTCACCATCCAGTACCTGGACTTGTCCCTGTTTAGCATAGTGAATCAAATGTATGCTAGCATCGATTCCTTTCCCCTGTTGGCTGTACCGTTTTTTCTCCTCCTGGGAAATCTGATGAACGAAGGCGGGGTGACGGATCGACTGGTGAAGCTTTCAGATGCGCTCATCGGGCATATCCGGGGAGGCCTGGGGCATGTGAATGTATTGGTAAGCATGCTGTTTGCAGGCTTGTCGGGTTCAGCCGCCGCCGACACGGCAGGGATCGGAGCAATGCTGATTCCTGCGATGAAAAAGGCTGGGTATGACATGCCGTACACGGTGGCGGTAACCGCTGCCTCTTCCACACTCGGGGTAATCATTCCCCCTAGCATTATGATGGTAATCTATGGGGCAGTCGGTCAGGTTTCCATAGGGGCCTTATTTCTTTCTGGTTTTATTCCCGGTATCCTGATCGGTCTTTCCCAGATGGCCTACACGTACTACCTTGCGATCAAACGAGGATATCCTGCCAATCCCCGCAAGAGCCTGAAAGAGATGGCGAAAGCCATGCAAGAAGCTATCCTACCGTTGATTCTCCCTTTGATCATTCTAGGGGGAATAACCTCAGGGCTGTTTACCGCCACAGAAGCGGCAGCCGTAGCTGTGGTGTACGGCCTGGTTTTGATGATGATGGTGTATCGTTCCTTGCCCCCACGGCAACTCCCTGTGATTTTTGCGGAAGCGGTTGTGGGGTACTCCCTCGCGATGTTTGCGGTAGCCTGCGCGGGCATTATGGGCTGGCTCATCGCCTACCTTAATGCGCCCAAACTAATCGCGGGATACATCATGGGGATTACTCAATCACCCTTGGGGATTTTTCTCCTTATTGTGGTATTCCTGCTCATCGTCGGAACCTTCCTAAGTCCCATCACCGCCATCATTATCTTTCTTCCCATCATCCAGGGATTGGGTAACGCTGCCGGTATTCACCCGATTCACCTGGGGATTACAGTGGTTCTGACGCTTTCCATCGGGATGATCACTCCTCCCTATGGAATCTGCTTGCTCATCGCTTCTCAAATTGGAGAAATTCCCGCTCCCCGTGCCTTTATAGCCACTCTACCAATGATAGGTCTTGCACTGGGTATTATCCTACTGGGGATACTGATTCCAGATCTGTTTCTGTTTTTACCTAAACTGTTGCTCCCTAATTTGATGAAATAACTTTGAGGAGAGAGATCCTGCAATGATGAAACAAAAAGAACGAATCCAGCGGTTGCTTAGGGGGGAAAGAGTATCCCCACCGTTACGGGCGCTTTGGAAACATTTCCCTATTGTGGATCGTATCCCCCGGCGATTTATCGATCGAACCATTGCGTTTCAGGAACGGTTTCAGTGGGATTTTATCAAACTGAACTTCAATGGACTGTATTCGGTGGAAGATTGGTGTCCCGGAATTCGATGGCCCTCCAATGAACTGGAGGTAGGGGTGGTGGAGGATTTTGCCATAAAAGAACCGAAGGATTGGCTCGCCTTGGAACCATTGAACCCCAGGCATGGAGCCTTAGGTAGAGAACGGTATGTTACGGAAGCTGTCCTGCGAAGGTTACAGGGTACGGTTCCCATCATTGCCACGATTTTCAGCCCCCTTACCACGGCGATCAAAATGTGCGGAGATTCAATATTTACCCACATGAAGGAGGCGCCGAAAGAACTTCACCGGGGCTTGGAAGTCATTACCCGAACAACGGTGACCTTTGTGGAAGAGTTGAAGAATCTAGGGGTGGATGGTTTTTTCTTCGCTACTCAATTGGCAGACAGTGAACGGTTGTCTCTACCATTGTACAAAGAGTTCGGGACCACCTATGATCTGCCAGTGACGGAAACTGCATTGCGGGGTACCTGGTTCAATGTGTTCCATCTCCATGGCATGCAGCCGATGTTTCAACTGGTATCTCAATACCCCTTTCAGGCAGTCAACTACCATGATCGGAGGTGCGGAATACCCTTGAAAAAAGCCCGTGAGTTCACCGACGCGGTGTTGATTGGGGGCCTGGACGAGTATGGTGCCATCCAGAAAGACCAGGAAGAAGCAGTCAAGCGGGAACTCCGGGATGCCCTCGATCAACTTGCCGATGGGAAACTGATCTTGGGCCCCGGTTGTGTGGTCCCGGTAGGAATCCCCGAAGATCGATTCCTTTGGATAAGTAATTTTTCGGAATAGGCACCTCCTCTGCATTGACAGGAGCGTAGAAACCTTCTACTGTATTTCTCAATTATGTCTCAAACGCGAGCTATTCTCTTGAATCTCTTTTCTTCCGTGTGTTTTGCCTTTTCCACGGTGTTCGCCAAGTATGCTCACAATGCCTGTACAGAGCTCTCCTCTTTCCAGGTGTCCTTCGCTCGGTTCTTCGTGGGAGCCCTCTTTATGGGATGGTTCGCATGGCAATACAAGAAGTCTCTGAAACCCAATCGGATCTCCTGGGTGATCGCACGAGGTATCCTCAACACCTCCGCGGTCATCGCCCTATACTTCGCGCTCCAACATACCACTCTCACCAAGGCCAACATGCTGAACTGGACCTTCCCCGTGTTTGTGTTTCTCTTCAGCCCCTATATCAATAAAGAACGCCCCGGTCTCACGCAGTATGGGTATCTTCTGCTTACCATGGTGGGGATGGGACTGGTGATCTCCCCCGACTTTTCCACCATCAACATCGGGGATATGGCTGCATTCCTTTCAGGGATCATCGGGGGTGCGGCGGTAAGCGTACTGCGGGAATCCCGTAAACACGACGACACCTTCATGGTTCTGTTCTATCTGATGATGATCGGAACCTTCCTGAACGGAATCTTAGCCGCGCCCTTTTTCATTCTGCCCTCTTTGCCAGTGCTGGCCCTGATCGTAAGCTCCGCTCTCTGCGGATTCCTGGCCCAGATTCTCATTACCACTTCCTCCCGTCACCTGGAAGCTCCGATTGCCTCGGTTCTCATGACCAGTGGGATCGTGATAGCCGGCGCCATGGGGGTGATCTTTTTCGGAGAACACCTGACGGTAAAAATTCTGATCGGGGGGGCCTTGATTCTGGTTTCCATAGTGGGAGTGAGTGGAGTTCTCCGTTGTAAACGAGCCTGAGAGCATGAAGTATAGTTTTATAAACGATTGCAGCGAAACCTGTTATCCCCGCCTGCTTGAAGCCTTGCGGGGCATAGAGGTAGAGCAGGTTGGGGGCTATGGGGAAGACCCTTATAGCGAAGAAGCCAGGCAGTTGATTAGAGCTAGAATGGAGAATCCCGAGGCTGGGGTATTCTTCACTTCGAACTCGCTCGTCACGCGAACCGGATGGCCGCCAAGCTCGCCCGGGCCTTCCAGGATAGAGGCTGCCCGTTCCTTGCCGAACCACAAACGAACCAGATTTTCCCGATCCTGAGCGAGGCTACCATCGAGAAACCCCTGCGCCACTTCGAGTTCTACCGCTGCTCCAGGTTCGATCGGGATCATTCGGCGGTACGCCTGGTTACCTCCTGGGCCACACCAGAAAACAGGGTGGATGAGTTCATTCATCTGTTTCTATCTATCGGTACGGGTTGACCAACCAGTCGGAAATTCCTATGATCTGCCCATTAGATAGGCTAGAGAGGAGGAATCCCATGAGGCTAGGTAGGAATCGAAAGGAAAACACAAAGAGACGAAGGGATGGAACGGCCTTCCGCAGAATCGTGCTACTGGGAGCGTTGTTCCTATGTACTCTGGGACTGTACGCCCAGCAGAGGGTGGCACCCTTAAACCCAAAAGAGAAGGTAGTGGTGGCCTATGTTCCCATCATGAAGTTTGCTACCCTATACGTAGCGGCCGGTAGAGGGCTATTCGAGAAGTATGGATTGGATGTGCAGATCCAGAGTGTAAAATCGGGTACCGAAGTGATCGCTTTCATGACCCAGGGCAAGGTCGACGTGGGAGGTATCGCCATCGTCGCCTCCACATGGAATGCCTGGGCAAAAGGGATGGACTTGAAGATCATTGCCCCTGGAGCGCTGGAACCGATAAAGGGGAGCCCCACGAAACTCCTTGTCCGGAAGGACCTCGTGGATTCGGGAAAAGTGAAATCGGTGGCCGATTTGAAAGGCATGAAGGTGGCCATGGCAGGGGGGCCGGGGAGCGGGGGAGAGTACCTTGCCACAAAGGCTCTGGAGCGGGGAACACTCACGATCCGGGATGTACAGATCGTTTCCCTTTCCAATACAGATATGCCTGCGGCATTACAGAACAAGTCTATCGACGCGGGAATCCTCGGTTCCCCCTATGCCGATCAAGCCATAGAGAAGGGAGCGGCCGTACCATTGGCAGAGGACCTTACTCCCGGAGCCATGACGGTGACTTTCGTAGCTTCGGGAAAGTTCCTGAAGGAACGGCCAGAGGCGGCCAAACGGTTTGTGCTGGCTTTGATGGAAGCCTCCCGCCTGATGCAGGGGAAGGACTACCTTTCACCGGAGAACATGAAGGCCTATCTGAAGTACGTGAACACTACCGAAGAGGCTATTCGGAAAGGGGAACCGGTGATCTACGATCCCAACATGGAGATCGCCCTGGATAGCCTGAAAGACGTGGAACGGGTGCATCGGGAAAACCGCCGGACCGAGTACACCCAACCCATCGACCTAAAGGCTGTAACGGATACCTCCCTGGTCGAGTGGGCCCGTTCAGTACTGGGGCGAATCTAGATAGGGGATGGATCGAATTAAAATACGAGCCCACAACATCTCCAAAGTCTTTTCCTCAAATGGGAAGGGAACTGTAGTGGCACTCCGGGATTTTTCCCTGGAAGTGAGAGAGGGGGAGTTTCTCTGCATCGTCGGCCCTTCCGGGTGCGGAAAGTCCAGTTTCCTCCGCATCCTGGCAGGGTTGATGTCCCCTTCCTCGGGGACCCTGGAGATCCAGCCGGCGGAAGATCCGCTTAAGCCTGTTACCAGTATGGTGTTCCAGGAGTACGCGGTATTCCCCTGGAAAACCGTACTGGAGAACGTAGCCTTTGGGCTACAGATGCGGGGAATTCCCAGAACCGAACGTCTGTCCATCGCGAAAGTCTGGATCGAGCGGGTGGGGTTGTCCAAGTTCATCCACGCCTATCCTCACCAGCTCTCGGGGGGCATGAAGCAGCGGGTAGGAATCGCTCGGGCGTTGGCCAACGATCCCGAAATTTTGCTAATGGACGAACCCCTGGGAGCCCTCGATGCGCAGACCCGGACAGTATTGCAGGAGGAAATCCTACGGATCTGGGAGGAACGGCGGAAAACGGTAGTCTACGTAACCCACAGTATCGAGGAGGCGGTTCTCCTGGGGGATCGGGTGGTGCTGATGACGGCCCATCCAGGTACACGGAAAGCGGTGTTCCCTGTACCTCTGCCTCGGCCTCGGGACCTTCGGGTTACGGCCACCGCCGAGTTCGGAGAGCTCACTTACACCATCTGGGAAGCTTTACGGGGGGAGGTGCTTGCTGCAATGGAATCGATGGGAAAAGAGGGCTAGAGGGAGATAGCGAAGTGAAAAAAAACTTTAGACCATTCACCCTCAAACTCGGTATTTTACTCCTCCTTTTGCTTCTCTGGAACTGTGGACTTAGCTTTTTCCATGGGTGGGTGACCCTCTGGTGGTTGGGGTTGCTCGTGAATTTCCTCCTGATCGTGGGAATCGCCGAACTCATCGGAAAGATGATTCCTTCCTTCTATGCACCTTTGTACCGCCGCTCCCTCGCCGTGTCCTTCCCCCTACTCCTTTTCCTTGCGTGGGAACTCCTGGTGCGGGGAGGGGTCTTGAGTCCCGACTGGTTTCCTCCACCCACGCGTATCGTGCAGGCCCTCTGGGAACTGATCACAAAGTTCGACGAGTTTTCGAAAACCAGCCTTTTGGGGCGGCCGTGGTTATGGCCGGGTGCGTTGTGGGGGGGGAGACCAGAAACAGTGGGAGAGCTTCTGGCGGAAAGTCACCTGTACGCCACCCTGATGCGGGTGTTCGTGGGCTTCTTTCTCGGTGCCATACCCGGAATACTCCTAGGGATGGTCATGGGAGTGAGCCCCACCATTCGAACCATGATCGATGCCACTCTTTCCGCTTTCTATGTTTTGCCCAAGATCGCCATCTTCCCCATCATGATGCTCATCTTCCCCGACCCCTTTGGGGAAGGACCCAAGATTGCGGTGGTGGCGATTTCCGTATTCTTCCTCGTTACTATCAACACGATGGTAGGGGTGCGGGATATCGAACCGGTATACCTGGAAGCAGGCAGGAACTACGGTGCTCGGGGGGTACAACTCTTTTACCATGTAATTTTGCCCGGCGCTTTGCCCGTAGTGTTCGCCGGGCTTCGTCTGGCTTTGGGAACCGCTCTCATCGTGATCATCGCAGTGGAGTTCGTGCGGGCCAAAACAGGGGTGGGGTTCCTTACGTTTTATTACTGGGAAATTCTGTCACCCGAAAAGATGTACGCGGGGTTAGTGGTGGTGATGGTACTGGGGGTACTGTTGACGGCGGGCCTCAAGAAGGTGGAACAGTGGTTCATGCCCTGGCGTAGACCATGAGCCAATACATTACTCTTCGGCCTGCGGCGTCCCCTCGAGCCCGATTTCTTTTGCCACTGTTCGCATCCCTAAAATCGTTTCGGTGATCAGCTCGGAGAGTTCCATCCCCAGCATCTGGGCCCCCTTCTCGATGATAGTGCGGTCCACTCCGGCGGAAAACCCTTTCTCTTTCCATTTTTTCTTTACCGATTTGGCTGTCATGTCCAGGATGCTTCGGGAGGGTCGAACGAGAGCCGTGGCTGTAATGAGACCGGTCAATTCGTCGGTGGCAAAGAGAACTTTCTCCATCCGGTGGGTGGGTTCCACGTCTGTACAGATACCCCACCCATGGCTCTGTACGGCGTGAATGTAGTCCGCCGGGAATCCGGCTTCTTGCAGGATCGAAACGCAGCGCTTGCAGTGCTCCGTAGGAAACCGTTCATAGTCTATATCGTGGATGAGCCCTATGATGCCCCACATTTCTTCATCCTCCTGGAACTTTCGAGCGAAGTGCCGCATCACCGCCTCTACGGCCAGGGCATGTTTTTGCAGGTTCTCCGATGTGATGTAGGTGGTGAGGAGGGTCCAGGCTTTTTCACGGGTAGGCTTCTCATGCATGGGATGCTCCTTTAAGGTTGAGGGTGACAGAAATGGGGCAGTGATCCGACCCCATCACTTCCTTCAAGATTTTTGCCTCTTGAACGAGGGGGGCGAAGGCAGTGTTCACACAGTGGTAGTCGATACGCCAACCGATGTTCTTTTCCCTGGCCTTGAAACGGTAGGTCCACCAGGTGTACTGACCCCCTTCCTTGTTGAACATGCGGAAGGTGTCGACGAATCCCGATGAGATGAACTTGTCCATCCACTCCCGTTCCTCGGGTAAATAGCCGGGGTTCTTTTCGTTGGCTTTTGGGTTGGCGAGGTCGATGGGTTTGTGGGCGATGTTGTAATCCCCCGAGATGAGGACTCGTTTTCCATGGGAGACCAGATCCAGCGCGTAGTGTCTGAGGGTTTCGCAGAAGGATAGCTTGTAGTCTAACCGTGCCCCCTCTTCCTGGCTGTTGGGAAAGTATGCGTTGATCAGGGTGAAGTCTGGATATTCCAGAACGAGAACCCTACCTTCGGAGTCAAACTGCGGGTTACCCAGGGGATGGACGGAAACAGGCTCGAGCCGGGTAAATACCCCCACCCCGCTGTACCCTTTTCGCTCCGCGCAAGCCCAGTAGGAACGGTACCCGTCTGGGTGCTTTAGATCGTCGGAAATCTGATCTTCCTGGACTTTGGTTTCCTGGATGCAGATGATATCAGCTCCGCAACTCCTTACCCAGTCGAGAAACCCCTTCTTTTCTACCGCCCGAAGGCCGTTCACGTTCCAGGAGAGTACGGTGATCATTCTTGGATGTACCGCTTGTAGGCGTAGATCTTGTCGTTCAATCGGGACTCGAGGAGGGAGCTGGTCTTCTTCAAATATTTCAGGATCAGTCGAGATTCCTCCAAATATTCTTTCCGTTTCTCCATATCCCAATGGGAGGGTGGTTCCCGAAGATTCACGATTCGATCGGCCAGTTTCACGATGCGCACTTCCCGTTTTTGCGCTGACAGTTCCCGCAAGTACTCTTCCAGCACCTTACGGGTATGTGGCAGTTCCGGTTTCTTGGATAGGGCACGTACGCCGTTGGCTACATCCCTCCCAAAACGGTCTAAAAGGATTTCGTAGGTAACCGCCGTGTCTTCCAAGGTGTCGTGCAGGAGGGCGCATTGCATGGCCAGGTTCGGGTCTTCCAGTTCTTCCAGGATGGCTGCCCGCATCGTCTCCATGCAGACATCCACCAGATGCACCACGTACGAGTAGGTTTTCCCCGGAACGAACTGTCCCTCGTGGGCGGAAGCGGCAAAGTACAAGGTATCGGAGTATAGGTCAGGGTTCCACATGGCTCTTAGTATACTAGTTTTTTGGCGGGAGGCAAGATCTAGGGGCGGTCCATCGAAGGATTAGTTTTTAAGATTTGCAGGAGGGCCTCGGTGGTTTCCCATTCCCTATGGAGGCGATCCCTCTCGGTTTCGTTCCTCTCCAGTTCGAGCTTGATCCTCCGCACCTCCTCCCCATCCCGGTACACTTCCGGGAGAGCCAATCGAGCTTCCAAGTGACGGTACTCCTCTTCGAACTTCTCGATCCGGGTTAGAATCTCTTCCAGCTTCCTTTCCACCTTTCGGATTTCCGATTTCCTCTGTTTGGCTTCCTGCCAGGCAGGGTTAGCCGGCGAAGAGGACTGTAAGGTGGATGAGGGTATAGGTGCAGGTACTGCGGTGGAAAATATTTTGCTGCGGCTCTGCGCTCCCGTTGGATCTGGCGAGGGGGCTTCGAGACTCCCGCACTCAGAGATTTTCTCCAGGTAGTAGGAATAATTCCCGACGAATAGCCGGGGAACCTCTCCAAGCCGTAACTCCAACACTTTCGTAGCCAGTCCATCCATGAAGTACCGATCGTGGGACACGAAGATCACCGTACCCGGATACTTCTGGAGAGCCTCCAAAAGCACATCCTTCGAGGTAAGATCCAGGTGGTTCGTCGGTTCATCCAGGATCAACAGGTTGGAGGGCCGAAGGAGCAGTTTCAAGAGGGCCAACCGGTTTCGTTCACCTCCACTGAGCACGGAAACGGATTTGTACACCTCATCTCCCCGGAAGAGGAAGGCTCCCAGCATATCACGGATCTTGGGGAAAAGGGTGGTGGGGCATTCACATTCGATTTCCTCCAGCACCGATTTGGTCATGTCCAGTTCTTCATTCTGTTCCTGAGAAAAATACCCGATACGGACCCCGCTTCCGTAGATGACCTTTCCATGTTCGGCCTCGTCCTTACCTGCCAGTATCCGTAAGAGGGTGGATTTTCCCGCACCGTTAGGACCCACCACTGCGAGTTTTTCCCCCTTTTCCAGAATGAAGGATAGGCCGGAGAAGATCTCGCGAGTTCCGTACGATTTGGAGAGGGCCTCTATTTCGAGGATTTTTTTCCCACAGGGGGGTGGAGGGGGGAACTGGAAATGGATCTTCTTCAGGGTCTCGGGGACTTCGATTCGTTGCAGCTTTTCCAGTTGTTTGATCCGACTCTGGACCAGGGCCGCTTTGGAAGCGTTGTAGCGGAACCGGCGGATAAACTCCTCCTGCCGGGCTATCTCTTCCTGTTGATGCCGGTATAACCCAAGGAGGGATTTCAACTCTTCTTCCCGTTTTTTTTCGTAGGAGGAGTAGTTCCCCATGTACCGTGTCACTTTCCGGTTGAAAATTTCGTACACCTCATTGACAGTTACATCGAGAAAGTACTTGTCATGACTCACCAAGAGTACTCCCCCCGAAAAGGTAGAAAGGAAGTGTTCAAGCCAGGTTCTCGCTTCGATGTCCAGGTAGTTGGTGGGTTCGTCTAGAAGTAGTACGTCCGGGTCTTCCAGAAGCACCTTGGCCAGGGCGATCCGCATCTGCCATCCCCCCGAGAACTCTTCCGTGGGCCGATCCAGATCATCCGGAGAAAATCCTAGACCCCGGAGGACTTCGGAGATCCGGGCGTCCCTCCGGTAGAACCCGGAATGGTTCAGTCGCTCCTGCAGGTGGTGGAGCTCTTCCAAAAGGGGAGTGGTCTGGGGATCGGCTTCCGTAAGGGAGGCCAACCGCTGTCCGATTCCCTCGATCTGGTCCTGGATGTGGTGAAAGTACTGGAACGCCCCCTCCATCTCCTGGAAGAGGGTGTTTCCCTGGTGTATGATGCCCGTCTGGGGAAGGTAGGAAATGCGAACGCCCCTGCTTCGAACCACTGTTCCCGAATCGGGGGTTAAAAGCCCCGCAAGAATCTTGAGGAGGGTGGTTTTTCCGCTCCCGTTGGCTCCGCTTAGCGCTGCCCGGGTGTTCCGCTGGATGGAAAGATGGATTCCCTCGAACAGGACCCGGTCCCCGAAGGCGAGGGATACATCCACTGCCTGTATGACCGACATGGGAGCCTTACGAGAAGGTAAAGAATAGAATCAGGGGAGTGGTGGATAGCCTCTGGATCGTGTTTTCCCGTATGTTGCCTTGAGGGACATGGAGGAACCGGACCCCTCCGTCGGTAAACTTGTAGAGGAAGGTAGCTCGATTCTTCCCGGTAGTTCCCCCTTCGAAGAGAAAGGTGATGGACCCTTCGTACTCTCCCTGAATGGAGCGATCCTGGAAGGTAGAAAAGACGATCCGACCCGAACCTTTCACCCCGTTCCCCAGAACCGTGGGGATCAGTCGATCGAAATCGACCCACTGGAAGGTCCCGTCCGGCTTTAAGGTGATCTCTCCGAAACCGGAACTGCGGAGAATGCGTCCCTTTTCCAGAAAGGATTCATACAATTTCTCCCTTCGTTCCTTTTCCTTCTGGATGAGTTCTTCCACATCCCCACTGAAGGCAATGAATTGGAGGGTTTTCTGTTCGTTTTTGTCTTGGAAGGTAATGGTAAGATTCCGGGCAGATGGATCCATCGAGAGGGACACGGAGGCACCTTCCACAAGGAACCGGTTCCCACTCCCAGCGGTAAGAGAAGTGAATGGAATTTCCCGCTGAACTTCCGGGGTCTGGATTCGGATCAGGGGTGGGTCCAGAGTGATGAAAAGTCCGTACTCTGGTTTCAACCGTTCCAGATCGATTCTACGGGTGGAAACCATTGTCTGGAAATAAGCGGGCCTCCATGTGGTAGAGAGGAGAAGGGCGATCCGTTCCTCCGAAGGATCCCGGTTGGAAGCAAGCTTCGTGTTGGTTTTCCCATCGTAGAGGGTGAGGTAGTAGTCGAAACAGTAACCTACTGTTCCATCCTCGGTCAGTACCTTGTGCCAATGCCCTTTCAGGCCATTTTCATCGGACGGCTCCGTCCCTAGTTGGAGGATCTTGATCAACTCATCCTGCCGCAAACGGTACACCTGCTTGGAAAGACGGTCGGGTTTCTCTCGAATGGGAAGGGCCCGTCGCTCGGAAATGGCGAATAGGTACCGCACCGGTTCGAAGCTGGAGGCGAAAGACTCCGCTTCTTTTCGGGATTTGAACAATTGAACACGGGAAGCGGGAATTTCGTAGGGGGCCTTCTGGGTGGGGGAGGCGATGATGTAAGTTTTTTTGATCCGAGATTCCTCGTACACGGGTACCACGGAACCGGTAGAAACCGCCTGTTCTTCCGGCGACCAGAGCACTACCCCATACCCGATGCTTCTACGGCCACAGCCGAAGGATAGGAGGGTAAGCAGCAGTACGAGTAAAACCTTTACCTTCATGCCCCCTATTTCATCATATTCCGGGGTAGTTTTCAACTCCATGGGAGATACGGTATAGTAAGGCTGTTCATGATGAAAACGGTATTGATCTTCACCTATTTTTGGCTGTTCCTTCTGTTTACATCATTGGGATTGGCCCTGTGGCTTTTCCTCTACCTTTTGGGGGCGAAGAGGTTACGAACCCGGTTTACCCAATGGATCGTGCAGAGTTGGGCCCGACATTTTCTAAGGGTAGTGGGAGCGGAGGTACAGGTAGAAGGCGCGGACAGGATTCCCAGGGAAGGGCGGCTCTGTTTCATCGCTAACCATCAGAGCGCCCTCGACATCCTCTGCATCCTGGGGTATTCGGGGAAAACACCCGGTTTCATTGCCAAGCGGGAACTTGTCTGGGCTCCCGTTCTGAACCTATGGATGCTGGTGATCCATTGCGTGTTCATCGAGCGAAAGAACCCGAAGAAGGCGATTCGGGCGATCGAGAAGGGGGTGGAACATGTACGGAAAGGGCACCCCATGGTGATTTTCCCCGAAGGAACCCGCAGCCGGGACGGGAAGGTGCACGAGTTCAAACCGGGGAGTCTCAAGCTGGCTACTCGTTCGGATGCCATCGTGGTTCCTGTGACGATTCAGGGAACCTGGGATGTGTACGAAAAAACAGGCCGTTTTCAGCCCGGAAAGGTACGGATTGTCTTTCACTCCCCCATCGATACAAAGCCGCTTACCCAGGAGGAACGGCGTACATTGCCCGAAGTGGTACAGAAGATCGTGGAATCGGGGTTTCTATGAAGAGGATTGGTTTGACGGAAACTGATGCGCGAGAGCTTCTTTCAGGGAGTGAATTCCCGGAACGGATCCTTCGGTCGGCCTCCGCGGTGGCTGTAGTGCTAACCCAGAGCTGGTGCCCCCAATGGGCCGCGATGGATGCGTACCTGGATCGTTGGGCCCGTACGGAGCCTGAGGATGATTCGATACACGTGTATCACGTGGAGTATGACCGGTTGCCCTTCTTTTCTCAATTCCTATCCTGGAAAGAGAATACCTTCAGGAACTACGATATTCCCTACGTGCGGTTCTACCGGGAGGGGAACTTCGTGGGGGATTCGAATTATATCGATCTCCCTCAGTTCCAATCTCTCCTAAAACCCTGAGGTGTCCCTGTGCTTCCACCTGACTCTACTGCAGATGGAAAGAGTTTCCGTGAGCCTGCAGGGGAAGGCTTTGCTCAACTGGAGGTGAAGAAATCCCGTTTCATCGGAAGGGCTCGCCGTATTCAGTCACCCCAGGAAGCGCGGGACTGGGTGTCGAAGGAACGGGTAGCCCATCCCGGGGCCCGGCACGTGGTGCATGCATTCCTTATTGGCTTCCCCAACTCGGAAGTGGCGGGTATGCACGACGATGGGGAGCCTAAGGGTACTGCAGGACGACCGGTACTGGATGCGATTCGGGCCAGCGGGATTCGAAACGTACTGGTTACCGTTACAAGGTACTTCGGCGGTACCAAGCTAGGTACGGGGGGGTTGGTTCGGGCCTATGGGGACTGTGCCCGGTTATCTTTGGAGAATACTCCCACCGTCGAGGTGAGACCCGAGCTATCCTTCCGAGTCTGGCTACCCTACGAGTTCTACGATGGATTGGTCCGGTTATTGGAAACCTGGAAGTGCCGGAGGGAGCAAGAAGAGTTTCAGGAAGGGGTTTCCCTCGTGGTGTATCTACCCGAAGATCGGTACGAAGGGTACCTGGAGGAGGTACGAAACTTATCCCGAGGCCGTTGCCAGATCACTGGACTATGAGATGAACCTCTGCCGGGGCCGTTGCCAGGTCACAAACCCAGGGGATGTAGTCTTGCCACCTTGAACAGGTCTGGGAACCTCCCCTGTGCGCTGGGAGTCTAACCCCCTATGTAATCGTCGAATGAGGGCGATGAAACGGAAAAGCCACCTCTCTGCCTCTTGAACTCAATTGACTTCAGAGTACCTCGATGGCAAACTCCCCTCTTTCCAGTAGCTCCCCAATCCGCCAATACGCGCAATCCAACCGCTTGAACTCCTTCTCCAACGCGAGGGCCCTATCGGGGGGAACCGCCATGAGAAGGCCCCCTGCGGTTTGGGCATCCGCCAGGAGGACCCTCACTGCCTGGGGAACCGTTTCGGCAAACTTGGTCCAGGGGCTAGCCCAGTTCAGGTTTGCCCGACTGCCCCCCGGAACGACTCCTGAGGAGGCGAGTTCCAGAGACCGTGGAAGGAGGGGAATGTCAGGGGAATACACACGGGCAGAAAGGGGTATAGAATGATCTCCGGCACCTGCTGATTCCACCCCCAACATCTCCAGGAGGTGCCCCAAAAGCCCGAACCCCGTGATGTCCGTGGCGGCCGACACGCCCACAGTGGTCATGGCGAGGGACGGCCGGTCGTTCAGAGTGGTAAGCATTTCCACGAGTGCCCTGGTTTCCGATGAGGTAAGGAGGTTCTGTTTGAGGGCGGTGGATAGGATCCCTGTACCGAGGGGTTTCGTAAGGTACAGGAGATCTCCCGGCTTTCCCCCGCGATTTCGGACAACTCTTTCACCGCGTACGAACCCCGTAGCCGAAAGACCCAGGAGAGGCTCCGAACCATCTACCGTGTGCCCGCCTAGGATATCGATCCCGGCAGATCGGGCCGTATCCGAAACCCCCTTAAGCATTTCCTTCAGGACAGAGAGGGGAAGCCGGGCCAGGGGAAATGCGGCAATCACTAGGGCAAAGGCCGGTGTGGCGCCCATCGCGTAGAGATCGCTCAGGGCATTGGTTGCCGCGATGCGTCCAAAATCGTACGGGTCGTCCACGATGGGCGTGAAGAAATCCACCGTTTGTACAACGGCCGATTGTACCCCTGCCGCTTCCCCCAGCGAGTACACCGCCGCATCGTCCGAGGTATCGATCCCTACACGCACGGCGGGATTCACCGGTCGGGGGAACACGTGTAACATTTCCCGAAGGTGCTGGATGGGAAGCTTACAGGCGCAACCCAACCCACGGGTATACCGGGTGAGCCTGACTGTTCCTGATTCTTCTTTCGCTCCTTCCTCCCCGAGCTTCCTTTCCTTTGAGCCAATCAAGCGGGATACTGCCTCTACCACCCGGGTAGCCGCGAGGTCGACCTCTTCCTCCGTGGTTTCCCTCCCTACGCTGAAGCGGATGGTTCCTCGGGCATACTCCTCGGGAATCCTTAAGGCCGCGATCACGTGGGAAACCTCTACCTTGTCCGCGTGGCAGGCGGCTCCCGCGGAGGCAGCCACTCCTTCCAACTCTGCCAGGATGGTCGCCGCATCCACTCCAAAGAAACTGATGCTTGAGGTATTGGGTAGACGTGGCGCCCCTTGGGCATTGATCCTGAGGTCTACTCCTTTTTCTTGGGCCTCCTGTAGGATCCTGTGCTCCAGCCGATCCCGAATCTCACGCATGTGATTTGCGTACTCTTCTATGTGCTGACTCACCAGTTCCGCCGCTTTTCCTAAGCCCACGATCTCGAGGACGTTCTCCGTTCCTGCCCGTAAACCCCTTTCATGGGCTGCCCCGTGGATCAACTTGGACAGGTTCGTTCCCTGACGCACGTAGAGAGCACCGATCCCTTTGGGGGCGTAGAGTTTGTGCCCAGCTAGGGAAAGGAGATCTACCCCGAGTTCCCGTACACGCACGGGGATCTTGCCGATTGCCTGAGCCGCGTCGGTATGGACTCGAACACCGTTGGAACGGCAGATCCGGACTATATCGGCGATAGGTTCCAGAGTGCCGATTTCGTTGTTGGCCAGCATGACGGTGACTAAGATTGTCGTGGGTCGCAGGGCAGCCTCCACATCCTTCGGATCCACAAGGCCATCCGAATCCACCGGCAGGTAGGTTACCTGAAATCCCTGGCCCTCCAACCAGGCGCAAACTTCCAGCACCGCCGGATGTTCGATGGAGGAGGTGATCAGATGATTACCCCGTTCCCGCAGGGCAAAGGCCGTTCCCTTTATGGCGAGGTTGTTGGCCTCGGAGCCGCCGCTGGTGAAGATGATCTCCTCCGGTTCGGCTCCGATCAACCGCGCTACGGAACTCCGGGCCTGTTCCACCGCCTGTTTCGCCTCTATCCCGAAGGTATGACTGGAGGAAGGGTTCCCAAACTTCCCGTAGAGATAGGGAACCATCGCGTCTGCCACTTCCTTCGCTATCGGTGTGGTGGCATTGTAGTCGAGGTAGATGGGTTTCATGGGGTCATGTTGCCTTATACATCAGCGGGAGGTCAAGGAGAGGTCAACATTTAGTGAGATAAGGGTGATGGATATCTTCTACTTTCGCATACGGTCTATAACCAGCGTCCACATGTAGGGCAGGGCGGCAGGAAAAAGTCTGAACAGAAACCAGTAGACCTTTTGCCTGGATGGGGCGATCACAAGGGCAGCGTCCTTACGGATCACCCGCCGTATCGCCGGTAGGCAGGCTTCCGCTTGTGGAAAGCGTCCTGGTTTCCGCTGGTTCTGGAAGGATGCCAGCGAGGGAGGATACGTTGATGATTTTTCCCCGGCCTTGCTGCCGGAATGTAGGCCATGCTGCTCTGCAGCCGTTTACTACACCCTTGAAATTCACATCCACCACCCTGTCGAAGGCCTCGGGGGGCACATCCTCAAACTCGCCATCTGCCCCAATCCCGGCATTGTTCACCAATAATTCAAGACCTCCCCATTTTCGGACAGCCAGGGTTACCGCTTGTTCCAAGGTTTGCGATTCGGAAACATCGTCGACTAAGATCTCACACCGATCTCTCGGGGCATCGGCTGCCAGTGCCTCCTGTGTCGCGTCTAGAGCTGAATCGTTTATATCCACCAGGAGCACACTCAAACCGTAGCGAAGGCATTCCTGGGCAAAAAGGAATCCAATCCCAGAAGCCCCTCCGGTCACAATCGCTCCTTTCTGCATAAGCCCTCGACCGTTCCTTGTGTTATCCCTGGTCTTTATCATTTGAAGGCTTCCGCGAGTCGTTTCAGGGCGGCATTGTCTAGACGGTCATAGCTCTTCTTGACGCCGATTATAGCCAGAAGGAACCGAAGCATACGAGGGACTTTCCTGAGATCCAGATACCCGCCCACCGCTTCGGCGACCCGCGCCCGGGCGAGTATTACGGGGGGATAACACCGTTTAAGCAAGGATAACCCATCGGGCTCTCCATGGCAGAGGAAAAGACCTAAAGGACGGTTCACTCCAAGATCTGGATTCTTCGCCAGAAACTCCGCCATCGGCCGGATCAGATGACCCTTGTCCACGCTGGCTCCTAGGATGATGGCCTCCGCGGAATCTATCGATACCTGGTTTGCTTCGGATAATCGTTGAATCGAAGCCTCTGAGCCGATATAGTCGGCCAGGCGCCGTGCGCACAGTTCCGTTGCGCCGAAACGGGTATGGTAGAGAATAAGTGTTTTCATAGAACCTCCTGTAGTGGATGATCATGTACTCATCATTTCTTTCCTTCTCCCGCCGCAATAGCCTTTTCCAGGGCGTCCTGGATAGCCCGGAGGATCACCTTGCTACTCCCCGTAGCCCCACTCACCGCATCCACTGCCAGGCTTTGGGAAGCGATCACCCGTTCCACAATGGCCTCGGCGGGTTTCCCTTTTCCACAGGAGTGCTTGAGGATCTCGATGCCGTAAATCCTTTTAGACAGTGTCTCGACAGAAACCCGGGCTGAAACCAGGGTTGTATTGTACTCGCCGATCCACCTTCCATCCGATGCCATGGTCAGGTCGGGATTTGTGATGGATATCCGATCGATCTCCCGAAGGAAGGCGCAGCCTCCCATCAGAAGGATAAGTACATTAGCGATCGTTAAAGTTTTTCCCCTTCCTTTTGACTTCGTGTAACCTTTTGCTCCCATATAACTCTCCTTTCGCGCCCGATAATTCGGGTAAATTCGAATAGTCGGGATAGCCATACTTAAAGATTGCTGGATCCTCCCGGATCCATCCCTGAAGCGGCAGCCCGTACGGCCCTCACCACATAGAGGGTGGCCGAATCAACCAGTACTTTTTCTAAGGATCGAGGTATTTTTTCATCCTGCGTTAGCGAAAAGGCCATTCCATACAGGGTCGCAGCCACCCAACGGCTCAGTCGCTCCACTTCCTGAGAGTCGGGAGTTCCAAGAATAGCGGAAATCAGGACCGGTATATCTCCGAATGAGCCGGAAGCGATAGCGGATCCGGTAAGGGAACCTTCTATTCGCGCCCATTCAGAGAGTATCCGAAACCCTGCCCGATCCCTCATCCAGAACCGCAGGTAGTAACGTATCGTGACGGCCAGCACCTCGTCCGGTTCCTTGGCACCACGTCTAGCGGCTTTAAGACCGCGCACGAAGCGACAATAACCCCGTTGAATCATAGCCTGGAGGATTTCTGTCTTGGACTGGAAATGCCGATATACCGCCGGGGCAGAAAGACCGATCTGCTCCGAGATGGCTCGCATAGAGAGAGCGCGCAAACCCCGAAGGCGGGCGATTTCCTCTGCTGCGTTCAGTATCTTGGTCCGGGTATCACCAGTTCCCGATTTAGGCATTCCGAAATTTCCTCTAGTTAGAGATGTTAACAATGTTAACAGAAACTGATTAGTTAGTTAACACTGTTAACACATTTCGTCAAGGGGCGCCAACGCTTGATTTATAGTGTAAAGAGAGAAGGGTCCCCCTGGATGAATTATGACTCTCTAAAATTGTTGGAGGTCACGATATTCCGCTAGATTTGGGGCCTTGTGTCAGGATAAAGGGCAAATGGATCTCACAAGTATATCAAAATAATTGAGATCAGTAGGATTGTGATCACAGAAACGAATCCACAATCAAGTATTCCCGATGGTTCACAGACGAGTCTATTTTTTTGCCCACAATCAAGAGCGGGCTCTTTCACACTAGTTGTTCGATACAGATAACTGAGGGTGTAATTCTTGACCGTGTCGAGAAAAAGTAATACTCTTTAGAAAAAAGCCTTGTAGGATTGTTGAAAAAACACGCTAGATAGGAAAAACGTTCGGTGAGTCAACTGGTAGAGCTGCCCTGGGAAAATATCTGAATCAACATAATGCTATGAAAGGTAGTATCGTAACTTCGAAGAGTTCCTTCAAAGGATCCTTCTCCCGGGAAGAAACGTACAAATGTACCCTAATTTGACAGGACCTAGAATGTCAATCCCAGATACTTCTAAAATAGCTCGGATGAAGATACTGTCCATCGCCGAACTTCCCCACCTGACGGTCCTTCCCCAACGGTATGGGATCCTCAAACAACGGTACTTCGATATGCAGCTTGTGGCTACTATGCTCACCAACGGTATTAAAACGATTCTTACTGAAAATACGGAAGACTTCCACGGGATTGGCGAAGTCTCGGCGGTGAATCCCTTTTCGCCGTGAGTCTTCCGCAGCAAGGCACAGCGCGATAGAACACTGCGCATCACTATCTTATACACAGGTCTGCCCTGCCTAGACTTAGTAGAGCTTCTACCCGCACATAGTGCGGCTGTGCCAGAATCCAGTAAAGCGCGCGCCCACGTACAACGCGCCTCCTCCCCGTCCTAGGCGAAACGCTGTTATCGTTAGAGTTCGCTTCATCCCCTACGCCTGCCTGCAAATAGGAATTGCTGCATCCAGAAATTTTTCCTTGACAACTCCTCCTAACCAGGTGTAAAGTTTGCATGCAACAAAATAATTGCATGCAACTTTAAAACGCGTGGACGCACGCGTCAAATAGGATACATAAGGAATGAAAAACGGGCATTCTTCAGGGGAAAACACAGAAGTGATCTGGGCCGTTGAAAAAACATCAAAGGCCGGAGAAAAGGCGCGACGAGGCGAGAAACACGCACCAGAGGCTATTGAAAAAGCATCAAAGGCTGAAGAAAAGGTCTCAATGAATGTAGAAAACGCACCAGGTGCGGTGGGAAAAGCGTCAGAGCCCGGCAAAAAACGAACTCGACCTGAGGTACCAGGGATTCTTTTTTCCCCCGCCCCGCTAGGCGGAAAAAGGGCGATAAACCGGTTCGTGGCCCAGGCCATGGAAGGTAACGACGGGGATCCAGGAGGCTCGTTGTCGGAACGAACCTTATCCCGGTATCAGAAGCTAGCCGAAGGGAACTGGGGGGTGGTGATCGTGGAGGCCCTGTCGGTAGTGGAAGAATCGGTAGCCCGGCCGTATGGGCTCATCATCAACAGGAAGAACCTCGATGGATACAAGCGGCTGGTGCAAACTTTCAAACAGAAAGCTCCGGATACCCTTCTCCTGTTCCAGCTCACCCATTCCGGCAGGCATTCGGGAACCTTTTCCCGGCGGGTTTCCCTCTATCCAGCGGGAGATGCGTGGGAGGGAACGGAACTCCTCACCACAGAGGAGATCACCCGAATCCGGGATCGGTTCATCGAGGCTGCCCTGTTGGCCGAAGAAGCCGGGGCGGATGGGATCGATTTCAAGCTTTGCCACGGGTACTTCGGTGCGGAGATGCTTCGGCCTGGTAACACCCGGCCCGATCAGTGGGGAGGCAGTTTCGAGAACCGCACCCGCTTCATCCGAGAAGTGGTGGAAGCCACCAGGGCGGGACAGCGACGGGGAGATTTCCTTTTAGGTTCCCGCCTATCCTTCTATGAGGCCATTCGGGGAGGGTGCGGTACCGCGGGTCCGGAGGAGATCATCGAAGACCTGTCGGAGATGCTTCACGTGGTTTCCCTTCTGAAAGAGATCGGGGTGGTGTACGTGAACGTGTCCGCCGGTATCCCTTCCCTCACCGCGGAGATCACCCGGCCCACGAAGCTTTCCCAGTACTTCGTGTACCACCATTTCCGGTATGCGGCACTGGCGAAACGGACGGCGCCGGAACTGGCTGTAATCGGTTCGGCCTACTCGGTGATGACCTCGGTGCAGGGAAAGGGTGGGCTATCCTGGGCGAAGGAGAACCTGTTCAAGGGCTATGTGGATTTTGTCGGGTTTGGGAGGCAGAGTTTTGCCGATCCTCTGTTTCCCCGGAAACTCGCCGAGGATCCGGACTCGGTTCATTGGTGCACTACTTGTTCGGGATGCAGCAGGCTGATGGCCGCCGGTTGGAACGACGGTTGCGTGATCTACGATCCTTACTACCGTGAGCTTTTCAAGGGACTCCATGCGGGTTTCCAAAAGAGCGCCGCTGGCTAACTGTCAGGAATTTTATAGCAGGTCTACCAGCCGGGCCGTTCAACAAGTGGATGTAAAAATGGATTTCCAACAGGGTGACATAAAATGCCGGGCAGGCTACTGGAAAATAGCGCGCTGGGGTTGGGGATAGAAGGAAGGAAGGTAATGCATGGAGAAGCGTAAGCGCGTCACCGTGTACGATGTGGCTCGTGAACTGGGAATTTCAGCCAGTACCGTGTCCCGGGTGCTGAACAATTCGATCCTCATCAGCGAAGAAAAGCGAGCCTTGATCCTCGACACTGCCCAGAGACTTGGATACGAGAAACGCTCCATTCGTCGGCATCAGAACCGGGCTATCCTCAACATCAAACTTTTCCTCCCCATCCATCGGTATGTTTCCACCCACCTGTTCTATAATCCCGCAGAACTGATCCAGGGGTTGTACGAGGGATTCGGGGATGTACGGGTGAACATCATTACTCGCCTTTCGGGACAGAGCAGGGAGCTGTTCCAAACGAAGAAGCTGGGGGATATCGATGGGTGCGTGTTCGCCTTTTCAGAACCGGAGGATGAGGTCTACCGTAGGCTTTCCGATCGGGAAGTCCCCCTGGTGGAACTGAACCGGATACACCCGGACAGGAACTACGTATCCTGCGACAACGCCGGTGGAATCCGACGACTTTTTGAAGAGCTATACCGCTCTCGGGGAAAATCCTTAAGGCCCTACTACCTGGGCTTCTCGCAGATTCCCTTTGTGGAGGAGCAGCGACGGCAAGGGTACCTGGAAGCGGTGAAAGAGTTCCACGTCCCTGAAGGGAACTACCGGGTCCTCGATACACTTTCCCAGATCACCCCTGCATTCCTGAAAAAGTTGAAGAACGAGGGGTACAACGCAATCCTCTGTTTCAACGACGTGATGGCCGTGTATGTTTACCAATGTGCTCTATCCAGTGGCCTCCATATTCCACAAGATTTTTCCCTCACAGGCTTTGACGATTCCCCGGTACGGGAACTTGTCTCGAAACGGATCGATACCATCAGTCTTTCGGTGCCTCAATTGGCCCGAGAAGCGGGAGCATGGCTCCGAAGACGAATCATCGACCGGGATCCGCAGGGAATCCAGAAACTGATCGAGGGAAACTACGTTTTGGGGGACACTCTTCGGTACACACCGAAGGGAACTTCTCCCGATAGAACTCGAGCAAATCACAGGGTGCGTGGGGATTGAGGGACCCATCACCCTAGAGGAGGGATTTCTATGGAACAGTATTCCATCGAGGTACAGGGGCGGGCGATCCCCGTGTACAAGGTGCACACCCTGGTGATCGGAAGCGGGGCTGCTTCCCTCAATGCGGCAGACCGCCTTCATCAATTCGGCATCACTGATCTGGCCATGGTGACGGAGGATCTAGAGGGGGGAACCTCCCGAAATACGGGGAGTGACAAACAGACCTACTACAAACTGGCCGTTGCCTCGGAGGCACCGGATTCCCCCTACGAGATGGCCGAAGCCCTATACTCGGGAGGGTCGATGCATGGGGACATTGCGTTGATAGAGGCGATGGAATCCCTCGAAGCCTTCTACCACCTTCTGTCCATCGGAGTCCCCTTTCCAGCCAACCGGTACGGCGGAATCGTGGGGTACAAAACCGACCACGACCCCAAGCAGCGGGGTACTTCCATCGGCCCCTACACCTCGAAAGTGATGGTGGAGTGTCTCCTTGCCGAAGTGAAACGGCGGGGGATTCCCATCTTCGACAAGCACCTGGTGGTGAAGCTCCTGGTGGGAAAGGGCCGGGCCCTCGGTGCCCTGGCGATGGATACCACCGCCCTTACCGACGGAACATATGGACTCGTACTCTTCGTGGCGGAGAACACCGTGTTCGGCGTGGGCGGACCGGGGGGGGTGTACCATGCCTCTGTGTACCCCGCGGTACATACCGGGGCCATTGGCCTGGCGTTGGAAGCGGGGGCGGAGGCGGTGAACCTTACCGAGAGCCAGTACGGACTGGCTTCCACGAAGTTCCGCTGGAATGTGTCGGGCACCTACCAGCAGGTGATCCCCCGCTACATTTCTACCAAGCCGGACGGTTCGGATCCCCAGGAATTCCTACTGCCGTACTTTGCATCTCTCGGTGAAATGTGTTCTGCCGTGTTCCTCAAAGGGTACCAGTGGCCCTTCGATCCGCGGAAGATCGAGAATCGGGGATCCTCCCTCATCGATATTCTCGTGTATCGGGAAACGGTCCTGAAGGGCAGGCGGGTGTTCCTGGACTACCGAAGGAATCCGGGAGAGCCCCTCGATGACTTTTCCTTTAAGGACCTATCCCCGGAAGCGTACTCTTACCTGGAGAAATCGGATGCTCTGTTCGGCCGTCCCATCGACCGATTGCGCAGGATGAACCCTCTGGCGATCGAGTTGTACCTGACCCATGGGATCGACCTGGAACGGGAGCCCCTCGAAATTGCCGTGTGCGCTCAGCACAACAACGGGGGCCTGGCGGCGGATCTATGGTGGGAATCCACCACCATCGATCGACTGTTCCCTGTGGGGGAGGTGAACGGTACTCATGGAGTGTATCGACCGGGAGGCTCCGCTCTGAACTCCGGACAGGTGGGCTCCCTTCGGGCAGCCCGCAAGATCGCCGAGGTGTATGCGGATTCCACCCTGGATCCTTCCCTATGGAGAGGAGTAGCTGAAGAAGAGACAGCTTACATCCTCAGCTTGATCGAGGAGATTGTTCAGACTGCCGGGAACAGGGAAGCTGAAAAGCGCGGCGAATCCGCAGAATATAGCGATGCCACGGGGCACAACGCAAAGGGGGCTGGCTCCGGAGCCGAACCGGGAGAAGCGGATTCTGAAGCCGATTCAGGGGGAGTGGAGGCCTTCCGAAGGGAATTCCAGCTTCGAATGACCCGGGCTGGAGCCCATATACGGGAATTGGATACGGTGCGGAAAGCGGTGAAGGAAGGGATGGAACAGGTGGGACAGTTCCCTCGCCTACGGGTATCCCGGCTCGAAGACCTCCCTGCGGCCCTGGTAAACCGGCACCTTGTGTTCGCCCATGCCGCGTACCTTTCGGCGATCCAGGCGTATCTGGAAGCGGGAGGGGGTAGCCGGGGTTCCTACCTAGTGCGGGATCCCCAGGGGATCGCGGTGCATCCCCTGTTGGAGGCGGAATGGAAATACAAACCGGAAGTTCCCGAGTTCCGGGAACGACTCCTGGTAACTCGCTGGGACGGAAAGGGGTTTCAGCATCGCTGGATCCCTCGGCGGCCTATTCCGAAAGAGGAGTTCTGGTTCGAAACCACCTGGAAGGAGCACCGGGAGAAAACATACTTTAGGGAAAGGGGGAGAGGATGAGCCTGCAGCAACTGTTGAATGGGGTATCCCTTGGGTCAGTGTATTCCATTATCGCGGTGGGGTTCGCTCTGGTATTCAACATTTTGAAATTCAGTAATTTTTCCCATGGAGGAGTACTTACGGTAACCGCCTACACAGGCTTTCTCATAGCCACCCGTTTCTCTTTAGGACTGCCCCTCACGTTGTTCTTTACCTCCCTGGCGGGAGGGGTGCTGGCGGTTCTCATCGAGCGGGTTGCCTTCAGGCGCCTTCGGAGGAACAAGAGCCCGGTGATCTTTTTCTTCGTTTCATCCATCACCATGGGCATACTTCTGGAAAACCTCATTACCATCGCCTTCTCCAGTAATTTCTACAGCTACCCCAAGTTTTTCCAGAGAACAATTCTGGAATGGAAAGGGTTTCACATGGCGGTTACCGATTTCTGGATGCTGGTCATCTCCCTGGTAGTCCTGGGCCTACTGATGGGGATCTTGTACCGAACAAAGCTAGGAGTTGCCATTCGGGCCCTCTCGATGGATCCCACCACTACCCTCCTCATGGGGGCGAATGTGGATCGAATCGTGGTGGCGACGTTTTTTGTGGTTGGCATCCTGGGTGGGATAGCGGGGGTATTCCTCGGGATCAACTACACTCTCTACCCCCAGTTGGGACAGTTGATCGTGAAAGGGTTCATAGCCTCGGTGATCGGCGGGTTGGGGAACTTGAGCGGAGCGGTAGTGGGAGCCCTGCTTCTGGGGATCCTCGAGGTAATCCTCACGGGTATCGAGGGCATAGGTTCGGGGCTGGCTCCCGTAGTGATCTTCTTCATTACCCTGATTTTTCTCATTCTTCGTCCCCAGGGAATCGCCGGTAAAATCATTCAGGAAAAAGTATAGGGGGGAAGGAATGGGTATTTCGGTTTCCGTACTGGTATTCACCTGCATTTCCATCATCGGGGTGTCAGGGGTGTTTCTCATTACAGGTCTGGCAGGGATGTTTTCCCTAGGACAGGCGAGTTTCATGGCCGTGGGAGCCTATACCTCTGGCGTACTGGTGGTACGCTTCGGAGTTCCCTTTCCCGTGGCAGCGGTAACGGGGACGTTGGCCGGAGTACTGGCGGGTCTCCTGGTGGGACTGCCCACCGTCCGATTGCGCCGGGATTACATCGCCTTGGTTACCTTCGGATTCGGGGAGGCGATCATCGCCATCCTGAACAATTTGAGCCATATCACTGGAGGGGCCATGGGACTCGTGGGTATTCCTCCCATGACCACCCTGCCCCTGGTTCTCCTGTCCGCTGTGTTCAGTCTTTTCTTCGTGTGGAACTTCAAGTTCTCCAAATACGGAAGACAGTGTATTGCCATACGCACCGATGAACTGGCAGCCCGTTCCATGGGGATCCATGGGGACGGATTGAAACTGCTGGTGTTTATCCTTTCCGCCGGATTGTCCGCCTACGCGGGAGTTCTCTATGGTTTCTACACCACCTATGTGGATCCGGGGCTTTTCAATTGGACCCGTTCGGCGGAATGGATCATCATGGTATTTTTCGGTGGATTGGGAAGCCTGACTGGCGCGGTAGTGTCAGCCATTCTACTAGGTACTCTGCCTGAAATCCTTCGCTTCGCATCTGAATGGCGGATTCTCCTGTACTGCGCGATCGTTCTGGTCATTATCAATTTTAGACCGAAGGGACTTTTGGGGGAAAGGGAACTAGGAATTATCAAGAAAAAGACGACACCTGACACAGGGAGGGCTGTATGAATCCATCGGTGTTGACCGTCCGGAACATCTCCAAACGGTTCGGTGGGGTACAGGCGGTGCAGAACTTTTCCCTTGTGTTACCCAGAGGCGGGATCGTAAGCATGATCGGTCCCAATGGGGCAGGAAAGACCACGGTGTTCAACCTCATTTCCGGTGTGTATCCTCTGGATCAAGGGGAAGTTTACCTGGAAGATGAAAGGATTTCAGGACTTCCTCAACATCTCATTACTCGAAAAGGAATTGCCCGAACCTTTCAAAACATTCGGCTGTTCCAGGGCTTGACGGTACTGGAGAACGTATTGACCGCCCTCGATCCCTTCACCCCCTATACGTTGGTGGAGGCCCTGTTTCGTCTGTCCCGGAGCAGGGGGGAAGAAAAAAAGGCAAAGGAAAAAGCCAGAGAACTGCTTCGGCTGGTGGGACTGGATTCCTACCAGGATGAGCAGCCCTCGAATCTGCCCTATGGCCTGCAACGAAAATTGGAGATCGCGAGGGCGTTGGCGATTCGGCCAAAGGTTCTCTTGCTGGATGAACCTGCCGCGGGATTGAACCCCAAAGAGGTGTATGATTTCATCGACCTAATCTATACCTTGCACGAGGATCACTCCCTATCGATCCTCCTTATCGAGCACCGGATGCAGGTCGTGATGGAAATGTCCGATTGGGTGTACGTGCTGAACTTCGGGAAGCTTCTGGCGGAGGGTAAACCCCAGGATGTACAGAAAGATCCTGAAGTGATCAAAGCGTATATCGGGGAGGAAGAGGCATGCTGAAGATCGCAAACCTCCACGTGGCCTACGGTCATATCGAAGCCTTGAAAGGGGTTACCCTCGAGGTGCCCCGAGGTTCGATTGTCAGTATCATTGGAGCGAACGGCGCCGGAAAATCGACCCTGCTGAATACCCTTTCCGGCATAGTGACCCCTCGGGAGGGAGAAATCCTCTTCGAGGGGAAACCTCTCCCTAAAGAGGCCTACCGTATCGTGCAGATGGGAATCGTGCAGGTTCCCGAGGGCAGAAAAATATTCCCGGGACTCACCGTCCGGGAAAACCTGGTCATGGGAGGGTACGTGTTACCCTCCTCCAGACTCTTGAAAGAACGGTTGGAACAGATGTACCAGCTGTTTCCTCGGCTGTGGGAACGCCGGGATCAGCAGGGAGGAACCCTTTCGGGAGGGGAGCAGCAGATGCTGGCCATCTGCCGGGGGCTAATGGCGGATCCCAAGGTGCTGCTTCTGGATGAGCCCAGTTTGGGGTTGGCTCCCATCCTGGTGAACGAAATATTTCAGTTGATCCTCAAGATCCATTCCATGGGGGTCACCGTCCTCCTGGTTGAGCAGAACGCCCGGAAGGCATTGTCGATCTGCGATTACGCGTACGTGCTGGAAACCGGTTCGGTTACATTCCAGGGTACAGGGGAAGAACTCCTCTGCAACGAACAGATCAGCGAAGCCTACCTGGGGAAAACCGTGGATAAGGAGGCTTCCATATGAACTCTTCCCTCGTGCAGGTAGTTCCCGTGGTGTACGAACACGCGGCGGCCTTCGTGGGAAAAAGCCCCTGGGAGGTGGGGTATAGCGCGGATTTACTAGTTCAGGCCCACGAGGCCGCCTGGAAGGAGTACCACCATTCCCCCCTTACCCTGGGTATCGATGTGTATAACCTCGAGGCGGAATGTTACGGGGCAAGGGTAGAAAAGCCCGAGGGGAACGAGGTTCCCTCCATCAAGGAATTTCCCCTAAGTAGCTGTGAGGAAATAGAAAAACTCCCCCTGTTCGATCCCCTCCGATCGGGAAGGTTTCCCCTGATCTTTCAGGCAGCGAAGATGCTACGAAAAAAGTTGCCCTCCGTAGATATCCGCATCCCCCTGGGGGGCCCTTTTTCCATTGCAAGCAATCTGGTAGGGTTCGATACATTGTTGATCGAAACCTTCTCTGAACCGGAGATGGTTCGCCGGGCTCTTTTGCATTTGGCGGAAGGACAGTTGCGGATCGCATCTGCAGCCAAAGCCGAAGGGTTCGATGTCACCTTTTTCGAGTCTGCCGCGACCCCCCCGCTATTGTCCCCGGAACTGTTCGAATCGGTGGAACTGCCCGCCCTGAAGTACGTGATGGATGGCACAGGAGCATTGTTCTCCCACCGACCCTCCTTCATCATGGGGGGAAATACCTTTCCCGTCCTCCAGTATGTGCTAGCGACGAACCCTGGCTTCATCATCTGTCCCGGAGAAACGGACCAGGCAGCGTTTATGGAGTCCGTAAGACCCAAGAGAGATCTGGCCGTTCGGATCAATATGAAGGTGGACATCGTGGCCAACGGATCGGAGGAGGAACTTTTCCAGGAGACAAAACGGGTCTTTCACCTGGCCTTGGGGCGGAATCCCATGCTGATCGGCACGGGAGTACTGCCGTACAATGTACCCCCTTCCCGGGTCCATCGAATCGAAGAGTTCGTAGCGCGCTGTACAGAGGAACTTTTGGGTAGGGGCGATGTTTAAGGTGCGTAACTGTTTCCCGTGGGGAAACGTCAAAATACCCTTAGAGAACTTCTAAGGAGGAAAGGAGAGAAAGATGAAAAGAATTCTCTTTCTGCTTGTGGTGATCGGTTTAGTAGGGGGTCTTCTTTTTGCCGGAGGCAAAGGGGAGACGAAACAGGAGCAAGGGCCCATCGTGATCGGCGCCATTCAGGACCTATCTGGTCCCACCTCCGTCTGGGGAAATGCCGTACGGAAAGGAGCTGAGCTTGCGGTAGAGAAAATCAATGCCAGTGGCGGTATCAACGGGAGGAAGATCGAGCTGAAGACCTACGACGTGAAGCTCGAGCCCCAGGAAGCGATCAACGCCTATAACCGGCTGGTGGATCAGGACAAAGCGGTGGCAGTGATCGGTCCCCCCATCAGTAACATCGGGCTTAGCCTCACGAGCCTGACGGCAGCGAAAAAGGTTCCCATCGTGGGAAGTTTCATCGATCCCCGGGTAACGGTCCAACCCGACGGGAACCCCCATCCCTACATGTTTCTCATGCAGCCCTCCAGTGTGCAGTACTCGGAGATCATTGCCGATTTCGGGTTGAAGAAGCTGGGGCTGAAGAATGTGGGAGTGTTCTACGATCAGTCCAATGCCTTTTCCGTATCCCAGGTCCAGCCCTTCGTGAATTACTGGGAAAAGAACGGGGGCAAGGTAGTAGGAAGCCAGGTGTACAAGAAAGGAGATAAGGATTTCAAGACCCAGTTGAGCAAACTGAAAGAAGCGGGGGCCGAATGTATCTACGCTCCGAACTATATTCAGGACCAGGTTCTCACGATCCAGCAGATGGATCAGATCGGATTCCGTGTACCGATCCTGGATGGGTTGGATTTCGCACCGCCTTTCACCACGTTGTTGCCCGATCCCAAACTGGCGGATAAAATCTATTTCGCCAATAACTATTCCGATAACGAACCCCAGTTGGTGGAAGTGCGGGAAGCCTACAAGAAGAAGTACAACGAAGAACCGATCAACAAAGCCTATCTCGGGTATGACAAGATCCTGATCCTAGCGGATGCCATAAAACGCGCCAACAGTACCGACCCCACCGCTATCAAGAACGCGCTGGAACAAACGAAGAATCTCCAGTGCACCACTGGTGTTATCACTCTATCGCCCAAAACTCATCAACCTGTGGGGCTGTCCATGGTCATGTATGCCATCGAAAAAGGACAGTACAAGGATCTAGGACGCCACGTACCGGAATCGCATAAGTAGTAGTCGATCGATCTGTTCTAAACTTACTATAAACTGTAAAAGGAAGTATCCCTTTTGGGATTCTTCCTTTTTTTTATTCCCCATCATTTTTTGTTGACAACCAGTGTAATGATAGTTTAAAATTAGTTTAACGTTAAACTATCGATTTAGATGAACCATGACTGTAAAAACGATTGCGAAAAAACTTGGAATATCCCACACGACTGTTTATTTATACCTGAAGGATCCTGAAACAAAGCGAATCAGTCCTCAAACGAAAAAGAAAATAAAGCTCTTACTAGAGCAAGGCTATCTTAGACTCGATCCGCACGCACAAACCCTTGCTCGGAAGAAGAGTCATGCCGTTGCAATTTTAATTCCCATGAATGTTCCTTATTTTCACAGTGTGATAGTTACTGAATCTCTCTGTGGCATTCAACAAGTCCTATTCCAAAAGAGGTATAGGTTTGTTTTCCTTCCCTCTCAAGGGGGAGATTCTCTACAGATATTGAAGGATCAATTAAAGCACTCTGGCGGATATGATGGATACATCCTGTACGGGACAAGAGACAGCAGTATGGAGGAAATGAGGGCGAATGTAGAGACTCTCCAAAAATACAGAGTTCCTTTCGTGGTATTGAACATGCCGGAGTTGGAGGATGATATCAATCAGGTTATCTGTCAAACACCGAACGCTGCGGATCCCATTCGATACCTTTTCCAATTAGGGCATCGAGACATTGCACTGTTGGCAGGGTCCTCACGGGCTCCAGACACCCAGCAATCCATTCAACAGTATTTTCTCTTCTTCCAGCGGTTGGGGGTAGAGAGAAGTGCGGAGAGAATTATGTATGGGAATTATGAAAAAGTGATCGCCCGAAGTGAAGTGTTGAAACTGCTCAGTAAGGATCGTGGAATCACAGCTATTGTAAGCTTAAGCGACTCGATGGCATTGGGAGCGTATGAGGCTATCAAAGAATTAGGATTAAAAATCCCAGACCATATCAGTGTCATAGGAAAAGATGATGCTACCTTTGCAAGTAACATGTGTCCACCTCTCACAACAGTACGTATTCCCATGGTGGAAATGGGAAAACAAGCTGCAATCTTGCTGTTCGAGGCGATGGGAGGGGCGAAACCTCGTAAGATATACTTAACAAGCGAATTAGTAATTCGTGAATCTGCAGCTCCTGCTATCAGTACCAAATCAAAAGGAGGTGAGATAGAGAAAGTAAATATATTAACAATTTGAAAATCTAATATTCGAATAGGAGGTTTTATATGAGTAAAAAATTCGTTTTTAGCATTATTGTATGGCTGATTCCTTTCCTTGTTTTTTCTGGCGGTAGTAAAGAGACAGAGAAGGCAGCTGAAAAAGCAGCCAAAATCGAATTGGAGTTCCCTAGTTGGCAAGCGGAAGAGGCGGGGTTCGCTGATTTCTGGAGGGAGGTCATTCCTGCATTTGAAACTCAAAATCCTCAATACAAGGTTAAACTGGTGCAAATCCCCTTCAAGGATTACAATGACATGTTGACTACTAGATTTGCTGCAGGGAATCCTCCTACCATTCTTCATTTACCAGCCCGAAATGCGGCACAGTTCGCTGCCCAAAAATGGGTTGAACCCCTGGACGATCGCCTAAAAGGAACAGATATTCTCGCCAATTGGACTCCGCTGCAAAGTTCCATGAAGTATGAGGGGAAATATATCGGGGTATTGCTCATGGGGTATGGGAACCTATTTTTTTACAACCAAAAGATGTTCGAAGACGAAAGGATACCGTTCCCGAAAAATGAACGGGAATTGTTGGAAGCGGTGAAAAAGCTCACCAATGAGGCTAAGGGTGTGTTTGGAATCGGACTTACAACTACGGACCATCCGAATATTTATCCTGATGTAACCAATATTGTGTATGGATTGGGTCTCAGTTTTTTAAAGGACGGTAAGTACAATTTTTCCGATCCAGCTGTTGTACAGGCTGTGGAACTGTACAGGGAGTTGGCCAAGTATTCCCCTAAGGGTACAACCACTGAGTTGAAGAGACAACTCTTTGTGGACGGGAAGATCGCCTCCATGATGGATGGCCCCTGGGTAGCCGCAATGATAGCAAAAGCTCCGGAGTCGATTCGGCCGCACCTGAAAATTTCATTGCTACCCTTCCCCAAGAATCCAGGGAATCCTAGCAATAGTATGCACATACCCGCATCCATCTCTCCCGAAAAAAAAGAGGCAGTATGGAAGTTCATCACTTTAATTGCATCCCCTCATTTTCAGGCTAGGTACACCATTCTTACCCGTTCACCTGCAGGCAGGGCGAATGTGTTGACTCAAGAGATGGTAAAACAATACCCTGAGTTAGAGGTAATCAATAAAGCCGCATCCATCGCAGTAAATAGCTGGCCTGAGTCTCAAAAAGTAATGGCAAACTACGCTTTGTATTCAAAAACCGTAGCGAGCGCCATGATCCGTTTGATGCTGACCAACGATCCAACCAAGAAAGTGCTTGAAGAACTACAGAGTAAATTGGAAAAGGAGATAGTTCCTTGACAAGTGAGAAAAAGAAGATCAAGTTGCGGGCATACCTGCTGTTGTTACCCGCCTTTCTCATTACCCTCTCTCTTATGGTATACCCGCTCTTCATGACCTTCGATTTGAGCTTCCGAATCGGTCATTCCATGTCTTTTCAGTCCATAGGGGAACTCCCCTATGGACTTGGCAATTATACACAGGTTCTCCAAAACGACCAGACCTGGGAAAGCTTGGCGAAATCTCTCATCTACACAGTATCCAGCACCTTAAGCGGTTTTGTCCTTGGGCTATGCACGGCTCTGCTTTTGAATAAATTGGGGAAGTTTAAACGCTTGATTCGTATTCTGACCTTACTTCCCTGGGCCGTTCCTGGCGTAATAGCCGCAGTAGTTTTCCTTTGGATGTTAGACCCATCCTATGGAGTAGTGAACTATTTTTTGCGAAAGCTAGGAGTGATATCCAAGAATGTTTCGTGGTTTTTCGATCCCCAACTGGCTATGTTTTCGGTTGTGTTGCCTACGGTCTGGAAAGGGTATCCATTTTTTACCCTCACCATTCTGGCATCTTTGCAAGGGATCCCAGAAACCTATTACGAAGCAGCTCGTGTAGATGGGGCGTCTGTTCTCAAATTGTTTAGATACATAACTTGGCCAGGAATAAGGATCGCCGCAATTTTGTCCATCATATTGAATGCTTTATGGACCTTCCGAGTATTTGACATCATTTTTCCCATCACTGCAGGAGGTCCTATGGGCGCTACAGAGACATTGGCTATCCGAATCTATAATGAAGCCTTCAGGTTCTACCAAATGGGAAAGGCTTCAACACTAGGAATTTTGACTCTCTTCATTTGTGCGGTATTTGTGTCCTTGCTATATCCATTGATGAAAAAGAGGTTTTATTGAATGTTACAGATGCGAGACAAAAAAGGCTATGTAAGGATTGCAGTTGCCATTTTTTTGTTAGTCTTTTTATTGTTTCCGATCTATTGGATGGTTCATACTTCTCTTATGCCGACTTCCGCAATTCTTTCTGTGGAACCCAAGATTCTCTTGGACCCTACTTTAATTAACTTTTTCTCTTATGTAGATGTCTTTATCCGAAAACCTATTGTTCAGTGGTTTCGAAACTCCTTGGTTGTAACCATTGGTTCTGCGACTGTCAGTGTAGTAGTGTCTCTTTTTGCCGGATATAGCCTTTCTCGATATTCTACCTTTGGGCAACAGTTGATGGGGTACATTCTTCTGCTCAGTCGTATGCTTCCGGGTGCCCTATTGGTGATTCCTCTCTACATTATTTTTAGCCGTATGGGGTTGATAAATTCCCTCATCGCTCTTATGGCCGCAAATGTTACAGCCATCATTCCCTTCACTACCTGGATGATGAAAGGATTTTTTGATGGAATACCGACGGAGCTGGAAGAATCTGGATTGATTGATGGGTGTTCCTGGTTCGACAGTTTCTACTACATCGTTCTTCCTCTTACAGTTCCTGGCCTAGCTGCCGTGATCATATATTCCGCAATTTTAAGCTGGAATGAATACTTGTTCGCTCGCACTCTGGCGTATGATCCTGGTGCATGGATTTTTACGGTAGGAATAGCTTCCTTCGTAGGGGAACACTCGGTAAGTTGGTCTGGGTTAATGGCGGCGGGTACGATTTTTATCATTCCCATCATCTTTCTTTTCTTTTTCCTGGAACCGTACCTAGTACGAGGGCTAACAGCAGGGGCTATCAAGGAATAGGAGGTATTGGTTGAACATACTAGTTACGGGTGCTTCAGGTAGAATCGGCAAGGTTCTGGTCCCTACCCTTCTAGAACAGAGACATAGGGTTACCTGTTTCGATGTAAAAGTTCCGGACAGGTTTCGAATTGATCCCGGTATTTCCTGGATACAGGGAAATCTCGCGAAGAGTGCAGGAATCAAAGAGCTTCTTAGAGGACAGGACGTGGTGATCCACCTCGGAGCCTATATGTCATGGGATAAAAAAGAAAATAAAAAACTTTTTTCTTCAAATATTCAGGGGACTTTTTTCTTGCTGGAAGGGTGTGTACAAAACTCTATTAAGAAGTTCATTTTCGTTTCCAGCGGTGAAGTGTATCCTGAATCCAAACCGGAGTACCTTCCCATCGATGAGAATCACCCAAGAAAACCTACAAGTTTTTATGGAGAGACGAAGCTGATAGGCGAAGAAATGGTACAGTATTACGCACGGGCATGTGGTCTGCAAGCGGTTATTCTTCGTATTTCACATACTCAGAACTCGAGTGAGCTTTTAGACCCTTCCAGTTTTTTTTCCGGACCACGATTTTTTTTATCTGCCAGGATTGTTCGGGCTAAAAAGCTACGAAATAAGGCGGAGCTTGACGTTTTAAAACCTTTCTGGGATGGAAAAGAGAAACTAATTCTTCCTATAGGAACGGATGGGAAAGCATTCAAAATGCACATTACCGAAACAAGGGATATTGTACAGGGGATCCTGTTGGCAGTCCAAACCGACCTTCCTTCAGGAGAAGTATTCAATATCGGATACGATGTTCCAGTACCATTCGATGTATATATCCCCCGTATGTCACAGTTAATTGGAATACCTTACGTAACGGTAACATTCCCTTATCCCTCGGTATGGTACGAGACCTCCAATGCCAAAGCGAAAAGATTGCTTGGGTACAATCCAAAATGGTCTTTCGATATGATGGTAGAAGAAGCGGCAAAATTTCATAGAAAGGCGGAGAACCCACTATGAAGGAAACCCTCCTGTACGCAGACCTGAGCTGGAAAGAAATGGCGGAAGCAGTGGCGTCCCAGCGAATTGTGATCCTTCCCATTGGCAGCACGGAGCAGCACGGACCGCATTTGCCTTTATGTACCGATGATTATATGGCTCAAAGATGGGCATTTGAATCTGCTCGGCTGGCAAAAGAATCGTTCGGTGTACAGTCTCTAGTAATGCCCGGCTTACACTACGGGAATGCGCAACACCATATGGGATTTACGGGAACGGTAAGTTTGAGTTTTGAGACTCTGAAAAATATTACAGTAGAAATAGGGAAGTCTGTGCTTTCCCATGGATTCCGCAAATTGGTGCTTCTCAATGTGCATGGGGGGAACAGGTACGCTGTACGCGCCGCAGCGGTCGAACTGGGAATGGCACAGGGAAACGGAGGGTTACCCCTGTATATAAGAGTAGTAGAAGATTGTGATCCAGACATAAATCCACTAAAGCTTGATTATGACAAGTTAAAGGGTTTTACCGAAGAAGCATCTTTAGGTTCTATGGTGCATGGAGGGGCGTTGGAAACATCAAAGATGGTATACCTCAGAAGCGATTTGGTAGATTTGAATAGGATCCAAGAGAAACCAGCGAGCAGCAGGGGATCTACCAGGGAAGTATTTCCCTACCATATATTGACTCCCACTGGAGCTATGGGAAACCCCCTGGAAGCCACTAAAGAAGCGGGAAAGGTACTGTGGGAGGCGTTAGTCCTACATTTCGCGGAATATTTACGTGAACTATCCAAAAAGCCATGAATGATAAAAAACCGCATACTGTGCATGGGTCGTTTGGGGTGGTGGTAGTCGGGGGGGGGCTTGCAGGGGTTTGTGCCGCGATTTCCTCGTCTCGATTGGGGGTTCGCACCCTATTAATAGAACAGCTTCCCCTTTTAGGAGGGAATTCCAGCAGTTTGGCCGGTGTTCCTCCCCATGGAGCCACGGCCTTGGGGCATAATCGAAATGCCAGGGAATCAGGTATTCTGGAAGAGTTGCGCACTGAATACTTCTATCGTTATGGGGGGGTAGACAATCGAAGGTTCTGGGATCTCTTATTGGAAGAATGGTGTAAGAAAGAATCGAATTTAACCCTTTTGCTCAATACGAGTCTGGTAACTTGTAATCTTTCCGAGAATATCCTCAATTCTATCGAAGCTCTTCAGAGAACAACGGAAACGGTTTACCAGGTAGAGGGTGAAATTTTTATCGATGCCACTGGTGATGCAATTCTCGCAGAAAAGTGTCATGTCCCTACTAGAATGGGGAGGGAAAGTAAAGACGAATTTGGGGAACAATATGCCGTCGATCAGGCGGATGGTCAGACTTTAGGGTCTACAGTGTATTTAATTGCTCAAAAACGGAGCTATCCTGTATTGTTCAACCCTCCAGAGTTTGCTAAGAGATATCCAGACTGTAATTCGTTACAAGGAAGGCCCCATACGATTCAGCACATTACCCCTGGAAATTGTTTATCACCGGACTGTACACAAATACGGATTTTCTGGTGGATCGAGGGAGGGGGTGACAAGCACATTATACACGATAGTGAAAGGATCTATCAGGATTTAGTGTCCGAGGCAATGGGTATCTGGGATCATCTTAAAAATCATTGTAATCAAGAAACAAGGGAGGCTTTAGCCTGTTACGACTTGGTTTGGTGGTCTTTAGTTCCTCTTAGACGTGAAAGCCGCCGAGTTCTAGGTCTCTATACCCTAAAAGAGGATGACCTACTAAACCCGAAACTGTTCCCTGATCGTATCGGGTATGGAGGATTTCCGCTGGATTTACATCCGCCTGCGGGTATTGGGGATCCCTCGATGCCTTGTGTCCAGATATTTTTGAACGATCTCTATTCGATTCCGTTACGTTGTTTTTTGGTACCTAAAATCCAAAACCTGTTTGTAATAGGAAGAGCCCTCAGTGTAACTCACGTTGCGTTGGGTTCTGTTCGGGTAATGTATACGTTAGGACAGTTAGGGCAATCCATTGGAATCGCGGCAGGGATTTGCGTAAATAGGCAGTATTATCCTCCTAACCTATTAGATGAAGGGGAAATGAGATTCTTACAACAATCTATCTTGAAGAATGATGGATTCATACCAGCGATTCAGAACAATGATCCTGATGATTATGCCCGGAAGGCGAGGGTGACAGCCACCAGTACCATGCCTTTTATAGCAGAAGATGTAAACGGTAGAGTAGAGCTGGTGTTCGACATGGTTCAACAGGTACCGTTTCCTGGGGGAGAATTGGATTCTATAGGTTTCTATCTTACCTCTCGGCTCCATCAAAGAAAAAGTCTCCATTGGAGTCTTTCGATCTCTACTAAACTTGCGAACTCTTCTTTAAATGATGATCCGCATGAAGATATTCTCGTAAACGGGGACTTCGCCATCGATCCGATGCATGATGGCTGGATTCATGTTTCATTGAAAGGGATAGAGATTCCCCCGTGTATTCTTTCTCTGAAACTTAATCGCTGTGAAGGAGTTTTTTGGGCTTTCACCCGGCCAGAACTCCCCGGGACTCGTTGGGGAGTGCGGTACGAGGGTAGTATGGAAGTTGAGGTGTTTCATGGGGAAGCGAAGCGAGCACCTCAACAGGGGAATTGGTTCTTTATGAATCACCATGGAAGGGCTCCGAAAGCTTTGGAGGCTATGTTGCGTGCACATATAGAGGGTGAGTATGAGACGCATAAATGTTCATTAAAAAAACCCACCTGGACTTTTTGCTGTACCTTTACTCCAACCTTTTATCCGTACCAAGCAGAAAACGTAATCAATGGATACTCTAGGGCTACAGATTTCCCAAACCTGTGGATTTCAGATCCTAGCAAGCCTCTTCCCCAAAGTATCACTCTCGAATGGCCTCAACAACAAACCATAAAAGAGGTGATTTTGATCTTCGATACGAACCTAGACTTAGAAGATCGTTTCTATGGATATCCGTTAGAGAAATATAGATACTCGGTACCTGTTCCAGAGTGTATCTCCGATTACGATGTTCTTATAGAAACAGAAAGAGGATGGGAAACCGTTTACCGAGTTCGAGGGAATATCCATCGGAAAAACAGCATAACCTTTATAAAAGAAATGGAAACAAAAGCTCTCCAGGTTAAAGTTTTAGCCACCCACGGCTCGAGGGAGGCCCGGATCTATGAAATCAGAGTCTATTAGAAGCGCCCAACGGTTGAAGACGCGCTGGAGGGTGTTTTTCTTTTTATCCACCTCTATGCTGTCCCTTCAGGGGGTCCTTCCCTGCGCGGCAGAACCAGGCATTGGCGCTACGGATGCGTGGCGTAGTGCGCTGATTCATCGAGCTCGAGAGGAAACGGCGGCTCCCCAGGTGCTTCGATACATCCAATACCAGTTGGACGAGGCGGGTATCGAGAAAAGCAGGGAAACCGGCATCTGGTCCTTCTCCTATTCGGCGGATGGAAAGGCGACCATCGAGGTGCGAACTGCCACCAAGGACGGGAAAGATTTTACCGAGGAGCGAAGGCGAAGGCTCAACCGGGGAAGGGCAAACGCCACCCAGATGCTCGATATACTTTCTCCCTTTGACGAACGTGCCCAGTCCGCTCTTCGATTGGGAGCCGGCAACCGAATCGAGAGGAATGGTCAACTTATCTGGGAATACCCCTTCGAACTACCGAGGGACGATAGAACCCTAGTAGGCACTGCCTGGGTAGATGCCCGGCTAGGAATCCCCCTCGGTTTTCGATACTCCCTTCGTCCCTTACCGATGTTCGTGGATAGGATCGAAGTGCGTGTCACCTTCAATCAGGGTCAATCACCTGGTAGGTTCCAGGAAATCGAGTATTCCTTCGCTGCCTCGTTCCTTATCTTCAGCTGGATCGGTGGCGGAGTAGCTTGGCCCGAAGAGTGGGTACGGTTGCCGGTACGGCCAAGATTCGGCGAGTAGGGGTGCTTTCAGCCTCTCATAGGCTGTTGCAGCGCAGCTTCTCCGTTTGCGGCCCCCAAATAAATGGCGAGTAGCCTAGAATAATAGTTGGATCACTTCCTCCATAGTTTCCACTTTGTGAAAGGTGATTCCCTTTTTCACGTGGTCGGGGATTTCCTCCAGATCTTTCTCGTTCTTCCTGGGGATGATGATTTCCTTAATTTTTCCGCGGCGGGCGGCAATGACCTTTTCTTTCAGCCCTCCAATGGGCAGCACGTTCCCGGAAAGGGAGAGTTCTCCCGTCATGGCCAGGGAACAACGGATCTTTTTCCCCGTAGCAAGGGAAAGGAGCGCGCTGGCCATGGTGATTCCGGCCGAGGGGCCGTCCTTGGGAGTAGCCCCCGCAGGGATATGGAGGTGAATCGTGTTTTTTTCGAAGAACTCCTGCGGCACGGAAAACCGGGGAGCGATGTGCCGCACGTAGCTATACGCAATGTTGGCTGATTCCTGCATCACTTCTCCCAATTGTCCCGTGAGTCGGAAACCTTCCTTCCCAGGGTTGGCGATGGCTTCAATCAACAGGGTATCACCCCCAAAAGGTGTCCAGGCCAAGCCAATAGCCTGGCCAGGCGAAGTGATCCTCTTCGTCTCCTCCTCGGAGAAGGGGGGGAGCCCTACATATTCTTCCAGTAACTTACTATCAATTTTAACTGGCAATGTTATTTCTTGAAGCACCAACTTACGGGCGATTTTCCGGTGAATCTTGTCGAGTGCCTTTTCGTAGTTGCGGAGTCCCGCTTCCCGGGAGTACCCCCGGGCGATTTCCAGCAGAGCCCCCTGGGTGTATCGGACGGCATCCTTCGGAAGCCCCGCCCCTTGTAGGGATTTAGGAATTAGGTACTTTCGAGCTATGGCGATCTTCTCCTGCTCGATGTATCCGGACAGGCGAATCACCTCCATTCGATCCAGGAGGGGCCGAGGTATGGTATCCAGTGTGTTGGCTGTGGCGATGAAGAGGACATGACTGATATCGAAGGGTAGGTCTAGGTAGTGATCCCTGAAGGCTACATTCTGCTCAGGATCCAGGACCTCCAGCAGGGCGGAGGAAGGATCTCCCTGAAAGGACACTCCCAGCTTGTCGATTTCATCGATCATGAACACGGGGTTCTTTGCTTTCACGATTTTGAGACCCTGGATGATTTTTCCCGGCATGGCGCCCACGTAGGTTCTTCGATGTCCCTTGATTTCCGCTTCGTCCCGCATGCCGCCCACGGAGAATCGGAAGAACTTTCGATTCAAAGCAGCAGCGATGCTCTTGCCGATGGAGGTTTTCCCTACCCCTGGCGGGCCCACAAGGCAAAGGATGGATCCCTTGGTGTCTTTCTTCAATTTTCGCACCGCCAGATACTCGAGGATCCTCTCCTTCACATCTTCAAGGCCATAGTGGTCCCGGTCCAGGATCTCTTTCCCCTTCTCCATGTCGATTTCTTCCGCGGGAGGATCTGCCCAGGGAAGGGAAACGATGGTATCGAGGTAGTTACGTGTCACGATGAACTCGGAGGCGTTGGGATCCATCAGACTGAACTTTTCCAGTTCCTGCTCCACCTGTTCCCGCACATCCTTGGGAAGGGGGAGCTTCTCCACTGCCTCCTTGAACCGCTGGTATTCGGAGCTTTTCGCGTCCACCGCGAGACCCAGTTCCTGCTTGATGGCTTTGAGCTGTTCCTTCAGAAAGTATTCCCGCTGACTTTTTTCGATTTTTTCGTTGATCTGAGCCTGGATCTTCTTTTGGATTCGGAGAAGCTCCTGTTCCTTCTTGATGAAGATCAGCACCTGCTCGAGGCGTTTGTGCACGTTGGTGGTTTCCAGGATCTTCTGCTGTTCCTTCTTGTCCACGTTGAGGATGGAGGCGATGAAATCGGCGATCTTTCCCGGATGATCGATGTTTACCATGTTGAGGCGCATCTCTTCCGAGAAGAGAGGATTGTTCTCCGATATTTGTTTCATCTCGCTCAGGATGGCACGGGTAAGGGCCTTTACCTCCAGGGTATTGTCCTCTTCGTCCTCCAGGTACTCTACCGCGCCGATGATGGGGTTGGATTCCTTCAGGAACTTTTTAACCCGGAAGCGCTTCAGGGTGGAAATGAACGCGTTGATCCCGCCATCCGGCAGGTTGATTTTCTTGATGATCTTGGCTACCGTTCCCACGGTATACAGATCCGCCGCAGTAGGACGGGCTTCCAGTTCCTCCGTTTTCACCAGGATGAGACCGATGAGCGAATCGGAGGAAAGGGACTGCTCGATGATGGAAATATCCTCCTGGGATGCGACCATGAGGGGTGTAAAGATCCCCGGAAAGATCGGCTTGCCCAACAGGGGTATAATGAAGAGCTTGTTGGGTAGAATCTGTTCTACCGGAATGATGTGTTTGGACGATTGAGTTGTTTTGTCTTCGCTCATATACACATACCTTCACAATACAGTTACTTGATTTCGACCAGCACGTTTGGATATATACAGTGCCTGATCCGATTTTTCAATTAAGCCTGACCAAGTGTTTTCTATTGAGGAATCCGAAGATTGTTCGCGCCGGAACTCGGAAATACCGATGCTAACCGTTGCCTGAATTGAACTTCCCTTGATTCGCAGAGGAGTGTGTTCCAAAGCTGTTCTTAGGCGTTCCGCGACTGATCGGGCCTCCTCCGCGGTGGTTTCGGGTAATAGCACTAAAAACTCTTCTCCCCCGTATCGAGAGGGGATGTCGGTGTTTCTGATCATTTTCTTAATGAGGAACGCTGTTTGCTGAATTACTCTATCCCCCACAGTATGTCCATACTGATCGTTTATTCGTTTAAAAAAATCAATATCCAGTATCATGACCGAAAGAGACCTTTGGTATCTGATTGCTTTACGAAGTTCCGCTTCCGCGATGTGATTCAGATGCCTTCGGTTGAACAGTCCTGTTAGGGGATCCGTTATGGCCAATCTTCGGAGGGCTTCTTCGCTTTCCCGAAGAGCTTCTTCTGTCTTCTTACGAACAGCGATTTCATCCATCAACTGCCGGTTTGCCTCTTTAAGTTCTTTCTCCTTTTGCATGAGTTCGTTTATCGTCTGGTCGAGTTGTATCACCATTGCGTTAAAGGATTGCGAAAAATCTCCCATGAAATCTACTCGCTGGGAGAAGTCTCCAGAGGCCACCATTTTTGTTTGCCAGGTAAGGTGCCGGAGGTTACCTTGCAAGGTTTTCAAGGCCCCTCCTATATAACCTTTCAGTGAGATTTGGATGGATAGATCTCCTTTTGCCAGAGCATAGAGCGCTTCCCTTAAAACCACCAGGCTTTGATACAGTGTGCCCAGGTTTTCTACCGATGCTAAAGAGGGCGGAATAGGCGGAGGGCTATCGTAATTGATTACTTGTTGTATAAAATCCGTAAGCTCCAATAATAAGTTATGTTTATCGCTGGGAATGGCGCTCTTCATGGGATTACTGCGGGTGATTATCCAAGACTTCTACTTTAAATCGGCATGTTCGATCCCCCGTACACCAGCAGTCGATCTCTTTGATTTTGATGGTTTTGCCCGTGTGCCGCTCAATGACTCCCGCTATGAAACCCTCATCGTAGGTGCAAATCTCATATCCCAGCTCTGGCAAGCCTGAACAATCCAAATCCTCGGAAACGGTCAACGTGAGTAGGCCTTTATCAATGTCCGATTCCTCCACGCGCAATATTCCAACGCCCATATCTCGAAGGGTTTTCTGTAGGCTCTTGATAAAATCATTGAAAGGTTGCCCTTTGGGGAACAGGTGGTCGTAAAACTCCTTTCCTGCCAGTTTGCCTGCCTGATAGAAGATTTGGTTTGTTTTTTCGGTACCTTCCTGCTGTTCCAAGGTGTCTCTTAGAGTGTATTGAAATAGCCTGTACATCTCTAATCGGGTAAGAGGCCCCAGATTGGGACGCCCTCGCTGAATATTCCCTAACAATTCCCAGGTAAACTTGAATTTCCTGTCCTTCATTTTTTCCGCCTGAATATAGATATCACTCTCATTGTATGTGTATTCCTAGGCATCATCAAGGGTGTCGGGATTCATGTTTTATTGAGGAGACTGTTGCCCAGTTTGCTGTTCTTTCAGTACCTTTTACCCATGAAACTTCAAAACAAACGGATTCTGTGCCTCGTGCACGAGGCCTTCGAAGATCTCGAGTTCTGGTACCCCTACTACCGTTTACAGGAAGAAGGTGCGACCCTTACCGTGGCTGGGGAAACGAAGGGGGCCGTGTACCATGGAAAGTACGGCGTACCGGCAACCTCGGATATAGCGTATCGGGATGCCGACCCTACCCAGTTCGATGGACTCTTGGTTCCGGGAGGCTGGGCACCGGACAAGATCCGGAGGTTCCCCGAGGTTCGGGAGCTGGTACGGGCCCTTAACGAACGGGGGGCGGTGCTGGGGCAGATATGTCACGCGGGCTGGGTGTTCATCTCCGCGGGGATTCTGAAGGGCAGGCGTGTCACCAGTACCCCCGCCATCAAAGACGATATGGTGAACGCCGGTGCCCTATGGGTGGACGAGCCTGTGGTGGTAGACGGAAACCTGGTTTCCAGCCGCAGACCTCCCGATCTTCCTTTTTACACCCGCGCGTTGATCGATCTTCTTTCCCGGTAGGGATCGGAGAGAGAAGCACTCTTCACAGTATCTTCATAAACCCTACAAAAAGTCTTTATGAATCTTCTGTATTATGCTCTCGGTTGCAGGTTTCTTTGAGTTTCCTATAGTTTCTTGCATCTTATGCTAAGGACTAGGGCGAAGCTTTCGGACAAAGAAGTCCTGCACTATCAGATTGAAACAGAACCGTGTTTGTGGGGGAGACCAAATGAACCTATGCTTAAGGTCCAAATCTTTAGCCCTGCTCATAGGGGCGGTATTCATCGGGGGTATTTTTTTGTCCTGGCACATGGGATGGTGGAATACGGCTTCTCGGAGAGTTTCCCGAAACCTCCGAACAGTAGAATATGTCGGGAAGGAGGGTCTAAGGGATGTTGGCGAACAGGATCCCTTGAGGCAAGGGATGTGGGTACAGACGCTCGATCGCGATAAAACAGTGGCTACCAACCCGGAATTGGAAAACCCTCAGGGGTTTAGATCAGGGTCCCCGGGCAAAATAGAGTCCCCAGGGAACTCCGGTAGGGGTGCGGGCGGGGGCAGAATGTCCGGTACGACTAACCCGCAACCGATCCGGGGAAGAACGACCTTCAAGGAAGTACTGTCCTGGGGAGTGACAAAGGAACAGATTGAAAAGATCATCCGCAAACCAATGCCGCCGGAAGATACCGTGATTAAAGATTGGTGCACTGCTCAAGGAGTGGAGTTTTCCGTTATCCGGGATGCCTTGCAACGGTTGAAACCTAAAAATTGATAGTTTGAAGGTTATCGAAGGTTAGTTGAGATGTTAGAGGAGATATAGAAAAAAGTTTTAAGGGGCGGTACAGAAAAAGTACTGCCCTTTTTTGTGGTTTTCTTACAGGGCATACGTTCCCTCGGCAAGTTGGACAAGCCGTTCCAGGTCTAGTATTTCAATTCGCTTTTTGGTCACTTTCCCCAGCACCCCTAAAGCCCGGAGTTCGGAAATGATCCGGTTGAAAGTGGCCCGGTGTAAGCCCAGGGCAATGGCCATTTCCTGTTGGGTAATGTGGGGGTAGATTTCGGATCTATTGTTCCCGTACTGAGCCAAATCGCACAGAAGGCGACAAACTTTCCCTCTTACATCCGTACTTTGAAGATCACAGAGATGATGGAGCAATACCCCTACCTTGTAGGCCAGAAAGGATGTCAGGTTTCGATTGAGGTCAGGGTACTTGGGAAAAATAACATCCTCTAGAAGAGAACTGGGGAAAAAATAGGCCACCGAGTCGATAACAGCCGTATAGATAGCGTAGACGGGCATCTGGTTGAAATAGGCGGCATCTCCGAAAAGGTTTTTTTCCGGTACGTACAGAAGGATGGCCCGATTACCCTCTGGACTGTAAGATTCAAGCCGTACAATGCCTGACTGCAGATAATAGATCCCCTTGATCCTCTCTCCGGTTCCGAATAGTTGTTGTTCAGGTCGGATAGTGATGCGGGTACCATAGGAAACGACCTTTTCCCATGGTGTACACATGGATTGCATCCATAGGGAAAAATGCCTCCGACACGAAAGAATGTCCAGCATCTCCTTGTCTTTGATCCCCAGCAACCCACTCATCTCCTCGGTAGGGAATGATAAAAACAGCTTTTCTGAGTTATAAAGTAGGAGATGAAAACACCTTTGTCAATCTATTTGATTAGGACGACAGTTCCATACCGGCTTTCAATGCCCTCACCACATCCTGGATGTGGATGGGAAAGGACATATTGTAGAGACGACTGTTTTCCCGACAGGCAAAGGAAGCGATTAGGTTTAGCTGCTCTTCCGTGGGATTGTGAAGCCCCAGATCTTTTACGGAAAGGGGTAACCCTAACGTTTTATAGAAGGATACAATTTGCTGAAGTTCATCCTTCCCTCGTTGTTCGAGGAGGAGTTGGACAATTAACCCAGCTGCAACCTCTTCACCGTGGAGATTCCCTCGAAGCTGAGGGATGAGGGTGAACCCTTGAGAAACAGCATGTGCTGCCGCCACCCCGCATCCTTCAAAACCCAAACCACTCAGGAGAACAACTGCCTCAATCAGTTGTTCAATCTCGTCGCAATCCAGCCCCTGCTGTATTGCCTCTAGCGCTTTAGGCGCGGTACTGAGTACTACTTCCCTACAGAGCCTCGCTAACTCCAGGGCGGTAGCTGTGGGCCTACCCCCAAAAAAGTTCAAGGCACCCGATTTTCTACATTCCTCCGCTTCATAATAGGTAGCCAGCGCGTCCGCGACTCCCGCTTTGAGAAACCGGATGGGGGCTGTACGTATCACCTCAGTATCCACAATTACCGCCTCCGGATTGGTAGGGAGAAAGAGGGGGCCTAAAAATTCCCCCTCTTTAGTATAGGTTATGATGAGTCGACTGGTGGCTGCATCATTGGATGCAACGGTGGGGACGATAACCACAGGGACGTGGGTGTGTAATTTCACGGCTTTTGCCGTATCCTGCACCTTCCCTCCCCCCAATCCAATCACCACGTCGCACTTCGCTTCGAGGCTTCGAGCTCGTTGCAGTTCAATTTCTTCCGGGCACAGTTCACCCCCGAACTCACTGTACGTGTGGGAAGGTAAGGATTTTGTGATCCTTTCGCTATACAAACTCCACACTCGGGAATCGGATACCACAAAGGGCCGTGTTCCAAATCGGGATACCCATTTCCCCAGTTGAGAAATGACACCCCTCCCTTGCACGTACAAGCCTGGAAATCCCATCACCCGCATACGAACTCCCTACCTGTTGGAATCATTCCTTGTAGCCTGCGGCTTTTTTCGCCTCTTCTACGGCGTTGAGATATGTCTTTAACCACTTGTCTCCATATTTCGCTACATACCAATCTACCATCGCTTTTCGCGCGCCCATAAACGTAGCTTTTTCCTGGGCTGTTGGCTCATAGAGAGTACCACCGGCTTTTTTGAACTCTTCGTTCGCTTTGGATTCCTGATTCCGGTTGAACTCCGTCTGCTTCTGCGCGGCGTGTTTGAAGCCTTCCATGACCACCGGCTGCAGGTTTTGAGGCAGGGATTTGAGCCATTTATCGCTCACGAAATAGAACCCGTAGAGGAATGTATGCCGGTCCAGAGTGCCGAATTTGATATGCTCATGAAACTTGTTGGAAATGATGTCCGGCGTGGCGTTCTTCGTGCCCTCCACCACCCCTGTAGCTAGGGCAGTGTACAACTCACCCCACGCCACAGGAGCGGGAGCTCCACCCAGAAACTTGACGAATTCGATTTGAATGGGAGAGTTGATGGTGCGGATCTTCATACCTTTCAGATCTTCCGCCGTTTTGATGAGCTTCTTGGTGGTGAAGAATGACCTCCATCTGCCTCCATCACAGACGGACGCGAGGATTACATTGGGCAGTTTTTCACGGATCGCTTCACCCATGATTTTTTGGAAGAATGCCCCTGCCATAAGCTTGTCGATTACCGCATCGTTAGGGACAAGGTACTGGAGATCGATTACCGACAGTTCCGGAATAAAGGGGGTTACAGCGGCTATCGATGTATGGGCTGATTCCAGGACGTTGTTGTTCATCTGCTCCATATTTTCCTGGTAATTACCCAACTGACTACCAGGATAAATCTCCACTTTTACCCTTCCTCCGGATTTTTCCTCTATATATGATTTTAAAGCGGTGGCTCCCACATAATCATCGTTGATGTCCGAAGCAGGGCCCGCGTGAGAAAGCCGGAGAGTGAAGGGTTTTTCCGGTTGCGCCTTGGGAGTCTCCTGTTTTCCCCCGGCAAAGGCACCGAACCCAATCACAACAGCCATGTAGAGCAGAAAAATCCGTTGTAGCTTACCTTTCATAACGTAAACCTCCTAACATATAGTTTCTCCTCCCCCAAGAGGAGTCTTTGACCTGGTTTAAGGGGACCAGAGGTTCTCATACGGGGAGCCCAAACATTCTGGGAAGCCATAGACTGATTTCAGGAATAAAGGTGATTAACAGAACCACGGCAAGATGAACCGCGTAGTAGGGTACCATGGTTTTGGCTATGGTTATTACCGGTAGTCCGCTAATGGTTGATGCGGCGAAAAGGACTAACCCGAAAGGGGGTGTTGCCAGTCCTATGGTAAGGTTCACGCACATTACCACTGCAAAATGGGTAGGATTGATCCCGAACACCTTTATGGCGTGTCCTAGAATCGGACCTAGAATGAGTATGGCAGGTCCCGCGTCGAGAAACATCCCTACCACGAACAGAAAAAGGTTTACCAACAACAGGAACACATACTTGTTGGGAGTAATGGTGGTTATAAACTCCGCGAAGTTCTGAGGGATTCGAGACAGGGTAAGGATCCACCCAAACATTGCCGCTGAACCGATCACCAGGAGGATTACGCCCGCTTGGATACTGCTTTTCTTGAAAATGCTCCATGATGCTTTTAAGGTGGTAGTTCGGAATACCAGTAGACTTAGGAAGAAGGCGTAGGCTACCGCAACGATGGCCGCTTCGGTAGGAGTGATCACCCCTGATAAAATTCCCCCCAGAATAATGAAAGGGGTAAGCACCGGAAGAATCCCCTGATAGATCGCTTTGAAACTTTCTTTAAGACTAAGTTTTACCCCGGCAGGGAAGTGATGCTTTTCCGCCAAGGCCGCGGTCATCAACATCAAAGCGACTCCCATGAGAATCCCTGGAATGATCCCGGATGCAAATAGGGCGCCGATCGAAACTTCCATCACGTAGGAGTACACGATCATGATGATGCTCGGGGGAATGATGGGACCGATGATAGAGGAGGCTGCGGTAACGGCCGTTGAGTATTCCTTGCTGTATCCATCCTTCACCATAGAGGGGATGAGGATCGAACCCAAGGCGGAGGTATCCGCGACAGCCGAGCCGCTGAGCCCGGCGAATAGGATGCTGGCTAATATATTCACATGGGCAAGTCCCCCTCTGAGGCGACCTACGAACACATGGGAAAACCGTACAATCCGTTCGGTGATGCCTCCCCGGTTCATGATTTCCCCAGCAAGTATGAAGAGGGGAACCGCCAGGAGTTCAAACTTTCCAATTCCAGCCAAAGCCCGTTGGATCAGGGTACCGATCATGAAGGATTTGCCGGAACTTACAAGATCCATGAAGGGGCCGAATGCCAGGGTAAATACCACCGGCACTCCCAGCAAACCGAAGAGTACGACCCATACGATGAACATAGCTTTATGCCCTCTTTCCTATCAGGGTTTGAACGGCTTGGAGTATATCCTCCACACAATATAACCCCACCAAAAAGTATCCAATGGGTAACGCGACATAGAGATACCCGTACCGGATCCATTCGAGAATAGGGAAAATCTGATTCATGCTCTTCACTGTATGGGGGATCCCATAAGCCACGGTTATGGCGGCTACGGTAAGAATGACTAGCGCATGGACAAGCCTGAGGATCGGCTGTAATGTAGGGGGCATTTTCTGGGGAAGGAAATCGATGGAAACGTGTTCTCGGCCTCGGTACCCCACGGGAGCGGAAAGCAGTACCATCCATACCAGGAGAAAGCCAGTGATCTCCTCTGCCCAGACGATGGGAGAAGTGAGCACATAACGAAAAAATACCGCGAGAAACAGGATTACACTGATGCTCAATAGGCACAACCCGCACAGTACCGAACATACCCGGTGAATAAGGGTCAAAGCCTTCTGTATCATTTCTCCTTACACCTCTACGTATCGAATGGTAACGTCACTGTGGAGAACAAACTATCGTTCAAACGACAAAATAACCCATTCTTTTTTTGTAGGTTGTACAGGATTGTTTCGAATTCTGGAGGGGGAAGGACGCCTCGGGGGGTGGGAATTGCATCCCTGGAATAAGCTAACCTCCCTTTACAAAGCAAGCCCCCCTGTGTTATCTTACTTTCAGTAAGAAATACAAATTAAAGGAGGGTAGAAAGGTGCAGGCAGATTACCGGACACTGCGGGATCGCGCGAAAGAAGTGCGAAAGCTTGTTATAAAATCCATCGGTTCCATCGGGGTGGGGCATGTGGGAGGGTCTCTGTCGGTGGTAGAGGTACTTACATACCTGTATTTCTACCGTATGCGGGTGGATCCCCAGAACCCTAAATGGGCAGACCGTGATCTATTGGTGCTTTCCAAAGGGCATGCGGGCCCAGGGTTGTACGCGACCCTTGCTTTAAGGGGATTTTTCCCCATGGACTGGCTTTGGACGCTGAATCAGGGGGGAACGAATCTTCCCAGCCATGCGGACAGAAACAAGACTCCCGGTGTCGATATGACCGCAGGATCCCTGGGGCACGGACTCTCTGCGGAGATCGGTATGGCTCTGGCGGATAAGCTGGCGGGCCGGCCCCACTATGTGTACGCCAT
>Ga0101944_10000555_pt1 | contig 106773 bp, 91 predicted proteins | sample DewCreD2012metaG_FD_75245 | JGI IMG/M metagenome (GOLD analysis project Ga0101944, IMG submission 75245) | Hot spring sediment bacterial and archeal communities from British Columbia, Canada, to study Microbial Dark Matter (Phase II) - Dewar... ... | reverse complement strand
GAGCAAGAAGTTTAATTACTAAAGCTCTTCCTAATCTTTTCCATTACATTGATAACAAAAAGATTGCTCGTTCTACTAATGCATTAGAAGGCTATTTCAGTCGTCTCAAAGAACATTACCGATTACATCGCGGTTTATCTAATAAAAACAAAATAAATTATTTTAAGTGGTACTTTTTCTTAAAACCTAATTAACTTTTTAGCAACACTATATGACTATTATACCCAAACGGACTTAATATTTTAGCGCAAGGTCTAAACTGGAAACCGAGTGACAGGGTAGTTATTAATGATATAGAATTTCCTTCAAATGTTTATCCGTTTCTAAATCTAAAAGAATATGGGGTTGAAATTGATTTTATCAAGTCGAATAATGGCATTGTAGATGTTGATGAGATTGAAAAGGTAATTACTCCTAAAACACGAGTGGTTTCGATAAGTGCGGTTCAGTTCCTTTCGGGTTACCGTGCAAATTTAGATACAATAGGGGAGCTCTGTAAGAAGAACAACATTGTTTTTTGTGTTGATGCGATTCAGGCAACGGGTGTTGTGCAGATCGATGTTGTTAAATCGAACATTGATTTTCTCTGTGGCGGAACACAAAAGTGGTTAATGGCTGCACAGGGCTTGTCTTACCTTTACATTACCGAAGAACTTCAGAACAGAATATCACAAAAAAATGTTGGCTGGGCTTCTGTAGAAAATGCATGGAATCTCCTTCAATACGACTTAACACTAAAAAATTCAGCAGAACGTTTTCAGAATGGAACTGTGAATGCTCTTGGTGTGGCAATTTTTGATGCAGTGCTTGAATTGTTCGAGGAATTTGGAATTGAGAATTGTGAACTGAGAATTAAAAGAAATACTAACTATTTTTTTGAACAATTATGTAATATTGGAATTGAACCGGTGTTAAAAAATGTTAAGGAAGAAAACCGTGCCGGTATAATTACTTTTAAGCACCCCGAAGCGAACGAAATTTATAATAAGCTTGAAAAGAAAAAAATCTTCTGTGCTGTAAGAGAAGGAATGATAAGATTCTCACCACATTTTTATAATACAACAGAAGAAATTGAAAGCGTTATAGATGAATTAAAAAAAGTGTTGTAACAACGTGATGTCTCAAAAGTAAGTCAATAATAAACAGCCCACAGATAAAACAGATTTACACAGATTTTATAAATCATCAATTACTTTTGAGACATCATTTTATGTAAAATTATTTTTCCGGATTGTAGGAAAGTTCTACCTTAACATGAAAATCTGCACCGCTGAATAGGGTGTATTTTACTTCACCGATCGTGCACTTATAATCTTCACCAACTAAATCGCTGATAACCTTAGCAATTGAAGACTCAAGTTGACCGATGCTAACAGATTTCAATTTGTTCTTAAGTAATTTTTCTACATCTATTGCTTTTTCCTGTTCTGCCATATTTAATCTCCTTAATTAAATTTATTTGCAAATTTTTAGACGATCAATCCTGTTATTGGTTTTGTTAAAATTCAATTAGAAATTCGCTTAATTCCTAATCAATTTCAATAACTCTTCAGTTTTTTCAAGCATTAATTTTTCATCGCCTTTTGATTCTACATTTAATCTTATCAAAGGTTCGGTATTACTCATCCTGATATTAAATCTCCAGTTTGGGTATTCTACACTGAGTCCGTCCAACTCATCAATAATTCCATCTTTATATTTTTCTTTGATCACTTTTATTTTTTCAGCGCCGTTACTTACTGTTGAATTAATCTCGCCAGAGCATGGATATGCTTTTACCATTTCGCCAACCAGTTCAGACAACTTTGAATTTTCTTCAGACATTAATTGAAGAATAAGAAGGAATGGAATTAATCCGCTATCCGAATAGAAATTATCCCGGAAGTAATGATGAGCCGACATTTCGCCGCCATAGATCGAATTTACTTCGCGCATCTTCTGTTTTATAAATGCGTGACCGCTCTTTGAAACTACAGTTTTTCCTCCGGCTTTTTCAACAACCTCAATTGTATTCCATGTAAGTCTTGGGTCGTGGACAATTTTTTCACCCGGATTATGTTTAAGAATAGATTTTGCAAGTAAACCTACTATGTAATAACCTTCAATAAAATTTCCATGTTCGTCAAAGAAGAAACAGCGGTCGTAATCACCGTCCCATGCAACGCCAAGGTCTGCATTGTGTTTTTTAATCGCATCAATTGTTGGTTGTCTGTTTTCCGGAAGCAGTGGGTTAGGAACACCATTCGGGAATTTTGAATCCGGTTCGTGAAAAACTTTTATCATTTCTATAGGGAGTTTCTTTTCTAATTGATCGAGTGCGGGACCAACGCAACCATTACCGGCATTAACAACAACTTTGTAAGGTTTTATTTTTTTGGGGTCGTAAAACTTTCCTAAGCTCTCTATGAATTCCTTCATTATGTCTTTTGTAATTACTTTTCCTTTAACCGGGGCATCAGCTGGAATTTCATTCTTTAATATCATGCTTTCTATTTCATGCAAACCCGAATCGTAACCTAATGGGACAGAACCCTTTTTAACGAATTTTAGCCCATTATACTCTGGCGGATTATGACTTGCAGTAATCATAACACCGGCATCAGCATCAAGAAATGGAGTGCCGAAATAGATCATTTCGGTTCCGCACATTCCCAAATCGAAAACATTACTTCCGGCATCTGTAATTCCGTTGGAAAGTGCAGTGGCTAATTCGGGAGAAGACTCTCTGACATCTCTTCCAATTACAACCGAGTTACAATTCAAGTATTTTACCAAGATCTTTCCGACTTTATAAGCGAGATCTGCATTTAAATCCGATGGTACTTTTCCCCTGATATCATAAGCTTTGAATGACGGGATTCTATCCATACTAACTCCGTAATTTATTGGTTAAAAATAGTGATTTTTTTTGAATGATAATTGAACTGGTAATTTTTGTCCCTAAAACTAAAATTCATGTAATAGAAGTCGATAGTAAAGCGGATTAAATAATAGCGGATGAATTTTTACATAGAATTAGTCATTTATCTCATTTATTTTTGAATCGCTTTTTTAAGAGGAGGTAACTATAGATACCATTTCTACCAGTCCGTCTAAATTTGTCCAATGTAGTAACTCCAAATGTGGTTTTATTTTTCCTTGCGAAACCATTTCAGAATACATTGAGGCAAATTATCTATGTCCCGTTTGCAGACATAAGCTTTCAACACATCACATCATTCAATGCAGTAATTGTGATACAATTGTAAACTTATTTCCGATTGAAATAGGCGAGGAACCGGTTATATTTAATGTAAAAAAATGTCATCATTGCAACGGTTCTATTGAAGATGAAAGAAGAATTCAACCGCTGATTTATCCGGATATGATGATTTAAGAAGTTTATAATGATATTGGTTGATATTCTATTCATATCAATTTGATTAGAAATTTAATTTAGTCTGATATATTTTTACTTCTGTTAAATAATTCCCATCAATAATCGGGGGTTCGTATGAACAAACCTATTCGATATTTTACTCAGTTGTTTCTTCTGTTTTTATTTATTTCACATCCTTTTACTGCTCAACAGAAATTTAATCCGGATACTGTTAAAGCCAAAAAGTTTGATATCGGTAAGATGTGGACATTTGAGCATGCGCCGGTAGATTACTTTTATGAAACTTATGGATTCAAACCAACAAAAGAATGGTTAGACCACGCTCGTCTTTCTACTTTGAGATTTGGCGGCGGTTGTTCTTCAGGATTTATTTCAGAAGACGGATTACTTTTAACAAATCATCACTGTGTTGATTTTATCGCACAAAGAATTCAACGTGAAGGTGAAAATATTCCACGAGATGGATTTTACGCAGCAACTTTAGAAGAGGAACGAAGAGTTCCAAATCTCTCTGTAACACAGCTTGTCTTAATAGTTGATGTTACTGATGAAATTGTAAGCGCAATTAATAAAGGTAAAACCGACAAAGAAAAAGTTGAATTGAAAAATGCTAAGATTCAGGAGTTACAGGATAAGTATTCAAAGGAGACAGGTTTAATTTGTAGTGTAACTTCATTATATCACGGTGGTAAATATTCATTATATGGCGTTAAAAGATACAATGATGTTCGCGCCGTTATTTTTATGGAGAGAATAGTAGGGCTTTATGGCGGCGATCCCGATAATTACACTTATCCACGTTACAATTCCGACTTTGCAGTTCTGCGTGTTTACGATGATAATGGTAAACCGCTTAAGACAAATAATTTCTTCAAAATGGATCTTGATGGACCTGACATTGATGAAGTTCTTTTTGTTCTTGGTTATCCCGGCACAACAAACCGTTTGAAGACAATCGCACAGTTGGAATATAATCGTGATATTACTTATCGCAACAATACATTCCAAAGCAATGGAATGGTGAAAATTTATGAAGAGATGATGAAACTTTATCCGGAACGCGCGGATATTTACAGAGGATTAATGTTCGGTCCTGCTAATACTGCTAAAAGGCAGAGCGGTTTTATTGCAAATCTTTTCGATCCTTATTTAATGGCACGTAAAAAAGCATTTGAAAATGATATTAAAAAAATTGTGATGAATGATCCTGAAAAGAAGAAGAAATATGGACATATCTGGGATGCGATTGCTAAAACACGTAAGGAATTAGCTGTTCATGCCGGTGAAAGAGCAGCATTTGCAAGATTAAATAACTCACAATTCTTTGCTATGGCTTTCGATCTAGTTGAATTAGCAAATCAAATGAAATTGCCAGAAGATCAACGTACTGACCCGTTCAAAGGAGAAAGACTGAATACCACAATTAACGGAATATATCCCGCTTCTTTCGATTTACCACTTGAGAAAAAGAAACTTGCTATGATTACCGATTTCATAAAACTAAATCTCGGTAATGATAACCCTATAGTAAAAAAATATTTTGGATCTTTAAGCGGCGATAAACTTGTCGAACAATTATTAAAAGATTCTAAACTGAGCGATAAAGAATATGTTCTTGCTTTAGCTAAAGGAAATCCAGACGAAATTTTGAAAAGCAACGATCCGTTTATTAAGTATTATGTTGAAACACGCGACGCACGATTGAAATATCAGGCAGAAGCAACTGAAATAATGAATACAGAAACCGTTTTGGAAGATCAGCTTGGCTTATTGATTTTTGAAATCTTTGGCACAAGTATCGCTCCCGATGCAACAGGTACATTCAGAATAAGCGATGGTATAATTGCCGGTTATGAATATAACGGAACAATCGCTCCGCCAATTACAACATTTTACGGATTATATGATCGTCACTATTCGCATCAGAAGAAGTGGCCATGGGATCTTCCGGCTCGATGGCTGAACTACGGTGGTTTAGACCTATCAGCACAAAATAATTTTGTCGGAACATTTGATACTGTTGGTGGCAGCTCCGGTAGTCCGATTATTAACAAGAATGCTCAATATGTTGGAATTTTGCACGATGGAAATATGGAAGGTCTCTCTAACGACTTTATCTATACTACTGAAAAAAACCGCTCAATCGCTCTTTCGTCTCAGGCGATTTACCAGATTGTAAAATATATTGTAAAAGCCGATAGAATTGTTAAAGAAATGGAAAACGGCAAAATTTCTGAATAAATAAAACAAATCCTTATTAAAACCTTGAGGGTTGATATGACCTTCAAGGTTTTATTTTTTTTACCCCAACTTTAGTTTGGTATTAATTAACATCTGTTATATTTTTTGGGTACAACAATTAACCATTAATAAACTAGGTGCATATATGCAACAATTTGTAAACCGATTCAGAGTTATTCAGCTAATTATATTATTAGCATTTATTACACTCCAAACAAGTGCGCAAATCAAATTTAATCCCGATACTGTAAAAGCTCAGAAGTTCGATACTGGTAAAATGTGGTCGTTCGATTATCCTCCCTTCGATCATTTCGAAAAGACATACGGATTTAAACCGACACAAGAATGGTTTGATGATGTTAGACTTTCAGCACTACGTATTCCCGGATGTACATCATCCTTTGTTTCTGCTGATGGATTAATGATGACAAATTACCATTGCGCAGAAGGAATTGTTAGACGAGTCCAAAAGGAAGGAGAAGATTTAATTAATAACGGATTTTTTGCTCAAACACTCGAAGAAGAAAGAAAAATTCCTAATTACTATACCGACCAGTTGGTATTAGTAAAAGATGTTACCGAAGAAGTTCAAAAAGCTATAGCTGAGGGTAAAACAAATGAAGAGAAAGCAAAAATAAAATCTGAAATCTCTACAAAATTAGTTGACCAGTACAATAAAGAAACTGGTTTAACTTGCCAATTTATTTCACTATTCAACGGTGGGAAATATTCAATTTATGGTTACAAGAGATTTACAGATATTCGTTTGGTATTTGCACCGGATTATCAGGCAGCATATTTTGGTGGTGATTACGATAACTTTACTTATCCACGATACAATTTAGACTGTGCATTTTTAAGAGCTTATGAAAATGATCAACCCGTAAAAGCAGAAAACTTTTTTAAATTTTCTACAGAAGGTATTAAACCAGGAGAACCAATTTTTACAGTTGGTAATCCGGGAACGACTCAAAGACTAAAAGCCGTTTCATTCCTTGAGTATGCAAGAGATATTACTTATCGCAACAATTCATTTTTATATGATAATTATTTTAATGCACTCGAAACTCTTAAAGCTCTTAATCCTGCGAATAAAGATATTTATGAAAGAATAAGAAGACAGATTGGTAATGCACAGAAAGTATTTCATCAAACATATAAAGGTTTGAGCGATCCTTATCTGTTTGCAAGAAAAATTGATTTTGAAAAATCTCTTAAAGCAAGAGTAATGGCAGATAAGGACTTAAAAGAAAAGTATGGAACAATTTGGGATAATCTTGCTAAGACAAGAGCAGAAATGAGGAATATCGGTCCTAAAATATCTGCATATATGTTAAATCAAAATTTTAGTGCAAGATATTTCTTTATAGCACGTGATTTAGTTGAAATGGCAAAAGAATTACAGAAACCCGAAAACGAAAGATCTGCTAAATACTCCGCTGCAAAACTTGATTCAACACTTAATGCAATGTATGCTGATAATCTCGATAAACTATTAGAGCATACAAAACTTGGTATTCAAGCAGATTTTTTAAGAATGAATTTAGGTGATAATGATCCAATCGTTAAGAAATTATTTGAAAACAAAAAGAGTAAAGAAGCAGCAGATTATATACTCTCAAAATCGAAACTTGCAGACAAAAAATCTTTCTTGGAATTTGCAAAAAGTGGCGCAGATAAAATATTAAGTGGCGATGATCCTTTCGTTTATTTTATTCTTCAGACACAAGACAAATTGCCGGATTTACAAAAACAAGCAAAAGAAATTACAGATACAGAACAAGTTTACGATGACATGCTCGGTCAGGTTGTATTTCATTTCTACGGAACTACGATTCCGCCAGATGCAAATTTTACATTAAGAATCAGCGACGGTGTTTTGAAAAGTTTTGATTACAATGGCACAATCGCTCCAACGTTTACGACCTATTATGGTTTTTACGACAGACATTTTTCTTTCAACAAAGAATATCCATGGAATTTACATCCATTGTGGACAGACCCGACAAAGCTTAATTTAGCAACTCCGCTAAATTTCACATCAACAAATGATATAGTTGGCGGCAATTCAGGTAGTGCTGTTATAAATAAAAATGCAGAAGTTGTTGGTCTTGCATTCGATGGTAACATGGAAAGCATATATGGCAATTTCATTTTCATGCCTCATGAAAACCGTTGCGTTTCTGTAGATGCACGCGGTATGATGGAAGCATTCGAAAAAATTTATAAAGCAGATCGATTTGTTAAAGAATTGAAAGAAGGGAAATTATCTAAGTAGGGGGTAGGTTAATTTAACGTGTCTCAGTGTCTTGGTGATTCGATTTAAATCGGGTCATCAAGACACAAATTTTTTAAATCTGGTACTCATAGATTACTCATTAATTCATGCTGAGGTTAAAATGAAAAAAATAAAAAACTTTCTGTTCGTCTCAATTTTCCTTTTTATCACCACTTTACTTCGCAGTCAATCTATTTACGAGCCGGTTGATATTTCCAAAGTAAAGTTCGACCTAAAAGAAATGGGAACAATGTGGACTTTTGATGCAGTTCCTTTAGATTATTTTGAAAAGAAATACAGTTTTCGTCCAACACAGGAATGGCTTGATGATGTTATGAAATCCGCACTTCAATTTGGCGGAGGATGTTCTGCGGCATTTGTTTCGGAAGACGGATTGATTATGACAAATCACCATTGTGCAAGAAATGTTCTTTTAGGACTTTCACCCAAAGGAGAGAACTATTTACGCGATGGATATTATGCCGAAACAATGGATAAAGAAATTAAGGTGTCAAGATTATATGTAGATCAGTTAACAAAAATAATTGATGTAACTGACGAGGTTCTTTCAGCTTTTAAATCCGGTTCAACCGATGAAGAAAAAATTAAAAACAGAAGCGCAAAGATTTCAGAGATCGAAAAGAAATATTCAGATGAAACCGGACTTGTCTGCAAAGTAGTAGAGCTTTATAAAGGCGGAAAATATTCATTATATCTTTATAAACGTTATAATGATATCCGTCTGGTAATGGCGCCTGACTTTCAGATAGCAGCTACTGGCTGGGACTGGGATAATTTTACTTACCCCCGGTACGAATTGGATTTTATGTTCTTCCGCGCTTACGAAAATGATAAACCGGTTAAGACAAATCACTTCTTTAAGTTCAGTGCGAAAGGTGCTGAAGAAGATGAACCGATATTTGTAATCGGAAGACCGGGAAGCACACAAAGATTATTATCCGTTGCTCAGTTGGAGTTTTTCCGCGATAAACAGTATAAATATATGCTGGCAATGTTAAATGAATCTTATAACAATGCATTCGAACAATTTCTAGCTCATCCGGAAAAATTTGATGAGATGCTTAACAATGTTCTTGGTGTTGGGAATGGAAGAAAATCTTTTGCCGGTAGATACCTCGGTTTGCGCGATGAATTGATAATGGCGAAGAGAAGAGATTTTGAGAAACAACTGATCGAAAAAGTTAATAACGATCCATCACTTAAATCTAAATACGGTCACATATGGTCTTCAATTCAAACCGCAATTAATGAATTGAGCGGATTTTACGGAGAGTTATTAGCATTAGGGCTAAGATCGCCTTATATAACTTTAGCACAGAATTTATTAACCTATGCTAATCAAATGAAACTTCCGGAGGATCAAAGAGAAAAAAGATTCAGTAAAGATTCACTTAGTATAACTCTGGATAAATTCTTCCCGGCAAACCTTAACACAGAACTTGAAAACAGAAATCTGCGCGCCTCTGCAAATTATCTGAACTTTATTTTAGGAAGTGATCACTTCATTACAAAGGAATTATTCAATGGTAAAAGGGGAGATGAGGGAGTAGCATTTTTAATTTCTAAATCCGGTTTAACATCGAAAGAGAAATATCTTAAGTTCATTAAAGAAAATACACCGGATCAGATTCTTAATTCAAACGATCCGTTAATTAAGTTTGTAAATTATGTTACTAAGAGAAGAGCCGAGCTTGAACCGAAGAACCGCGAAATTCAGAATACTCTTGCTGTGTTGAATCAACAATTGGGAGAATTAATATTTAATATTTATGGAAACCAGATCCCACCTGATGCTACTTCAACACTCAGGATTTCTGATGGAGTGATAGCCGGCTACGAGTATAACGGAACATTAGCGCCGGGTAAGACTACTTACTTTGGTCTATGGGATCGTTGGTATTCATTTGGTAAGAAAGCATATCCTTGGGGATTACATCCACGATGGCAGAAAATTCCGGATGGATTCGACCTTTCAGTTCCGGTCGGGTTTGCATCCACTAATGATATCGTTGGCGGTAACTCGGGTAGTTCTGTTATAAATAAGAATAAAGAAGTTGTAGGACTTGTGCATGATGGTAACCTTGAAAGCCTTGCCGGTGATTTTATTTTTCTTGAATCGAATAACAGAACAGTCGCAACCGATTCATGGGGATTGATGGAAGCACTTAAATTTGTTTACAAAACTGACCGTCTTGTAAAGGAACTACAACAAGGAAAAATTCAATAAATGATTCATGATGGCACACAGATTTAACTGATTAATACTGATTATTGAAAATCTGTTCGATCTGTGTGCTAATTTTTATTTACAATCTTCATTATATCCGATGCTAATACTTTTGCTGTAGCTTCAGCTCCACCACTTATACCCTTAATTACCAACGGGAATTTTTTATAAAACTCCGAATAAATCAACACGACTTTTTCATTTGCAGAAACTGAATAAAAAGGATGATTTTTGTTTACTAATTTAATTTTTACAGAGGCTGATTTTTTATTGTAAGATGCGGAATAAACAAGTTTGCTCTTATATCCCAACGCTTTCTTTTTTAGTTGATCAAATTTGTTGTCGATGATTTTTATGCTTTCATAAAAATTATCTAATGAATTAATGTTCCGTAAAATAACAGGAACTAGATTTTCAATTTCAATATCACTCATCTCAATTCTGGCGCCGGATTCTCTGGCAAGAATAAGTAACTTTCTTGCTGTGTCGATTCCATTCAGATCATTACGCGGGTCCGGTTCGGTCAATCCTTTTTTATTTGCCTCTTTTAATAATTCACTGAACTTTTTATTTGTTGTTAACAATTTGTCCAATAAGAAATTCATTGTGCTGGAGAATAATCCTTCTATTGCTACTATTTTATCCCCACCAAGTATTAGTGAATTAATGATGTCAAGTGTAGGCAATCCAACACCAACATTTGCAGAGTATCTAAAGTCAGTTTTATACTTTTCGGTAATTCTTCTTAGAGTATGATACTTTTTATAAACATCGGAATTTGCAGATTTATTTGGTGTAACAATAGGAATTGATTGTAAAATTGTATCATAGTATTGTGCGATATCTTTCCCATCCGTACAATCGATAAAAACGGAATTAGGTAATCCTATTTCTTTCATTTTCAAAATAAAACTTTCTATTTTCGGTATAAAACCTTTTTCTGTCGGTTTGAATTTCCTGTCATTTAATTTTATCCCTTTTTTATTCAGTAGCATACCGGACCGATTTGCAACCCCCACAACTCTGAAATTAAATAAACCGCCTTTTGTTTCTATTACATTATTTTCAGAAATATGTTTTAAAAAGGCTTTACCGACATTTCCTGTTCCAATAAGAAAAATGTGAATATTCTTTTTCATAATTTCTCCAAGTACATTAAAATATCAAGTAGCACTTGAAAAATAGTTAATACTTTGTTAATACTTTGGAAACTTTTTTAGATAAAATTATATTTATCATAGAAAGTGTATATGAAATGAAAGGACATTTATGGAAAATTCTATTACTTCACCATGTAATAACCTATGTTTTATTCCACCGGGCAGCGAATTATGCATAGGATGTTTCAGGTCGATAAAAGAGATAATCGAGTGGTTAAACTATTCTGATGAACAAAGAAAAGAAATTCTTAAAAAAATAGAAGAGAGAAAAAAAGAATATGGAAAAACTGAATAAGGGTTATATTCAGATATACACAGGCAATGGTAAAGGGAAGACAACTACGGCTATTGGTCAATCTATCCGGGCTGCCGGCTTTGGATTAAAAACATTTATTATTCAATTCATGAAAGAATTTCCATACAATGAAATTAAGTTGCTTAAAAAATTAGATGAGTGGATAGAAATTATTCAATGTGGCAAAGATGACTTTGTTTATAAAAAAGAACTCCCATCTAATGAAGAGATTGAAAAAGTTAGAAAAGGATTAAATAACGCCAAAGAAAAAATGATTTCCGGTAAATATGATTTGATAATACTTGACGAAGTTTGTGTTGCAATTTATTTCAAGCTTTTTTCCACAAATGAAATTCTGGAATTTGTTAAATCAAAACCGGAGAATGTAGAACTGATTCTAACCGGAAGATATTGTCCTCAGGAATTAATTGACATAGCAGATTTAGTAACCGAAATGAAAGAAGTAAAACATTACTATCAGAAAGGTGTTTTAGCAAGACAAGGAATTGAGTCTTAAGAATTTCGGCAAAGCATTATTAATTTATTTGTTCCGATTTACCTCTCTCATAGGCAAAATCCACTATCATTTTAAGTGTAGTAGCATAATCGTAACCGGCATGATTAGCAGAACGCATGAATCCCGCATCTTCAGTTAAGTCCGGATTCGGATTGACCTCAAGTACGTATAATTTGTTGTCTGCTTTAGAAAGGCGCATATCAACCCTTGCATAGTCTCTAACTCCCATTGTCTTAAAACATAATAATGCCATCTTTTCAGCTTGTTTTTGAATACTTTTAGGTAATGGCGCCGGACAAATTGGTATAGTTTTATGGTATGCCTCGTGTAACGGATCCCATTTTGCCTGAAAGCTTACAATCGGATGAAGATGCTCGGGTAATTCAGAGAAATCAATTTCACTTATTGGTAAAACAGTGGGATTTTTATCACCAAAAACAGCAACATTTAGTTCACGTCCTAGAATGAATTCTTCTATTAGTGCCGGTTGCTTAAAGGAAGTTATTACGTAGTCAACTCTTTTTTTCAGCTCATCAAGATTATTTACAATTGAATTGTTATCAATTCCAACGCTTGCGTCTTCCCAAGCCGGTTTAACTATAAGCGGATATTTCAAACCGGTACGGAAAGATTCGGTCATATGCTTAATTATTTTAAAACGTGGTGTTCTGATTCCCGCAGCTCTCAAGATTCTTTTTGTAAGGTTTTTATTCTGACAAGTTCCTAATGCCATAGGCGGTGCGCCGGTATATGGAATTTTAAGAAGTTCTAACAGCCCTGTAAAATTCATTTCTAAACGCGGCTGGTCGTTAAATAACTCCACAAAATTGAATATAACGTCAGGTTTATTCTTTTCAATATCTCTGAGAAATAAATTTAAGTCGTCTCTTATATTCAGTGTATAAGCTTCATATCCAAATTTTCTTAAAGATTGAGCAATTTGCTCAAATTCTTCTGTTGGGTTAATCTCTTGTAAGCTGAAAACCGGCTCAAAATTGAGATCCTTTTCCTGAGGTTTATTGGACTTTTTCGCTTTGTTCTGGATTGGTTCGTTATAAACTACTGCTACCTTCAAATTTTACCTTAATTTTTTTTACAAAGGTAAACAAATCTGTTTTGCATTTCAAAAGATTTACTATTTTTGCACTCAATCTGATAAGGCAAGTAGATATGAGTTTTTATCCTCAACCAAACAAATATCAATGTGGACCTTTCGCATTAAAACACGCGCTTGTTATGTTAGGAATTTTCAAAGATGAAGATCAAATAGGAATAATTGCTGGCAGTACGTGGTGGGCTGGAACTGATGAATTTGGTCTTGCCAGGGCAGCACGTCGTTTTAATTGTAAGATGAAACATTTTCAATCAAGCAATCCGGATGATGCAAGAAGATTACTTGTAAATGAACTTAAGAAAGGTCACCCATGCATTCTAAGCGTGAAAAACTGGGAGCACTGGACTACCGTTGTAAGTTATCAAAAAGGAAAATTTGTTGTGATTGACAGTGAACTCGACAAAGTTGTTTCTGTTCAAACAACCACTCAATTACTCAGACAGTGGAAGTACGTTGAAAAGGGAACAGGAATCAAAAGTTACGATGGCTATGCGCTAATACCAAAATTCAAAGTTACCACGCGCGCAAAATTTACTCCCGAAAAAGCAAAGTTTCTTATGTATGATAAGAACGAAGATCTTGCCAATAAATTTGATCAGTACACAAACGATTTAATTAACATCTGTAATCCAAGAACTAAGCTTAGTTTTAATTTTATAACCTTCTCAGAGTTTTTAAGACGTAACGAAAAGAATCTTATTAAGCGGGTTGCTCAGTGGCACGGTGAACCGACTTATTCAGAACTAAAAAAGATTCTTACCAATATGAAATTTGTTGCAGATGTTTATGATTTGATAATACACGAAGATGAAGAGAAACGAGCGGCAATTGATGTAGCGTCAATTTTAATGATGTATTCGTGCGGTAAATATGGAATGAATCCGATTTATTAATTGAGAATTTAGAATGGAGAATTGAGAATGAAAAAGAACAGCAAAATTTTAAATAGAAGTAAATCCGCACTACTTGTAATTGATATTCAAGAAAGAATTTTACCTGTAATTTTTGAGCATGAACGTGTTATTAATAACTCAATAAAACTTATAAAAGGTTTTAAGACACTTGACTTGCCGGTTTATTATACAGAGCAATATCCAAAGGGATTAGGTCCAACTGCAGCTTTAGTGAAGGAGGCATTAGAAGATGCTAAAGCAATTGAGAAAATGAGTTTCTCTTGCTCTGGCGCTCCGGGACTATTTGACGAGCTGAAGAATAAGAATATTGAACAAGTTGTTTTGTGTGGCGTAGAATCGCATGTGTGTGTTATGCAAACGGCACTTGATTTACTTGCAAATGATTTTCATGTTCACGTTGCGGCTGATGCTGTCTCTTCAAGAAGAGAATTTGATTTTAAGATAGCCCTCAATAGAATGCAATCGAACGGGGCAGAAATTACCTTAACCGAATCTGTTTTGTTTGAACTTCTTGAAGTATGTGGTACTGATAGTTTTAAAGCAATATCTAGATTGGTTAAATAATTACTTAAAATATTTTTTGGGGAATTCAAATAAAAAAGTATTTCCGGAACCTCTTTCGACTTCTCGCCAATTTTTCCCCTTAAATTCAAGTCCTACTATTCCGCAAGTAGGAATATTGTCAATTATTTTACTGCCAAGATGATTTGCATAATTAGTCAGTGCGGGATTATGTCCAAATATAAAAACAGTAGAATTTTTATCCGGAATACTTTGAACTATAGACTCAAGTTCTTTTATGCCACTTAGGTAAATAGACTTTTCTAAAATTATTTTATCAGGCGGGTATTCAAATTCCTCTGCGAATTTTTCAGCGGTACTTAATGCTCTTACAGCCGGACTCGAAATAATCAGGTCGGGTTTAATCTTTTCTTTTTTCAGCAACGAAGCCATAAAAGGGGCATCTCTTTTTCCTCTTTTATTTAGAGGTCTTTCAAAATCGGTTAATCCTTCTTCATCCCAGCTCGATTTAGCATGGCGTATTAACAATAGTCTTTTCATTTCTATTCCACTTTAAGATTATCGAGTAATTTCTTAAGCTCTTCAAGATGTTTTTGCTTTAATGGCTCCAGTACTCTTTTAGCATATTTTGTGAAAAAATGATGCGAAGAAATAAATTGGATGCTTTTAGATAACCATTCCTTTTCTGTTAATGATCTCCCAAAGTGATATTCAAATTCTACCCGGAAAAGATCATTTCTGTTTATAAAATTTTTTTTGCCAAGATGAGATAAATCAGCATCACATAATACTTCTTCTAAAATATTTTTGGGTGTCTGTGGTATCTTTGTAGCTAAGATGCAATCACATACTTTTTTTATTTTCTCTTCAGGATACATTTCTTCTGTTAAAAATTGTTTAGCAATCTTTGCACTATGTTCTTCATGATTTTCCGGTTCAATAACATATCCTAAATCGTGAAAGCAAGCAGCAAGTTGAACAATTTCTAAATCTGATTCCGAAAGATTTTCTGCTTGCCCGATTATTTTACTAGCTAATATTACTTCCTGTGTATGACTAACATCATGGTAAACATGTTCTTGAGGAGTTTTTTCGTACAGAATAGAAAGAGCATATTCTTCGGCTTTTTCTAATAAATTGTGATTCATCTCCATCACTTTTTTAACTGCTGTAATTTAAGAAATTCTTGATTAGTGTCTAATTATTTATATCATGACAATAACTTTTTTCTCAAATGCCATATTTCTCTAAATATTATGATCTGGCACAAAATCAACCATGAAACTAATAAATCACTTGTATTTATATTTGCTGTATCATTTTTGGTTTATCAAAAAAAGATACTTTTTATGTTAAATTTACCATCGAATGTTTTTAGTCAATCGGCAGTTATTCCCTTTAAAAATGGAAACCGGGGGATAAAGATATTGTTGATTAAATCCAGAAAAGGTAATTGGATTGTACCAAAAGGAATAATTGAGCAAGGTTTAACACCTCAAGAATCTGCACGAAGAGAAGCTGTTGAAGAAGCCGGTGTGGATGGTGAAGTCTTTAATGAATTGATAGGTGAATATAATTATGATAAGTGGAATGGAACATGTAATGTAAAAGTTTATTTGATGATGGTTAATAAGGAATTTCAAACATGGGAAGAAGACTATTTTAGAGTCAGGAAATGGTTTAGTTTAGAGAAAGCTATTCGAAAAGTTGGTAAACCTGAACTATCGGATTTTATTAAGCAAGTACCCAATCTATTAAGAAAAGATAAATCTAATGACAAGGTTCAGGTTGTTCAATAACAGTCTTAGGCAGCTTGGGACTTAAATAAGGAATCCCAAGATTTAATCCTCTCAAAATAAAAATAAGTGCAAGTAGGATAGCAAATGCTGGAATTAGTTTGGCTAATCTGCGCTTAAGATTAACATTAATAATTTTTCCAAACATTGCTGTTGCAAACATAACCGGAAATGTACCCAAACCAAATAATGCCATATAAAGTGCACCGGAGATCCAATCAACTGTTGTTATTGCGCCGGCAATTCCAACATATACAAATCCGCATGGGAGTAAACCGTTTAGCATTCCAATAGTAAATAGGGAGCCATTCGATTTTTTTGAAATCAATAATGAAAATTTTGATTTGATGAGTTCGGTGGCTTCTTTGTAGAGATATGTGTTTGCAATCTTAACTTTTACTTTTCTTGGTGTTAAAACGTACAATAAGATTATTACACCGAATGCAATTGACAGATCCCTTTGCAATCCAAACAATACTAAACGGCTACCGAATAGGCCGAACAATGCACCCATAATTGTGTAAGTAAAAATTCGTCCAAGATTGTAAAGGATTCTTCCCAGTAAAATTTTTATTGCTGAATCGCCTATAATCGGTAATGCGAGAACAATTGGACCGCACATACCAATACAGTGTAAACTTCCAAAAAGTCCTACAAAAAAACCTGTCCAAATTTCCATTAATTCACCATTATAATTTTTTCATTATAGTAACTAATGTTATTTGCCAGCCAATCAACTTTTACTTTCCAGATACCTTTAGCCAACTTTTCGGTGCTAACAATTTGAGTATTAAAACTATCAGGCGTGATTTCAAATGAAATGTCTTTAGCCGGATCTGATGGTCTGTAAAAGTTGATTGTTCCTTTAATTGTTTTGTAATCAAATTGCTTTGGGAAGATAAATTTTATAGCTGTCTGTTGATTTCTTATATCAAGTTGTTCTTCAAGTTGGTTTGTTCTGTTTACTTTATCAATGTGATTTTGATATTCCAGTTCTTTAGCGTAATAATTATCAGTTACAAGGTGAACTTCCTGATTCATAAAAACGAATACCATTATCAATACGCCAATCACAAAGAGAATATAAGCAGCGGCTATTTTTGTTCCCCAGGATATTTTCATTTTACTTTTCCTAAAAAAGATGTTTGAATTACGTCCAAAACTTTATCGTTCGATTTGACGGCAATCTGTAAAGGTGTCTTCATCCCTTTCAGCTCGTTTTTAGGGAGTATTACTAAAAATTTTGCTTCTGTAACACCTTGTGGTTCAACATATAATTCTTTTCCGATTAGTTTTACTTCACCGTTTATGTTTTGCAATTCTAAATGTGCCGGTAAATGGTCAAATGTTTTGTTAACAATTTTCAAATCGTAAATATTACTGATTTTATTATCCGGCTGTTCCTGAAATAATAAGCCGGGAGTTCTTAATATGCTTAACTCTACCGGTGTTCTATTTATTAACATAAAAAGAATCAGTACGGTGAGGACAAATAATACAAAGGTATAACCAATCGCACGCGGAGTAAGCAAGGACTGTTTCCCGGTTTCTATCTGATTTTTAGAAGCATATCTGATCAAACCACGTGGACGTTTTAATTTATCCATAACATTGTCGCAAGCATCAATACATGCGGTGCAATTTACACACTCAAGTTGAGTCCCATTACGTATATCAATTCCGGTTGGGCAGACATCAACGCATAAATTGCAGTCAATACAATCCCCAAGATTCTGTTCAACATTCTTTTTTATTTTTCCTCTTGGTTCTCCACGTTTATAATCGTAATGAATAACAACAGAGTTTTTATCTAGCATTACACCTTGCAATCTGCCGTAAGGACAAACCAGAGTACATGCTTGTTCTCTGAAGTAAGCAAATACAAAATAAAATATCCCTGAAAAGATTAACACAGCTATAAAAGTCCCTAAATGTTCTGAAGGAGAATCGGAAATATATCTTTTAAGCTGATCCATCCCTATTATATAGGCAAGAAAAATATTAGCAATCATAAATGAAATTGTAAAAAAGATTATTTGTTTTGAGCTCTTCTTAAAAAACTTATTGATTGTCCATGGCGATTTGTTTAATTGCTTTTGTTTATTAGAATCCCCTTCAATCCAGTATTCAATTTTTCTAAAGACCATTTCCATAAAAACTGTCTGTGGACATATCCAACCACAGAATAATCTTCCGTAAACAACTGTAAATAAAAATATTGAAACAATAAAAGCAATCATTGTAAGTGCAAAGAGATGTAAATCGTGAGGACCAAATGGAATTCCAAATAAAATAAATTTTCGTTCAATTACATTTAGGATAATGAAAGGATGTCCGTCAATTGTAATAAACGGGGCTCCGAACAAAAAAGCGAGTAAAATTATACTGACAATTGTTCGCGCTCTGTAAAATTTTCCTGACGGTTTCTTCGGATAGATCCATATCCGTTTACCTTCTTTTGTAACAGTAGCAATTGAGTCCCTGAAAGATTCTTCTGTATTTATTTTTTGTTCCATATTATTCAGATAATTCTAACTTCCCTTAGTGTTCGATTGATTTTTTTCATTCGGTTCTTCCCATTTTATTCCTTCAGGTGCTTTTGCGTTTGGAGGATTTGTACCATGTAATGTTATGATATAGCTTGAAGCCGATTGCATTTTTTTAGGGTCTAATTGTGTTTCCCAACTGATCATTCCTTTTGCCGGGACACCATACTTAATAGTCTTGAAAATGTTTTTAATACCTCCGCCATGAATCCAATAATCATCAGTAAGATTAGGCCCTACTAATCCTTCTCCATTCTGACCATGACACGTTGCGCAATTTTTAAGGTAAATTTCTTTTCCTTCCGTAAGAGAAGCCACATCATCAACAAATTTTACAGTTTCTTCATTTATAAAAGCACCGGTTCTAACTAAGAAATCGCGTTCAAGTTTTGCTTGTTCAATTTCTACTTTATATTCTTTTGACTGAACTTGTCCGTCATCAAAGACATGAAAGACAAGCATGTAAATAGCAGCCCATATAATTGTTCCGTAAAAAAGCATGCTGAACCATGGTGGGATTCTGTTATCTAGCTCTTTAATACCATCATAGTTATGCGCTAATAAAATTTCTTGTTCTTTTTCTATTGGTGTAGAACGTGTCAGAAATTTTTTTAGAGCTAATAGAGGGGCTTTAAAAGTTTTTCCTTCGGAATCTTCTTTTTCCGAATAGACTAAAGCTAACCAGAGAGTAAAAGCGATGATTAATATTGTTATAACCAACATAATTCTCATAACACTATCCAGTGTAGTATCATTTTCCGCAGCTAATAAACTTGAACTTCCCAAAAAGAAGTTTATGAATGTAGTCAACCGAATAAAAAGTCTATTATTTTGTTTCATCTTTAATCTCATTATTGTTTTTTGTTTCGTTGTTTTTATCTAAAGGTAAGTTTCCCATTTGTGAAATAAATTTTTTATCAAGTCGAATTATTTTCACAACTACAAAAATGAATAAGGCAAAAAAAATAATTAAACCAATAACCGGGAAAATAGAAATTCCATCAATCGAGCTAAGATACTTAGATATCATTTTGTTTGATTTCCTTTAATGTCTTTACCCAACCTTTGTAGATAAGCAATTAATGCAATTACTTCTTTATCCCAATCTGCCGCTACACCATTATTAATTAAATCATCTGCTATTTGGTTCGCTTGTTTTACTAAATCTTCATTAGCAAATTTCTCGTAACCTACTTCATAATCCACGCCCACAGATCTGAGTGCTTTGATTTTTGTTGCTGTGGTAGAAGTATCGAGAGTTTGTGTTAGTAACCAAGGATATTTAGGCATTATAGAACCGGGGGACATTTGGCGAGGATCTTCAAAGTGTAAGTAATGCCAAAGATTTGAATATTTTCCTCCGACTCTATGCAAATCTGGTCCTGTTCTTTTTGAACCCCATAGGAACGGATGATCATAAACATATTCTCCTGCCTTTGAATATTCGCCATATCTTTCGGTTTCGGATCTAAAAGGTCGGACAAGTTGAGAATGGCAAGTATTACATCCTTCTCTAATGTAAATATCTCTTCCTTGCATTTCGAGCGGGGTATAAGGTTTTACACTAGCTATTGTAGGAATATTTGACTTCACAACGAATGTCGGAACGAATTCTACGATACCACCAATAAGTATTGCAACAGTTGCAAGTAAAGTAAACTGAACAGGTCTTCTTTCTAACCATCTATGAATCATACCACGTTTTAATTTGTCTTGTTCTTTCAACAAGGGCGCTGCTTCGGCTTCTTCGCTCTTTACAAATTTTCCTTGTTTTGCAGTTTTTATAAGATTAAATGCCATCAAAATAATTCCGGATAAATAGAGCAATCCGCCGAAAGACCTGATAATATGGAAAGGAATTATTTGCAGTGTTGTTTCAAGAAAGTTTGGATATTGTAAAATTCCAAGAGGTGTAAATTGTTTCCACATTAATGACTGTGCTATTCCGGACCAATACATTGGTATTGCATAAAAAACTATTCCTAAAGTTGAAATCCAGAAATGAGCATTTGCCATTTTCTTTGAGTAAAGTTCTGTATTCCACATTCTTGGAATTAACCAATATAAAATTCCGAATGTAAGCATTCCGTTCCAACCAAGCGCGCCTACATGAACATGAGAAATTATCCAATCTGTAAAGTGTGCTATTGCGTTTACGTTTTTAAGTGAAAGCATTGGTCCTTCGAAGGTTGCCATTCCGTAAGCTGTAACAGCAACAACCATAAATTTTAGTACCGGATTTTCACGAACTCTATCCCAAGCACCTCTTAACGTTAGCAATCCGTTTAGCATTCCACCCCAGGATGGAGCAATTAACATAACAGAAAAAACTGTTCCTAATGATTGAGCCCAATCCGGAAGCGCTGAGTATAAAAGATGATGAGGTCCCGCCCATATATACAAAAATATTAATGCCCAAAAGTGAAGTATAGATAAACGGTAAGAGTAAACGGGTCTGTTTGCTGCTTTTGGAAGAAAATAGTACATCAGTCCTAAGAATGGAGTTGTAAGAAAAAATGCAACTGCGTTATGACCATACCACCACTGTACAAGTGCATCCTGAACACCGGCATAAATTGGATAGCTTTTAAGAATTCCGGCTGGTATTTCCAAAGAGTTTACAACATGCAGTACAGTAACAGTTACAAATGTAGCAATGTAAAACCAGATTGCTACATACATATGTTTTTCTCTACGATTTATAATTGTGCCTAACATATTGGCACCGAAAGCCAACCAAACTAATGCAATTAAAATGTCGATAGGCCATTCTAATTCAGCATATTCTTTACTTGTTGTTAATCCCAAAGGAAGTGTTATTGCTGCCAATACAATTATTAGCTGCCATCCCCAGAAATGAAAGTTACTGAGGAATTTACTCCACATACTTGCTTTGCATAATCTGGGAAGCGAATAATAAACGCCGGCAAAGATTAAATTACCCACAAAAGCAAAGATTACCGCATTTGTATGTAAAGGTCTTATGCGTCCAAATGTTATGAATTGAATTCCAAAGTTCAGTTCAGGAAGATAAAGTTGTATTGCTATTATTAAACCAACAAGCATTCCTACAATTCCCCATACCACGGTAGCAATTGTGAATTGCTTGACGATTTGGTTATCATAAGAGAATTTTTCAACAGTCATTAAGACAGCTCCCGATTTTAATTAATGTATAATGTAAAATGTATAATGCAAAATTTATTATTCCTTTTCACTCAGTACCTTATTCTCAGCACTCTGCTCTCTGCTCTTGGAATTCTGCTTCGTAGTCAAGTCATTCTGTACTTTATTATTATCGTCGAATAATATTCTAATAGAAGGAGTATATTTATCATCGTATTGACCACTTTTGACCGCCCATAAATAAGCCACTAAAAATCCAATTGCAACCAGTAAGCTTGCACCGATTAAAACAAATACTACTGACATTAAATCATTCCCTTTTTCTTTGCTAAGAAGTTAACAGAAAAAGTGGTAAACACTACAACAGATATCGAGCTTATTGGCATTAGTATAGCTGCAACTATTGGAGATAAGGAACCGGAAACAGCGAATGCTATACCTATGATATTATAAACAAATGATAAAATAAAACTTGCAATAATAATTTTCTTACTCTTTATCGAAAAATGGATAAAGTCTGCTATGCGGTTAAATGATTGAGCTTCCAGTATGCCGTCACAAGCCGGCGAAAAGTTGTTAATATCATCTGAGATAGAAATTCCTACATCGCTTTGTTTTAATGCTCCGGCATCGTTAAGTCCGTCGCCAATCATTAAGACTTTTTTACCAATTTTTTGAAGATTGTTTATGAAATCAAGTTTATCGTGAGGCGATTGTTTGAAATGTAATTCCTTATCGTCAGCAAAAAATTCTCTTAACTTTTCTCTTTCGCTATCGTTATCTCCTGAAAGAAGAGATATTTCATAATCTTTTTCGAGTACAGAAATTATTTCTTTAAGACCTTTTCTATATTTGTTCGAAATCGAGAAATAACCCATATTATTATTATCAATCGATACATAAACACGAGTGCTATCGTTAGTTGTGTTATTATGTTTTTCTAAAACAAAGTGCTGTGAGCCAATCTTAATTTTATGATTATTGATTACAGCTTCAATGCCTTCACCGGTAATTTCGTTATACGACTCAACCGGAATTAAATCGACATCATTGAAAAAATTATAGATATTTCGGCTAAGAGGATGCGATGAATTTCTTACGGCAGATTTGATTAATGATTTTTCATGCTGATTAAGTTTCCCAACAAAATTTACCTCTGCTGAATTATTCTCTGTTATTGTACCCGTTTTGTCGAATACAATATGTTCTACACTTGCTAAGTTTTCTATTACATTAGTATTCTTCAGGTAAAACTTGTTTCTTCCAAATATTCTTAATGTATTTCCTAATGTAAATGGTGTTGAAAGGGCTAAAGCACAGGGACATGCAACAATTAATACAGCTGTAAATGCACTGAATACGATAGATGGATTTATAAACAACCAGTACAATGCCCCGACAGAGGCGATAAACAACACAATAAAAGTAAAATGCTTGCTGATAGAATTTGCAAGTGATACAATTTTAGATTCTTCTTCTTTCTGAAATGTTTTACTATTCCATAATTGTGTTAGATAGCTTTGTGATACTTCCTTAATTGTCTCAAGTTCGATTGCTTCTCCTACTTGTCTACCTCCCGCATATATCATTTCACCGGTTGTTTTAGAAATTGGATTAGATTCACCTGTAACAAAACTATAATCGATATTCGCTTTGCCTTTTATGAGTATGGAATCCGCCGGGATTATTTCGTTGTTCCTGACTATAATTCTTTTTCCGATCTCTAATTTTTCAACAGGAATTGTCGTCTCTACATTTTCTTTTCTTATTGTTACGGAAATAGGGAAGTATGATTTATAATTTCTTTCGAAATTGAGAGTGTCGTATGTTTTATTCTGAAATAATTTTCCGATTAGGAGGAAGAAAACTAATCCACTTAAAGAATCTAAATAACCGGCACCATTTAAAAATACTATATCAACTAAGCTACGAACAAACAAAACAATAATACCCAGAGCAATTGGGACATCGATGTTAACTATTTTTTTCTTAATTCCTTTCCATGCAGAGGTAAAATAATCTGTGCTGCTGTAAAAAAATACGGGTAACGAAAGCAAAATATTTAAATAGGCAAAAATTCTTTTCATCTCCGGAAGTTCTTCGGCTCCTATCGATAAATACTCAGGGAAACTAAGTAGCATAATATTGCCAAAACAAAAACCGGCAATCCCGATCTTGTAATAAAGATTTTTGTTCTCAGCTTTTGCTTTCTCTTCCTTTTTCTCTTCCAGATTTAATAGCGGTTCGTATCCGATGGAATCGAGTAGTTCAACAATCTGTTTTAGGTTTGTTTTTTCTTCAGAATAACTTATTACCAATTGTTTCTGCAAAAAGTTAACCTGTGATGAAATTATACCGGAATCAAGTTTATAAAGGTTTTCCAAAATCCAAATACATGAACTGCAGTGCATCTGTGGAATTGTCAATGTTATTCTGGAAACTTTGCTGTCAGAAAAATCTATGAGTTTCTGTTTTAGATCAAGGTCATTAAGAAAATCTAAATTTCTTTTGACATCGTATTTTTTTGTAATTCCGGGTGAGCTTTCTAATGTGTAGTAATTGCAAAGATTGTGTTGATTTAATATCTCGTAAACAGTTTTACAACCATTACAGCAAAAAACTTTTTCATTGATGTGAATTGATTCGTCGGGACATTCATCCCCACAGTGATAACAGAAAATCTTTCTATTAGAATGTGTCTCTAATATTTCAGTATTTGAGTTATATTCAATCCTTTCCAAATAATTCTAAATAATTGTTGGCGTGATGATTAATTATACTAATGAATGACAACCCTTATGCAAGATAAAAAATTTTGGATGTTTTGTCTAATAAAGTTTTAAAATCTGAAAATAATTTCAGGTGGTTCTCTTTTTTACCAGTTCATTCGATGTTCTAACCAACTTAGAAAAGATTTTAAGAAAAATTTGAGAAATCAACATTTGGAATTAATTTTACATTACAAAAATTGAGGAGACAATATGGAATCTTTGAAAGGAAAAAAAGTTTTTATTACCGGTGTTACTTCCGGAATTGGAAAATCCTGTGTATATGCATTTGCAAAGGAAGGAGCAGATTTAATTATTAGTGCACGAAGAAAAAACCTTCTTGATGAAATTGTAAGTGATATAAAATCGAAATACAACGTTAACATTTATGCCTTTCAATTAGATGTAAGTAAAAAAAGAGAAGTAGATAATGCAATAAAAGATTTACCGGATGCATGGAAAAAAATTGACATTCTAATTAACAACGCCGGTTTGGGACGCGGCTTAAACAAATTGTATGAAGATAATCCGGAAGGTTGGGAAGAAATGATTGATACCAATATTAAAGGTTTATTATATGTTACTTATGCGATAATTCAACAAATGGTTGAAAGAAAAGAAGGACATGTAATAAATATTGGTTCAATTGCCGGACACGAAGCATATCCACGAGGTGCGGTCTATTGTGCGACAAAACATGCTGTAAATGCAATTACTAAATCGTTAAGAATGGATGTTATGGATAAAAATATACGGGTTAGCACGGTCGATCCGGGTTTGGTTCAAACAGGATTTAGCAAAGTAAGATTTTACGGCGACGAAGAAAAAGCCGAAGCAGTTTATAAAGGATACACCCCTCTTTCACCAGATGATGTGGCAGATGCGGTTGTTTATATAGCGACAAGACCAAAACACGTAAATATTGCGCAGATGATAATTTTTCCAACGGCACAAGCGTCGTCAACATTGGTACATAAGGAGTTATAAATAAATATTATAATTAAAAGGGATTTCTAATTCCCTTAAAAATCGATCTCTGTTTTTTTATATTTGCAGTACAGCTCTGCACAATTTTTACTTTTCGATACAGATTCATTTAACAAGGAGGTTGATATGCGAGGGAATAGTGTCAATGATTCTAAATCCAGATTAAAATTAGTAACCATTTCAACTAAAAAAGCTCAGCGTAATCGTGCATATTCCATTAATGATGAAATGCTAAAAACTTATGTACCGGATATTCCGGAACCAGCTGAAGAATTAAAGAAAAAAGGGATTCGCTCTCAGAGAAATGTCAGGTCTATTCAAGCTGAAACTGAGTTTTCTCCAACATCAGAAATTTGGTTAGGATAATATAGGTGGGCTCTTAAACTGACTATTTATAATGAGTTTTTCTATATGTTTGATGAGTAAAGGGGAAATTTATATTTCCCCTTTATTTTTTAAAAATTACTAAACATACTTACATCGCCAGCACCTTCTCTTATCACTTCCGGTTTTTCTTTACTCAGATCAACAATACTTGATGGTTTTCCTTCAAGTGCACCGCTCGAAAGCATTAAATCTACCTGAGAATTAAATATTGCTTTTATTTCTTCTGGATTGAAAAGAACTTCACCTTTTCTGTTTGTAACAGATGTACTGATAATTGGATTTCCAAGTTCTTTTGCCAATAATAACGCAATTTTATGGTCGGGAATTCTAATACCAACAGTTTTTCTTTTACTCCATAATTTTTTAGGAACTTCCTTTGCAGCCGGTAAAACAAATGTATATGGTCCCGGTAATAATTTTTTCATGGTTTTGTAGGCATAGTCCGATACCTTTGCATATTTAGAAATATCTTTCAGATCGGGGCAAATAAAACTAAAAAGTTTAGTTCCGGCTTCATGTTTTATTTGATAAACTCTGTCGAGAGCTTCTTTATTAAAAATATCACAACCGATTCCATATACTGTGTCGGTAGGATAAATAATTACTCCCCCTTGTTTCAAAACTTCCACTGCTTTATTAATATATCTTAACTGTGGTGTTACGGGATGAAGCTCGTAAAATTCCATAATCTCCTCCTATTGAAAATCGAACATTCTTTTTGTCGAATCTTTGAGTTCGGCGATTTGCCAATTAATGAAATGTTCACTACTAATGTTAAAACTTGTAATCAAATTGTCAATAGTAATCTGTAAACTTACTCTGTAATTAGTTACTTTTGTTTATATGAGAAAAAGCAAATCAATTCCTAAAACGGTTTGGATTTTGGGCTTTGTAAGTCTTTTTACAGACTTTGCAAGCGAAATGTTATATCCGGTTACACCAATTTTCTTGTCTGCCGCTTTAGGAGCTTCAATGTCTTTGATTGGACTAATTGAAGGAGTAGCTGAAGTTACTTCTGGAATTTTGAAAGGTTATTTTGGATTTCTTTCCGATAAGATTCAAAAAAGATCAGTATTTGTTAAGATTGGTTATTCGCTTTCTGCTTTAGCAAAACCTTTACCTGGTTTTTTACCTTATATACCAACTGTTGTCTCTTCCCGTGTAATTGATCGGATTGGTAAAGGGATAAGGACTGCACCACGCGATTCCTTACTTGCTGCATCATCTGATAATAATACCGGGGCTATATTTGGTTTTCACAGAGGGATGGATACGCTTGGAGCTGTCTTTGGTCCTCTAACTGCATTAATGCTTTTAAATTATTTTACCGGTAATTATCCACTGGTTTATTTTGTTGCAATTATTCCTTCCTTTCTTGCTGTAATCTTTGCCTTTATGGTTAAAGAAAAAGAAATTTTTAACCCGAAACTTAAAGAGAAAGTGAGCATAAAATTTTTTTGGAAAGAAGCCGGTTCAGAATTCAAATGGCTCCTGTTAATAATAACAATCTTTTCATTAGTAAATAGCAGCGATGTTTTCTTAATACTAAAAACGCAGAATGTTACTCAATCAGATACAATAGCTGTACTGGGATATATTTTTTATAATATTATTTATGCAGTCTTTTCATATCCTTTGGGTTTGTTATCAGATCGGTTGGGGAAATCAAAAATATTTATCATTGGTTTATTTATTTTTTCAGCGGTTTACTTAGGATTTGGATTAAGCGTCAATTATTATTTGAATATACTTTTATTTGGTATATATGGCGTTTATGCAGCGTCAACGGAAGGTATCTCAAAAGCATGGATCAGTGATATTATTCCTTCCCATTTAAGAGGAACTGCAATAGGTTATATAACAACAATTAGCAGTATTTGTATAATGTTGGGTTCTTTTATTGCCGGAGTTTTATGGGACAATTTTGGTTATACAGTTCCTTTCATTATCTCTTCGGTTGTCAGTTTTATTCTTGCGCTAATTCTTATCTTATTAAGGAAATTAAACAAAGTTAGCTATTAAGAACATTGGTTCTTTTTGTATGAGTAGCTCGGTTTTTAGTATTTTTGTCAGTAATTATTTATGTGAAAAATGGAAAGCAAGAAATTAGCAGTAGTTGCTGCAAGCGGTGGAATGGATAGCTGTGTTACTGCAGCAATTGCAAACCAAGAATATAAGTTGGCTATGATTCACGTTAATTATGGTCAAAGAACAGAAACACGTGAGTTAAAAGCATTTCACGATATTGCTGATTATTACAAAGCAGAAAAGAAATTGGTTATAGACTTTGGTCATCTTGCAAAAATCGGTGGATCGTCACTTACTGATAAGTCGATTGAAATTCCCAAAGCTGATCTTAATAGTAAAGAAATTCCTTCTTCTTATGTTCCGTTTAGAAATGCCAACATCTTGAGTGCATGTGTAAGCTGGGCAGAAGTAATTGGAGCCGAAGCAATTTTTATCGGGGCTGTTTATGAAGATGCATCAGGTTATCCGGATTGCCGCCCACAATTTTATGAAGCATTTGAAAAAATGGTTGACCTTGGCACTAAACCCGAAACTAAAATAAAAATAATAACACCGATAATTAATTTTTCTAAGGCAGATATTGTTCGCAAGGGAATTGAATTGAATGCGCCCCTTCATTTAACATGGTCATGCTATCAGAGTGAAGACGAAGCTTGCGGAATTTGTGATAGTTGTGCATTCCGTCTCCGAGGATTTCAACAAGCCGGTGTTGATGACCCGATTCCTTATAAGAACAGACCAATGTATGTTTAAAATTAGAATTGAGAATTTATAGTTGAGAATTTAGAATGCAAAGAGAATTATTAACAATCAAAGAAGCGAGTGAGTGGATTAGTAATCATTTCAAGAGAAATGTTTCACCTTCCAATATCGCTTATTTAGTCAATTATGGGAGGATAAGGAAATTTGCGGATAATGGGAATACTCTTGTTAGTAAAGATGAATTATTAAGTTACTATAAATCCTTTTACGGCAATAGGCAACTTAGTTGGAAAGAAAAACTTGGCGACGACATTGATTGGCATTTATCGTTTGAACAATATAAAGAAGCAGAAACAACAAAACATGTTCACAGACTACATCCTTATAAAGGTAAATTTATTCCTCAACTTGTAGAGTATTTTTTAGATGATCATACTGATGAATTTAAAAAGGAAATATATTTTAAGAAAGGGGATATTGTCCTGGATCCATTTTGCGGAAGTGGTACAACTCTTGTACAAGCCAATGAGTTAAAGATGCATGCAATTGGTGTAGATATATCTAGGTTTAATTCTCTTATTAGTAATGTAAAAATTGGGAAATACGATTTAGAAGATCTTAAAAATGAACTAAAGAACATTACTAATTTATTAAGTCGATTTATTATCGACTCGAACACAGTAAAATTTGAGAGAGTTTTACTGGCTGAACTGGCAATTTTCAATAATAAGTATTTTCCCTCGCCAGAATTTAAAAGAAAAGTTAGGGAGAATATTGTTGATGAGGAAAGTTACGGTAAGGAAAAGGAATTAGAATTTTTAAAAATTTATGAAAAACTTGTAAAGGATTTTGGAATAGAACTCAAGCAAAACGGTTCAGAAAACTTTCTTGATAAATGGTACTTAAAACATGTAAGAGCAGAAATTGATTTCGTATTTGATTTAATAAAAAAAATAAAAAATCCATCAACCAAGAAAGTAGCCACAATAATTTTAAGCAGGACAATTCGTTCTTGCAGAGCTACTACTCATTCAGATTTAGCAACATTAGTTGAACCAATAACAAAAACATATTATTGCTCTAAACATGGGAAGATATGCAAACCGCTTTTTTCAATCCTAAGTTGGTGGGAAAGATATTCCAAGGATACCATAAAAAGAATTGCAGAATTCGAATCTTTAAGAACAGATACTTACCAACATTGTTTTACTGGCGATAGCAGAACAATTAATTTATTTGATGTTGTTGAAAAAACAAATCCAGATTTTGCAAAACAATTAAGAAATGAAAAAATTAGTGGAATTTTTACGAGTCCACCATATGTTGGGTTGATTAACTATCATGAACAGCATGAATATGCTTATGATTTGTTTGGTTTTGAAAGACATGATGAACTAGAAATCGGTCCCCTTTTTAAGGGGCAAGGGAAGGAAGCAAAGGAATCTTATGTTAATGGTATAGTGGACGTTTTAAATAATTGTAAACGATTCTTAGTAGATAACTATAACATTTTTTTAGTAGCTAACGATAAATATAATTTATACCCTCTTATTGCAGATAAAGCCGGTATGAAAATAGTGCAACAATTCAAAAGACCGGTATTAAATAGAACTGAAAAAGATAAAGGTGCTTATTCAGAGAGTATATTTCATTTAAAGAAAAAATGAGGTTTACTATGAAGAAAAAAACTTTTGCAATAAGCTACAAACTAAGGTATGCTGAAACAGAGGATGAAAGTACTGATTATTTGGAAGCAATTGATAAAGAGCACGCACTAATAGATTTTGCAAAATTGAAAAATATTAATAAAAGAGATTTTAGGAGTTTTAAAGAATGGATATGGGAAGAAGGCGTTTGGTGGGCAAAATTCAAAAACATTAAGCAAGTAAAAGTAATACCTTGTCCACACTGTTTTGGAAAAGGTACTATCTATTTATAGGGAATCCTAAAATGGGCCTAACGCAAGAACAGAAAAATAGTATTCAAGAAGTAATTAAAACTAGTCTTCGTAAAAAGTTTCAACACTATAAACCAGAATCTAGCAATATGCCATTTCACTTTCGCTTACTAGGCAAAGATAGAATGGCATTGTATTCTTTTATTCAATCTCTTAATACAACTTTTGGGACATCTATTTTTGAACCTGTAGCTGTTGCGTTAGCGAAGAATTGCTTTAATAGAGCTGAAACTCAATTTGTTGTAGGAACAACCATTAGCGATGAATGCCAGCGCAGTATTCAACAAATTATTAATGAATTGACTACTGGCACTAGTCCTAATAAATCTAGGGAATTAAGTTTACTTCGTAACTCTGCTACTAGTGGTAAATTAAATAAACTTAAAACTGTGAAAGCAGACTTGTTTTTGGAAAGTAAAGAAGGTGAAATTTTCCTTTTTGATCTTAAAACTGCTAAGCCCAATATAAGTAATTTTAAAGATTTTAAAAGAACTCTTCTTGAATGGGCAGGAATTATATTGACCCAAAATCCCAAAACTAAAATTAATACATTGATTGCTATTCCATATAATCCATATGAGCCCAAGCCATATGAAAGATGGACACTTAAGGGAATGCTTGATCTTGAGAACGAGTTAAAAGTGGCAGAAGAATTTTGGGATTTTTTAGGAGGTAAAGGCGTATATGAGGATCTTTTAGATTGTTTTGAAATTGTAGGCTTGGAATTGAGAGATGAAATAGACAAATACTTTTCTAAATTCAAGTAATCTATTAAAGGTTTAGAAAAAGCAACCATCATGGAAAAATTGTTTTGTAGAAAATTTGATTTAAGTGAGATCAATCTATGACCGACAAAACCAAAATACTTGTTACCTTTCCTAATCCTAATCCGGAAAGGGACTACACTATTATTCATACTGCACCTGAGTTTACATCACTTTGTCCTGTTACAGGTCAACCCGATTTTGCAACAATAACGCTCGAATATATTCCGGATAAACTCTGTGTGGAATTGAAGAGTTATAAGTTTTATCTTCAATCGTTCCGTAACGACGGAATCTATTTTGAGGCAGTAACAAACAGAATATTGAATGACCTTGTAAAAGTATGTAAACCACGTTACATGAAAATTACCGCAAAATTCAACACACGAGGCGGAATATTTTCTGAGGTAATTGCAGAACAACGCAGAAAAAAACTTAAGAAGAAATTCGTTTAACCTTCACTAACTCCTTTTTTCATACAATTAATTGTACATTATAAATTATTAATTATACATTAAGTCTGGAGTTAAAATGGCAAAGAAAATAATCAAAAGAAGTTGGGCAGAACCGTTCAAAATAAAAATGGTTGAGCCAATTAAAATGACTACTAGAGAGTATCGTGAAAAAGCTGCTAAAGAAGCTGGTTATAATACGTTCTTATTAAAATCAGAAGATGTTTACATTGATCTTTTGACCGATAGTGGAACTAATGCAATGAGCGATTATCAATGGGCTGGAATGATGTTGGGCGATGAAGCTTATGCCGGTAGCAGAAATTTCTATTATCTATGGGAAAACGTAAAAAAATATTATGGAATGCCTTATCTTGTTCCTACTCATCAAGGGCGTGGCGCTGAACATTTAGTATCTAAAGCTATGATTAAACCCGGTGATTATATCCCCGGTAATATGTATTTCACAACAACTCGTTTACATCAGGAACTTGCCGGCGGTACTTTTGTTGATGTTATTGTTGATGAAGCACACGATTCACAAAATCTTCATCCCTTCAAAGGAAATATCGACCTTCAGAAACTTGAAGACCTGATTAAAAAAGTTGGTGCAAAGAAAATTCCTTACGTAAGTATGGCTGGTCCTGTTAATATGGCTGGTGGACAACCATTTTCTATGGAAAACTTGCGTGCTGTTAAGAAGCTGACGGATAAATATGGTGTTAAACTTTGGTTCGATGCTACACGCGCAACCGAGAATGCTTATTTTATTAAGGTTCGCGAGAAAGGTTATGAGGATAAATCTATTGCACAAATTCTGAAAGAGATGTGTTCTTATTTTGATGGACTTTGGGTAAGTGCTAAAAAAGATTTAATGGTTAATATCGGTGGCTTCCTTGCTACTCGTAATAAAAAAGTATATGAAGAAACCCGCAATATGGTTGTTATTTACGAAGGACTTCATACATACGGAGGTTTAGCCGGACGTGATATGGAAGCAATGGCACGGGGTATTGAGGAAATGGTTCAGTTCGATAACATAAAAGCAAGAATCGGACAAATTGAATATTGTGGAAAACAACTTGAAAAATATGGAATACCAATGGTTTATCCTTTTGGTGGACACGCAATATTCCTTGATGCAAAAAAATTCTTACCGCATCTTAAACAGGATTTATTCCCGGCTCAAACTCTTGCTGCTGAAATTTATATTGATAGTGGTGTCCGTGGAATGGAAAGAGGTATTGTTTCTGCCGGTAGAGACCCGGAGACAGGTAAACATCGTTATCCAAAACTTGAATTGGTTCGCTTAACTTTCCCAAGAAGAGTTTATACTCAAGCTCATATTGATGTTATGGTTGAATCAATTGCTCAGGTGTATGAAGACAGAAAGAAAATTAAAGGATTAAAGATGGTTTACGAACCTAAATATTTGCGATTCTTCCAGGCAAGGTTCGATAAACTGTAAAATTGATAAATTGAGAACAAAGTATTGTTGAAATATTTTTATAAAGAAATAGAACACGGATTACACTGATTTAACGAATATTCACAAATAAATTTTTGACTGTGTTAATTAGTTTGATTAGTGTTAATTCGTGTTCTATAATTATAAAACAGACACTTACATAAAAGTAGAAATATGATGGATCCAATAAAAATAAAAGAGAAGTTTTTTTTAGATAGGGATAGAGTATTTAACGATCCCGAACTAATAAAGGATCCGTTTCAATTCTGTATAAAATATTCCGTTCTTGTTGAAGAATATATTGTAAAGGTTCTTAAAGGAATTAAGCTCAATTGTGCTGTTGCATCTGTTGGAAGTTTCAGCAGAAGAGAGTTATCACCATATTCAGATATTGACATAATGTTTATTTTTGATTCGGTTGATGGTAAGGATGATCTTATTAAAGAATGTGTAACAAGATTGTGGGATGCCGGAATAGAAGTATCTCATACTGTCCGTGAATATTCTGACATTGAAAAATTCTTGTATACCGATCTCCATGCATTTACGCAATTCATAGAAACAAGATTTATTCTTGGGAATGCAAACGTATATAATGAGTGGAATAAAAGAGTTTTCAAACCTCTGAATGAAGAACATAAAAAAGTTTTGATAAACGAATTCTTTTTGGATGTTAACCTACGTTATCAAAAGTTTGGTGATTCAGCCAAAGTATTAGAACCAAATGTTAAATATACAGCGGGTGGACTTAGGGACTTACAAGTTATCGAATGGATTTTTTCAATTAAGTATAATGTTTTTTTAACGAGTCAAGAAGAAATAACACAAACCGAATCATTCCTCAACGAACTTAAAAATAATAAGATATTAATCCCACGCGCTGTTGCCCGGTTACAAGAAAGTTACAAGTATATTCTTAATACGAGAAATCATTTGCATCTTATTTCCGGTCATAAGAATGACAGGTTAGAGTTTGTATATCAGGAAAAGATTGCTTCCCTTGTTGGCTTGCCTTCTGATAACTGGCACAAGTTCATGCATAAGTATTTCGAATCGTCAAACATCATTAAAAGATTTTGCCGAACAATGATGAAACGTTTCGAGGAAGAAATTTCGGAACCTTTTTCGGATTTCCTTGCAATTGAACTGGATGACGATTTTTCGATGAAAAACGGTGTCATTTATCAAACATCAAAAAACAATCTTAATCTTTCATCAATCTTCAGGGCATTTTATTATCGATGTATAAACGACGCACGATTCGATGAAAATCTCCGTTCCAATATTATTGAAACTGTGGTTGATCTGGAAGAAACACAAAGTATGGAATATCAGTCATCAGTTTTTTTCAGAGAAATTTTGAACCTTCCTAAAAATGTTGGAAAAACTTTGGAAGTGATGAATGAGCTTGGTGTTTTAGGTGCTTATATGCCTGAATTCAAAGAATTAGTAGGATTTTTCCAACCCGGGGTTTATCATTGTTATACAGCCGATGAACACACTCTTATTGCACTGAAAAATTTTGAAAAACTTTCGCTTGAAAATAATCAGCTTGGTAAAATGTTCCGCAGTCTTGAGAGAAGAGATATTTTATATTTAGCTGTCCTGTTTCATGATATCGCAAAACCAATAAGTATATCCGGGCATGAAATTATTGGTGCTGAAATCGCTAATTCGGTAATGGAACGCATGGGTTATGATCAAAAAGAAATTCAAACTGTTCAGTTTCTTGTAAGAATGCACCTTGTAATGGAACAGGTTGCATTCAGACGTAATTTAAACGACCCATCTACACTTAATAATTTTGCAAGTCAGTTCCCTAATTCTGAATGGTTGGATCTTTTGTATTTACTTACCTATGCTGATTTATCGGCAGTTTCGGAAGTTGTATGGACACAATGGAAAAGTGATTTACTCAATGAGTTATACAGAAAATCTAAAACGATGATAGAAGAAAGAATCAGTGGCGAAGACCTATTATCTTCAACAATTCAGGAGATTATCAGAGACTCCGAATATTCCGACGACGAAACATTCAGAAATCATATAGAGTCGATAGATGATTTAGGTTATCTTCAACAATTTACTCAGGAGGAAATTAATAGTCACATTGAAGAGATTGAAAAAGGATCCCCAATATCTGTATTCTTTAAAGAAGAAGGTGGATTTACAGCCATTACAGTAATTACCAGAGATTCAGAAGCATTGTTATCAAGATTATGCGGAGCGCTTGCAATTAATGATATCAATATACACGACGCCAAGATTTTTACACGTAAAGACGGAATTGTGATCGATAGTTTTAATGTGACTGATTTCCGTACGGGTTCACCGATAAATCAATCCCGCTACGAAAAGATAATTAATGATTTGAATCTTACTATAGAAAATCAACTGCAGATAACAAAAGAATTCACCAAAATAAAATCAAAATGGTGGAGGATCGAAAATAAACTATTCAAGAAAAAAGGAAAGATTAAAATTGCATTTGAAAAGCATGATAAATACACGATAGTTGATGTTTACTCGCCGGATCGTCTTGGTTTACTATATCAGATTACAAAGAAAATGAATGAACTTGGTCTTTCAATTTACTTCGCAAAAATTAATACTAAAGAAGATGGAATAGTTGACTCGTTTTACATCCTCGATCGTAACAGAAAAAAAATTTCGCCAAATGATTATCAATTAATTACACTTGAATTAACAGAAACAATAAACGAAATGTTATAGGTGACAAATTGAATTTTATGGATAGAACAAACCCAATTGGATTTTTTGATTCCGGGATCGGAGGTTTAACTGTTGTAAGAGCTGTATCCGAATTAATGCCAAATGAAAATATCGTTTACTTCGGTGATACTGCTCGCGTACCATATGGTTCTAAATCGAATGATACTGTAATAGAATATTCTCTTCAGGCAGCAAATTTTTTGCTCAGAAAAAATATTAAACTACTTGTAGTAGCTTGCAATACTGCATCTTCTGTTGCACTAAAGGACTTAAAGCGCTTTCTCACAATACCAGTTATAGGAATGATTGAACCGGGTTCGAAACTGGCTTTAAGAGAATCTAAAAATGGTCGAATTGGAATTATTGGTACAAATGCTACTATTAATAATAAAGCATATTCTCAGGAAATAAAGAAGCTTAACCCGAAAGTAAAAGTCTATGAAAAAGCTTGTCCGCTATTTGTTCCGATTGCCGAAGAAGGGTGGATTAATCATAAAGCAACGGAGTTGATTGCAAAGGAATATCTTGATGAGCTAAAAGCAAAAAAAATTGATAGTCTTGTTTTAGGTTGCACACATTATCCAATTCTGCAAAATGTAATTCAGAAAGTTGTTGGTAAAAATGTAAAACTTGTTGATTCAGGTACACCGGCAGCTCGATTAGTTGAGGAATATTTGAATGGACGTGGATTAAGAAATATCTCGAATCAAGCCGGGAAAAAAGAGTTTTATGTTAGTGATATCCCTTCTAAATTCCGTGAAGTAGCCGAGAGATTTTTAGGTAAGAAAATTACTCATCTTCATAAAGTTGAGCTGGACGAACTTGTGAATGAGTGAAGCTGGATACTAGATTTTTGATGCTTGATGCTGGATGTTTGATTAATAGGATATTTGATGAGTTATAAGAATTTAGAAATATGGCAATTAGCAAGAGATGTAGTAATTGATATTCATGAAATGACACTATCGAAACTTCCCAAATTTGAGATGTATGAAGTTGGTAGTCAGATTCGAAGATCGGTTAAATCTGTGAAATCAAATATTGTTGAAGGTTACGGAAGAAGATATTACAAACAAGAATTCATTCATCATCTTATAATCGCATTGGCTTCAAATAACGAAACTATTGATCATTTAGAAACTTTATTTGAATCAAAATCACTTGTTGATGAAAATGAATTCACAAGAATCCATTCGAAATTGGAGATGCTTGGTAAGAAGATAAATTCTTTTATTCAGTCTGTAGAAAAAGAACACATTAGTTCACGTTAAACTTAATAAACTATTTTTTATTATATCCAGTATCTATTATCCAGCATCTAGAATAAAACTCACTGATTCAGTTTGTAATAATAAATTCCCGATATCGTTTTCGCATCTACAATTTCACCACTTTTTATTTTCTCTTCAATATCATCTAATGAAAGTTCAACAAGCTGAATGTCTTCTTCTCCTTCTTCGCGTGCGTGATTACCGGCCTTTAATCCTTTTGCAAGATAAATATGTAAAACTTCGGAACAGAAACCCGGCGTAGTAAATATTTTACCAAGTTTTGTAATCTCTTTGGTAGAATAACCTGTTTCTTCTGTTAGTTCACGTTTTGCACATTCCATTGGGTCTTCGCCTTTTTCAAGTTTGCCGGCTGGTAATTCCAGAACAACCTCATTGTGTGGATATCTGTATTGCGTAATAAGAATAATTTTACCATCATCATTAACTGGAACCACAACAGCACCGCCCGGATGAACGGCTACTTGTCTAAAGCTCTTATTACCCGTGTCGTTGTATTGAATTTCATCAACTCTTACATCAAATACTTTTCCATTAAAGACAGTTTCGGATTTTATCACTTTAAAGTTCATATTGCCTCAAAAAATTTATGCAAAGATATGAAATTCTTATGTAGATAATTCTAATGTTTTGTAGATTGAAGGTGCCATATCAATCGTACTATGAATATTCCAATCATAAAATAGATTTAGTACAATGAAGAACCTCTTAATTTTTTTACTTGCTTTTATCATCCCTATTTGCGCTCAGGATTTCACGAAAGAAACTACCGAAGCACGAGATGCAAGAATGCAATGGTGGCGTAATGCACGTTTCGGACTTTTTATTCATTGGGGATTGTACTCAATTCCAGCCGGTGAATGGAATGGTTCTACAAATCATGCGGAATGGATTAGAACAACAGCACAAATTCCACTTGCGGAATACGAAAAATTTGTTGAGCAATTTAATCCTGTTAAATTCAATGCAGAGGAATGGGTTAAGATAGCCAAAGATGCTGGTATGAAATACATCGTGATAACTTCCAAACATCATGATGGCTTTTGTTTATTTGATTCAAAATATACCGAGTTCGATGTGATGTCCACTCCATTCAAAAGGGATATTCTAAAAGAATTAGCCGATGCTTGTCATAAACATGGATTAAAAATCTGTTGGTATCATTCAATTATGGATTGGCATCATCCTGATTACTTACCAAGAAGAGATTGGGAAACTGATCGTCCTGTAGAAGGTGCTGATTTTAAAAGGTTCGTTCAATATCTGAAAAATCAATTAAAAGAACTTCTCACAAACTATGGCGAAATTGGTGTTCTATGGTTCGACGGAGAATGGGAAGATACATGGAATTCGCAGTATGGAGTTGAGTTATATAATTATGTAAGAAGTCTTCAACCTAATATCATCGTTAATAACCGTGTCGGTGTTGGAAGAAGCGGAATGGAAGGATTAACTAAATCAGGTGAGTTCGGTGGCGACTTTGGTACACCCGAGCAACAAATACCATCAACAGGATTACCCGGTGTGGATTGGGAATCTTGTATTACAATGAATAATTATTGGGGTTATAATAAGTTCGATAAAGATTTTAAATCAACAAAAGAACTGTTGCAAATGCTTGTAGATATTGCTTCAAAAGGGGGAAACTTTTTGCTGAATGTGGGACCAACTGCAGAAGGAGTTTTCCCTCAAGAAAGTATTGACAGATTGAAAGAAATTGGGCAATGGATGAATATTTATGGTGAATCAATTTATGAGACTGAAGCCAGTCCCTTTAAAAATCTTGAATGGGGACGATGCACAAAAAAAAGATTTGGTAATGTAACGCGGCTATATCTCCATGTATTCAATTGGCCAAATGATGGTAAACTTATTGTTCCCGGTATTTTGAACAAACCAATTCAAGCTTATGATTTATCGGATAAACAAAAAAATATTTTGACTGTTCATAGAAATGAAGATGCCATTGTAATTAATGTCCCTTTAGCTCCGCCTGATAAAAACATAAGTGTAATTGTTTTAGATATAGAAGGTAAAGAGGATATAACTAATCCACCTACAATAATTAATCCTGTAAATATTTTTGTTGACAAAATAAATGTAGTTGTTACTACTGATAGGCAAAATGTTGAAATACGATATTCAACGGATGGGACTACTCCAACTATTAATTCGAGCGTTTATAAAGATGGAATTGAATTAGAAAATACTGCAACAGTAGCTGCAAGGTTATTCAGAAATGGTAAGCCGGTAAGTAATATTACAAGTGTTACTTTTACAAAGGTTATACCGGAAAAATCAATTGATCTTGAAAATCCGAGTAGTGGTTTGAACTATTATTACTATGAAGGTAAATGGGAAGTAATCCCTGATTTCAATTCATTAATTCCTGTTAAGAGTGGAACAGTTCCGAATTTTGATTTATCGCCACGAGCGGAAAATGATTATTTCGGTTTTTTGTTCTCCGGTTATATTTTTATCCCTCAAGATGATGTTTATACCTTCTATACCGATTCTGATGATGGAAGTAAACTTTATATTGGTGATAAATTAATTGTTGATAACAATGGTCTCCATAGCATGCAAGAAAGAAAAGGAATAATTGCTCTGTCAAAAGGTTTTCACCCAATCAAAGTTTTTTATTTCGAAAGGACGGGAGGAAACGAATTGAAAGTTTTAATTGAAGGCGGCGGGATTAAAAAACAAAACTTAACTGAAAATATGTTGTTTCATTAATACATATTCTCATAGACTGACGGATATATCATGAAGAAAATTCTATTAATAATTTGTCTTGTGAGTTCAATAAGTTTTTCACAAAGCGGTTCTGAAAAAAAAGGATCATATCTTGCAATAATTAACAGAACTGATTCCGAACAAGAAATAATAACAAAAGCGGCGAATATTGTTCCTACACCTCAGCAATACGATTGGCAAAAACTTGAGTTTATTGCATTTGTTCATTTCGGTATGAATACGTTTACAGATAAAGAATGGGGTGAGGGGAATGAAGACCCAAAGTTGTTCAATCCTACTGAACTTAATGCTGAACAATGGGTGCGGACATTCAAAGAAGCCGGAATGAAACTGGCAATTCTTACAGCGAAACACCACGATGGATTCTGCCTCTGGCCAAGTAAATATACGGAACACAGTGTTAAAAACAGTCCATGGAAAAATGGAAAAGGTGATGTAGTCCGCGAGTTTGTTGATGCATGTAAAAAATATGGATTGAAAGTTGGACTCTATTTGTCTCCTTGGGATAGAAATAATCCAAATTACGGTGATTCACCAAAATATAATCAGTACTTTTTAAATCAGTTGGAAGAATTATTAACAAATTACGGAGAGATAACCGAAGTCTGGTTTGATGGTGCGTGCGGCGAAGGACCTAACGGAAAAAAACAGGTTTATGACTGGCAAGCGTATTACCGGTTAATAAGAAAACTTCAACCTAATGCTGTAATATTTGGTATGAGTCCTGATTTACGTTGGGTAGGAACTGAAACCGGTTATGGGCGTGATACTGAATGGAGTGTTATTGCTCTTCAGTTAGATAATAGTGACAAACAGAAAATTACAAGCGAGAGAAGTTCACTCGATGAAATTTATAAACCGCATGATATGACTGACTACGATTTAGGCAGCAGAGAAAAAATTAAAAATGCCGATCTTTTATTTTGGTATCCGGCAGAAACTGATGTATCAATAAGACCGGGATGGTTTTATCATCCATCACAAGATTCGCTCGTAAAATCCGTTGATAAACTTGTGGATATCTATTTCAACTCCGTCGGAAAGAACGGAGTATTTTTACTTAACGTTCCTCCTGATAAGAGGGGATTGATCCATGAAAATGATGTTAAGAACCTGATAGGTTTGAATAAAGTTATATCACAAACTTTTAATAAAGATTTATCTGAAAATTCTAAGCTGAGAATCAACGGTAATAAGATCAATGATAAAAATTCAGTGATTGGTAACGAGAAATTTTTAACAGTTGAAAATTACGGAAAACCATCCACTATCGAATTTATTCTTCCAGAAAGAAAAACATTTGATGTCGTTATGCTTCAGGAAGAAATTAGAGTTGGGCAGCGGATAGAAAAATTTCATCTTGAATTCTGGAATGGAAAAGATTGGCAGAAATTTGCAGAAGGAACGACAGTAGGTTATAAAAGATTGCTGCGCTTTGATCCGGTAACTACAAATCGTGTTAGGTTAGTAATAGAACAATCAAGGTTAAATCCAACTTTGTCAAACTTTGGTCTGTTCAAACTGAATCTGACTTTTTAATTTGTTAAATAAAATAAGGTGTGAAATGAGAACTATTTACAAGGTAATTTTAGTCTTCTTAATTTTTACATCATTCCTTGCAGCAAAAGATTTTGTTGTTAATTCTCCAAGTAAAAAACTTCAATTGCATGTCAAAGTTAATAACAGCATTAGTTTTTCACTGTTAAAAGCCGGAGCTGTTTTGATTGAACCATCAGAAATTTCAATGGAGATCCATGATGGGATTGTTATAGGACGTAACCCTAAATTAATTGAAAGTAAAACAAAAACAGTTAATCAAATTTTATATCCCGTTGTTAAACAAAAATATTCATCGATAGTTGATAATTATGAAGAACTTGTTTTAACCTTTTCAGGAAATTACAAGGTGATATTCAGAATTTATGATGATGCAGTTGCTTACCGGTTCAATACATCTTTCCCGGCTGATATAAAAGTTAAATACGAGCAATCGGAATTTAATTTTGGAAAAGATTATCAGATTCTTTTTCCTGAAGAGAGTAGTTTTATGTCACATTCAGAACGGATTTATCTTCCTATAAAGATTAGCGAAGTAACATCAAAAAGATTTTGTTCTCTACCCGCACTTGTTAAACTTGATAATGGAATCAAAGCATTGATAACCGAAGCCGACCTTGAAGATTATCCCGGGATGTATTTAACAGGTTCTGAGAAAAATATTTATCAATTGAAAGGACTATTTCCGTATTATCCGGCAAAAGATACTGTAAGAAACGATCGAGATGTATATGTTACTCAACGTAAAGATTATATTGCAGAAACAAAAGGAAGTAGAGATTTTCCATGGCGTGTAGTTGCAATTTCTGAAAAGGATGGCGATCTGATTGGAAATACGATTGTGTATAAACTTGCAAAACCTTCCGATAAAAATTTAGACTTCAGCTGGATTAAACCGGGTAAGGTTGCATGGGATTGGTGGAATTTCAATAACATTTATGGTGTCGATTTCAGAGCGGGAATTAATAACGATACATATAAATATTACATCGACTTCGCCTCAAAATATGGAATTGAATATGTAATCCTTGATGAAGGCTGGTACAAGCTTGGAAATCTTCTTCAGCAAAATCCCGGAATAGATGTTGAGGAACTCGTTGCTTACGGTAAAGAAAAAAATGTTGGAATTATTTTATGGATGAGTTGGAAAACTCTTGATGATCAATTTAGTGAAGCAATGGAGCAGTTTAGCAAGTGGGGCATTAAAGGAATTAAAGTTGATTTCATGCAGCGCGATGACCAATGGATGGTTAATTACTACTACAAAGTTGCCCGTGAAGCTGCAAAAAGAAAATTACTTGTTGATTTTCATGGTGCATATAAACCAACCGGACTTTATAGAACATTTCCAAATATAATTACAAGCGAAGGTGTTCTTGGACTCGAACATAGCAAATGGAGCGAAAATGCTAACCCAAATATGGCTGTGACTTTACCTTTTATAAGAATGTTTGCCGGTCCTATGGATTACACGCCAGGTGCTATGATTAATGCTACCAAGCAATCTTTCAAACCAATATTTACTGTTCCTATGAGTCAGGGAACACGTGCTCATCAACTTGCAATGTATGTTGTGTTCGAAAGTCCTCTTCAGATGCTTGCTGATAATCCTACTCATTATTACAAAGAACCTGAATGCATGGAATTTCTTTCTAAAGTTTCGACTGTGTGGGACGATACAAAAGTTCTCGATGCAAGTGTCGGAGACTATGTGTTAATTGCAAGAAAGAATGGTAATGATTGGTATGTTGGCGCAATGACAAACTGGACAGCAAGAGACATGACAATTGATTTTTCATTTCTACCTGATGGTGATTATAAAATAAAAATCTGGCAAGACGGAATTAATGCCGATAGAAATGCGAATGATTTTAAGATGTTATCACAAAATGTAAATAATAAAACAAAACTAATTATTCATCTTGCGCCGGGAGGTGGATGGGCTGGGATTATAAGTAAATAATTACTGTTCTACTGAGATTAAAATAACACCGAGCTTGTTGAGCTTATTCTTGAGTAGCACTGGGTTTGTGGGTTTTATCTTTTGTCACACCGAGCTCGCCGAGGTGTGACCCTTTTAATAATTTATCAATTGTCAGTCTTCGACAAGCTCAGACTGACAATTTTTGAATTTGATACGTATTCTTACATTTTCAATGATGGTGATAGTGATTTTGGTAACCATTGTCAGTCTTTGATAAGCTCAGACTGACAATTATTTTATGATTAGTAAAACTCTTTTAACAACCTCTACATTGTTCTTGGCCAGAGCCAGCCAAAAACACCAGCGGTAAATAGAGCGTAGATCAACCCGTCAAGTGTTGAAGTAATTGTGGATCTTAGTGATTTATGATACCAGATATGCATTGGCCAGTAAGCAAATGAATATCCCATAAATGCAGAAGCACCTACAAATCTGAATACCTGTAAATAATGTGCGTCAACAGGTAATGCACGGCTTGCAATGTATGCTGCAAACAAACCAACTACTAATGAGTAAATAAACCAAAGTAAAAAGTATTTACCCATTCCGCGCTCACCATTTGGCAGAACAGTTAAAATAAATACCGGACCTTTATTTAATTTTTCTTTGTACTCAGGTGATTTCATCTCCTGTGTGCTTGATACACGAGGAGCCATATATTCACCGGGAGGAATATTAAATGGACGAAGCGCATCCATTACTTTATCTTCATCGGGTACTTTTGGATACTCTCCCTTATGCCATGGTAAAACCATGTGAATAATTGAACTGACAATAAAAACTACAACTGCCGATACAAATATCGGTAACCATAAGGATGAAAGTTCTGTCATGATACTTCTCCTTTCTTAAGTCAGTAAAAATTCTGACTATTATTAAAACAGATTAATTAATTGAATAAATGGAAGTGTATGCAACTTAGTGAATAATAGAATAGTCCTCAACAAAAAATTTGTTTATTGAGGACAATCCTGTTCGGTTTTGATGAGTTTATTGATATCGAATCCCTTAGCAGAAATTTTTTCTAGCAAGAAATTATAAATTGATTCATCCATTTTTGGTGTGCGTGATAGAATCCATAAATATTTACGACTGGGAGTTCCTACAACTGCATAATTATAATTTTCTTTGTCGAGTTCTATTATCCAGTAATCGCCGCGGAATGGCCAGAAAAATTGAACACGGAGCTTTGCATTGTTGCTTCCATCGACAACGAATGCTTTCCCCTTAGCATCATCAAGCTCGCCATCTTTGATACATTTGTTTATAACACGGATTGTTGTTTCGTCAATTAGCTCATATTCTGCGGTTGTGCAACTGCATCCTTCCTGTTGACTGAAAGGAAGCCGGGCAATTTCATACCATTTACCAAGGTACCTTTGAATATCCACTCTGTCAACTACATCAAGAGGAGGATAATTAGCCGAGGAACATGCAAATAGAGGTAGAAAAAAAAGAAGTGATTTTTTTAACCCATGTTTCATTGGCAACTCCATATACAAATTGAAAATTTAGAATGGAGAATTGAGAATTATTTAATTCTCCATTTGCAATTCTCAATTCTCAATTATTCATAGTAAGGTATTAATTCGCTTCCCATAAATTTAAGTACCGCAGTTATTACACCAAGATCATCCAGATAACCGACTAATGGTGCAAGATCAGGAACAGCATCAATCGGACTTATAAAATAAATTAATGCGCCAATAACAATCGATTTACGATACCATGGAACATATTTATCGCGCATATATTTGTAGAGAGCTTTTACATCTCTTGCAAAATTTATTTTCTTGCCTACACGTTCTAATTTTTCCCAAAGTCCTTCTTCAACTTGTTGTTGACCTTTTTCAACTTTTTCAGGTGAATCATATTTAAGATCAAGATCATCCAATTCGTAATTCATTTTTTCCCCTTAATTTTTTTTGTATTGATCAAACCATTCAAATACTGTGTTCCACCAGAGCCGCGAGTTTTGCGGCTTGGTTACAAAGTGTGATTCATCCGGGAAGTACAAAAATTTACTCGGTACACCTTTTCTTTGTAATGATGAAAACAATTCCATTGCCTGTCCTTCCGGAACTCTGAAATCAAATCCGCCATGTATTACCAATGTTGGCGTTTTGAAATTATCCGCTTTACGATGTGGCGACCATCTCTCATACATTCCTCTGTTTTCCCAAGGAGTGCCTTTAAATTCCCATTCTGGGAACCAGAGTTCTTCTGTTGTTCCCCACATACTTTCCAAATTAAATACACCTGCATGCGATACAAGTGCATTGAATCGGTCAGTGCTTCCTAAAATCCAGTTAATCATGTAACCACCGTATGAAGCGCCGGCGGCAAATGTATTTTTAGAATCGATGAATTTGAAATTTTTCAAAGCATAATCGCAAGCGTTCATTAAATCGACATAAACTTTTCCACCCCAATCGCCGGAAATTTCATCCGTAAACTTTTGCCCATAACCAGTTGATCCTCTCGGGTTTGGTGCAACTACAACATATCCTTTTGATGCGAACAATTGAGAATTCCATCTGTAATGAAACTCGTCATTCCAGTGACCTTGCGGACCACCGTGAATTAAAAACATCAACGGATATTTTTTATTCGGATCGAAGAATGGCGGCTTAATAATAATTGATTGAACCTTAGCACCTTCTGCACCTTCGCTCCAGAATGTATCGAACTCACCGAATTGAATTTGACTTAATAAGTCTTTATTGACAGAAGTTATTTGTTCAATTCCTCCGCCATTCGTTTTAAGAGAGAAGATTTCGTATGGCATGTTATTTTTCTGACGTTTAAAATAAATTAGCTGTCCATCGGCAGTCATATTCATTTCTGTATTCGTGCCGTCTTTTAAGAATAATAAGTTTTCTCCCGTCCCAATTTCAAACCGATAAATTGAATTATAGATTTGGTTAGCTGCATCGTAGTAAATATACTTTCCATCTGGCGACCAAACAATTTGACCGACTGAAATATCAAGTTTATCTGTTAAGTTTCTTAACTCGCCATTACTTCTTGTGTAGAGCATTAATGTATACTTATCTGCTTCAAAACCGGCACGCGCCATCGATTTGAATGCAATATACTTACCATCTGGTGAATAAACGGGATGGTTATCGTTGCCGGGACTTTTGGATATCTTCTTAATTATCGTTGGAGAATCTTTTTTGATATCGGCAACATTTATAATATAAACTTCGTTGTTCGTACTTGTTGCAAGAACTTTATCAGGATTCATTACAAATGCGATCTCTTTTCCATCGGGCGAAAATGTGTAATCCTGACTGCTACCAAGATCAACCGGAGGGCAATCGGATTTACTTCCCAACATCAAGTCGAAATATTCTTTCTTTTCAAGATCATATAAAAATAAATGACTTCTTTTATCACCACGCCAATCGTTAAAAGTACGATACATAAGCTCAGTAAAAATTTTAGCTTTTACTTTACTCTCTGCGTCGGCTTTATCTTTTGCTTCATTACATTCCTGTATAGTACAATCGGGATAAACTGATGAAGCGAACAGAATTTTCTTGCCATCTTTAGACCAAACAACTCCTGACGCACCGGAATAAATGTTTGTAAGTTGTGCGTCATTCTTACCTTCTAAATCACATGTCCAGATTTGTCCTTTCATCTGATACGATATTGATTTGCCATCGGGAAGAAATTTTGGTGCGCTTTCATTTGCATCTGAATTTTTGAGTGGTCTCAGATTTTTTCCGTTCCAGTCAATCAGCCATATATCGGAATTTCCTTTGTTTGCTTCCATATCGTAAGTTGTAACTGCAAATGCAATTGTTTTACCATCGGGTGATACATCAAAAGCTCCGATTCTTTTCATTTTCCATAAATCTTCAACTGTTAACGCTCGTTTCTGCGGATAAATAGAAATGACAGAAACTATTAATAATAGAAAGGTGAAAAATTTTTTCATTGGAATCCTCAGTTGGTTTTTATTTTGATTCAAAATTATGAAAATGAGAACGTAAATTAAATAGCTAAATTGTCAATTCGTAAGCCGCTGATTACGAATGCTGTTGAAAAAGTTCGATTAAATGGTAGAAATTGATAAACCTTTACCGGCATCTCGATCCAATAACCAGATCAATTCGCCATTGAAAGGATTAATATATGACGCCGGAAGTTTTTCAAATCCTTCCTTTTTATTCAGAATTGTATCAACAATTTTATTTTTACTATTACCTGTAATTAAGAAGACAACTTTTTTTGAATTATTGATAACGTTTCCTGTAAGAGTAATTCTTTTTTGCTGTGTAACAGGATGCTGTGCAGTTGCACAAATAGCTTTTGTATTAATAAGGTCGATTCTATCAGGGAATATTGATGCAGTATGTCCGTCTTCACCTAAACCAAGCATTATCAAATCGAATGAAGGGATGTTATTTACTAACGGTATGTTTTGTAAAATTATATTGGAATACCTTACAACTTCCAATTCGGGTTCTCTTTCACCCTCAATTCTAAAAATATTTTTCTCGGGGATTTCAATTTTGCTGAAGAGATGCTTATATGTCATCAAATAATTACTCTCTTCGTGATCAGGCGGAACGCATCTTTCATCTCCCCAGAAGAAATGAATTTTACTCCATTCAATTGTTGACTTGAAATTATCAGCTAAATAATCAAAGACGGATTTGGGAGTAGAACCACCGGAAAGCGCAATATTAAAAAAGCTGTTGCTCTTATTTACATCGTTCTGGAGAATCTTTGCGAAGTGTAATGAAAGTTCTTCTACGCTTTCGGTGATAATGATTTTAGAGTTCACAATAGACTCCATCATCAGCTAAATTTTTGCACGGGTATCGCCAACTCATATTTTCTCCTTCGATCAATTTATCGGCATGTTCGGGTCCCCACGTTCCGGCTGAATATCCGTATAGAGGGATTTTCTTATTATACTTCCATTCGTTGATTACGGGCATCAAAAATTTCCATGCAGCCATTACTTCTTCAATGCGAGCAAATAATGTTGAGTCACCTTTCATTGAATCATAAATTAAACGTTCGTAAGCCGGGGGAATTCTATCAACAGATAAATCGGAGTAATGAAAATCCATATTAACAGTTTGTACTTCAAAACCGGCACCCGGAATTTTCATCCCGAATTTAAGAAGTATTCCTTCATCGGGTTGAATACGTAATACCAACTGATTGCATGAATTGACTTCTCTATCTTTACTAAATAAAAAATGAGGAGTTTTTTGAAAATGAATAACGACTTCATTTACTGTAGTAGGTAAACGTTTTCCTGTTCTTATGTAAAAAGGGATTCCGCCCCAACGCCAGTTATCAATATAGAATTTCAATGCTGCATAAGTTTCAACCATCGAATTTGGGTTAACATTTTTTTCTTCCCTGTAGCCGGCAATATATTTTCCCTTTATTCTGGAAGAAAGATATTGTCCTCGAATAGAGACTTTTCCTACTTCCTCTTCTTTTATTGGTCTTAATGATTGAAATACTTTTAATATCTCATTACGGATTGCAGAAGGTTCAAGAGAAGAAGGGGGCTCCATTGCAATTAATCCGACAATCTGCAGAAGATGATTCTGTATCATGTCTTTTAACGCTCCGGTAGATTCATAATAAATTCCCCGTTCTTCTACACCTATACTTTCAGCAGATGTTACTTCAACATGATGAATATAATTTCTATTCCAGAGCGGTTCGAAGATTCCATTTGAAAATCTCGTTACTAATAAATTCTGGACAGTTTCTTTTCCAAGGTAGTGATCTATCCTGAAAATCTGTTCATCATTCCAGGATTCAGTTAAATCATTTTCTAACTTTTGAGCAGAATCATAATCATAACCGAATGGTTTTTCAATTATCAATCTTGTCCACCGGTCATTTTGATTATTCATTTGGTGTGTAGCTAAATTTTTAGGTATTACAGAATATAGATCCGGCGGAGTAGATAAATAATAAATTGTGTTTGCATCTATATTATTTTCTTCTCTTAATTTTTCCAGTCTGTTTTTTAGAATTACAAAGTCATCAGATTTTGAGCTGTCAATTGAAACGTAATAAATCTTTTCCAGAAACTTTTCGAGTTTGGTAAGATCATTTATAACATTGAATTCATTTATTGCAGCTTCCATTTTCTTACGGAAAGTTAGATCATTAAATTCGCTTCTTGAAACACCGACAAGAGCAAAATTATCCGGAAGAAGATTCTGTACATATAATGAATAAATTGCCGGCACCAATTTACGTTTAGTTAAATCGCCCGAAGCTCCAAATATTACAAACAAATGAGAATCCGGTTTGTTCATATTCAATCCTTTTCTTTCAGTGAAAATTAGTAAGTTCAATATAAAAATGATTTAATAAACTATTTAGTTCAACAAAAATTTAATGTTTTATGGAAATTTCCGTTAAAATCAATCCTTGATAACCCTTTGCAATTTGCCTAATTTTAACAACATTTTTTTACAAATTTATCGGAAACTATGAAATATCCATTCCAGGAAATTGAATTAAAGTGGCAGAAGTTTTGGGAAGACAAGCAGGTTTATAAGACCGACCTTACCAATCTTGAAAAAAAGATTTACTGCCTTGTAATGTTTATTTATCCATCAGCAGCTAAGATGCATATTGGTCACTGGTATAATTACGGTCCGACCGATTCTTGGGCACGCTTCAAAAAACTGAAAGGTTACAATGTTTTTGAACCGATTGGTTACGATGCTTTTGGATTACCGGCTGAAAATTATGCTATAAAAACGGGAATACATCCGCAAGATAGCACACTTCAAAATATTAACGACATACGTGTTATGGTAAAACGAATGGGAGGAATGTATGACTGGAGTTCTGAATTGATGACTTGCGTTCCTGAATATTACAAATGGAATCAGTGGCTCTTTTTACAACTTTATAAAAAAGGTTTAGCATACAGGAAAAATGCTCCGGTAAATTGGTGTCCTTCTTGTCACACTGTTTTAGCAAGGGAACAGGTTCTTAATGATGGTTCTTGCGAAAGATGCGGTACAATTGTAATTCAGAAAAATCTTACTCAATGGTTCTTTAAGATTACTAATTATGCAGAAGAACTTCTGGAAGGATTAAACAAAATCGATTGGCCAGAAAAAACCAAAACAATGCAATTTAATTGGATTGGAAAGAGTATTGGTGCCGAAGTTGATTTTAATGTTGCTGGTAGTGACGATAAAATAAAAATCTTTACAACTCGTCCCGATACTTTGTTTGGCGCAACTTACATGGTGCTTGCACCGGAACATTCGTTGGTTGATAAATTAACTACATCAGAGTTCAAAAAGAAAGTAGAAGAGTATAGAGATTCAATTAAATCAATGACTGAAATTGATCGCACATCAACGGTAAAAGAAAAAACTGGTGTCTTTACCGGTGCTTATGCAGTAAATCCTGTTACAAATAAAAATATTCCTATCTGGATAGCTGACTATGTATTAATGACTTATGGAACAGGGGCAATAATGGCTGTTCCCGGTGAAGACGAAAGGGATTGGGAATTTGCAGAAAAATTTGGATTACCAATTATCAGAACTGTTCAACCACCGGAAGGATTTGAAGGGAAAGCTTATACTGAAGATGGTCCGGCAATCAACAGCGATTTCTTGAACGGTCTTTATGTTGAAGATGCAAAGAAAAAAATTATTCAATGGTTAGAAGAAAAAGGGATAGGTAAGAAAACCGTAAACTATCGTTTACGCGACTGGTTAATTTCGCGTCAGAGATATTGGGGAACGCCAATTCCAATTATTCATTGCGAAACATGTGGTGAAGTCCCTGTACCTGAAGATCAATTACCGGTTGTTCTTCCATACAATGTAAATTTTAAACCGGATGGCGGTTCTCCCTTAGCAGGTAATTCGGACTTCGTTAATACAAAATGTCCAAAGTGTGGTAAAGATGCTAAACGCGATGTTGATACGATGGATACATTTGTAGATTCATCTTGGTATTATCTTCGTTACTTAAATCCCAAGTACGATAAAGGAATGTTCGACCCTGAACTTGGTAAAGCATGGACTCCTGTTGATACTTACGTTGGTGGTGCAGAGCATGCTGTTATGCATCTTTTGTATGCACGCTTCATTCATAAGTTTTTGCGCGACATTGGATTGGTCAACAGTGATGAACCTTTCCAAAAGCTTATTCATCAGGGAACTATTACTAATCTTGGCGCCAAGATGTCCAAGTCCAAAGGTAATGTAGTTGATCCAAACCAGTTTGTTAATGAATATGGCTCAGATGTATTTAGAATGTACTTGATGTTTATGGGACCTTATGAATTAGGAGGCGATTGGAGCGACAAAGGGATTGTTGGAGTTGACCGTTTTGTTCAGAGGACTTATTCACTGTTTAATTCTTATAAAAATTATTCTGTTGAATATCCTGCAAATGAAAAGTATTTACTTGATCAATTAAACGATTCGGAAAAAACTATTTATAGAAAGACAAACCAAACATTGGAAAAAGTACAGATAGAAATAGAACATTTCAGATTTAATACGGCGGTTGCAGCTTTAATGGAACTTATTAATGAATTTAAGTCTTTAGATGAATGTCGGAATAATCTGAAAACTTATGCGTTGGAAAGATTTGCTTTAATGATTGCACCCCTTGCACCACATTTAGGAGAAGAGTGTTGGCAGTTATTAGGTAATACTAAATCGATCTATGAATCTCCTAAGTGGTTTGATGTAGATAAAACTGCATTAGTCGAGGACAAAGTAAACATTGCGGTTCAAATTAATGGAAAACTGCGCGCTACTATTGAAGTGCCGAATAATTCTGAAAAGGAAGTTGTCGCAAAAACTGTTAAGTCAGATGAAAGAATTATAAAATACATTGAAGGGAAAGAAATAGTAAAAGAAATTTTTGTACCTAATAAAATTTATAATATAGTTATCAAATAAAATCTCTTTAATAATGTTTAATAACATGAAAATCGAGCAGTTGCAAAATCTTAAAAAGGAAGTTGAAGTTGCAGTTAAATTACTTCTTGGTGAAAAACTTAGAAAATTAATCTTGTATGGATCCTATGCAAGGGGTGATTTTCATAATGATTCCGATGTTGATTTTGCAGTCGTTACGGATATTGAATTAGAGCAGATAAATATTTTTGACGAAAAACTCGCTGAAATTTGCTTAGAACTTTCTCTCAAATATGATGTGGTTGTTACTATTATTTTAATTAGTGAAAAGAATTTTAATGGTTATTGTGACATTTTACCTTATTACCGAAACCTTGTAAAAGAGGGAATTCCAGTTTATGGAATACAGTGAAAAAGAACTTTCTAAGCATCGGTTAACTAAAGCGAAAGAAGATTTATCAACAGCAAAAGTATTGTTTGATTCAGGAAAATTTGCTCAATCAATAAATCGCTCTTACTATGCAATTTTTCATGCTACAAGAGCTTTGTTAGCATTTGATAAGTATGATAGCAAAAAACATTCTGGAGTAATTCACTTTTTCAACCATAATTACATTGCTACTAATAGAATAGAACATCGCTTCGGCAAAATTATTGCAATGGCTTTTAATATTAGAGTTAGAGCAGATTACCATGATTTTTATGTCGCGTCAAAAGAAGATGCTTTAAAACAACTTCAAAATGCTGAAGAGTTTTTCAATAGGATTGAAAAATATTTATCAATAGAATTGGAGAATTAATGCTTGACGTAAAATTCATTCGCGAAAATCCGGAGTTAGTAAGACAAGGGTTACTAAACAAAAACGCCGCCGATATTGTAGATACAATCTTAAAATTAGATGAGCAAAGACGTTCACTTATCGCTAAAACCGAAGATCTGAAAGCGCAGAAAAATCAGGTTTCATCTCAAATTCCTAAATTAAAAAAAGAAGGAAAAGACACCACAGAAATTTTTGCGGAGATGAAACGAGTTGGCGATGAAATTGCAGTTCTTGATGGACAATTAAGAGATATTGAAAATGAAATGGAAGATATTCTACGCAACACTCCAAACCTTGCGCATTCTTCTGTTCCGGTGGGTAAAAGTGCAGAAGATAATGTAGAGGTTCGTAGATGGTTGCCCGAAGGATTTTCATTCCAATATGATTTTAAGATTTTAGATCACATTGAACTTGGTAAGAAATTACAAATACTCGATTTTGAAAGAGGCACAAAAATTACCGGCTCTGGGTTTCCACTGTATACAGGTAAAGGTGCAACATTAGAGAGAGCATTAATTAATTTTATGCTCGATTATCATTTGCAGCATCATTCTTATAAAGAAATTTTACCACCAATTCTTGTGAATCGCGAGTCGATGAAAGGTACTGGTCAAATTCCAAGAATGGAAGAAGATATGTACTTTATCGAAAAAGATGGATTGTATCCAATTCCAACAGCAGAAGTACCTATAACAAATATTCATCGTGATGAAATTTTACAGGAGAAAGAATTGACCATTAAGTATGTCGGTTACACACCATGTTTCAGACGCGAAGCTGGCTCTTACGGAAAAGAATCAAAAGGATTTTTACGTGTTCATCAATTTAATAAAGTAGAAATGGTAAAATTCAGCAAACCGGAAAATTCCTATGATGAACTTGAAACTATGGTAAACGATGCAGAAGACATTTTAAAGGCATTAAACATTCCTTACAGAATTTTGTTATTGTGTACAGGTGATCTAAGTTTTTCTGCTGCAAAATGTTATGATATAGAAACATGGTCGCCGGCAGAAAGCAAATGGCTCGAGGCATCATCTTGCAGTAATTTCGAAGCTTTTCAAGCAAGACGTGCAAACATAAGATTTAGAAGAGAAGAAACTAAAAAACCTGAATTTGTTCATACTCTTAATGGTTCAGGATTGGCAACAAGTAGGTTAATGGTTTCTTTGCTCGAAAATAACCAAACCCCGGAAGGGAAAGTGATTGTTCCTAAAGTTTTGCACAAATATACCGGATTTGAAATAATTGGTTAATAATTTTGTTTGTGATTAAACTGAAGATTGTTTATTGTTACTGATAGAAAGGACTCTATTTAATCTTGTTCAAAAACTTATTCCAACTGAAAAAATACTTTGTACGATATAAGAAAGCTTTCGTACTAGGAATAATTTTTATCTTTTTGTCCAACATAGGACAAGTTTACATCCCACAATTAATCAAACAAGGCATTAATGCAATTTCATTACATGCCAGCGGTAATCAAGTATTAAAGTATGTTATTTTAATTACAATTACTTCTCTTATTGCCGGCGTTTTCCGGTTCATGATTCGCCAGACGATAATAGTAACATCCTGGAAAATTGCTAATGATCTTCGTTATGATTTCTGGAATCATTTGCAAAAGCTTCCTTTGCGATTCTATCAAAATAATTCTACCGGTAATATAATGTCCCATGCCACAAACGACATAAACGCAGTAAGAAGTTTTGTGGGACCATCTGTAATGTACACAATAGATAACGGAACAAAATTTTTGCTTGTTTTCTTTATAATGTTATCTATGAACCCTTTGTTAACTTTATATGCTCTTCTTCCTTCTCCAATTATGTCTTTTCTTGTCTATTTTGTTATGAGTCGGGTACATGCTAAATACACAAAAATTCAGGAAAAGTTTGCAGATCTTACTTCGCGAGCTCAAGAGAATTTTTCGGGAATAAGAGTTATTAAATCATATAACAGAGAAGAATATGAAATTGAGAATTACAAGATTGAGAGCAAAGAGTATTTAAAACGTAAAATGGATTTAGTTAAACTACAAGCTCTGTTTATTCCGGTCTTTTCAATGATAGCGGGATTGTCATTTATAATTGTTTTGTGGGCTGGCGGTACACAAATGATCAGTGGTACTTTTTCAATAGGAGAACTTGTTGCTTTCTATGCTTATTTAGGGATGTTGATTTGGCCCATGATCTCATTTGGTTGGGTTGCTACTATGGTTCAACAAGCTGAAGCAAGTATGAAACGACTTTTGAAAATATTTAATGAACCTTATGAAATTCAGGATTCTACTGAAACAAATTATGATATCAAAAAAATAGATGGTGAAATTGAATTTAAAAATGTTTCTTTTCGATATGGCGAAAATCTTCCCTGGATACTGAATAAAATAAATCTGAAAATTTATAAAGGTAACACAGTTGCGTTTATAGGTAAAACCGGAACTGGTAAAACTTCACTTGTAAATTTAATCCCTAGATTTTACGATCCGACAGAAGGAGAAGTTCTAATTGACGGAATAAATGTTAAGAATATTCCTCTTGAGACACTTAGGAAAAATATTGGAATTGTATCACAAGAAAATTTTCTTTTCTCGGATACGCTTGCAAATAATGTAACATATGGACTTAGTGATAACTCAGAAACAGTTATTCATAAATCGGCGGAAATTGCTCAGCTTTCAAAAGATGTTGAAAATTTTCCCAAAGGTTTTGATACCATTTTAGGAGAAAGAGGAATAACATTATCAGGTGGACAAAAACAACGTACAACTTTAGCACGTGCATTGGCAATTGATCCTAAAATTTTAATTCTGGACGACTCCTTTTCGGCAGTAGATACCAACACCGAAGAAGAAATTTTAAGAAGATTAAAAGAATTTATGAAAAACAGAACAAGTATTATTATCAGCCATAGAATTTCTACTGTTAAAGATGCAGATAAAATATTTGTCTTACATGATGGAAAAATAGCCGAAGAAGGTACGCATCAACAATTGATTGAGTTAAACGGAATTTATGCCGATATAAACAAACGGCAATTACTTGAACAAGAGCTTTCTATAATGGATTAACATGGCAGAGCAGCGCGAAGACGAAATACTGGGTAAAGCATACGACTCAAAATTAATGAAACGGCTTCTAGTTTATATCAAGCCGTATAAAATGTATGTTATTGCTGCAATACTATTCAATATTCTTGTTGCCGCACTTGGACCTCTGCGCCCTTATTTAAGTAAAGTCGCCATTGATAATTATATTATGAATAAAGACTACAATGGTCTTCTCTTAATTGTGGCAATACTATTTGCTTCGCTTATTATTCAGGCAATTGTTCAGTATTACTTGACATATTTTACAGAATTAATGGGTCAGAAAATTATTTATGATATAAGAATTCAACTCTTTTCACACGTTCAAAAATTGGCTCTGAAATACTTCGATAAAACTCCTGTAGGACGAACTGTAACACGTGTAACAAATGATGTTGATGCATTAAACGAAATGTTCAGTTCGGGAGTTATTACTGTATTCAGTGATATTTTTATGCTGGTATTTATTTTTATTTTTATGTTCAGTATGTCATGGCAGCTTACTTTAGTTACTCTTGCGGTAATACCTTTTCTTTTTTATGCAACATTTTTATTCCGGAAAAAAGTTAGAGAAGAATACAGAAATGTAAGAACACATTTGGCTCGTTTGAATTCATATATGCAAGAACACGTTACAGGTATGAATGTTGTACAAATGTTTGCCAAAGAAAAACAAGAACTCGAAAAATTTTCTTCTATAAACAATGATTTCAAAAACGCAAATATCAAATCAGTTTTTTACTACGCTATCTTTTTCCCGTTTGTAGAATTATTAAGCGCAATATCAATCTCGCTTGTAATCTGGTATGCAAGCGGAGAAATTATTAAAGGGTTCTTAACATTTGGTATCCTTACGGCATTTCTTCAATACATAGAAATGTTTTGGCGACCCGTGCGGGATTTATCAGAAAAATATGATATCCTCCAACGTGCAATGGCTGCATCAGAAAGAATTTTTAATCTGCTTGATGATAACACAATGATTAAAAACCCTGATCAACCCGTTATCTTAAATAAAGTTCGTGGTGAAATTGAATTTAAAAATGTATGGTTTGCTTATAACCCGGGTGAGTATGTTTTGAAAAATGTTTCGTTCAAAATTAATCCAGGAGAAACAGTTGCTATAGTTGGTGCGACCGGCGCCGGTAAAACAAGCATTGTAAATATTCTTACACGTTTTTATGATATAGAAAAAGGCAGCATTACACTTGATGGTATTGACATACGTAACCTGAATAAAAAGGATTTACGTAGATTTATCTCTATGGTTCTTCAGGATGTATTCCTTTTCAGCGGAACAATTAAATCCAACATTTCGCTTGGCAACAAAGATATATCAGATGAACAAATAATTGATGCTGCAAAAACAGTTGGTGCCGATAAATTTATAATGAATCTTCCCAATAAATATGAAGAAGAGGTAAAAGAGAAAGGAGCCACTTTAAGTGTTGGTCAACGACAATTAATTTCATTTGCACGTTCTCTTGCTTATAATCCGCAAATACTTATTTTAGATGAGGCGACATCAAGCGTAGATACTGAAACAGAGCAGTTGATTCAAAATGCAATTGAAAAACTTCTTGTAGGAAGAACGTCGATTGTTATTGCGCATCGGCTTTCAACAATTCAAAATGCAGATAAAATATTAGTAATGCATAAGGGTGAATTAAAAGAAACCGGAACTCATCAGGAATTACTTGCCAAAAGAGGAATTTATTATAGATTATACGAGCTTCAATATAAAGATCAGGAAATAACCAAAACTGCTTAAGGGAGGCACCTTATATGGCAAAAAAAAGGTTCATGACGTTACCGCGCCACATTTTGGAAGGCGAAAAACTTCACCCGGAAGCTACCGGAGAACTCTCTGCTATTCTTCTTCAATTAAGTCTTGCCGCTAAAGTTATTTCACTCGAAGTAAACAAAGCCGGTCTGGTTGACATTCTTGGCTTTACCGGTAATAGTAATATTTCTGGTGATCAGGTTAAAAAACTTGATGTATTTGCACATGAAACATTGATAAAAGCAATGGATCATGGTGGACATTTCTGTGTTATGGCATCAGAAGAAGAGGAAGATATTATTCACTTACCACCGGATAAAAAAATTGGTAAGTACGTTTTATTGTTCGATCCATTGGACGGTTCTTCCAACATTGACGCAAATGTTAGTATCGGCACTATCTTTTCTATTTATAAAAGAATTACGCCAGGCAATGGTCCCGGTACAATTGAAGATTGCCTTCAACCCGGTTACAAGCAAGAAGTTGCCGGTTATATTATCTATGGTTCCAGCACTGTATTTGTTTATACTGCCGGTCATGGTGTCTATGGTTTTACATTAGACCCGGCTTTCGGAGAGTTTCTTCTTTCACATGACGATATTAAAATTCCGAAGCGCGGCAGAATTTATAGTGTTAATGAAGGAAATTATTTTTCATGGCATAAAGGTTTGAAGGATTATATTAAATATCTTCAGGCAAACAAATTTGATGGAAAACCTTATCAGGCACGTTATATCGGTTCTATGGTTGCCGATGTTCACCGTACATTGTTATATGGCGGAATATTTATGTATCCCGGTGATAAGAGAAATGAGAAAGGAAAACTCCGTCTGGTCTATGAATGCAATCCGATGGCATTTATTGTTGAAGCTGCCGGAGGTAGAGCTACCGATGGTAAAAACAGAATACTAGAAAAAGTACCTGAATCATTACATGAAAGAATTCCGATTTTTATCGGTAGTGAAGAAGATGTTTTATTAGTTGAAAAGTTTTTAAGAGAAGCGGAAGGAAATTTGTAATATGTAAGAGTGTCTCGAAAGTATAAATCCGCGAAAATCATTTTAATCCGTGTTTATTCGCGTTCTATTTCTTCTTTTACTTTTGAGACACTTCCTGTAATTCTTTTTTAACTTTTTCAATTTCTTCATTAAGTCTTTTAGCAAGTTCTTCCTTGGTTATACCGTTCAGCGTAAATCGAGCTGTTTTAACAATTACTTCCGGTGTGTCACCTTCACCTTTCAAGTATCTATAAAGATTGAATCCTAATCTGTTTCTATCATTCATAATTGGTAAATTGTCTTTAAATTTTTCAGCAATACCGTATGCTTTCTTCTCAATCGAATTATCTGGATACTGCTTTGTTAATGGGGCAGCTAATGTTGTCATAAGATGTACCTTTTATTGTAAACTGTATCAAAAATAACCAAGTTTTTTTTTCTAGACAAATTACATATAGTGGAAGGCATTTTTTTAATTGGTTAGATTTACATATCAATAAATCCGAAATTTGCTTGAAAACAGAGAAAGTCAATCGAATCCTGATAATTCGTCTCAGCTCGCTGGGAGATGTTCTCCTAACTACACCTGTAATACGTGCATTAAAAAAGAAATATCCCGAAGCTTCAATTGATTTTTTTGTTAGAGAAGAATACGCTGATGTCGTGAAATTAAATCCTAATATTGATGTTGTTTATGCATTACCTCGTTCTGAAAAAGTCAAAATTTTGGTCAAGATGTTAAAAGGGAATAATTACGATTTTGTTGTTGATCTGCAGAATAATTTCAGAACAAGATTTATTGTCAGTTCTTTAAACAAACTGACTTACTCTTTTAAGAAACCAACATGGGATAAATATCTTCTTGTAAGATTTAAGATAAATCGTTATAAAGAGATTAAGTCAATTACAGAACGTTATTGTGAATCGATACAGGGATTAAAGCTGGATAAAGGTGGACTTGAATTATATTTACCGCAAAGTGTTGAAACGGAATCTTTACCTGGGAAAAATAATATTGGAATATGTCCCGGTTCAAAGCACTTTACTAAAAGATGGCCGGTTGAGTATTTTGTTGAGTTAGGAAACGATCTTAAACAGAAAGGTTATGAAATACTGATTTTTGGTGGTTCTGATGATAAAACGATATGCGATTTGATTTCGTCTCAGGTAAGGGGGGCAATTAACCTCTGCAACGAAAATAATTTGTACAAAACAGCTACAGAAATGAAATCTTGTAAACTGGTTGTATGTAATGATTCTGGTTTAATGCATGTTGCAAGTGCTGTTAATATCCCTGTATTAGCTATTTTTGGATCGTCTGTTCGTGAGTTTGGTTTTAGTCCTTATGGCGTTCCAAATTTAATCTTAGAAAATAAATCGCTATCTTGCAGACCGTGCAGTCATATTGGTAGAAATAGCTGCCCAAAGAAACATTTTAGGTGTATGAAAGAAATTACTCCTCAGCTTGTTTCTGAAAATGTAACAAAATTTCTTTCTGAATTATGAAAAATATCTGGTACTTCCTTTATAATATCTTGGTTATTCCTCTCGCTAGAGTATTCCTATTTCTATTTTCTCTTTTTAATAAAAAGATTAGGATGGGATTACAGGACAGAAAAAAATTATTTGAGAATCTCATAATTGATCTGGCGGGTATTAATCGTAAGAAAAAGATGATCTGGTTTCACTCAGCTTCGATGGGAGAATTTGAACAAGCAAAACCGATTATCGAAAAACTAAAAAGTGAAAGAGATATAAATGTTATAATCACATTTTTTTCTCCTTCGGGTTACAGAAATTCTCTTAAATATCCATATGCAGATATTATTTCCTATATCCCAATTGATACCCCGATTTTGACTGAGCGTTTCTTAAACCTTGTTCGTCCGAACCTTGCTGTTTTTATGCGATATGATATTTGGCCTAATATGATTTGGAAGCTTGATAAGAAAAGAATACCATATTTCATAGTGGATGCAACCATGCGATCGAAATCCAAAAGAAAACTTCCACTGGTATTCGACTTTCATAAATATCTCTATTCTAATGTTTCAAAAATTCTTACTGTTTCTTCAGAAGACGCCAATAATTTCAAAGAATTTGGAATTTCTGAAAACAAAATAGAAGTTGTAGGCGATACGAGATTTGATCGTGTTTATTCTAAAAGTATCGAAGCTAAATCGAAAAAAATTTTAAGAGAAAACATTTTTGAGGGAAAAAAAATTTTTGTATTAGGGAGCTCGTGGGAAGCCGATGAAGATGTAATGCTTCCGGCTTTAATGAAATTAATGCAATATGATAAGTCCGTGATAACTATTATTGTACCTCATGAACCAACTGTTCCTCATATCGAAAGAATTGAACACACTATTTTCAAGTATTATAGCTCCATCAGATTTTCTTTTCTAAACAATTACAATAATGAACGTTTTATAATAGTTGATTCCGTTGGAATTTTATTAACTCTTTATGCCTATGCACACGCTGCTTATGTCGGGGGCAGTTTCAAACAAGGTATTCACAATGTTCTTGAACCAGCTGTCTATGGTATCCCGGTTTTGTATGGCCCGAAAATTGAAAACAGCCGAGAAGCAAGGGAGCTTGTAAAACTGGGCGGGGCATTTATTGTAAGAAATAAAAAAGAAGCTTATGTAATTATGAGAAAGTTATTCTTAAACGATAAGTTTAGAACAGAAAAGGGTTCTATATGTGCGGATTATGTGAAAAATAATATTGGCGCTACCGAAAAAATTCTTAGTGAAATTTATTCGCTGGTGTAATTTTGAAATTATAAAATTGTTTCCTCATTCTGTATTGTAAAGAATCATTTAATAAATTGGGCAATATATTCTTTCAGGTGCAATCTAAATGGCTCCATCAATAGAAAAGACATTCGATTTCTCCAAATCTGATTCACTTTATAGAAGTATTTTGGAAACTGCACCAATAGGAATAATAGTCTTTAATAACGAGTTTGTAGTAAAGTTTGTTAATAATAATTTTTTCCACTTCAGTGGTGTTGTAAGCGGAAAACCGTCGGATTTAATTGGCAAAAGTGTTTATGAATATCGTTTGTTTGAAAATGTAGATTTGAGAAAAGACCTTAACGAGTTAAGAGACGGGATTGCCTTCGAAAAAGAATTGGTTACTTCACATACAATTTCAGGAGTAAAAATATCAATTATTGTTAAGTGTGTTCCGATTTTATTAGATGGGAAATTTAATGGCGGTGTAATTATTGTTGAAGACATAAAAATTAGTCCCGCAAAAGAAGAGATTGCATTTATTCATTCAAAGAACTTTCAAAATTTTCTTAATCTTTTATGCGATAGCTACTTTTTTGTAGATAAAGATGGATTAATTAAAATTAGTTCATCAAAAGCGTATGACGAATTTTCTTTTCTGTATGAACCTGAAATTTCGAAAGAAATAAAGAAACCACACAAACTCTCCGGAATTTTATTCAAAAAGATTTTAGAAACAGCTATCGCTACTAACAAAACAATCTGGACGGAATTACCTTTTATTAAGAACAATACAGAGCGTAAAGCTAATATTACCATAGTCCCGATTTTAGAAAATGGAGCAAAGGTTGAGACAGTATTAGTTTTAGTAAAGGATGTGACTAAAGAATCTGATGCTATTTCTTTAGATGATGAAGAAATAAAGGAACTAAAAAGGTACCAGCAAATTGTTGCCCGTGTTCTTGACGGAGTAATCGGGTTTGATAAAGAAGGGAAAATATTTTTCTGGAATGAATCATCGGCAAAATTATTTGGATTAACCAGAAGCGAAGTTTATGGAAAATATATTGGTAAAATATTTTCACAGATTGATAAGGAATTCTTCACTCAAATCATTGAGACAGTAAAAAATAATAAATTCTGGCAAGGTCAACTTAAAATCGGAGAAGATGAAAGCGTAGCTGAATATTTTTCTGTAAAGGTTGCTTCAATAGAGGAAGAGACGCAAGAAAATTATTTCATGCTTTGCTCAAACATTACTCAGAAGGTCAGACTTGAAAAAGAGTTAAGACAATCAGAAGAAAAATTCAGAAATATTGTAATTAGTTCGCGTGAGTTTATATGTATTTTGGATTTAACTGGTAAGATAACTTATGCTAATCCCTATTTCCTCGAGACGTTTGAATACACATTAGAGGAAATAAGCAAAATGAGTTTTGGCGATCTGATTGATCTATCATACCTAAATCAACCGCAATTCGATATTAATGAAATAACTTCATACAGTTTCAAATCTGTTGAACTGCCTTTAATTAACCGAAAGGGTCAAAAAATATTTGTGCTCGCAAGCTTTTCAGCGGTTTACGACAGCAATAACGTTATTCAATATTATAATGTAATTCTTACAGATATAACCCTGAAAAAGGAATCAGAAAAAGATTTGTTATTAATTCGATCGATTTTTGAAGCATCGCACGATGGTATTGCTCTTATTAGTAAAAGAAAATTTGTTCTTGTTAATGATTCCTTTGTTCAGATGTTTGGCTATAGAAGTGCAAGCGAAATTATTGGACAAGACCCGCTCGATTTTGTTGATAAAGATGATATTATAAAAGTCAGCCGCTATTTAGAAAATGCCGAAGAAGGTAATGAATCACCCGCAAGATTTGACTTTAAAGGGAGACGCAGAAATAATTCCGTTATTGAATTAGAGAACTCAGTTTCTACATACGAAACCAACGACGAAAGATTCATTGTATGGGTATTAAGAGATATTACCGAAGAAAAGAAAGCTCAGGAAGCTTTACAAAGTTCCGAGGAGCGTTACAGAAGTATTTCCGAAAATATCAAAGAAAGTATTTATACAGCCGAGATTGTCGATGGTAAATTGAAAACGGTTTTCTACACTCCTACAATAAAACAAATAACCGGATATCCCGCAGAAGAATTCTTAGGGGATATGGAGAGATGGGAAAAAATTATCCATCCGGATGATATTGATGATACAAAAACTAAAATGCAAAATTTATTTAACGACACTGCCAGGAATTTCGAAGCGTTTGAATATCGTATTATTGATCCCCTCGGTAATATTATCTGGATAGAAGATAAAATAACTATTAAGAGAGATAGCAAAGGTTCTATTCAAAAAGTTTATGGTGTGATTAGCGATATAACAATTTCAAAACGCGCTGAAGAGGAACTGAAAAAATCAGCTTTGGAGCTTAAAGAATTAAATGAAACCAAAGACAGATTTATTTCAATAATCTCGCACGATTTAAGAACACCATTTAGCTCAATTATTGGCTTTACTGATTTTCTTTTGTCTAAAGATTCTGACATAGATGATGAGAAGCGGGAACAGTATGTAAGGTATATTCAGGAATCTGCAAAAAGTATGCTTGGGTTAGTAAATTCTTTATTAGACTATACAAGACTGCAAACCGGAAAGATAAAATTCGAGCCGACAAAAATTAATGCTAAAGAGGTAATTGATAGATCAATTCAAATATTATCTGGTGCTGCGTTACAGAAAAATATAAAACTGATTTCTACACTCGATAAAGATTTTTACATCCATGCAGATGAAGGATTGATGTTGCAAGTAATAAACAATTTGGTTTCTAACGCAATAAAATTTACTGATAAAGATGGTACGGTTAAAATAAGTGCCGTAGCAGATATTGATAAAAGACATGTACAGTTCTTGGTTGAAGATAATGGTGTCGGGATGAGAAAGGAAGATATAGCAAAACTTTTCAAAGTAGATTCTAAATTTACCACACCCGGAACCGCCGGCGAAAAAGGAACCGGACTTGGACTTTCCCTTGTTGCCGATATAGTAAGAAAACATGGGGGTGATATCTGGGTTGAAAGTCAAATTGGACAAGGGTCTAAATTTTATTTTACAATCCCGATAGCTTCTACAAATATTCTTTTGGTTGATGATATTAAAACAGACCGCCTTCTTTATTCAAAATTAATTAAGAATCTTGTTCCGCAATACAAGATTATTGAAGCACAAAATGGTAAAGAGGCACTGGAAGTTATTAAACAAAGTTCGCCGGTTTTGGTAATAACTGACCATAAAATGCCGGTTATGACAGGTTATGATCTTGTAAAACAATTAAACATCACGGAATTAAGATATAAACCACCGGTAATAGTTCTTTCGAGCGATATAAATGAATCAATCAAGAGTGAATATAAAGAGTTAGGTGTTGAGTATATTTTTCAAAAACCCGTAAATCTGAGTGATTTTAAGACTGCTATTCAGAATTCTTTAAGAAAAGCTATATATAATTAAAGTAATTATTTTCTTTTTCTTAAAACAGCTCCAGTTGTATTTTCTATTCTATAAACTTTTTCAACTAAAGAGATAGGTGTTATTCCCGCATGGTTTCTATCTACTAATAATTCCCACGTTCCTTCGGGCAATTGAAATTCTAATCCATTTTTTGCATCTGCATTTAATAATACAATAAAAGTTTCTTCGTTATGATTAATTGTGTAAGCCAGACCAAATTTACTGCTTGGGTGTTCTATAAAGGAAATTTCTTCGTAAGCTGCTTTTCTGAATGCATCGAATTTATTTCTGAGGTCGATTAAACCTTTATAGTAATTGAACAAATCTTTATTTATATCAACGTGTTTGTAATTGATATAATTTGTTTCATTGTCTTTATTGTACGAATTATGATCCATCTTTCCTCTTTCCGGATCATTTATTCGAATATTATACGGTATTACTTTAGACCTTGCAAATTCTTGTCCGGAGTGAATCATTGGCGCACCTTGCGAAGTAAGAAGAAATAGTGCACCTAGTTTATTTAATTTTGACTGGAAGGGAGTAAGTTTAACATGTTTGTCAACATTTTTGATTTTTATGTTTGGGTCAACTTCCGAACTACCAATTCTTACAAAATCCCCAAATGTGTATCCATCGTGGCTTTCAAGGTAATTTATTGAATGTTCTTTTCTCTGAAAAAGCCCGAGTGTATCTTTTACCAATGTTCCGTTTACGTAACTTTTAATTCGTTCAACGGAATTGTTTCCGTACCATTTACCGAAGATCCATCCCAATCCATTAAACGGATTTTCACCTTTAATTCCGTTTCTGATCTGATCATTCCATGCTGCATAACCTCTTTTCGAAAATCCATCGGGTGAATATCCGCCACCGCCCCAAGCTTCTCCTATTAAAATAACATTAGGATTAATTTGAGTTGCACGTTTACGGATTTCTTCAACAGTTCTCCAATCAATCAATGTACTTAAATCAAATCTAAAACCATCCACTTTATATTCTGTCATCCAATATAGGATGCTTTCAACGATTAGTCTTCTTACCATTGGTCTTTCTGTCTTTAAATCGTTACCGCACCAACTTTGAGCAATGTAATTACCTTTGCTGTCGAGTCTGAAATAATATTCTTTATCAATTTGCTTAAGGTTACCAATTTCATATTCAGATAAATGATTATAAACAACATCCATAATTACGGCAATACCTTCTTTATGGAATGCTTTAACCATATCCTTAAAATTATTTATTTGCTTTCCCTCTTTTCCTATCCATTTGTTCCACTTAAATTCTTTCCAGTTTTCACTGTAGTATGCTGCTGGTGCAAAAAAAACTCCGGTCATATATCCCCAGTGGTTTCTTTCATAAGGATTCCATGTATTAAATTTTCCTTCTAAGGAATCTTTGAAAGGTATTTCGCAATAACCAAATTCCTGGGCAGGTAAAACCTCAACTGCATTTACACCAAGCGATTTTATATAATCAATTCCACCTTTTTTACCTTTTTCTATTAATCCGGTATATGTCCCGCGATTCTTTACTCCTGAGGATTTGTGAGCAGTCATATCTCTGATATGCATCTCATAAATTATTAAATCGCGCCAGTCGTAGTTCTGCCAATCAGTTCCTTCCCAATCATATTTTGATTCTTTAACTACTATAGAACGTCTTGGATTCAAATAAGTTGTTTTTGTGGCAACAGCTTTTGAATAAGGATCAACGCAAATTGGTTTATTAGTATTACTAAAATCTTCACCTTTATGATAAACTTTGTATCCATAAAAAATTCCGTAAAGCTCACCGTCTATTTCAATTTCCCAAACTCCATCATTATCTCTAAGCATAAAGTATTCTTTACATTTTTTATCCTCCGGTTTTTCGAAAGTGCAAAGCCGAACGCTTTCTGCTGAAGGCGCAAATAATCTGAAATAAGTTTTACCGTTTTCTACAAAAGAACCTAGTCTTTTTTCCGAATAATAATTGTCAAGTTCTTTATACCGCTTTAAAAAATTAGTTGTGTCTGGTTGATATACAACCGTTCTTTTTTCTGTTACAAACAATTTTTCACCTATAATGTTTTGTGAAAGTGAAATAAACAATAATATTATTAAAATTGATCTGCTCATCAGTGTATATAGTATTTTCGAGCAGCAAGTTAATGAATTATCGAAATGTTTTGAAATAATTTGATAGGAAAATTCAGGTTCATTTATCATGGTTTACTTCAGGAAAATCATCTTTTTTGTATCAGAAAAACTGCCAGCTGTTAAACGGTAAAAATAAACTCCCGATGCTAAGTTTTGTGTTGGCGTAAAGTTAACTGAATAAGAACCCGGAGCTTTATATTCATCAACCAACTTAGCAATTTCTCTACCTAAAATATCATATACCTTTAGTGTTATCTGCTGTAGGGATTTCCCTACGTTTGGAATTGTGTAATTAATTGTTGTTGATGGATTTAATGGATTAGGGAAATTTTGGTATAACTTAAACATGGTAGGGAAGGGGTTATCAGTTTCATGTATTGATGTAATTCTATTTACTTTTTCGGTTAACCACTTTAATGAATTGTAGAAAAGTTCATCATTAGGACAAAGTGGATTTAATAGAAATCCATCGTGGAATGGATTATCGGAAATTACAATTACTCTCCCCTTACCAAATTCAGATGCAGCCATTACAGTAAAAGGTCCTTTCATTTCATTGGGATTATATGCTAAATCGTTATTAATGTCGCACCAGGTATTTGATTCTGTAAATGCGATGGGAATTGCCGGTGAACTTGTAATTAAATAAGCACCCCAATTCATTTCCAACATAGGATATTTACCTACAGAAGGATGGTTAGAAAAATTAAGAACAACAGGATTTCCGGGGTCTGATCCAGACTCAGCCGGACAACAGATTAAATTGTTTACTAGTCTGATTCCAAAGTTCTGTAAAAGATTATTAATCTCAGAATTTAACCCGGCATCACAAATGACGAATAGACTTCCACCATTTTCTACAAATGATAAGATATTATTTATTTCTGATGATGTAAATGATTCATCAGGGGCAGCAAGAATTAAAGCATCATAATTATTTATGAGAGATGAAAAATTGGTCGTTTCACTTCTTTCTACAATGTAATTATGTTCCAAAATCGATTTCAATTGATTGAGAAATACCCAGTCGGGATGTTCGGGATTAAGTTTAACTGCTCTTTCATACGAGATTGTATTTCTTTCATTTTTAGACTCGTCGAAAAAAATCTTCGGGTATTTATAATTTACTACATCAATTTCCCAATCGGAATTAATTTCGCTGATTGCATCAGTTATAACTACGCGTATCTTGTGTTTACCACTCGTTGAAAAGTTTGTTCTGAAAACAAAAGCTGGTCCTGTTGCAGAGTCAACGCACGATTCATTTACATACCATTTGTAAAACAAATTATTACCGTCGGGATCTTCTGCTTCAACCGATAGTAATAGTGAATCACCACCAACTATTTTTTGATTTGAATTTGGTGTCCGGTTTCTGATTACCGGCGCAGTAGAATTTTTTTGCAATACCAATATACCATAAGCTTCTAATTTAGGAATCTGGATTGTAGTATAACCATTAGAAAATGTTGTCGGCAATTTAATTATGTCTCTAAAATCCGGTGATACAAATATTGCATGTGGGGAATGGTTTTCTTTCGTATAGATTTTATAAGTTATATTTTCTTTTGAAGAAAATGAATCCGTCACTTTATTGAAATCATAGTTTACGATATGAGTAATATAATTTTCAAATTTATCTTTATATAAGAAGCCGGCAATACTGCCTCCGTCATTAACGATATTGTAGTTTTCAATAATTGTGTTAGGTAATATATAAGGTAGTAACATATTTTTGAATTTGTTCATCGTATTTAGTCTATCAGTGCCCGTATTGGATAAATAATTTTGTCCGATTTTCTCTTCGCAATAAACGAATTTTCCTTTCCCGTAATTTTTAACTCCATCGCTTCCTTGTAAAGAGAATAATTCTGTTCTGTTTGCTAAAGAACCATCAGGTTTATGAGTTCCGATATTACCAAAAGCGATAACAATACCGCCATTGTTTAAGAAGTTTAATATTACCTGTACTTGTTGATCTGACAATATAAAAGTATTAGGTAAAATTATTGCCTGATACTTTTCCAAATCACTTAATGAAAAGTCGGGCGCAGAAGTAAATCTATTGTCGGGGGCAAAAATGCAATCGAACTGTATGTTGGCATCACACAGAAGTTTACAAATACCGGTATAGTTGTTACTATAATCTGTTTGCATGTTCCCTTCAGTTGAAAAATATCTTGCTATTCGAGAACTGTAAGAATTTAATACAGCAACATCAGAAACATTTTTCAAATCAAGATATAGTTTTTCATTATTAAAAATGAAATTCATGTACCTGTTAAGAACATCATAATCCAGATCAATTGGTTCAAGTATTGGAGTACCTTCGGAAATTTTTTCGCCAAAGACCATCATTCCACCCGAAGCATAAATTTCTGAGATTAATAACCTGATTAAATTCCTTGTAAGTTGAGGCATACCGTTCTTTTTAGGTTCAGGAATTACATTTACCGGCCATTTCTTTATTCCTTTTAATGATTTTATGATTGTTGGTGCAATAGGATCATTTTCTGATAATGCAAAATGCTCAGCCAGAAAGAAATCGAGTTCATCTACCAAGAAATATCCTTCGATATTAAAATTAGGATTACCAGAAAAAGTAATATCTCTGTTGTACTTTTGTTTAGCATAAGTTTTAGCGTCTTCTTTTAATGACTTCACAAAACTCTTATTTGTTTGTATAAGGAAATTGAAGAAGTCCGCACTTAACCCGGACAAAGGTTCATCAGCCCAATTTTCAGTTTTACCGTTGGCTTTTATCCAACTTCCAAAATGAAAATTATCAATATTACTAATGCCATAATTTTGTAATAGATAAGAAGCAGAGTATTTGTTTTTTAAATAATCCTTGAATTTTTGCATAGTAACAGGATCAAAAGTGAGTTGAGGGTTTCCCCACTTAAGCATTAGATAAGGGAAAACATTTACTTCATCAACCTGTATTCCATCAGCACCTAAATCGATAGCTCTTCTATTAGCTTGCTTAACAAATTCTAACCAATCCTCGCTGCAAAGCGTATATTGTTTTGAACCGGAAATAGGATTATTTATATAGTTGCCATTAATATCCTGTAAGCGATGAGAATCTGGGAGGTTAGTTTCTCCCGACCAATGTAATTGATAAGCCGGACCAAATGAAAGATAAATTTTGCCTCTCGATTTCCATTGGTTAATTTCTGATAATATTTCATGATCTTTGAAGCTATTAGGGAAGTATAACCCCCAACCCTGTGCAGTGAATGGGCATTTATGAATAATTGGACTATAACTAAAAGAGTAACCGTGTGAAAGTTGATAGAACTGAAGTTTATTTGTCCACTCTGGAAGAGACTGGGATTTGATTTTTAAATTCGGAAATAACAAAAATACTATTAAACATATTTTTGCAGTGAGATTTTTCATTTCCACAACTTCTATTATAAATTGATTCTATAGAAGTATAATAACGGAAATAATTTCGCTCACGGTCCAATAATAAGAAAAGTAAAAAAAATAATAAAGATCAATGATAAGCGAATATGTGGTTAATATTTATTTCAGTAACACCATTTTTTTCGTTTTAGTAAAATTATTGGTTCTTAATTGGTAAAAATAAACTCCGCTTTGCAAACCTTTGGCATCAAATTTTATTGAATAATTACCGGGTAATTGATATTCATTTACGAGAGTTGCAATTTCTCTCCCTATTGAATTGTAAATTTTTAACTGAACAAATGGTAAGGACGAGGCATTCTCTATCTCTACATTTGGAATTGTGTAATTAATTGTTGTTGATGGATTAAATGGATTCGGATAGTTTTGGGTGAGTTCAAACTCAGTTGGCAATTCTTCATCGGTTATAGTAGTGTATCCGACAATATCCTTAAGTATCCAGTTATTTGGATCTAATTGCACAGAGTTCGGATTGCCATTAACAGGTATTACCCAACCTTGTTCAAGTTGATCATTAAAAACAGTTATTGTTTTTGTTTCAAAAGGAGTTGAATAATAAATCTGTATTGGCATTGTAAAGAAAGATGGATTGGCATTGGTTTGTTGCTTTATTCTTACTATCAGATTGTATAAGTTACCCGACACCTGTTCAGCACGCCAGCCTACAGTATACTTTGGATAACCAACGCCATAAATCCATTCCTGAAAAAAGTAATTTAGGTTCTGACCCGAAACTCTTTCTGCAATACGTTGAAAATCTTGTGTAACAGCTACATTATATGATAATCCGGGTTCAATTAAATATTCTTTAAGTGTTTGAAAAAATTTTTCATCACCAAGAATTCCACGAAGCATGTGAAGAACAGCAGCACCCTTGTTGTAAGAACGGGCTGTACTGAATATTTCATTTACACTGCTGATATTCTGGACGTAAATTGTTCCGCTTGCTGTCTTAGCTGAATTCATTACAGAATTCATTTGGGATAAAAAAGTTGCATCGCCATATTTTTTCTGATGATAAAGTTTATCAGCGTAAGTTGCGAAACCTTCGTTCAGCCAAATATTTTGCCAATCTTTGCATGTTACTTTATCACCAAACCATTGATGAGCCAGTTCATGTGCAACAATCGACTCGGAAAATACTCCCATTGATGAAATTGTCTGATGTTCCATTCCACCGCTGAAACCACACTGTGCATGTCCGTATTTTTCTTTTGGATACGGATATGGTCCGAACATTTCTGAGAAAATTTTTATCATATCATTAGTTCTATCAAGATTAGTCTTTTGCGAGGCAAATGATTCCGGATATACATAATGTTCTATGGGAAAAAATTTCCCCGGCTCATATTCGTAATGAGTTTGGTAGAGGTAATAATTTGTCATTGCAATAGAAACCAGATAATTTGCAATTGGGTATCTATTTTTCCATTTGAAAGTAAGGGTTCCATTACCATTATCTCTGTTTTCAATAAGGGCGCCATTTGAAACAGAAACAAAATTGTAAGGTGCGGTAATCCACACATCGGTGGAGTCTGCTTTATCAGCCGGAGTGTCTTTGGAAGGCCACCAATCCCTTGAACCATATGGTTGGGACAAAGTCCAAATCACCTGATTTCCCGCTGGTGTTGTGCTAAATACAAAGCTACCTCCGATTCCGCCACTGGTGCTAGGTTTACCTTCATAATCAATTTCAACAACAAATTCCTCATATAACTGATAAATTCTGTTTAGAGAGATATTTAATCTATTATCTGTAGTTAATGAAAATGAAAGTGTCTGGTTACCGGTTTTAACTGAGTTTACTTTAAATCCACTCCAGAGATCAAGGTAAAAGGAGTTTATTTGACTAATAGTTGGTTTACCTTTAACTGTTACGATGCCCCGTAGATATTGAGGGACATATGTAATGTTGAGATCTAATTTATAGTAGGTTATATCAATATTGGAATCACCCGGATAATTAACCTGAAAGTTTTTTCCCAATCTTTCATACAATTTTACTTTTGATGAAGAACAAAGTTCTTCTCCCGGTTGTGAATTAATAACTGAAATTAACACAAAATATAAAAGCACGATATATTTTTTCATTTTATGACTCGTAGCATTAATAAATTGGTTATTACATAATACAAAATAATCATTGGAGTTCTCGTTCTCCAAGTTATTTTTTTTTACCATATTTGTTTTTGTAAATAAAGTAAAATCATGGTTATCAACACGAATACTTTATTTCAGTTAATTCAAGTAATTAGTGGGAGATCTTATGAGTCGGCATACAAAAATATTTATTGGTTTAATTAGCGGCGCAATTGCAGGTGTATCTGCTAACTTTTTGTTTCCGGATGCTGAGTTTTTAACAATTATCCAGACTTACATAAGTGATCCACTTGGTAAAATATTTCTGAATTTATTAATAATGATGGTTATTCCCTTAGTTTTTGCTAGTTTATCTTTAGGTGTTGCACAGATAGGGGATTTGAAAAAACTTGGTAAAATCGGTTTTAGAACGATGGGTTATTTTTTTCTTGTAACAGCTTTAGCTGTAGCGATCGGTTTAATATTGGTAAATGTAATTAGACCGGGCGATTATTTACAGGGAGAAACAAAAAATCAGTTGCTTACCTCATATAGTGAACAGGCATCTCAAATTAAAGAAGTCTCGGAAAAAACAGAATTCGGAATTCAAACTTTAGTCAATATAGTCCCTCGAAATCCTTTGGCTGCTGTTGCTAAACCAAATCCGGAAATGCTTGCATTAATTTTTGTTTCGTTAATGATTGGAATCGCTTTAACAATGATTGATAAAACTAAAGCAGAACCACTCATTAAATTACTTGCCGGTATCAATGATGTTACAATTGTTATAATTAACATCGCAATGAAATTAGCTCCATTTGGAGTTGCTGCTTTAATATTTAGTGTAACATCACGTTTTGGTTTCGAATTACTTGTTGCACTTGGAATGTATATGGTTACAGTTCTGTCCGGTTTAACAATTTTACTAATAGGAGTCTATTCAGTTCTTATAAAAGTTTTTGCAAAGTATAACCCGTTATTGTTTTTTAAGAAAATTCAGACGGTAATGATGACAGCTTTTTCGACTAGTTCAAGCAGCGCAACGTTACCTACAACGATATCAGTATCTCAAACTAATCTTGGAATACCACAACAAATAACTGGTTTTGTTCTTCCACTTGGGGCAACAATGAACATGAATGGAACCGCATTGTTTGAAGGAGTTACAGTTCTTTTTCTTGCTCAGGTTTTTGGTGTTGAACTTTCTCTTGGTATGCAATTGGTTGTAGTGCTAATGAGTGTTTTAACAGCTATAGGTACTGCTGGTGTTCCTTCCGGTTCAATTCCTTTATTGGCGATTGTACTTGCTATGGTTCATGTACCTGTAGAAGGTATTGCAATAATTCTTGGGGCAGACCGATTATTAGACATGTGCAGAACTGTTTTGAATGTAACAGGAGATATTACATGTTCAGCTTATATTGCAAGATCGGAAGGATATCAGTTGAAAACTGATTAGTCAGGATTTTTTAGTAACAGGATTTTTTTTATAAGAAATTAATGAAATGATTATGGGTATAGCAATACAAACAAGGATTATACCCAATGAAATTATTGTAGGAATTTTATAAAAATCTGAAATAATCATTTTAACCCCAACATAAGCAAGAATAATTGCAACACCATATTTAAGATAGCTGAATATCTCAATAATACCGGCAAGTGCAAAATAAAGTGCGCGCAATCCAAGAATAGCAAAAATATTAGAAGTAATAATAATAAAGGGATCGTGAGTTATTGCAATCACGGCTGGAATAGAATCTATTGCAAAAACAATATCAGCAGATTCAATTAGAAGCAATGTAAGAAATAATTGTGTAACAAAAGTTTTCTTATCACGTTTAACAAAAAAACGGGAGCCATTGTAATCCGTAAGTATATTGAAGTATTTAGAAGCAATTTTTATTAGCCAGTTATTTTTATAGTCAATTGTTGTTTCGGGCATAAAAGCCATTTTATAAGCTGCATAAAGAAGTATTAACCCAAAAATGTAAATAACCGGATGGAATAAAGAAATTATTGTAACACCGATTAATATAAAAATTATTCTCAGAACAATGGCGCTTATAATTCCCCATTTAAGAATATGTGGTTGATTTTCATCGGAAATACCCATTACACCAAAGATCATAAGAAAGACAAACAGATTATCAACGGAGAGAGACTTTTCTATTAGATAGCCGGCAAGGAATTCAATTGCTTTGGTTTTACCGTCTTCAAGAAATAAAAAAATTATCAGATTGAATATTAAGGCAGATAGAATCCAGACTCCGCTCCATATTAAAGAAGAACGAATTCCAATTTTTCCTTTGCGATGATCGGTAACATATAAATCGACGTAAAATAATACGCCGATAGTTACAACGAATATCAACCAAAAAATAAAATGATTATGCAATCAGAAACTTTCCATATTTGTTGCAAACAAATCTAATTGATTTTTACCAGTTTATCATCCCATAAAAAATGATAGAAGAATACCGGCGGCAACAGCACTTCCTATAACTCCGGCGACATTTGGAGCCATAGCGTGCATTAATAGATGATTTTTAGGGTCGTATTGTAATCCTATCATTTGAGAAACACGCGCACTATCAGGGACAGCAGATACACCGGCATTTCCAATTAATGGATTTATTTTGTTCTCTTCACTCAGAAAGAGATTTAAGAATTTGGCGAATAAAACCCCACCTGTTGTTGCAATCATGAACGAAAATGCTCCTAATGCAAAAATGCCAACCGATTTTGCGGTTAAGAACGTAGTTGCTTGTGTAGAAGCGCCCACTGTTAAGCCAATCAGAATTGTAACAATGTCAATCATTGGTCCTTTTGCTGTATCGGCTAATCTTTTTGTTACGCCACTTTCTTTCAAAATATTTCCGAAGAAGAGCATACCTAATAATGGTAAAGCACTTGGCGTAATAAATGTAGTTAATATTAATCCCACGATAGGGAATAAAACCTTTTCAAGTTTTGAAACCTGGCGCGGCGGTTTCATTTTTATTACTCGCTCTTTCTTGGTGGTAAGCAGTTTCATTATTGGCGGTTGGATTACAGGAACAAGCGCCATATATGAGTAAGCCGAAACGGCAATAGCTCCGGTTAATTCAGGTGCTAATTTAGCAGATAGAAAAATTGCTGTTGGTCCGTCAGCTCCTCCAATTATTCCTATCGAAGCGGCTTGTTGTGGAAGATAACCAAGAGCGAGTGCAATTGTATATGCACCAAAAATTCCAAGCTGCGCTGCAGCTCCTAATAAAATTAATCTTGGATTAGAAAGAAGTGTAGAAAAATCTGTCATTGCCCCGATACCCAGAAAAATTAACGGGGGATAGATGCCCTGACTTACACCATAGTATAGATAGTTTAATACACTTCCTTTTTCATAAATACCGATTTGCAGATTTGCACTTTCTAGAAAAGGAATGTTACCAATTAACATTCCAAATCCGATTGGAACTAATAGAAGCGGTTCATAATCTTTTGCGATAGCTAAATAGATAAAAACAAGTGCTACGCAAATCATTGTTAAATGACCTAATGTAAAATTTGCAAAAGCGGTGTACTTAAAAAATTGATCAAAACCGTGGGCAGTAAATTCAAGAAATCTTTCCATAACTAACTCCCGATTTCAATCAGGAGATCGCCTTCCAGAACAGAATCTCCTTGTTTAACTTTGATAGAAATAATTTTACCTTCCTTATCGGCATTAACACTGTTTTCCATTTTCATAGCTTCAAGTGTAATCAGTCTATCACCAATTTTTACAATGTCACCTTCTTTTACATGTACGTTCAAAATAACACCAGGTAATGGAGCTTTAACATAACCAACACCTTTAGCTGCAGAAGGACTGCTGGTCTTTTGTATTGAAGGCACAGAATCCGTTGACGGTGATACAACCGATCGCACTAATTTGGGAGTCTTTGTTTTTTGAATTTGTTTGTCTATTTCAACCTGGTATAGTGTACCGTTTACCTCAACTTCGGCAATATTATCTTCAACATTAACAATATTTACTTCGTACTGATTACCATTAATTGTCATTTTAAATTTTTTCATGTTTCCAATTCCTTATCTAGGATATTGTCTTAAACCGTAAATTTTAGAACTCCACGGCGAATAAGTTCTTGCTACTTTGCTTATTGTTAGAATTGCACTTTCTCGGTCATGCAATTCGCTCATATATAAATGAAGTGCCAGTGAAATTGCGGCATTAACTTCACCGGATAATTCTTTATCGCTTTTTGCTTCTACTTCCTTACCTTTTTTTCTTTGTGCAAGTTTAATACGGTAATTCAATGCTTTTGTTATGTTATAAAATAACATGTAAAGGAGAAGTAGAGATAAGAAAACCACTGCCATTCCAACGAATGTCATTCCAATTCCCAACGGATCAATCTCTAAAAACTTTTTAGAGTTTTCTGCAATTTTTGATTTTGCCAGTGAATCAGCGACAACAGTTGCTTGTGCTATTATCATCTTATCCTCTTACAATGGAATGTTTGAATGTTTTTTAGGAGGATTAACATCTTTTTTAGTAGATAATGATTGAAGAGCCCTGATAATTCTGAAACGGGTATTTCTCGGTTCAATCACATCATCTATATAACCGTATTTTGCTGCAACATAAGGAGTAGCAAATTTATTTCTGTATTGTTCTTCTTTTTCATTAATGAATTTAATTCTTTCTTGTTCATCTTTTATTTCAGAAATTTCTTTTTGATGAAGAACTTCAATAGCACCTCTGGGACCCATCACAGCAATTTCAGCGGTGGGCCAGGCATAATTAATATCACCTCTCAGGTGTTTAGAACCCATTACATCGTAAGCACCGCCGTAAGCTTTGCGAAGTATAATTGTTATTTTGGGAACAGTTGCCTCACCATATGCAAAAAGTAATTTTGCTCCATGTAAAATTATTCCGCCATATTCCTGTGCAGTACCCGGTAAAAATCCCGGTACGTCTACTAATGTTACTATTGGGATATTAAAAGCATCGCAGAATCTAACAAAACGAGCCGCTTTGCGAGAAGAATTAATGTCTAATACTCCCGCAAGATAATTTGGTTGATTGGCAATTATTCCAACCGGAACTCCGTTAAATCTTGCAAAGCCAATTACAATATTTGGTGCATAGTGTCGTTGAACTTCTAAAAATTCATGATAATCAACTATTGCGTGAATAACATCTTTTACATCATATGGTTTGTTAGGACTTTCGGGAATAATTTCATTGAGTGAGTCTTCCAATCTGTCAATAGGATCATCGCAAGGTACAATGGGCGGATCTTCCAGATTGTTTTGAGGCATATAACTTAAAAGTTTTCTGATTAATAAAATCCCTTCGTGTTCATCATCTGCAACAAAGTGAGTAACACCCGATTTAGAACCGTGCACCATTGCACCGCCCAATTCCTCTTCATTTACAACTTCACCGGTTACTGTTTTCACAACCTTTGGTCCGGTAACAAACATATAGCTTGTTCCTTTGGACATAATTGTAAAATCCGTAAGAGCGGGTGAATAAACCGCACCTCCGGCGCATGGGCCAAAGATTGCAGAAATCTGTGGCACTAATCCCGAAGCTAAAATATTTCGTTGAAAAATATCGGCATAACCTCCAAGACTCTTAACTCCTTCCTGAATTCTTGCACCACCGCTATCATTTATACCAATTATAGGTGCACCAACTTTCATTGCCTTATCCATAACCTTACAAATTTTTTGAGCATACATCTCAGATAATGAACCGCCAAAGATGGTAAAGTCCTGTGAAAAAACGTAAACTAACCTACCGTCAATCGTTCCATATCCGGTAACAACGCCGTCGGATAAATAAGTTTGCTTGTCTAAACCAAAATCGACTGTTCTGTGAGAAACGAACATATCAAATTCTTCGAAGCTTCCTTCATCAAGGAGCATATCAATTCTTTCTCTTGCTGTAAATTTTCCTTTCTGATGCTGCGATTCAATTCTTTTTTCACCGCCGCCAAGACGCGCTTTTGCGCGCATATCCATCAATTCTTTAATCTTGTCTTGTATTGCCATCATTCCTCCGTTTAAGAGTGAAGAGAGTAGAACTCAGAGTGCAGAGTTCTACTATTATAATCCTTTAGAAGTTTTTATACTACTTACAAGCATTTTGATTAACTCTTCACAAACATTTCAATTAATTTTTTGATTCAGAATACTTAGTCCTTCGTTCTAAGTTAATTTTAGCTTTCGCACAATTCTGTGAGCACTCCAAAGGTATATTTAGGATGCAGAAAAGCAATGTTTAATCCTTCAGCACCTTTACGAGGTTCTTTATCTATTAGTTGAATTCCTTTTTCTTCTGCGGATTTTAGCGCTTCTTTCAAGTTTGTTGTTGCAAATGCAATGTGATGAATTCCTTCCCCCTTTTTTTCGATGAATTTTCCGATTGGACCATCCGGTTCTGTTGATTCCAGTAGTTCTATTTTAGTTTGACCTATCATAAAAAAGGCTGTTCTCACTTTCTGATCTTTTACTTCTTCTATTGCATAACATTTTAATCCAAAAACATTTTCATAAAATTTTATTGATTCGTCAAGATTCTTAACTGCTATACCAATATGTTCTATGTGTGTTAAATTCATTTTACTCTTCCTTATTTTTTATATAACTACATGCTCTTTGTATTCTCCGAATACACCTCGCATTGTATTACAGATTTCACCAATACTTGCATAAACTTTTACGGCATCAAGAATATATGGCATTAAATTATTATTCCCTTCGGCAGCTTTTTTAAGTTCAGCTAATTTTTTGTTTACCTCATCATTATTTCTTTGTGCGCGAACTTTATTTAAGAACTCAATCTGATTCTTCTGAATGGTTTCATCAATCTTTAAAATTTTTCCTTTGTGCTGCTCTTCTTTTTCAACGAATTTATTGACGCCTACTACAATTCTTTCGCCTCCTTCAAGTTCTTGATTAAATTTATAAGCCGATTTTTGAATTTCGGTTTGAATATAACCTGATTCAATTGCTTGAACAACTCCACCAAGTGAATCAATCTTATTTATATATTCTTCCGCTTCTTTTTCTATTTGATCTGTTAAAGCTTCTATGTAATAAGAACCCGCTAATGGATCGATAGTATTTGTTACACCACTTTCGTAAGCAACAATTTGCTGAGTTCTTAAAGCAATCTTAACTGATTCTTCAGTCGGCAATGCAAGAGCTTCATCTCTGGAATTTGTATGCAGACTTTGAGTTCCTCCTAAAACAGCTGCAAGCGTTTGAATTGTAACACGAATAATATTGTTATCTACTTGCTGAGCTGTTAAAGTTGAGCCGGCAGTTTGGGTATGAAAACGTAACATTTGAGATTTATCTTTTTTCGCTCCAAATCTTTCTTTCATAATTCTTGCCCATAATCGTCTTGCCGCTCTATACTTGGCAACTTCTTCAAGCAGATCGTTGTGCGCATTAAAAAAGAATGAAAGCTGTCCCGCAAAATCATCAACATCTAATCCGGCTTTAATAGCAGCATCTACATATGCAATTCCATCAGCCAGAGTAAATCCCACTTCCTGAGCAGCGGTTGAACCAGCTTCGCGTATATGATAACCAGAAATTGAAATAGTATTCCATTTAGGGACTTCCTTCGAACAATATTCAAAAATGTTCGTAATTAAGCGCATGGAAGGTTTAGGGGGATAAATATAAGTTCCTCTGGCTACATATTCTTTTAATATGTCATTCTGAATTGTACCGCTGATTTTATCTTTTGTAACACCTTGTTTTTCTGCGACGGCAATATACATTGCAAGTAAAACAGAAGCCGGAGCGTTTATTGTCATTGATGTAGAAACTTTATCCAAAGGAATTTGATCAAATAAAATTTCCATATCTGCAAGAGTATCAATAGCTACTCCAACTTTTCCGACTTCACCTAAAGACATTGGGTCATCGCTGTCGTAACCAATTTGAGTTGGTAAGTCAAATGCCACCGACAAGCCGCTTTGTCCCTGTGAAAGTAAATAACGATACCTTTCATTGGATTCCTTAGCAGTTCCGAAACCAGCGTATTGACGCATTGTCCATAAGCGTCCACGATACATAGTTGATTGAACTCCCCTTGTGAATGGATATTGACCCGGATATCCTAACTTTTCATTGTAGTTTTCCAGATCAGAGAATTGGGGGATATATAATGGATCGACTTTGGTAAAAGATTGGGTTGAAAATTCAGTTTGTCTTTCGGGAAATTTTGAAATTGTTTTCTTGTAGTTTGATTCTTCCCAATTTTTGTAAGCTTTCTGTACTTTTTCTTTCAAATCATCTAATGTCATAGTTAATTCCTTAAAAGAATTAATATATGTTGCAATTAATATGCCTATAACAGAATTGGGAAAAGACAAATAAAACAGAGATTGCAGTGTGAATTTAATGATTTAGATTAATTAAAGAGAATAAATCTTTTATAAATATTTGAAAGCTTCTCATTAGTTGGAAAATTGTTATCTAATATGGAAAATTGATTAAAAAATTATTCGAAGGAACTTGACAAATCATTCTCTAAAATCTATTTTTAGACCTCAATTTTGTAGTTCTTATAGAAAATTTATTCCGCGGTAGCTCAATGGCAGAGCATGCGGCTGTTAACCCGACAAAGTCGGGATGTAGGTTCGAGCCAATGGGTGAAAGGGAATAAAGATTTGTTCATAAAAATATTGATTTGAAAAATAGATTAAGCATTTAAAATTCCGCGGTAGCTCAATGGCAGAGCATGCGGCTGTTAACCGCAGGGTTGTAGGTTCGAGCCCTACCCGCGGAGCTAAAAACTCCGAGTTAAACAGGGGTGAGTTGGTTCTTATACATATTGAAATCGAAAGTAAACGAAAAATTCTATGTTGGTATTTCACAAAATCCTGAGAGGAGATTAGAATACCATAATAGCATTGAAAAAGGTTTTACTTCACGATATAGACCGTGGGAAATTATATTTACTAAGGAATTTAGGATAAGAGCAGATGCACAAGCTTTCGAAAAGAAACTAAAAAGTTGGAAGAATAAAAAAGCGATAGAAGATTTTTTATTAAGGAATAAGTAAATTAAATGCGGCTGTTATCCCGACAAAGTCGGGATGTAGGTTCGAGCCCTACCCGCGGAGCTAAAACTCCAAGCTAAACAAGGGTGAGTTGGTTCTTATACATATTGAAGTATTAGGTTTTACAATTGTTTTGTTTTTGTTAAAGTAGTTAGTCTTCTAAAAGAATTTTGACATATCGAAAGTTGCTTCAAGTAAGATTTATTCCAGAAAACCTTCTTTATTATTTTAAGAGCCATTAAAAGTTTGAGGATCGGATAATTCTAATCCTTCACGCTTTTTGAAAGGACTTGCGTGTAAAAAAAGTTCTTTCAGAACTTGAGCAGTGGACGTTTGTTGATTTAAAATTAACAAAGTTTTGCAGGTGCTCTGTTCGTCTTTTAAACAATATTTTTTAATTTTTTAGGAGCATCAAAAGATGTCAGAAAGAGTAAAAGGAACCGTAAAATGGTTCAACGGCGCAAAAGGTTATGGATTCATTCAACGCAAAGATGGAGATGACGTATTTGTTCATTTCCAGGCAATTGTTGGTGAAGGATACAGAACCCTTCAAGAAGGTCAGCAAGTTGAATTCACGGTTACTCAAGGTCAAAAAGGCCCACAAGCTCAAGAAGTAAAAGTTATTCAATAATTTTTACAGTGAAAGCAAATTTAAACCCCGGCTATTTGTCGGGGTTTTTTGTTTTTAAAGATTTTTATTTCAGTTTGTCTTTAAAAACTTTTTTGAACTTTTCAATTTTAGGCGTGATTACAAAACTACAATAACCCTGATAAGGATTATTAACGTAATAATTTTGATGATAATCCTCAGCTCTATAGAATTTTTTAAATGGACTAATTTCCGTTACAATAGGATCATTCCAAATTTTAGCTTCGTCCAATTTCTTTTTGTATTCTTCTGCTAATTTTTTTTGTTCTTCATTATGATAAAAAATAACCGAACGATACTGAGTCCCGACATCAGCACCTTGTCTGTTTAATGTTGTCGGATCATGTGTTTTCCAAAAGATTTCTAAAAGTTGTGTATAAGAAATTATTGTCGGGACATAGTAGATTTGTACAACTTCTGCATGACCAGTCAATCCTGTGCATACAGCTTCATAAGTTGGGTTAGGAACTGTTCCGCCTGAGTAACCGGATTCAACTTTAACAACACCTTTAACCAATTCGAATACTGCTTCTGTACACCAGAAACAACCTGAACCAAAAGTAGCGACAGAAAATTTTGATGTGTCCACTTTGTTTTCCTCAGTTTGTGCAAAATTATTTTTATGACTATTGCAGCCGTAAAAGAAAAGAATAACTATCAACAAAAAATATTTCATCTGTTTTCTATTAAGTCAATTTGTCTTGTTTACAGCATAACAAAAAAATTTTTTAAAAAATTCACTTACTTTTTAATGCGGAATTGTTAAATTTGAAGTGGGCTTAATCTCATCTCGTAAACAACGAATTACAAAAATAGATATACCTACGAGGCGGGTATGAAAAAGATTCTACTTTTTGCACTATTAATTCCTTCCTTAGTTATTTCGCAAACAAATCCGGGGTTTGAAAGTGGTGATTTGACTGGATGGACAGATGCACATAGTGGGACAGAGAGCATCTCTACAACAAATGTTAGAACAGGAACGTATGCATTGAGTTATGCAACTAATAATAGTTCAAATCAGAGAATGGTTAACTCGGCTACATTTTCAGTCCCAAATAATTATTATTTGCATTGTATTGGATGGGCTATTGGATCAAATGCTGATTCGAAAGCGGGAGTTACTATTTATAATGGGTCAACATGGGATGGAGCCACTTCAATTGTAATCGGGACGACATTAACTAGATGTACACATTCAAGACGCAATACAAGTGGAGATACTGTAAAAACATTTCAAATTGGTTTGAATAGTAGTAAAGTTTCCAATGCGACTATTCTATATTGGGATGATGTTGTTGCATATGTCTCAGATAATTCAACAACGGATATAACTGATCCAAATCCTCCTACTGGTGTTACTGCGGTTTCAAATGAAGCTGGGACAGCAATTACTGTTACTTGGACTGATGGGACAGACGCTGCAACTGGTTCAACGCAAGCACTCATATTAAGAAAAGCTGGATTAAACCAAACTGCTCCAACATTAAACGATCAAGGGAGATATTCTACGGGCGGAGGAAGTGATGGACCAAATACTGTGGATTCCTGGACTGTAGTTGGGGTAGTCGATGTTGGCACACAAACATTTACTGATAATTCAGTTTCGCCAAATACAGAATATACGTATGCTGTTTATATGAGAGATTTAGCATATAATTATTCAATAGCTGCAACAAACAGTATTAAGTCCTTACCCGTTGAACTTACATCATTCAATGCTTTTGTTGAAAAAGATAAAGTAAAACTCACTTGGTCCACCGCTACAGAAGTAAACAACCTCGGTTTTGATATTGAAAGAAAATGTGAAAACGGTGAATGGAAAAAGATTGGATTCGTTCAGGGACATGGTAATAGTAATTCACCTAAAAATTATACTTATACAGATCAACCGATTGGCGGAATTAATTTTAAGTACAGACTAAAACAAATCGACTTTGATGGAACATATGAATACTCACCTGAAGTAGAGGCTAAACTTGATGAGGTAAAACAATTTGTGTTGGAGCAGAACTATCCTAATCCTTTTAATCCAACAACAACAATCAGATTTTCCTTGCCCGTTTCTGCGGAGGTTACAATAAATGTTTTCAATTTACTTGGTGAAAAAGTTGCTGAATTGGTAAATAATAATCTCAATGCCGGTTATCACGAAATTTCTTTTGATGGTAGTAAATTAACAAGCGGCATTTATTTTTATCAGCTAAGGGCAGGAGAGTTCAAGGCAACTAAGAAATTTATTATTGCTAAATAGAATTAAGAAATATTATAGTATCTGTGTTAGTAGCTCTTAATAGCACACAGATAAACACTGATTAAACGGATTTGCACAGATTATTCTGATTAGCTAAAACACGAAATCGAGTTATAAGTTTTCATATTTCTAAGCTTATCGAGAAATATTTAATTAACGTTTACTGAAAAATAAAGTCCAATTTTTATTTCCAAAAAATTCCTATCTTTTGTTGTATTTAATCAAAGTAATTATGAAAAAAATCATTCTCTTATTTCTAGTGGCTTCATTTTCCTTTGCTCAGTCAATCCATCAATTCGAAAATGAACTTCAAAAACAAAAATCCTTTTTACCAGAAGGTTATATAAATAAAACACTGCAAAAGAAAATCTCATCAGGGTTACAACTAAATAAAACCGTTTTTGGATATCTACCTTGGTGGGAATATGCCGCCGGCTTTCATCAGAATTTACAGTACAATTTACTTTCGCATATTGCTATCTTTTCATTTGAAGCTGATAGGGATGGTAACTTAACAAATCCTCCCGGTTGGCCCTGGTCAGATGTTATAGAAGCAGCGCATTCAAATGGTGTAAGGGTAATAATGACTGTTACATCATTCGATGGAGAGGATATTCATCGCTTGATGACAGATAACGGAATTAGAAATAAGCTATTCGAAAATATTCGACTTACTTTAATCAATTACGGGCTTGATGGTGTTAACATCGATTTCGAAAACTTGCGCGACAAGAATGATAAAATGTATGCCTCTGTGGCTTTTATGATGAATATGAAAGAATACTTCAGGTTTAATCCGGCATACGAAATATCATTTGCAACACCATCTTATGGTTTAGACGAGTGGAACTTCAGTGGGTTAGCCGAGTACTCCCACTATCTTTTTGTTATGAATTATGATTATTGGGGAAGTTGGGCTACTACGACCGGCCCTTCTGCGCCATTAACGGGTCAATACATCAGTGTTACTAACTCAATTATAAATGAATATAAAGATGTTCCAACGCAAAAAATAATTTTAGGCGTACCTTACTACGGAAACTATTGGAAAACCAATTCCAATCAACCTTATGCTGAGGTAAAACCTTTTAACAAAGATAGTACTAATAATAATTGGCAAAAGATTCTTAGATACAGGGAAGTTGTTCGAGATTACTTGCAATACGAAAAGTTGTGGGATGCTGTTTCTAATACTCCATGGATTAGATGGAACGATAATGGTTGGAATCAGGTTTGGTATGATGATTCAACCAGTTTAGAATTGAAATATGATTTGGCAATTCAACGTAACCTGAAAGGAATTGGTATCTGGGCATTAGGTTATGATGGCAACAGAACTGAATTGTGGAAACTGATCGAAAAGAAATTTACAAAACCAACTTCCATTACTAAATCTGATTTACTGCCTTTGCAGTTTAATCTTTATCAGAATTATCCAAATCCGTTTAATCCTTCTACAACAATCGAATATACAGTTCCATATAACGAGTCTGGTTATAACTCCATCCAGCAATATGTTACATTAAAGGTGTATGATATTTTAGGTAACGAAATTTCAATAGTAGTAGACGATTTTAAAGCACCGGGGCACTACACAATAACCTATTCTCCACCGGAAACTTTACCGACAGGTATATATGTTTATCAGTTAAAGGTCGGAAAATATACAGCATCAAAGAAAATGTTGTATCTGAAGTAATATTTGAATCCTTTTTTTGAATAAAATATCTAATCATTATCAAAACAGAGGAGAATAGCCATGACAAAAAATGTAGGAAGTACAGATAAAGTATTAAGAATAGTTCTTGGGCTTATAATAATTGCACTGGGAATCAATTTTCAATCTTGGTGGGGAATTATTGGAATAGTACCAATATTTACGGCATTAATCGGATGGTGTCCTGCTTATCTTCCATTTGGTATTTCAACCTGCAAAACAAAAGAACCACAGAGCAAATAAAAAGCTTAATACCAATAATTATTTTTAAGGATGGGAAGACCATTTTACTTCTCATCCTTTTTATTTATCACTATCAATCAGAAATTACCCCTCAGTTTCGATAATAACTCTTTTCAAAGTTTTGTCCTTAATAAAACACTTTTTTATATTTAGATCGAAACTAAAATGAAATAGCTCTTTTGAAAGAATTCGAAATAAAAATAACAAGTGATTACGACAATGTTGCAAAAGTTAATGATGAGGTTCGTGAAATTTTAGAGGATAATGGCGTAGAATCGTACATTTTAAATGCTTTCCAAATATGTATAATGGAAAGTATAAATAATATAATCAAACATGCCTACAAGGAACAAAAGAACAAAAGTATCTGTGTAAAGCTGAAAGTTGATAACAAATTGGTTGAGATGGAAATAATTGACGAAGGTGAACCGAATAACAATTTTTCAATTCCCAATCTCGATTTTGATCCTAAAGACATTAATAATCTACCGGAAAGCGGAATGGGATTATATATTATGAATCAACTGATGGATGAACTATCTTATGACAGAAGAGATGGAAAAAATTATTTAACTCTCAAAAAATGGCTTTACTAATTATCTTTACTCCTCGTTAAAACCAGGAAATATCTTGCTTCGTAAAATATTTATACTGTTAATACTAACCTCAATTTGCTACGCACAAGATTCAACAAGAAGTGAAGCATTCAAGGATAATCGTTTTTATAAGCCACCTATTTTTAAAGCAAAATATCCTTCTTATTCGTTATTAGCTGGATACCTGTTGACTACGGAGGCAAATCGGGGCGATCCTTTTGCGCAGCACGAACTTGGTATCAGATATTTAATTGGACAAGGTTTTCCGGCTGATACCGTTAAAGCTGTTTATTGGATTAGAAAGGCAGTCGATCAAAATCTTCCCTCGGCGCGTTATAATTATGGAATACTTCTTTATAATGGAATTGGTGTTCCATGGAATCCATTCGAAGCTTATCTGAATTTCAAAAGTGCCGGTGAAGCAGGTTTACCCGAAGCTCAATTTGCTCATGGAATTTTATTGACCGATAATCTTACTGTAAATCGAAATCTGAATGAAGCGTATAAGTTATTTAACAAATCTGCCAAAGCCGGTTTTGAACCTGCCAAAGAGGCGTTGAAACAATTTGAGAAAATGAATTTTGTCCCCGTTAATGAAAAAGGTACTAAAGAAAACGGATCGATAGTTAATGACGAAACAGCTAAGATTATTAACCCAAATTTTGATTTGGATTTTTATGACTTTGACAAAACTGAAAATGAAAAAGACAACGAACAATATGTTCATGATTTATTGAATAAGAACAGCAAAGAGTTAAAAAGAATGTTCGGGCTTGATGATTTTAACGAGAATCTTGGAATTAAAGATACAACCGGATTCGGAATTTTAAATTTTGCTGCAGAAAACGGTAGTCCTGAAGCTCTCTATATTATCGGTAAAAGTTTAGAACGCGGAATTCTGATGAAAGAAAATATAATTGCCGCCGCATCAAATTATTTAAGAGCTTATCGCCTTGGTTCGTTCAAAGCCGGAGAGAACCTTTTCAGACTTTTACAAGACGAAAAATTTTCTAATTTGTTGAAAGATAGAATTAAATTCGGTGATGCTGAGGCAATGTATGTTTGGGCCGGAATGGCAGCGCTTGGTTATAATAGTCAGATTACAGAGAAACAAGCGTTGGATTTCTTAAGAACGGCTGTCAGTAAAAATTATGTTCCTTCGATGATAGAATTAGGTCTTTTGTACAGTTCCGGTTCCTTGGTTGAGAAGAACAGAGATAGGGCAGTGGAGTACTGGAAAATGGCTATGGAAATGGGAAGTAAAGAAGCAGAAGTTAGAATGGCTTTTCTAAACGTTTCAGAAAATCCAAATAGTTTAGATACAGAAAAAAATATAAAACTGTTAATTAATTCAGCTAATAATGGTTCGGTTTTGGCTCAGGCATATCTCGGTTTATGTTATGAAAAAGGTTTGGGTGTTCAAGAAAATAAAGCCCTTGCGGTTAGATATTATCGTCAAGCTGCTCAAAGAGGTAACCAAGCTGCCATGAATTCCTTAAAAAGATTATATGATGAAATCAGACCAAACGAAGAAGAATTCCAAATTTACGAACAAGATTAGTTTGCTTTAATAATGACAAATGTTATATCATCATTCTGAGGAGCATCGCCCCGAAATATTTCAACTGCATTCAATAAAACTCTTTTAATTTCTTCGGCAGATTTATCCAAATTATTTTTAATAATTCTTTTTACATTTTCTTCACCAAGCTGATCCTGAATACTATTCATAGTTTCGGTTAATCCATCAGAAAATAAAACAATTATGTCATTCTTTTCTGGTGTAAAAGTTATTTCTTCCAAAGTTTGTTCGAATAATCCTTTGTCGTTCAAACCAATTCCAAGACCTGTGGGATTTAGAACTTCAATTTCCTTTGAAATATTTTTTAAATGGTATGCCGGGGGGTGACCTGCTCTTACTATTTTCACACTACCGTTCTTTTCTATTGAAGCAATGGTAAGTGTAAGGAAAAACTCACGACGCAAATTTTTAGAAAAGTATTTTTTCAGATTAATTACAATCTCTTTTATGCTGGAATAAGAATCGATTAATGAATAGATAATCGATTGAACACGCACCATATATAACGCGGCAGCAATCCCTTTGCCGGAAATATCTCCCACGATTATAAGTGTTCTATCCGGTGTCTCAATTATATCAAAATAATCACCACCAACTTCTTTAGCCGGCTCGTAATAAGTAGCAATTTCAAAACCTTTAATGGAAGAAATATTTTTTGGTATCAAATCGAATTGAATTTTACGGGCTACTTCTAATTCGTTTTTTGCTGTAAGTTTGTCTGCAAGTTCGAATGCTAATAAAAGAATTGAAATTAGATAAGCGCTAAAAACATATAGCGGGTTATTCTGTGAATATCCGACAATAAAAAACAGTAATGATATCAGGAAGAAAATTCTACGTGCCGGAGTAAGTTTTAATAAAAATGCATTGAAAAGACTTCGGGCAAAAATTAGTCCTCTTACAAATTTTGTTTTAGATTGATCAGGTTTTGGAACGTCAGCTTTAAAGAATTCATATACTTCATTTGCCTCTCTTTTAACAAGCCGTTCAATTTCCTGATAACTTAGGTCGGAAGTGTATAAATCAAATATTCTTTTTAAAGGATTTTGTCTGGACACGCTATTCCCAGTATATCAAGTAAAAAATATTAAAATCACCGGTTTATTAGACGAAACAGCTTCTGGTTTGTTGTTTAATTTATGGAATTCAATCCAGTCTTTCCAGACGAGATCTTAAATGTCTTTCTGTTATTCCTAATAATCTTGCAGCAGCGCTCTTGTTTCCGTTTGTCCGGTTTAACGCTTCTGATATCATAGCTTTTTCAAATAATTTCATTTTTGTTTCGTAATTATCTTCAAGATCGTAAGGATTAAATGCACGGAAGTTACTTTTCTCGTTGTTCGAAATTGGCAAATCATCCTTTGTTATTATTTGATCTCTTGTAAGAACAATAGCTCTTTCAATCATATTTTCAAGTTCGCGTATATTACCGGGAAAATCATATTTTATTAACTGATCAAGCGCTTCTTTAGAAATTCCTGTTACATTTTTACCTATTGTGGATGAAAATTTTTGAATGAAATGATCAACAAGAATCGGGATATCATCTTTTCGTTGACGAAGTGGGGGAAGATTTATTGTTACAACGTTCAATCTGTAATATAAGTCCTCTCTGAATTCGTTTGACTTAATCATTTCTTCAAGGTCTCTGTGTGTTGCGGCGATAATTCTTACATCGGTCTTTAAGGTTGAATTGCTCCCTATTCTTTGCACTTCTCCGAATTGAATTGCTCTAAGTAATTTAACTTGTATTGGAAGTGGAATATCTCCAACTTCATCAATAAAAATTGTTCCTCCATCGGCTTCTTCAAATCGCCCGATTCTTTGATTTATTGCCCCGGTAAATGATCCTTTCTCGTGACCAAAGAGTTCACTCTCCAATAAATTTTCTGATAACGATGCAACATTTACTGTAATAAACGGTTTGTTTTTGCGTGGGCTTGCAAAGTGAATTGCTTTTGCAATCAATTCTTTTCCGGTACCACTTTCTCCTCTTATTAACACTGTTGATTTAGTCTGAGCTACACGTGCCGCTGTGCTTAGAACAATTTCCATTGCCTTTGAACGGGAAATAATCGATTCGAAACGAAATTTTTCCTGAAGTTGTTCTCGTAAAAGTTTGTTTTCTGAAATAAGAAAACGTCGTTCTCTTATTCTGTTCAAAATATTTTCAAGCTCATCTAAGTCAATCGGTTTTGTCAAGTAGTCGAATGCGCCGTCTTTCATTAAACTTACTGCACTTTCGATAGTACCAAAAGCAGTCATTACAACAACATCTATTTCGGGATTAATTGATTTTACATTTTTTAGAACAGTATGACCGTCCATTCCGGGCATTTTGAAATCTGTCAGTACTACATCGATCTGGTTATCCCTGATAATTTTAATTCCGCTTTCGCCATCATTTGCAGTGTATATTTTATAATTTCTTTTGGAAAGGAAAGTTTTAAGTGACTGTAATTGTGATTCTTCATCATCTATAATTAGGACGGATAAGTTATTCATATAACACCTAAACTAGTTTTTGGGGTATTGTTATGATAAATTCGGTTCCATTACCTGGTTCACTGTAAACGTTAATTGAGCCGTTGTGTTCGCTAATTATTTTTTGAACAATGCTTAAACCGATTCCGCTTCCATTCGATTTGGTAGTAAAATATAGATTGAAAATTTTGTTCAGAATCTCCTTTGAAATGCCCGGTCCATTATCTTTAAATTTCATTTCAACAATTGAATTTGGTTTTTGATTGATCTCAATTGTTATTTCCCCCGATTGCTGAAGTGCATCAATAGAATTTTCAAACAGGTTTATAAATACTTGTTTCATTTGAGTTATATCCCACACAACTTCGCCGGACCAATTCTCGATAATATTTAATCGTATTTGTTTCTCATTTAATAATGCAGAATACTGTTTCGAGAGTCCTTCAAAGAATTCTTTTGACGAAAATATTTGTGGATTAATTGGTTGTGGACGTGCAAATTTCAAGAAGTTTTCTATTGTATCATTTATTCTTCTTACTTCTTTGTAAACCAGCTTTGTAAGCTCTTTAAATTCATTTGAATTATTTTTTGGTTCAAAGTCTTTCCCAAGTTGCTGAGTTATTGTTCCGATTGCATTCAGGGGGTTTCTTATCTCATGGGCGACTGAAGACGCAAGTTCTCCCATTTCTGCAAGTCGCTCTTTTCTGATTATTTGGTTCTCAAGTTTTTTTATTTCAGTCAAATCTTTTATTACAAGAATTATATTCGTTTCTTTCCGTTCGTCCACAAATTCACTTTTGGAGACTAAAAATACTTTACTGTTCCCGTTTACAATACACTCAATTTCTTTTAGCTGCGAAGGGGAATTAATAATATCATCACAATTTTTGGAATCGAATAATTCCAATAAATTTTTATTAGCAATTACATTTTTACCAAGAAGCTGAAAAGCCGCATTATTAAACGACTTGATCGAAAAATTTTTGTCTATCACTATTATTGCATCGCTTACATTATCAAGAATATTCTTGGCATATGTTTCTATAGCTTCATATTTCTTAGAAAGAAGCGTAAAATTTTGTTTTACAAATACTAATGTTATGGTTATTGATCCAAAAATAAAAAGTACAATTCCTATTATGATCAGACGTCTTACGATTGTATTGTTTATATCATTAAGTGGTTCTAGTGACAAGCCGAGTCGGAAAATTCCAATAATATCATCCTTATACTCAAATGGGTGGATTGCCTCAAACACATTTGTTGAATCTACTACAGCAATACGCCATTGATAAGTTTTGTTTTCAAGTCCATTTTTTAAGAAGGTTGACGATTCTATCGATTCTAAGTCTTCAAGTTTTCCAGATGCTGCAATAATACCATCTTCATCCTGTAAAGCTACATATTCAATCTGATCATTTTCTGATATGCTCTTTAGTAATACACCAAATCCTACTTGGTTTCTGAAATCGAGTAGCATTTTAGCGTCCACATTTAGAACAATTGCGCCGCCGTCTCCTGATGAAACTGCAATAGCATATCTTTTTTCATCTCCAAATCGTGAAGGTTTTACACCAATTATTAAAGTATCTGTTTTATTATCTAATATTGGTTCTAAATATTCGATTGGATTTTCATTCTCAGGCAAATTTGAATGAATTTCTTTATGACTTGAAAATATTTTATTTCCGTTTTTATCGAAGATGTTTATTCTAAAGATATTGTTTTTATCGGCAATTGATTCTAAGAGAGAATTTGATATCAAATTTTTTTTGTATAATATTTTGATCAAACCAGCATTATTTAACAATCTGGTTTTCATCTCTTCTTCAATTTTATCGTAAGATAACAGAGCATTTTTCCCGGATGTAATCAGGGATTCAAGTAAGGTGTGAGATTGTTTTTGCATTAAATCAAGCATTTCTTTTTTGCTTTGATTTAATTCAATAACCACAGAAAAAATAATTATGGTGGCAGTAATTACGAAAATAAGGAGTAAATTCTTGGGCTGAATAAATAAATTTTTAAGAAACTTCACTTCAACTCTCCTTGCACCACCTTAATTTAATCAAAAAATTGATAACTAATTTGAAGCAAAGTTTTTTATTTGGATTCAGAATTATTCAGATTCTTTTTTGATTCCAAGCGCTTTGTTTGCCACATCAATTGGTAATAAATTATACCGCGTTGCAATATCTTTCAACTTTTCATTTTCTTTGGCTTCAATACCATGTGCCTTTAAATTACTAAGTGCGACGTCAATACTTATATTATTCTGTGAGCAAATTTCTGATAGAGTTTTTCTACCGTATCCTCTTCCTTCGCCAAGTGGTTGGTTTAGTTGATTATTATTGGGTTTAATTTTGTTATAAATATCGTTAGGGGAAATATTATTTTGTTTCGCGATTTCTTTTATAGTTATTTCATCATTAGGAATTGAAAATCCTTGTGCTACAAGAGATCTCTTCAGTTCATCAACAGGAATATTGATCGTCTTAGCAAATTCAAAAATTGTCAGATCCTCTGCATGCGGAATTGGCGGTTCAGTTTTTTGTGTTGACCACGAGTCTTTTAACTCCTCTCCAAAGTCCATAACGTTTTTAAAAGGAACAGAATCATTAATTGTCATTACAAAAATTAATACGACAACTAATGAGGAAATTATCAATTCTTTTCTAAGTTTAATGCTACTTTCAAATTTGGTTTTTAAGTAAGCAATAAATGGCTTCCAATTGAAAAAGAGATGGAAACCCGCTGCTATTATAAATAAGAACGTAAATATTGTGTGAATTGCTTGCCATTGACTTTTTAATAAACCTAAGAATCTCCAGTAAGACCAATTAGCAACTCTACCGGGAGGGGCGAAGTAAAGAATTATTCCCGAAATTGCCATAATGATAAAAGAGAGTGTTATATATAAACTTGTAAAACCACGCCAGTTAAAGTTCTTTTTATTTTTTTCCATTAAAACTCCAGACTTAATCCAAGGTTGAATGAATTTCCGTTATAGTTAAACCAATAGCTGTTTGATTTATTGTTTATGTATTCGTAATTCAATTTAAGCGATAAGCTTGTTGTTTCTGCTTCGTTTAGCGCAAAACTCTTTCGTAAACTAATATTAAAGGTATTTTGAATATCTGTCCTCATAATTTGAGTGTTGTATTGAGAGAGTGAATTGTAAACACCTTGCGATGGATAAAACTTATTGTTGATATAATAACCAAGTTTAAATGTCCAATCTTCACCAAATATTTTTGTCAGTTCAATTGATATGCTATTACCTTCATGGTTTACAGGGTCATCAAAAATTTCTGATTCATCACCATAAATCATATTTAATTCTTTTACCTGATTTGCGAAACCGTTTATTATGCTTCTATTTGTAAATTGAGCTGCTAATCCGGTTCTATCACCCAATGATTGAGCTACTCTTATATATGACAATATCTGTGTAATTGAGGAAACATTCTGATCTGTATATTTTTCTGTAACTAATTGATTTGATTCATTAATGTAAGTAAAAGTGCCAGATTGTGTGGGATCGAGATATTTTTTATAATTAAATGTTCCGCCAATTATTAATGTAGTTTCTGTCTCGAAGCCATGGTTAACACTAAAAGCAAGAGAACCTTTTAAGTTATCAAGTATACTTATATTATCATACTTGGTCAGACTTATGTGTGGATTCATCGATACGAAGAAATCCGCTAAGTTGAATTTCTGCAAATAGTAAGCTGTATAATTTGAATAATCAAAATAATTGTAGAGGTTACCATTTATTCTTTTCTCGGCGTACAAACCCATAGTACCATTTTCAAAATCTTTCCAGATAGCAAATTGGTGCCAGTAAAAATTTCTGTCTGCTACTTCGCTAAAATTAACGTAACTACCATAATATCCTAATGAAAAGCTAGTAAGTTCATTTTCTAAACCAAAATCGATGGATGAGATAAAAGTTTTGGTAGCTAGAGGAGTGCGGAATGGATTTGAGTTATATTCCTGATCGGTAGAAATTCCGAATGTCCACTGTGCTAAGTTAATATTTGAGAAAAACAGTGTGAGCAAAATTATTATTAGATTTTTATTCATTTTAATTCCACAATCCCTTTTCATATGAACCTCAGTTAATTAAAAGGGACTCTTAAAGAGTCCCCTCATTAAATAAACTAACATAAATCAGTAAGAATTATTTCTTACCCCACTTTTTGCCGCCTCTGGTTTGAGTTTGAGTAGTTGATGGTTCGCCATAGCTGTTACCATTTCCATTTTTTGGACCCATTGCCTTGTTACCGGTACCATCACCAGGACCATATCCACCTTTGCCCATTTTACCATTGCCTTTGCCAGGATTATCTTTAATACCATCCCCATTTAAATCCACAAATTTTCCTTTAGCATTCTTGTTTTTTATTGCCAACCAATCGGGGTCTAATCCATTTGGAATTCCGTCTCCGTCATGGTCAGGAGCATTATCATTATAACCATCACCATTATTATCAACAAATTTCTTCCCGTGTTCTTTCGGCTTTGGTGGATCTTGGGTCTGAGCTTGCAATGTTGTGTATGCAGCAAATATTGTTAGTAAGATTGATATTGTTAGTAACTTTTTCATTTTGCACCTCACGTTTTAACGTTTTCTTACCTTTATAAACTTTTATGCCAAATAAATTCCTTAGAAAAAGCTTGAAAAAAAAGACCGATTCTCCTCGTCTATACCGAAATGTCGAAATGAATCGCCCGTTTTGTCGTAACTGGAATAATTTGAAATCGACAGAGAGAAATTATTACTAATGTACTTCGTTTTTACCTGTTAATGCAACCTAATATCTTTGGAAATAAGACACAGCTTTTATATTTTTGAACCACATTTGTAAATAAAAACAAGCATATAGTAAGAAAGGTTTTAATGGTCTGGAAGATTATTTTGTTCTTATTAATGACGTTTGTGATTATTGCTGGGATTGCATTTCCAATAGTTCCACAACCATCAAGTTGGTATGAATTTCCTGTCATTCCGGGCTTGGAAGAAAAAGCAAAGATAATTTTTTTCCATGTACCGACTGCTTGGTTAGCTGTAATTGCTTTTCTAATGGCAATGATTTATGGAATCAGATACCTTAGAAATAAAAATTTAGATGAGGATGCAAAATCCTCTGCAGCACTTCAACTTGGTATGGTCTTCGCGATACTTGCTGCAATAACGGGATCCATTTGGGCAAAGTTTACCTGGGGCGCTTTCTGGCATTGGGATCCAAGGGAAACAAGTATCTTTATCCTTTTATTAATTTATGGTTCATTGTTTGCACTCCGTTCGGCGATTGAAAATGAAGATAAAAGAGCTCGGCTTTCTGCGGTTTATTCAATAATTGCTTTTCTTACGGTTCCATTTTTTATTTTCATAATGCCAAGAATTATGGTTGGTTTACATCCGGGTTCTGCTAATGATGATACTTCTGGTCCAATTGTAGATTTTAAAATGAATGCTAATATGCAATTAATATTTTATCTCTCTTTAATTGCATTCACAATTTTATATTGGTGGATGTGGAAGATAAGATATAAATCAATAATTATTAGTGAAAATATTGTTAAGAAATAATTTGAGGTTAAATTGGAAAACGGATTATTCGGATTTTTAGAAAATAATTCAATATATATAGTTATGTTTATAGTTCTTGTTGTTTGGTTTGGTATTTTTATTTTTGTACAAAATACTGATAAACGACTTAAAGCAATTGAAAAAGAATTAGAAAAGAAAAATCAGCCTTAAAGGAGAATTATACTATGAAAAATAAATATATGTTTGGCGGATTTATTATTGTTGTCTTTCTTGGTGTGATGATATATCTATTTACACAAACAAATGTTTCCTACGAAAGCAGTTTAGTTAAAGTTATGCAATCTGAAAAAACAGTAAAGGCGACCGGGAGTTGGGTAAAAGAAAGAAACTATGAAATAAATAAAGAGAAAAACCTTTTCTCATTTTATCTAAAAGATGATCAGGGAAACATGATGAAGGTTATTTATCATGGAACAATTCCCAATAATTTTGAATCTTCAACTAGTGTTGTGGTAACAGGTAAATATCACGATGGTGCTTTTCACGCCACAGATATACTAACCAAATGTCCATCCAAATACCAAGAACAACCTGTTCAAAATGCCAACTCTTAAGTTGAGCAGTTAGGAGCTTAATATGATTGGAAATATTGCTTTAACTCTGGCTTTATTAACCGGAGTTTTTTCTATTGTGATGTATTTTCTAACCTTCAGAGGTTATCAAAATACTTTAAGTCTTGCAAGAATTAGTTTTCATGCTACCGCAATTCTTGTTCTTGCTGCAAGTGCATTGTTGCTTCATGCAATACTTACACATCAATATCAATATAAATATGTTTATAATTATAGCAGCAGTGATCTTCCGATCGGTTTATTGATATCAACATTTTATGCCGGTCAGGAAGGAAGCTTTATGCTATGGATTTTATTTACCGCCATTATCGGATTAATCCTGTTGGATTATACTTCGAAACGAGGCGATCTTGAGCCGCGTGTAATGATGGTATTTGGCTTAGCATTAACGTTTTTGCTTGTTATGGTTAATCCGTTATTAAAATCACCATTTACCTATATTTGGACAACACCCGATTTTATCGATCTAAAAAATATTAATCCAGCTTACTATTCGCTTTCTGCGCTTCAGCAATTTATGTTCAGCGATCCTCAATCGAACAAACAATTTATACAGATGAATAGCGAGCTTCATGGAATTTTAGCTGCGAGTAATATTTCGGTAAATGATTTTATTATTCAAGGAAAAGGTTTAAATCCACTGCTTCAAAACTTTTGGATGCAGATTCATCCTCCGGTGTTATTTGTTGGTTTTGCAATGTCTGCCGTTCCTTTTTCATTTGCTTTAGCAGCTCTTCTTAAAAATGATTATAAAGATTGGGTTAAACAAGCTCTCCCATGGGTTTTAAGTGGAACTATGGTGCTTGGTTTAGCTATAATGCTGGGTGGATACTGGGCATACGGTGTATTAGGATGGGGTGGTTACTGGGGATGGGATCCTGTTGAAAATTCATCTTTGGTCCCATGGTTAGTTGGTGCTGCTTCAATTCATACTCTTCTTGTTCAAAGAAAAACTCAGGAAAAAGGTGCCGGTAGATTTGTTAAAACTAATCTAATCCTAAGCATATTAACATTTGTCTTAGTATTGTATAGTACATTTCTGACAAGGAGCGGAATTCTTGGTGATGCTTCCGTTCATTCGTTTGTTGATCCGGGTATGACAGTTTATCTCTTCTTAGTAATGTTCCTGTTACTATTTACTTTGCTTGGTATCGGAATGGTAATTTACAGATGGAAGTATTTGACTGATAACTTTACTTATGAAGAAAATCTACTTTCCAGGGAATTGGCGTTATTTACAGGTGCTGTTGCATTGCTTGCCTCCGCAATAATTGTTATTGTTGGTACAAGTGCACCAATATTTGGTCAAACTGTAGAAATAAAATTTTATAACGAATTAAATCTTCCTATCGCAATTATTATTGGACTACTAAATGGCGGAAGTTTACTTCTTAAATGGAAGATGACTGATAAAAAAGATCTCTGGAAACAATCGAGATTTTCTTTATTGGCTTCTTTAGTATTTACAGTTCTGGTTGCTTTATTAGGTGGTGTAAGTGAAATAATGTTAATTGTACTTTTATTTTCATCTGCATTTGCTCTTTTTGTTAATGCAGAAATTATGCTTAAGATATTAAAAGGTAGAAAAAGTTTCCTCGGTGCTTATGTTGCTCATATTGGTATTGCAGTTTTTTTAATTGGTGTTGTTGCAAGTGGAGGATATTCTGATCATAAACAGGTTGACCTTGTAAAAGGTGAAAAACAAAATGTTTTTGGTTACGATCTTTCCTTTACCGGTTATGAACCGATTGATAATGGAAAAAAGTATGCGTTCAATGTTGAAATAACGAAAAATGGTTCTACTAAAATTGCTAAACCGGTAATGTTTATTGCAGAGTTTAACAATAGTTTAATGCGCGAGCCGGATATATTAGCTGGATTTACCAAAGATTTCTATGTCGCTCCCGTCGGCTATTCGGAAGGAGATGATGATGGTCATACTCATGGAAGTACAATTTCGTTGAAAAAGGGAAGTAGCACTGATTATAATGGGATTACCATCACTTTTGAATCATTTGAAATGCCAAAGGATGCTATGACGTCAATGTCCAGTGGTGGCGAATTTAAAATCGGAGCATTGCTAAAAGTATTAGCTGATGGAAAAGAATACACCATTAAACCTTCATTAGTGATTCAAGGTGATGGAAGAAAATCTGAATCAGCAGAATTCAAACAGAAGAATCTTCGTTTTGATATTGTAAATATGAATGCCGGTAATGGAACCGTTGACATAGAAATTTCCAACTTAGATGAGAATTCCCAATCACAGATTACTAATGTTAAAAAGGAAGTACTTACTGTTGAAGCAAGTATTAAACCTTTCATTAGTCTTGTCTGGATTGGTGTTGTACTTATGGTTATCGGATTCATGATTTCTGCATATAGACGTTCTAAAGAATCGTTGGTATAAATTGGTTTTTATATTGAGGATGTTTCGAAAGTAATTATATAAATGGGAAGTAGTGGGAAAATGATCTTCACTTTATCTCATTAATAATTGCTTTTGAAACATTTCTTTATTCAGCAAACATTTATCTTTAACTGACATCTCCTCTTCTTATAAAATCTTATCTATACTTGCTTCTTGACTTTTAACCGACCTAACATAATATTGATATAAACAAAAATTCGGGAATTATATTATGCCAAATCGAACTTTACCTCAATTATTTGAAGATAGTGTAAAAAAGTATTCAAAAAATATTTTAATGTGGGAGAAGAGGGGCAAGAAATATGAGGGTACCACATATTCTGAAATGCAAGAAATGGTACATCAGTTTGCCGCCGGACTTATGGCTTTGGGAATCAATCATGGGGATCGTATATCGCTTATCTCCGAGGGAAGAAATGATTGGGTTATGGCTGAACTTGGTATTTTATTTACAGGAGCTGTTAATGTTCCAATCTCCGTTAAAATAGATGAGTTGAACGACCTGAAATTCAGGATTGCTCATTCTGGTTCTCGAATGGTAGTAGTATCAAGAAATCATTATCATAAAATCGAAAAAATTAAAAATGACTTACCGGATCTTGAAAAAATAATTCTTCTCGATCCTAAAGAATCTTATGACAATGATGAGATAAGTGCTTCAGAGGTGTTAATAAAAGGGAGAGAATTTCTTAAAGAGAACTACTCAGATTTTGAAAAACGATGGCAATCAGTTAAAGAGAGTGACTACGCAACAATTTCTTATACTTCCGGTACAACCGCTGATCCTAAAGGGGTTGTATTAACTCATAGAAACTATACAGCTAATGTTGAGCAAGCAACAGCCCTTTTGCCAATTCCCGAAACTTATGTATCGCTCCTAATACTTCCATGGGATCATTGTTTTGCGCATGTTGCCGGAATTTATACTTTAATGAAAAACGGTGCCAGTATGGCTTCGGTACAGGTTGGTAGTACCCCTTTAGAAACATTGAAAAATATTCCGATCAATATTAAAGAAATAAAACCGACATTTTTATTAAGCGTTCCGGCACTTGCAAAGAATTTTAGAAAAAATATTGAAAAGGGTATCCGTGAAAAAGGCGAGAAAGTTGAAAAACTTTTTAATTCAGCTTTGAAACTTGCTTATGAATATAACAAGGAAGGATGGAATAAAGGTCAGGGTATTCAAAAACTGAAGAAACCCTTACTCGCTCTCTATGATAAAATTTTATTTAAAAAAATCCGTGAGGGTTTTGGCGGGAGACTCGAGTTCTTTATTGGCGGAGGTGCTTTGCTTGATATTGAGCTTCAACGTTTCTTTTATGCTATTGGTATTCCTATGTTTCAGGGATATGGTTTATCAGAAGCAACTCCAATTATTTCAGCAAATGTACCGGCAGTTCATAAATTAGGTTCTTCAGGTAAACCTGTAATTAACTTAGAAGTAAAAATTTGTGATGAAAAAGGGAATGCTTTACCGGTTGGAGAAAAAGGGGAAATTGTTGTAAAAGGAGAAAACGTTATGGCTGGTTATTGGAAAAATGAAAGGGCTACTGCAGAAGTTCTGAAAGATGGCTGGCTTTACACAGGGGATATGGGTTATTTAGATAAAGATGGATTTCTTTATGTATTAGGTCGATTTAAAAGTTTACTTATTAGCAGTGACGGAGAAAAATACAGTCCGGAAGGTATTGAAGAAGCACTGACCGAACTTTCACCTTATATTGAGCAGGTAATGTTATATAATAATCAATCTCCTTATACGGTTGCATTGATTGTACCTAATAAAGAATCAATAAAAAAGTATTTTCATGAAAAAAATCTATCACATCATAGTAAAGAAGGTCAAATTGAAGCACTAAAACTTATTGATGGAGAGATAAATCAATTTAAGGATGGGAAATATAAAGATATGTTCCCTTCACGGTGGCTACCGGCAACATTTGCAATTCTTGGTGAACCTTTTACTGAACAAAATAAATTTATGAACAGTACATTAAAAATTGTCAGAGGAAAAATTACAGAGTTTTATAAGAATAGAATCGATTATATGTACACTTCTGAAGGGAAGGATATATTTAATCATCAGAATATGACGATAATCAGTAGATTCGATTAGTATAAAAAATAGTTGTTAGCTAAAGTTTTAAGGTTTCTTTTCGATAATGAAGTAACAAAAACCGTAGAGTAAAATGAAAAGAGCTTTAGTGGTTGATGATGATGACCAATTCAGGTTACTATTAAAAAGAATGATTGAAAGATATTATGATTTCAAAGTATTCGAAGCAACCAACGGTCAGCAGGGAATAGAGTTATTCGAAAAAGAAAAACCGCATATCGTTTTTCTTGATGTTAATATGCCTGAGGTTAATGGCTTACAATTTCTTGAGAAAATAAATCCGTTTAATTCAAATGTTCCTATTGTTGTTTTGACAAATACAGATGACAAAGAATGTGTACAAAAAATTCTTAATCATGGAATTGAAGATTACATCCTAAAGACAAAATTTGTTACTATGCTGAGAGAAAGATTAGAATTTACTATTAAAAAGATCAGACGGACAACACGAATCTTTGCTTAATAAATTATTTCTTGAATGGCTCTATTCTGTTTTCATTGAAATGAGGGCGGTAGTATTCGTTGCTTTCCATTTCCTGTATCCAACCGTTAACTAAACCATATTTATCTAACAAATCAATTGCTTTTTCATATTCAGATATTCTTAATTTTCTATCAAGTAAAATTTCTTTATATGCCTTGTTTGTTGGATAATACTGTGACATAAGCGAAATGTGTACTTTGGGACTTAACTCCTCGGCAATAAAACGGAATATTCTTTCGGACTCAGCTAAACCATTCGGTAAAACTAAATGCCTAATAATTAATCCTCTTACAACAACATCTCCGTCATAAATTAATTTATCTCCAACCTGGCGGTAAATTTCTCTAATCGCTTCTTTCGTATGTTCAAAATAATTTTCTTCATTAGAGTATTTTTTAGCATACTCATTATCACCATACTTAAAATCTGGTAAGTAAATATCAATTATTCCATCATACAGTTTTAGCATTTCAACCGAATCATAACCATTAGTATTATAAATGATTGGTAGTTTTAATCCCTTTGTAACTGCTAAATAAATTGACTGAATAATAGTAGCAGAAAAATGTGTAGGTGAAACAAGTCCAATATTATGACAATTCCGCACCTGTAACTCAAGCATTATTTCCGCAAGTCTTTCATGGGTTACTTCGTTGTTTCGTTCTACCTTCCAGTTTTGACTTATTTCATAATTTTGGCAGTAAATACATTTCAGATTGCAATTACCAAAGAAAATATTACCGGCACCAAAACGACCTGATAAAACCGGTTCTTCACCATGATGAGGAGTATATGATGAAACGATTGGTAAATAGCCACTGGCACAAATTCCAAACTCTCCGGATTTTCTGTTTACTTGACAATTGTGTGGACAACAATCGCATGAATTTAGTTTATTTAATGCAAGCTCGGCTCTTTTTCTTAAATCACCTGAGTTATACAAACTTATATATGATGGAATGAAACTCATACTGAAAAATAATTTTAAAGAATTACCTTTAATGCTTCACTGCTTGCTGTGATTGTTTTATCCAAGTCTTCTTTGGAATGAGCAGTCGAAACAAATAGTGCTTCAAATTGCGCCGGAGGTAAATAGATTCCACGTTTTAACATTTCATGGAAATATTTAGCATATAATTTTGTGTCAGATTTAACTGCGGAATTATAATCTGTTACAGGTTCCTCAGTAAAAAATATTGTCATCATTGAACCGATACGGTTAATCTGAAAGTTTTTACCGGCATTTTTAATAGTTTCTTTTAAGCCATTTGCAAGGTAAGAGGATTTTTCTTCAAGTTGGGTATAAACCTCAGGATGTTCTTTTATATAACTCAGAGCTGCATAACCGGCATTCATAGCCAAAGGATTACCGCTTAATGTACCGGCTTGATATACCGGACCACTCGGCGAAACCATTTCCATAATTTCTTTTTTACCACCGTAAGCACCAACCGGCAATCCTCCGCCAATAATTTTTCCAAAAGTTGAAAGATCAGGAATTACATCAAAAACTTCCTGTGCACCACCTTTCGATAAACGGAAACCGGTCATTACTTCATCAAATATCAAGAGGATTTTTTCTTCGCTGCATAAGTTTCGCAACTTCTTAAGAAAATCATTTTCAGGAATAACAGTTCCCATATTACCAACTACCGGTTCAATTATAACAGCAGCAATTTCATTTTTATTTTTTGATATAACATTTTTTACGGATTCTATATTGTTAAAATCGGCAACTAAAGTATCGGCGGCATTACCTTTTGTAACACCGGGAGAAGTTGGAACTCCAAAGGTTAATGCACCGCTTCCGGCTTTAATTAAAAAGAAATCGCCATGACCGTGATAACAGCCTTCGAATTTTATAATTTTTTCTTTACCTGTATATCCACGCGCAGCACGAATTGCGCTCATTGTTGCTTCTGTTCCGCTGTTTACCATTCTTACCATTTCAACTGAAGGAACAAGCTCTGTAATAAGTTGAGCCATCTTTACTTCAATTTCTGTTGGAGCGCCAAAACTTGTTCCGTCTTCTATAGCTTTTTTTAATGCATCGATTATGAATGAAGGATTATGCCCGAATAAGTGTGGTCCCCAACTGCCAATGTAATCTATGTATTCATTGCCATCAACATCATACATTTTAGAGCCGAAACCTCTTTTCATAAAAACAGGAGTACCGCCTACTGACTTAAAAGCCCGAACAGGGGAATTTACTCCTCCCGGGATGAAATTTTTTGCTTGTTCGAATAATTGCTCACTCTTGCTCATTTATTCTCCTTAGTCTTTAAATTTAGTCGGACTAAGATAAAGATTAGACCACTTACTTAAAAAACAAAATTAGTCTCATCAAGACTCGATTAATCATTAAAAATAACTTCTAATAATTTTATTTTCTTTTCTAAATTTGTAAGCGAAATACTTAATCGGAGACTTTATGATTCATAAAATTGTTGGAAAGCAGCACAATTCTAAACTTTGCTTTGTCTGTGGGTTAAAAAACAAATTTGGTATTCATACACATTTTTATGTAACTGAGAACCAGGAATTGATTGCTTTATTTAAACCCTCGGAAGAACATCAAAGCTATCCCGGAAGATTACATGGAGGAATTGCTTCTGCTGTATTAGATGAAACTATAGGACGTGCAATTCTTAACAGATATGAAGAAGAAGTGTGGGGTGTAACTATTGAGTTGAATGTAAAATTCAAAAAGCCATTACCTTTGAATGAAGAACTGAAAGTTATAGGAAGAATTACAAGTGAAAATAGCAGAATCTTTGAAGGAACAGGGGAGATTATTCTGAGCAATGGAGATGTGGCAGTAACTGCTTATGGAAAATATCTCAAAGTACCACTTGAGAAAATTACAGAATTCGATAAAGAAGAAAACGAATGGCGAATAGTTGAAACCGAGAATGATCCTAAAGAGATAGAGATTTAACGAACCTTGGATAAATGCGGATTTTTAATTTTTATTATTACGAAAAAGAGAAAAAGTATAATTGAATTGATAAGAACAGCATTTGTTATTCCCAAATGTTCTGCAATGTATCCAATCCATAAAGAACCAAGAGGATAGAGAGCAAAAAAAGTAAAAGTATAAAAGCTCAACACTCTGCCGCGGAAATTTTCTTCTACTATTGTTTGAATTAAACCATTGGAAAGATTAAACTGAACAATAATTAATCCACCTATTATCACCAGAAGAAAGAGTGAAATTATAAGCGAACGATTAAATGAGAATAAAAAGATCATTATAGGAAGTGTAACTACACTTAAGATTAAATATTTCCCCCGCTCGATATATTTATTTACTGTAGCTATGATAAGAGCAAAAATAACTGCTCCAAATCCACGTGCCGATTGCAGAAATCCATTTGTGGTTGAATTCCCATGTAAAATATCAACAGCCCAAGCCGGGAACAATGTTACCAGTCCCATCCCAAACATACT